>Ga0334888_1000050_pt1 | contig 176310 bp, 148 predicted proteins | sample GraSluR1_MG_FD_207227 | JGI IMG/M metagenome (GOLD analysis project Ga0334888, IMG submission 207227) | Sludge microbial communities from methane-producing bioreactor in Wageningen University, Netherlands - Granular Sludge_3_08-R1 | ecosystem: Engineered > Bioreactor > Anaerobic > Unclassified... | reverse complement strand
AACGATTTGAATTGAATTAAAACACATCCCCAGATAATATTTCCGTATTAAGACGGAATATAACGAGAATTCATTATTTAAACGATTTTAATCGCGTTTCAAAAATTACATTTTGGAGAGGGGTATCGCTAAAATCTGCTAAATTCATCTCATATGATCACGGGGCCGGGAGCGATTCGTAAAGCGTCGTATGCCTAGAATAATAGGGGATCATGATGGCTGGCACTAACTCCTGGCTGACCGAGGGGCCCATACAAAAAAATTTGATTTTGCTGACAATTCCCATGGTCTTCGGAACCATAAGCATGGTTATTTTTAACTTAGCAGATACTTATTTTGTCGGTTGGCTGGGGACTGATCAGCTGGCAGCGATAAGTTTCACGTATCCGGTGGTCCTCTTCGTAAACAGTTTCGCCCATGCGGTTGCCATCGGTGCCTCTGCTGTAATCTCCCACACCATAGGCGAAGGGGATCATGATAAGGTGAAAAGGCTGACCGCAGATAGTCTCCTCCTATCCATGATATTTGTGAGTTTTATCGTGCCGCTTGGTCTTTTCACCATCGATCCTCTCTTCCATATTTTAGGAGCATCTTCAGAGGTCATGAATTATATCCGTCAATATATGATAATATGGTACTTCGGCGTGATCTTCGTTGTAACTCCCATGGTTGCAACCAACGCCATCAGAGCCTCCGGAAATACAAAAACGCCAGCTCTCATCATGATCTTTGCAGCATCTGTGAACATCATTTTGGATCCGATTTTGATCTTCGGGTTGGGCCCCTTCCCCCGCCTTGAAATTGCAGGTGCGGCCTTAGCAACTGTAATCGCAAGAGCTACGACGTTGGTTCTGGCAGTGTATTTCCTGTATTATAAAGAACGGATGCTCACCGTCGAGATTCCATCGTTCGACTCTGCCCTCAGCTCTTGGAAGCAGGTCCTCTATATCGGTCTGCCGAACGCAGGAGTGATGATCATCACCCCTTTAGCTGCCGGGGTCATCACCAGCATAGTTGCCGGTTACGGTTCAGATACAGTTGCTGGTTTTGGTGTTGCAACCCGAATTGATTCTTTCGCCCTCATGGTCATCATGGCTCTCGCCAGCGTGATGGGTCCTTTCGTTGGTCAGAACTGGGGGGCGAGCAGGTTTGATCGCATCCGATCGGGGATCAGATTCAGCTACCAGTTCTCCCTGTCTTGGGGCCTATTCATGTTTCTCCTCCTCTCGATCTTTGGCGATGCGATCGGATCGATATTCAGCGATGATCCTGGGGTCATTTCAGTCGCTGGCCTTTACCTGTCCATCGTCCCGATCGGATACGGGCTATATGGCATATTGTTCATCGCAACCACGGCGATGAGCGTGTTGAAAAAGCCGATGGAATCGGCAATTTTAACGATTATTCAAACATTTGTATTATATATCCCACTGGCTTATATCGGATCATCTATTTTCGGTCTTCGAGGCGTCTTTTTCGCCCTCCCAGTTTCGCATTTAATTTCTGCCGTCATCGCAAGTTATCTTGTTAATCACATTATAATTTTCAGAGAAGGGATGACAAAAACGGTTATCGAACGAAATATCGTCCTAGCGGAGGCAAAAAATTGAGCGAAAATCGAGACGTACAAAGCGAGGAACAACCCGGCTTAAAAACGCCGGTCGAGATGACGCTTCTGCCCGTGGGCATCATCAAGAACAGGGTCGAGGAGCCTTTCCTGGTGGCCGGAGATGCGGGCTTGGAGATGCGGGGTGAATTCGATGCCACCATGGATCACGTCCGTGAAGTGCGCCAGGCGATCTCAGAGATCGTCATCGACGAAAGGCTGGCTGGCCTTCTCGACGGCATCGAAGAGTACTCTCACCTCCTCGTCCTTTATTGGGCGCACAAAGTGCCAGAAGAAAGCCGCTCCCTGACTAGGGTTCATCCCATGGGGAGAAAAGACATCCCCGAGGTGGGCATCTTTTCTACCTGCAGCCCCGCCCGGCCAAACCCGGTGCTCACGACCGTCGTCTGGCTCTCTCGACGAAGGGGGAACGTGCTGGAGGTGGCAGGTCTGGACGCGGTCGACGGAAGTCCCGTCGTCGATATCAAACCTTATGTCAAGGACTCTTATCCTCAGGAAGGGGTGAGGGTTCCCGATTGGATGGAACAACTCCAGAATGAAGTGCGTGGACGGGGGCGTGGAGATGGCTAAGGACCGCCTGATTTTTTGACCCTAAAGACTTTCCGGTCGATCCCCCTTGGCGCGAGATACCACCTGCCCTTATGCTTTCTCATGTGCTCCAGAGCCTCGGGGTAGCCGTCGAAGGAGAGGCACTCGCCGCCATCGAGGTTGAGGAGGATGAGGGCGCCCTCTTTCGCATCGGCCCCGCTCAGGGAGGCCTTCAGGGCGGCCTCGATCTCCTCGCGCCGCCTGCTTCTCTTTCGCGCGCCGAGGGCCTCCAGTTCTCGAAAGAGCTTGTCGACTGAGACCTCATCGAACTCTTCGTCGCCTTCGCCTACTTCTTCGGGCTCCATATCGTCTTCTCCGCGTCTCTTCAGATCTTGGCGGGCTCGCCCTCTTCTGCGGCCCAGCAGAGGTACTCCGCTGACGGAAACTCGTGAATGGTGGTGGCGACGATCTTGCCCCGGCCGTACTTTCCGACTACGAGGACCGGCCTTCCTTTGGAGTCTGTGAGAATGGTCTCAAACCCCTCTCCAGGGGAAAGGTAGCCGTCGCATTCTGCCTCCTTCGCGTCGACGAGAGCTGTGCAGCGGTGTTCTGAGATCGCAACGAGATCTGTACTTTCGTACTCGCCGATGTACTTGAGGGGGAGGGGGAGCCATTCGTAATCGTGCTCTGGGACCAAGGGGCCGAATATGGTTAGAATCCCACCCCTTTCCAGAAACTCCGCGATCTTGGACTTGGAGGCCTTGAGGGCTGCAAGGGTCTTGGAGTACTGGGGGTTGGCGAAGCCTGTGGGTATCATAGCCATTCTGAACTGGGGAAGAAAGGGGCTTCCCAGGACTTCGGGCTTGACGAACGTGTGCTCCCGACCGGACTCGTCCAGGAGCTTTTCGAAGAGGAAGGTCTTCTCGCCGATGATCGCAATATCTGGCATGCAAGGTAGGTCTTTCCGAGACTTGATCTAAAGCCTTTATGCCCAGCTTTTGGATCTTCTCCTGGGCCGGGGCTTTCTCTCATTTGTTCAGAATCCTTTCCAATAGATTTATTACTATATATGACTCAAATATCCCTTTGAGGTTCGCTTTATGGAACAGGAACTTATGAGAATTGGAGTGTCTCTTCCGGAATCGCTGTTGACCAGGTTCGACGGCATCATCGAGCAGAGGGGCTACTCCTCCCGGTCCGAGGGGATCAGGGACGCGATCAGAAACTACATAGTCCACTACGAGTGGATGGGCGACGTCAAAGGCGAACGGGTCGGGGTCATCACCATGGTCTACTCCCATCATCAGAGGGGGCTCGTTGACTCTCTCACCAACATCCAGCACGAGTTCGTGGATATAATCCAGTCTTCCCTTCACATCCACCTGGACCACGAAAACTGCCTCGAGATCGTCACCCTCAGGGGTGAGGGGCAGGTAGTCAGGAAGGCCGCGGAGAAGATGATGGCCCTCAAAGGGGTAAAGCACGTAAAATTGACCACCACATCTCTGGGCCAGGAGCTCTGAAGCCTTCTTCATCAGGATGTCAAGAGAATAAATCACAGAGGGGCGTTCTCGATCTTGCATATATCAGAAAATCTCTCCGGAGTTTACGTCCTCGACTTCTTCGGCGAGACCAGGATGGCGACGAGGCCCAAGGTTCCTGTCCCCGTTTATGGAGAGAGGATAGCCGAGGGGCTTCGGATCTGGGACCCTCGCCGAAGCAAGCTAGCTGCGCTTCTAATAAAGAGCTGGCTTGCAGGGGGCCTTGGTGATCTCGTGAAGATGCTAAACCTCCGACCAGATTCGAAGGTCCTCTACCTCGGCGCCGCCACAGGGACGACGGTGAGCCACGTGAGCGACCTTCTTTCAAGCGGCCTCGTCTATGCCGTTGAGTTCTCACCGAGGTCGATGCGCGACCTTTTTAGCCTCTGCCAGTCGCGGGATAACATCATACCTCTCCTCGAAGACGCCTCTCTGCCCGAGAGATACGCGCCGTTCCTGGAGCCGGTGGACTTGGTCTATCAGGATGTGGCCCAGAGAAACCAGGCACAGATCGCATGCCGGAACGCCGCCCTTTACCTGAAGTCTGGCGGAGCCCTCGTTTTGATGATCAAGGCGAGAAGCGTGGACGTGACGGCGGATCCCAAAGATGTCCAGAAGGCGGAGATTGAGCGGCTGGAGGGGGTCGAGGTAATATCCGTTTCCGACCTTCGCCCCTACTACCAGGACCACTGGGCCGTGGTGGCGAGGAGACGGGACCAGGCATAGTAGTCGGCCCGTCGCTCCGAAGGGCCGGCATCGTCAAGACCGAGCCGATAAGAAGAGTGGCGGATCATTGCGACGTCGTCTGGGCCTGCGCCTCAAGGCATGTCCGGGAGGTAGTCGGCAGGCGAGCGAAGCTCCAGATCGGGATCTCGATACCCGCGTATGCCCTCACCGATCGGGGAAAGCGGTTGGTTTTGAATTGGGCTCTGCATTTCGACGAGAGGCTGGTGGTGCACAGGGCAACTCTCCCTTTCGGCCCTGAGGAGAAACAGCCAGAACCTCTTCTATGATTATGACAAGTGGCGATCATTTATTCGATCCTTTCGACCTTCAGCCCTTCGTTGTCCACCTTCGTCGATATCGCAACCCTGAGTCCCATCGGCGCGAGGATCTTCGCCATCTCCGTCTCCGATCTATCGGTGACGACGGCGATGGAGGGGCCCACAGAGCTCATCCCCACAAACTCCAGGCCCTCCTCCCGCAGCCTGCTCATATGCTCGTAGATCTCAAAGCCATGGTGCTCGACCTCGGCCCGCTTCGACCCCCGGAACTCGATCTCCCAGATGACGTCTCCGATCTTTTTGAGGTCGCCCCGCTCCAGGGCCGGGATCAGGTCCATGAGGATGAAGTAGGCCTTAAGCTCCCGGTCCTGATAGTCGAGGTTCCGGGCCCTGTTCATCAGAAGGTCGAACTCCTCCCTCCCCGAGGACGAGACCGTCGTCTCGGGGATGATCACGAAGACGTTCTTCCCCTCGGCGAAGGGATGATGGTAGGCGAGGGAGAGCTCGTCGCCGGTCACCGCCATTCCGCCGTAGGTGATGGCGGCGGGTCCGACCCCGGTCTCAAAGCCGAGGGTGACCCGGCCGTCCTCGGTCTCCTCGACGTAGTTGTTTCCGATCAATAGGCGGATCTCGTCTTTTGTCAGGTGCGAGCCTACGGCCTCGTTCATGGCGGTGGCCAGGGCCACCAGGACCGAGCCGGTGGAGCCGAGGCCGACGTGCTTGTTCTCGTGGTCCCGGGCCTTTATCAAAAAGCCGCCATCGTAGCCGACCGTCTCCTTGAAGACCTCGGCAAAATGGCGGACGATCGGCTCCCTCGAATAGTCGATGATCGTCTCCCCAGCGGTGGCTTCCACCTCCGCGAAGCAGTAAATCTGAAGGGCGAAGCCGACCCCGCCGCCGCCGGGCCTATTCGGCGCGAACCGGTTCATGTCCATGACAGTCAGGTGGATCCTCGCCGGGGTCGTGACCCGGATCTTCCCTTCGATGGGCGAAAGCTTCGGTGGCCTTTTGATACCCAGGGAGTTTATCTTCTCGCCGGGGGAGAAGGGGCTGAACTCGTACTCCACCAGGTCCAGGTCCCCCCCGCGGATCTTCATCGTGGGCATATTTCACCGCCTCATGCATCCGATCTTTCTCTCCGAACGTCCTCTGACCATGAATAATTAGGCCTCTTTGGGCTATATCTTCCTGCCGGAGGTCTGGCCGAGCTGGGGCAGAAGAGTGACCGGCGTCTGGCGCGGGTTCGATGGGTAGCTAATCTTCTCCCCCTCCTACGGAAATTATCTGAGATGAATCTGTGGGTTTCGTTGCAAGGCTGGCCGCAAGGTAGACCACAGTTCCCACGACGACGCCGACCATCACCGGGTGGATCAGGGGGTTTCCATAGAAGTTCCAGGCGACGATGGAGCCGAAGGTGGCGACGAGGCCACAGACGAAGCCCGTCGAGGTCCCCCGGTCCCAGTATATACCGAATATAAGGGGGATGAAGACGCAGCAGGCGATCACTCCCATGCTCAGAGAGACGAGGGGGACGATCAGCTCGGGGACGTTTCGGGCCATGAGGGCCGATACAGCGATTATCAGAAGCCCCACCACCCTCGTCAGGACAAGGACCCTGGCGTCAGGGATCTCTGGGCGGAGGAAACGGAGGGTGTCGGCGGTTAGGGACGTCGTTGTCACGAGGACGATGGCGCTGATCGTGGACATGGCCGCCGATATCGCCGCAAGAAGGATGACAGCGTCAAAGCCCGGTGGGAGGAGCGACGTGGCAACGAAGGGAATGAGGCTGTCGGGGCTTGCGATATAGGGAGCGAGCTCCTCGGCGGTGAAGACGCCGTAGACCAGAATTCCTATCGAGAATATGGCGAGGGCGTATATCGAGATCGCGATGGGGCTGTAGATCCCGGCGAACTTGACCACCCTGCCGTCCTTCGCCGAGAATATCATTATGAGAAGGTCAGGGAGGGCGAGGAGCCCGAGACTTATGGAAAAGGCCGTCCCCACCGTCGTCTGCCAGGGGAGGAGGTCTCCGCTCATGCTGGTGATGTTTGCGGGTATGTTCGCCCAGATCTCCGTCCCTCCGCCGGCGTAGAGGAGGGCGGCGTAGAGGATGACGGCTCCGCCGAGCATTATGATCCCCTGAATGAAGCTGATCCAGAGGATGGCGGGAAGACCCCCCACGGCGTAGTAGATGGCGACGATGACGACGGCCACGAGGAGCCCCTGAATGTAGCTGATCCCGAGGAGCCCCTCGAAGAGGTGGGCGCATCCCTTGAAGATCGCAATCAGGTAGACGGTGTACATGACCAACATTATCCCTGCCAGGAGCACCCGCCCGCCCGGAGAGTCGTACCGCCGCTCCAGCAGTTGCGGAACGGTCTTGGCGTCGTAGGATTTGGCCATCGCCCAGATCCGAGGCGCCATCAGCCAGGCGAGGCAGGCGAAGGCGACGTGCATCAGGGTCGCCCAGATCACCCAGGGAAACCCTGCGATGAGGCCGTACCCGCCGCCGCCGAGGAAAGACGCCGCACTGAAGTAGGCTGCGGTGAAGGCGATCCCGATGACAGCGGGGTACACCACGTTCCGATCGGAGATGACGAACCCCGAGAAGGTCCCCTGCCGGAGCCTTATCGAGAGGATGACGATGACCACGACGTAGGCGAGGAGGAGGACTTGGTTAATCATCTGATCTCCTCAAAATTACGAAAAATGTTATTGCGAGCATGAATATCATCGTGACCAGAAGGGCCAGGTACGGCGTCGGCGCGAGGAACATCAGGTCCGCCTCCGCATCGGGGTGCAGTGAACGTTTTGTTTCTTTGGCGCATGTTCAGTAGGATTCAAATCGATCACTCGTCCAATCATGTATGATAATATACAATAATGGGCGGTGATGAGCGTTGCTGGTTGAAAAGGGTTTCGCTGCCGGCGGGATATTGGAGAGCAACGCGGGGTTCGCAAGTACCTACGAGCATCCAAAAAAATCGTTTGGATTTAGGGATCTCCGTTAAATTCCTTGGATGCAGATAATTCTTTTGAGACCTATTAATGGGTTAAATTGTGATTTGCTCGGCATAACCGGCGCGTCGCATTGACGATAAATGAAGCCATCATGAAGGGGATCCCAAAAGATCATCTGCGCCAAATATCTTTGTCAGAACCAGACCGCCATCGCCCTGATCTCCGAGACCTGCCACTGGCCCGGGCCGAAGGTCCCCCCCTGGCTCCTCTTGAAGACCTCTTTAGTCTGGGGCTCAATCAAGGTCATCTCGATGCCCCCGTGATCGCCCCTGATTGCCTCGACCCCGTTTTTTGGAACGACGCCGAAACGGGTGGAGAATCGCTCCTCGATATACTCTGCCAGATCGTCGCTCAGTACGCAGTCGTCCAAGCTGGCAGAGTCGGTGCTTGATTCGGCGAAGAGGTCGTCGGTGGTCACGACTCCCACCACGTCCCGCGCCAAGGGCTCGGCGAGCCTCACCATCCCACAGGCGCACCGATTGTTCGTCTCCTTGAAGGCGTACCAGAGCCTGCGGGCGAGATGATCTGCGTCCTCCTTTTCGCCGTTCGCAAGATTCGGGCCGAAGGACTGGACCACCTCCCACACCTCGGCCAGGGATAGGGCCAAATAACAGCGATCGTTTGGGTAGATCGACTCGAATGGGACCCCCGTGGCGACGTGAACCGATTCTAAAAGCTCTTGGTGAGAGATGATCCTCTTCGGCATGGCCGGAGGTTGTGCAAACCAAATATAAAATATTTTGGTGGGGATCAGCCCTCTAGAGCTGAAAACTGGTCCGAGAGGTGGGAGATCATCTCCTCCACCGACCGGCGGAGGACAGATATGTTGTCGTATCTCTCAAGAATCGACTGGAGCTCCGCCTCGTCCTGGCCTGCCATCTCCTCCACGAGAGAGACCAGGTTCGGAAGAGCCCTCACTACGTTGTCGACGATCGTCACCGTCGCGGTCCTGGCGGTCCGAGAGAGGGGGTTCAGATCTACGGTGATCACCCTCTTATTCATCCTCACCAGCGCCTCGCATCGGTCCCCGTCCTCCAGAGGTACGAAGACGACGTCGGCGTCGAATATCCCGCCCCTGGCGGCCTTCGCCCGAGCGTGGTCGAGCCCTGGGATCAAGGCATCGGGCTCTTCGCCATAGACCCTCTCGGCACCCAGGCTCCGGAGGAGGTCTGCTATCCTCTTCACCCGCTCTTCAGTCCGGTAGAATATGTTCACCTCCAGGGGCGCGCCGACCTTCCTTGCGAGGGCCACCATCTCCGCGGGGACGAGGGCGGCGGCGTTTCCGTTGACGCTCAATATCGGCCTTTCTGCCAGAAGGAGCATCGCCGCAGCCGCCCGTTCGGCCTCCATCGCAGGAGGCGTCGTCTTTTCGCCGAGGAGGTAGTCGAGGGCCTCGCCCCTCCCCTGGGCGATCAGGCCGTTAAGGCCAGTTATACCCAGCTCGACCCCCTCCACCACCTTCTCTCGGGTCAGCAGTGAGGCGTACCTCGGATGGGAGGGCGGGACGTCACTCAAGCCCTGCACCCCCGAGGCAGACCTTCGCAGATACAACATCTCCAAACTCCGCCAGCGCATCCCTCCCTTTGATGGAGAAGACCGCATCCCCCAGCATCACCATGCTCGCCATTCCTCCGCATGCTTCCACCGCCTCCACAGCATCTTGCATCCAGCTTTGGGCAAGCCCGGACCTTCGAGCAAACTCCCAGGACAAAGAGACGAACCTCTCCAGGGTTGGCCTTTTGATAAGCTCCTGGAGGGACCTCTCCCCTTCCCGGTTCACTTCCCTCATCGTTCCCGGATCGGAGAGGACCTCTTCAGTCGATAAGGGGCCCCTCACAATACAGTCGATTTCGAGGGGCGGGACCGGTATCCTGTCAATGACCCCCACGCCCGGCGCCCCAGGCGAGAGTCGGACGACGAGACCGCCTGTGTTCTGGGCTATGACGTCCCCGAGGCCGGTGCCGGAGACTACCTCCGCCACGTGGGCCGCCTCACCGACGCCGCTCGCGAAAAGGCCCAGGCCGAAGGCCTCGTTGAGGGCGTAGGCAGAGCTGAGGGCTCCTGCCCCGCTCGCCCCAAACCCCGACCCCAGAGGCATCAACAGCTGAGTTTCAACTCTTACGGGCGACGGCGCCAGCCGCTCGACGACTAACCTTGTGACCGGCGCTGAAGATCTGGTTCCGTTCAAATAGATCGCCGTCTCCTGAGATCGCTGGACTGCTGTCCTCGCTCCCAGATCCAGGTTGATCCCGCAGCCGACCGACCCTGCCCTTCTCGGGTCTGGATCGCGCCGGGCGGCGAAGAATCCCGTGATGTGGGCTGGGGCTGAGGCGTTCAGGAGAACTCCTCCGCGAGGGCGTCAATGACGGCTCTTGCGATCAGGCTCTTCCGGCCGCAGACCTCGGACCTCGCCCCGGAACGCCTCAGGATCAGGACCCTGTTCTCTTCAGTGCCAATACCACCCTTCCCGACATCGTTGGCGACGACTATGTCAAGCCGGTTCTTCTCCATCGACTCCTTCGCCCTCGATAAGAGGTCGTCGTCGGAGAGGAACGTCTCTGCCTTGAACCCCACCATCTTCAGCTCCGGGTGGAGGGACCGGACGTTCCTTATGATCTTGGTTGTGGTCTTGAGCCTGAGGACCAGCTCGCCCTCGGACTTGATCTTCTCAGCCGAGGCGTCCAGGGTATAGTCTGAGACGGCGGCGGCAGCGATCATGGCGTCGTATCCGCCCTCTTCCAGTTCAGCCAGAACGGCGGAGAGCATATCCCCGGCGCTCTCGATGTATATCTCCTTCACGGGCAGCCCGAGATGACCCCGGTGGACCAGGGTCACCTCGGCCCCTCGCCTCCAGGCCTCCAGGGCGATCTCCGTCCCCGTCTTCCCCGAGGCCCTGTTGGTCAGGATCCGGATGGGATCGACCCTCTCGGCGGTGGCGCCGCTGGTCACAAGGATCCTTCTGCCGGCCAGGTCCGCGGGGCCCAAGAGCCTTTCGACCTCCATCACCACCGTCCTGTTCTCGGCGATCTTGGCTTTCTCCTCCTCGATTCGGGGGTCGACGACCACGACCCCCATCGACCGGAGAGCGTCCAGGTTCTTCAATACTGCAGGATGGCGGTACATTGCCTCGTGCATTGCGGGGACGACCATCACGGGGACGCCGCTCCCGAGGGCCGTAGTGGCGTAGGTGGTGACGGGGGTGTCGTCGATACCGGAAGCGATCTTGCTGATGGAGTTGGCGGTGGCAGGGGCGATGAGGAGGAGGTCTGCCCGGCCACCGACGCCGCAGAACTCAACATGCTCGACTCTTCCAGTGATCTTCGTCACCACGGGATTTCCGCTCGCGTACTCCAGGGCGTAAGGATGGATGATCTCCTGAGCTGCCGAGCTCATGACAGAGTGGACGGCGCCCCCCCGCCGGATCAAGTCTCGGACCAGATCGACGGTCCTCACCGCGGCGATGCTTCCCGTAACAGCGATTACGATCAGCTTTCCCGATAGGGATTCGCTCACCGTGCAGGATATGATCGAAGACATGTTGGTCTAGTGGGCCCTTACCCTGGCCTCTTAGAAATAAGTTCTCCTCTTCGGCCTCAGCAGCCGATGAGCACAACGTTTATGTAACAAATGACCCTAGGAGATCTGCTGTGCCGGGGTGGCCTAGTCGGTTAGGGCGCCAGACTCATAGGGAACGCGAAGATGAGGCGCTCGTCTCCTGAGGCATCTGGAAGTCACGGGTTCGGATCCCGTTCCCGGCACCTAACTTTTACAGGTCAACCGCTCTTATAAAGAGCTTTTTGAATGATTTCAGCGACAAAATCGTCGATTTGACTTCAGGTTAATCAAAACCACCATTTCTCGGCCCTTCTAAACCTAATGCCCTGTTTTACGCCGGGTATGAAGAGATATTTTGATTCAATTTGGCAGATTCGCGCCTTCTTCCCTTAACAGGTACCTTTAAGTTCGAGAATTCTAATGATTACCTGGAGTCCTGTCGATGCGAATTGGAGTCTACGTATGCCATTGTGGCCTGAACATTGCAGGGGTCCTGGAGCCCTCAAGCCTCACCGAGTTCGCCAAAACCCTTCCGGGAGTCGAGGTCGCCCGGGACCTCCAGTTCACCTGCTCTGATACCGGCCAGGAGACTATCAAGGAGGACATCGCCGAGCACAAGCTGGAGAGCATCGTGGTGGCCGCCTGCTCGCCTCGGCTCCACGAGCCGACCTTTCGGCGGGTGATCTCCGAGGCGGGCCTGAACCCCTTCATGCTGGAGATGGCGAACATCAGGGAGCAGTGCTCCTGGGTCCATATGGACGAGCCACCCCAGGCCCAGGAGAAGGCAAAGGACCTGATCAGGATGGCCGTGGCCAAGGCCTCCCTCTTAAACCCTCTCCAGGGGGAGACGATGCCCGTCAGCCGGGGAGTTCTGGTGATCGGCGGAGGGGTCGCCGGGATCGCAGCTGCTCTGGACATGGCCGACAGCGGCCTTCAAGTCTACCTCGTCGAGAGGAAGCCGACTATCGGCGGGTATATGGCCCTTCTAACCGACGTCTTTCCGACTAACGACTGCTCGATCTGCGTTCTGGCGCCGAAGATGACCGAGGTCTACAATCACCCTCTGATCACCCTCATAACCTACGCCGAGATCCTGAACATCGAGGGGAGCGTAGGAAGGTTCACCATCTCGGGGGTCAAGAAGGCGAGGTTCGTCGACGAGAAGCTCTGCAAGGGCTGCATCAACGAGTGCGCCGGGGCCTGTCCAGTGGAGGTTCCCGACGAGTACGAGTTCGGTTTGGGGACGAGAAAGGCGATCTACATGCCGATACCCCAGTCGGTCCCCCTCGTCGCCTGCGTCGATCCCGCATCCTGCATCGGCTGCGGCCTCTGCGCCGAGGCCTGCCCCGTCGACGCCGTCAAGTACGACCAGACCAGCGAGGAGTTCAGGTTCGACGTCGGCGCCATTATAGTAGCCACGGGATGGCAGTCCTTCGACCCGGCTCGAAAGGAGGAGTACGGGTACGGAAGGTATAGAGACGTCATATCTGGCCTTCAGGTGGAACGGCTCCTCAACGCCGCGGGACCAACGGGCGGCGAGGTGGTCCGCCCCTCGACGGGCGAGGTGGCAAGGTCTGTCGCCTTCCTCCAGTGCGTCGGCTCCAGAGATGAGACGGTCGGAAACCCTTATTGCTCCCGGGTATGCTGCATGTACGCCCTCAAGAACGCCCAGCTGATCAAGGAGAAGTACCCCGACACCGAGGTCTCGATCCACTACATCGACCTTCGGGCGGGGGGCGAGGGGTACGAGGAGTTCTACATGCGGGCTCAGAGGCTAGGGATCAACTTCATCCGGGGCCGGGTCTCCGAGGTGGAGAAGGTGGATGGGAGCCTTCGCGTCAACTACGAGGACACCCTCCTTGGCGGGTTCCGTTCGAAGCCCTACGACCTCGTCGTTCTATCGGCAGGGCTCGAGGCGAACAAGGACGCCGACGTCATAGGAAACCTCCTCGGTCTATCCAAGCGGCCCGACCGGTTCTTTGAGATCGCCCACCCCAAGATGAGGCCCGTGGAGGCCCACATCGACGGCGTCTTCATAGCGGGGTGCGCCTCGGGCCCCAAAGAGATCCAGGTATCCATCGCCCAGGGGGAGGCCTCGGCGGCGAAGGCTATGAGGCTCCTCTTGAGGGGGGAGCTGACCCTCGACCCCGTCGTCGCCATGGTGGACCAGGAGAAGTGCATCGGCTGCAAGCTCTGCGTCGAGACCTGCCCCAGCAAGGCGATCTCTGTGGACAAGATCGCCTTCGTCGACGAGGCGGCCTGCAAGGGGTGCGGGACCTGCGCTGCCGCCTGTCCCGTCGACGCCATCGATATGACCCTCTTCTCCGACGAGCAGATCCTATCTCAGGTGAGGGCGGCGACGGCGGTCAAGGGGCAGTACCCCTTCATCGTGGGCTTCCTTTGCAACTGGTGCAGCTATGCGGGGGCGGACCTCGCGGGAACCTCTCGAATCCAGTACCCGACGAATATGAGGGCCATCAGGGTGATGTGCGTGGGGAGGGTGGACCCCGCCTTCGTCATCGAGGCCCTGAAGGGCGGGGCGGACGGGGTTCTCATATCCGGGTGTCGCCTCGGCGAGTGCCACTACAACAAGGGGAACTATCAGGCCTACCAGCGGATCCAGGTTCTGAAAGGGGTGCTGGAGAAGGTGGGGATCAACCCCGGCAGGGTCAAGATCATCTGGTGTGCCGCCAGCGAAGGCGAGATCCTGGCGAAAGAGGTGAGAACCTTCGTCCGAGAGCTGAAGGATATGGGGCCGGTGGGATCTGAGCTATCTGCCCTTCGGGCGCCAGAGCCTGCAGGGGGCGATAGCTGATGCCGATGGAAATCGAGAAGGAGATGGAGGTCGAGGGGTCCATCATCAAGTCGATCCAGAGGTCCCAGGACTCGGTGAAGGTCCTGGACTACGACTACAAGAAGTGCAACGGATGCGGTATTTGCGTCGACCTCTGCCCGGTCAAGGCCTTGAGCCTCGGACCCGTCATCGAGATCGCCACGGGTCTGGACGCGCCGCCGGTTCTCATCGACCTCGACAAATGTGTCTTCTGTGGGATGTGTGCCGCCTTCTGTCCCGTCGACGCCTATAAGATGACCGCCAACGACAGGGACTATCGGGAGATGGAGGAGTACCCCCACCTCGTTTCGAAGGCCGAGCCGAACGAGAAATGCTTGCCTTGCGCCCTCTGCGAGCCGGTCTGCCCGACGGAGGCGATCACCGTCGTATTCTACCCGACCCGGGACGTCTTCGGCCCCCTCCGGGAAGAGGAGAGGGGGGAGGGGAAGGGGAAGATAGAGGTCGATCCTGAGAAGTGTAACCTCTGCGGGAAGTGCGCCAAATTCTGCGAGGCCTTCCTCCTCACGGAGAGGGAGCCCACGCCGACGGATCTCGTCCCCTTCGAGCAGCTCCTGGTCGATGAGGATCTCTGCGACCACTGCGGCCTCTGCGTTGGGATCTGTCCCGAGGAGGCGATCAAGGTCGAAGGGACGCCTCTGGAGCTGGAGGAGGAGTTTCGTTTTCTCGGGGAGATCGAGGTCGACCAGGAGAAGTGCATCGGATGTGGCAGGTGTCTTTTGGTCTGCCCCTACGACGCCATGGAGATAACCAAGCCCTTCGAGGGCGATATAAATCTCGTCGAGAGGCAGCTCCCCCTCTGCGACCCCATGGGCTGCCACGCCTGCTTCAACGTCTGTCCCGCCGACTGCTGGTATGTCGGCGAGGACGGCAAAATAAAGGTCGAAAAAGATCAGTGCATCTTCTGCGGAGCCTGCGCCAACGCCTGCCACTGCCTCGCCATAGAGGTGGACAGATCCGGCGTCACTCATACTCCCATAAAGGATACGCCCTGGGCGGAGGAGTGGAAGGAGGCGATCTCCTCCATCGTCACCAAGTCCAGGAGGCGGCCGGACCTCTCTGGGATCGTCCTGCCCCCGGAGATCGAGAAGGTCCCCATCCCTGAGATCGAGGCTCCCGAGAGGGATCCAGACCTCCTCTCGAAGATCAATCAGGCCCTTGCTGGGGTCGAAGCGGTGATCAACAAGCCGAAGGTGAGGTTCGTCTGGGAGAGAGACGAGATCGGAGAGGCGAGCGAGAAGATCGCGGAAAGGATCAAGAAGGCTAAAGCGAAGGCTTCGGCTGAGGCCGGGGGGGGTGATGGAAGGTGACGGATATGGCGAAGACGGAGGCGACGGCGACGACTGCAGCGACCACGATCATGACCGCCGAGGGGGAGAGGTTCAGAGATAGAGTCCTCAAACTCGCCGGAGACGAGGTAAAGAAATGCATTCAGTGCGGGACCTGCTCGGCGAGCTGTCCCACCGCTCACCTGATGGACGTGCCCATAAGAAAGCTGATCAGGCTCGTCTTGGAGGGAGAGAAGGAGAAGGCTCTCTCGAGCAGGTCGATCTGGCTCTGCACTTCGTGCCTCCTCTGCACCGTCCGGTGCCCGAGAAATATCAGGCCGATGGCGGTGGTCGCCGCCCTCAAGACTATCTACGAGGAGGAGGGGATGAGGTGCAGAGACTCGGTCTTCGAGGGGATCTTCAGCCGACAGATACGAGATTACGGGCGGATATCGGAGTTTCTCCTCTCCGCCGAGTACATGATTCGTAGTCCCAGCTCGGCGGCCCAGATCATGGCCTTCGGCGCAGAGCTCGTCCCCAAGGGGAAGATCGAGCTCGGCTTCGAGGCCGCCAGAGGCGAGAGGATCGAGGGGACCGAGGAGGTGAGGCGGATCTTCGAGCTTCTCGGAGACGAGGGAAAGGCTGAGGCAGAAAAGGTCGACGAAGCTGCTGAAGCTGGAGAGACGAAGAAGGCTGAAAAGGCCGAGGATACGAAGGAGGCTCCGAAATGAAGCTCGCCTATTACCCCGGATGCGTGGCCCGGTCGACGGGAAGAGAGTACGAGATCTCGACCCTGGCGGTCTGCAGGGCCCTGGGCGTCGAGCTCGAGGAGATCGACGACTGGAACTGTTGTGGCGCCACTCACGTCTCCAACGAAATCGTCTCGACGGCCCTGGCCGCAAGAAACCTGGTAAGGACGGACCTGACGGTGATGACCTCCTGCTCGATCTGCTACAGCAGGCTCCGGGCTGCCATGATCCGCCTCAAAGACCGCCATATGAGAAAGAGAGTGAACGAGGCCCTGGAGGTGAAGTACGAAGAAGAAAAAGAGGTCTCCCACGTCATCGAGACGATCACGAAAGCCCTCGCCGAGGCCGAAGACCCCGATGACCTCGTCGTCCGGCCCCTCTCAGGCCTCAAGGCCGCCCCCTACTACGGCTGTCTCCTGACGAGGCCCGGCGGGGGGATCGACAGCCCCGAAAACCCCTCGATCCTCGAAAACCTCATCCGGACCCTGGGAGCTGAGCCCGCCGACTTCCGGCTGAAGATGAAGTGCTGCTGCGGCCCCATATTCATGCCCGAGGAGGAGGCTGCCGCCGAGACCCTCATCCGAATCCTGCGAAACGCCAAGGAGTCGGGCGCAGACTTCGTCGTCGCGCTCTGCCCATTATGCCACCTGATGCTCGACGCCAACCAGCCTCTTCTGGAGAAGAAGTTCGGCGAAAAGATCGATCTCCCAATCTTATACGTCACCCAGATGGCGGGGCTCGCCCTCGGCCTCAGGCCTGAGGAGCTGGGGCTTGATATGAACTCGGTCTCGACTAGGCCGGTGCTGGAGAAGCTGGAGAAGATAGAGGGGAAGGAGGCGGAAGAGAGGAGTGTATGTTGAAGAATTGGATAGGACGCACATCGGGGAGTTGGTATATTTATCCATTTTTATTGATAATAATAACTGTTAGTTATCTTTTGTGGAGTTTATTTAGACATATATTCTTCATTCTAGAAACGGATGATGATAGCGCTAGATATTTGCTAAGTACATTAGTTCAAAGTGAAGCAGCGATACTTGCAATAGTGATTACACTAAGCCTAATAGCTATTCAACTTGCCGCATCATCATATTCATCAAGAGTTATTGAAATATTCAAAAACGCACCAGATTTTAGGATCCTCATCATTGTTTACATATTTGCTATAATTTTTAGTTCAGGTACATTAAAGTTGATCGAGTCAGATGGAAACTTTCCTAGATTGATGTTAGAATCGCTCATCTCCATTTCATACATTATCGGAATATTTGCTTTTTTATCTCTAGTCCCATATATACAGAATATCTATGAACTGCTAAAACCGACAGAGATAATTTCTAGATTGTCAACGAGAATCACAATGGATAATATTCTAAGTGATGATGATCCGATTCAGCCAATAACTGATATAGTTATTAGTTCATTAATGAGATATGATGAAGCAACGGTAAGAGAAGGTCTTAATGCAATAAAAAGTAAAATAATTAATATATTAAACGACTCCGCTCTACCGGAATCTCGAGAAGAAGACATATCAAATCTAGTATATGGCCATTTTTATGAAATTGGAACAATATCTATAAACCGAAATGATGAATACGCCACAAATCAATTGATCCACAGCACCGAAGAAATTATTTACGCATCTATAGATAAAAATTTGAAATTTATTGCTCAACCAATGGTATCGCTCTTAGGTAAAATCGGCGTAATATCGGCTAAACAAACTCTAGAGGGTACAGCAAATCAAGCTGCATCTTCACTAGGCACGGTTGGTGTTAGAGCGGCTAGACAAGATTTTGAACATGTGGCAGAATGGGCAGCGGCATCTCTCAGAGATATCGGGATTAAAGCAACAGAATATAAATCATTCTTTGTATATGAAAAAGTGGTGGAAGGACTTGAACATATAGGATTAAATTCTGTTGAGTGTGCTGCTGGAGGACAGAAGATAATCGATAAAAAGCCACTTAAAAATGCAGCTGGAAATGCAGCAGGCCATCTCGGAAATGTTGGGATAAAGGCCATTGAACGGGGAATTAAAGATGATTCTGTAAAGAAGACAATCGTATCTCTAAGAAGGATCGGGGTAGTCTCCGTTAGAAATGATTTGGCTAACGTCGTGCATCAGACTGCAGATTCTCTAGAATGGATGGTAAATACGGCCCAAAGCAAAGGGAAATACGACCTCTCATTATATGCAGTTGATACTATTAAAATAATTGCATCTGAGTTTGTTGACCGAGGCAAAATAGAAATCAAGGACGAACCTACGAAACGAGGACTAGAAGAGGCAGTACATAGAATCGTAGACGCCCTTCATAAAATTTCAAAATTAGATTACGATAGAAAAACCAATAAAATTGTAAATATGATATCAGACATAATTATAAAGATTAAATCGTGGGCTATATTAAACGAATTTGACAAGGTAAAATCTCGAGCGGAATATGCAGCAAAGGACATAACAGAACGTTTTCCTTCGGAACAGCCCACACCAAATAGACCCAGCCCCACCCAACCACAGGAAAACCAACCATGATTAACGAACCCCCCTGGCTCCCCCGGTACGTCATCACCCCCGCCACAGCCCGTACACTGATGGAGATCGAGGCCGCAAGAGCGGTGGTGGACGAGACGCCCCTCCCCCTGGCCGCCGAGGCGAAAGCTCCGCCGCCGGGCCCGCCTCCGCTCGACCCATCACTCCACCCGGATCGATGGCGATGGATACATCTCGCGTTTGGTTCAGCACGCCAGCACTTCGACTACGAAAACCGGTTATACCGAGAGAAACATACTAACTCGTTGTTGAGGTGGTCTCTTGGGCGCTGCAGAGCAGTATGTTGTTGATGCGAAAGGCCAGAAGGTCGCTGTCATCCTCCCCCTGGATGAGTATAAAAAGCTGCAGGAGGATCTTCACGATCTCTCGATGATCGCTGACCGCAAAGACGAGACGTGTATCAGCTTAGAAGAGATGAAGAGACGCCTGTGAGGGCGAGATGGGCGACTACACCATCACCTTCAAGGCCAGCGTGGAGAAGGACTTTCGAAAACTTCCTAAGGATAAAGCATCTCACATCCTGGAGATCATCGAGGGCCTCTCTCTCGATCCCATTCCCAGAGGAGCAAGAAAGCTTTACGGCACCGAAGGTTTCTATCGAGTTCGAGCGGGCGATTACCGCGTCATATACAAGATAGTTCACGAGGCGCGGGAGATCGTCGTCTTTTACGTACGACACCGAAGCGTTGCATATAGAGAACTGTAACCGAACTGCCACTGATTTGCAAGTGAGACTCATCACTCCACCCGGATCGAGGGGAACCGGCTGACCCTCGCCAAGGCAGGCGGAGGAGGCGATATCGGGCCAGGAGATCGAGGGAAGGGAGGTGGACGTCGCCGAGGCCCTGGGGCTCTCCGACCGGATGGCACGGGTGCTCATCAATGGGTGGGTCGAAGATGGCTGGCTGATGGTGGCAGACCCCTCGAAACGAGGGAGGTCCTACGAGTTATCGGCAATTTATCGGCAATATATCGGCGGTTTATCGGCAATGCCTACAGGCGAAAAATGAAGGGCATTAGGCTCGCCCTGGTGGAGGCCCCGGAATAAAACCACCAGAGCCATCAAATCCAATCTTAATCCTCGAAGGGGACGATGTAGACGCCGTCCTCCCTCTTCTGTCCCTTTACCAGCTCGCAGTGCCTCAGGATCGCAAACTCGTTTTCCAGCTCATCGGGCCTGAGGCTGAAACGCCTGGCGATCTCCTCCCTTTTGGCCCCGCCCTCCTCGATGAGGTCCTCGGCCGGATGCTCACATCCACAGCGATCGCACTTCTGCATCTCTTCTTCTTTCTCGTCTCCTATTTCGATCCACCTCGTCTCAAACTTCAATCGTCCTTCGCCTTCGAGCCCTCCAAGAGCGCCTCATACCTCTCTTTGATCCTCTCGACGATCTCCATCTCGTAGGGCTGGTGGGTCGGAACCTGGATCTCGGTCTCGATTTCTAGTTAGTCTGGGGCTGCTGTCATCCCGTTCTCGTCTGTGGGGACCCCCAGGCCCAGGGCGATTCTCCTCGATCATGGGCGTTAAGGGCTTGATCGGCCGGGCTCTTATCGCCCTCTCCCTGTAACCCGCGAGGAGGGCGTCGATCTCCGCATGGAGGGCCCCCACCTTCTCGTGATCGGCCCTGCCAGAAGTCCACGGAAGGACTAGGCAATTTTGAAATATGGTGAGATTCTAAGACGGTTCGCAAGATGCTGGCGAAGCAGTCCAAGGACTCGAGCCCTTCCATAACGATCCGGACCGACCTTTTGCCCGGCGACATCGGGATGGTGGTCCATCTTCATGGGGCCATTTACGCTGAGGAGCAGGGGTGGGACTCCACCTTCGACGCCTACGTCGCGGGGCCCATGGCCGAGTTCGTCAAGTCCAGATCGGATCTGGATCGGATCTGGATCGTTGAGCGGGCGGATAGGGCGAAGAATGGCGAAAGGAGGGGGAATCAGATCGTGGGGTCCGTCGCCATCTTGAAGGCCTCTGAGACCGAGGCCCAGCTCCGGTGGCTCCTTCTCGCCCCGGAGGTGAGAGGGCTCGGCCTGGGCAGGAGGCTCGCGGAGGAGGCGCTGGACTTCTCCCGATCGGTGGGGTACTCTTCGGTATTCCTCTGGACGGTCCGGGGGCTTGAGGCGGCGACGAGCCTCTATGAGTCCCTCGGCTTTGAGGAGACGGAGGTGAAGACCTCAGAGATCTGGGGGAGCACCGTCACAGAGATGAGGTACGAACTCAGACTTTGAGATGTCGACACAGCAATTGAGATCGATATTCGAAGCACAAATGGTCACATAATCTGATAGTTGAAGCGATTGTACGGAGATGCTGATGGATGGGCGAAGAGGTATTTGAGGCGATCCGGAGGAGGGTCGCAGAGGAGCCCTACGCTAAGAAGATGGGGCTCAAACTGGTCGAGGTGGACGAAGGATATGCACTGGTGGAGATGAAATTCACCGAGAATATGGAGAACGTCTTCGGGATGGCCCACGGTGGGGCCATATTCTCCCTCATCGACGAGGCTTTTGAGATTGCCTCCAACTCCCACGGCACCGTCTCTGTTGCCCTCAGCATGAGCGTCACCTACGTCAGCTCTCCAAAGAAGGGCGAGACTCTCCAGGCAGAGGGAACGGAGGTGAGCAGGTCGAACAGGGTTGCGACCTACTCCATCAAAGTCAAGACTAAAGGGGGCGACCTCATCGCCATCTGCCAGGCTCTCGTCTACAGGAAGAGGGATCCGCTGCCCTTTCTGTGAGCCTTCGTCCATCAAAATCGGTGACGTCCAGGGCCGTCTAAAGACGATATCAACTAATATGGTGGTCTTAAAGAAACCGGGTGCAAGGCGAAAAACACATCAGAATTTTGGGATCTGAGATCGGGATTGGAGAATCCTGACCTCTCTGCCCTCGCCGTCAGCCTTCTCTGGAATAGTTGGAGGCTTCAGCTGCGAGAAAACTTTTTCTGCTTCAAGATCAGGTCGCTTCTTCGCTCAATTTTTCTTGCATTTTGATCCTCTCCTGCTCTTTTATCTGCAGCTCCATCCATCTGGATCTGAGGGCTTTCATGCTAACGTGGTGGACCACCGATATGGCCATCAGATCTCCGTATCCCTCAGCTGCCTCTCTGAGCGTTCTGTCCAGGTTCTCTTCTGATCTCGATCTTTCCTCTGATATCATGCTCGCACTTCCTTCTGAATTCCTTCTGAACTTTTATATTTTATTCGACTTCGTCCATATATCTATGCCAGAATACGGCTGCCGGATCGATGAGCTGCGACGACGTGCAAGACTGGGGTTTATCCTAAACTCCGGCCTTTTTAATAACCAGGTTTGCTTCAACTGGAATTCCAATCTTCATCTTTTCAAGAATCGTTCTCTGTTTTTTAGATATCTCGGTCAGCTTCCACTTATTTCCGACCTTGACCGCCCTGAGCTTTGCGAGTTCCATGATAATCTCCTCGATGGGTCTCTTCTCAAGCAGCTCTGCATCCCTCGCCTTTCGAATTAATATCGCCCTCAGGATCAACGATATGAAGAAGATGAACAACAATCCCCGAAGCGTTTCAATCTTCTGCACTCCCAATGGCATTACTTCAAGCTCGTTCTTCAGGTCATCGAACCTCTTCTCTACTTCATCCCTTTCTCGACAGAGCGAAAGCACTTCCTCCCACTTTCTTTTGGTAGCCGAAAGAAGGATCGTCTTTCCAAATCGGTTAACTGCCTGCGATATTGCATTGATTCTTCTGCGCAGGTGGATAGTCTTTCCCTCCACTGAGCACTCGAAATATCTTTCAAAATTTCCGGCGATCTGCTTAAATTGACCCATTGGATTATGGAACTCTTTTCCGTTAAGAGCAGATTCGATATCTATCAACCTATTGTAAAACGAATTTGTCTCTTGACCCTCGCGTTTCTTATTGAACAGGACGTATCCGTAGGCATCAACTTCACCAATTTTGACCTCGCTCTCCAGGACGTAAAAGATATCTCCTCCAAACCTCCTGGCATTAGCCGCATTTTCGATATCTCGTTTTGTCTCGCTGATGAGCCCCTTGCCAATGTTGACGCTAAACGGGGGGGGAAGGATGAAATCGATATGCTCAGATGTCATCTCTTTGATGTTGCTCTCACTGTAAAACCCTCGATCAAGAATGAAAATACTTTTTGTTATGCCAAATGCTTCGACTTCAGCCACTAGATTTTTTAAAGTGACAACATCGCTGACGCTCCCCGGAAACAACTTAAAGTAAAGAGGTAAGTGGTTGTTCAGCGAGAGAACCAATCCTAGGTTGACCTGGGGCAGATCCAATCCATCGCGATTGTACCCCCACTCCAACCAATCGATATTTCGCGAAGCTGAAGAAAGGGAGGTAATATCAAATATCAATGTCTCGTCCTCACTGGTTACAAGAGAGTTGTAAAAAGATGTCATAGCAGCTTCGTTAACGGATAGTCGTTCAAGAAAACTTGAGAGCCACTGAGAGCTGAATGATTCCTTCAGCGAGTACATTTCCGGCAAAAACGAGTCATCCAGGACATGGTGAAGATTTTTGAGAGACGTTTGATGTAGTAACTTGCTCATTCCTACAGTGAGAATCAAATCTCCATCTTTTCCAAATGATTCATATAGCTTCTTTCTGAGATCGATTTCATTGGCCACAGAATTCAGAAGATATGACGGGCCAAATGATTTTGTCGTCTTAACATCACGTTCTGCGGTCTTAGGAATGATCTTGCCGGCGGCCTCGTCCCAAACGCCGAGATACCGGCGTTTCTGTCTGGACTGTTTCTTCTCCGGATCCCAAAAATTTTCGGCTTCGTAGACATATGTGCGCCCCCGGATCTTCTGTTTGACGAGATATGTCATAGTTAAGAATAGTAACCATAATAGTACTTAAACTATTGGGTGGATTCGCGGGCTGTTAGACTCAATTGAGAAAATGGTTATTGCATAGGCAGGAGTTTAGGATCGAGACCTCGAGAACTGGCCGGACCACTGAGCTCGCCCGTTAACTTGCGATGCGCTCCTCGATGCCCCCTCTTCCAGCGAGATCATCGAGGAGATCGAAGTAATGGTATTGGTCCAGTAGCCCGGAAGACAGGCGATCCGGGCTGTTGCAACGCTCGTGGTCGGATGCGTCCTCCTCTACATCAACGAAGCATTTGGCAGGGACTTCAGGCGTTATTCCTACCACGTACAAAAAGAGGGGAAGATGGTGCTAGGGTGGGTTTTCGTTGAGGATGTGCTAAACGGGATGGAGGCCATCATCCGACCCGCTAGGCGGAGGAGATGGTGGTTCACGTCCACGATCCTGGGGAGTCCGCCGACGACGAGGTTGATCCCGGCGTAGCCTTGCAGGCCCAGGGCCAGGGCCGCCATGCCCGCCGCCTTCAGGATCCCCTCCTCCCGGTCCGAGCGGCGGGGGGGACGATCCCGCCCTGGTACTCGAAGCCCGCCTCGACGCTGACGAGCTGCTTGTCGATGGTTATGGGGGGGCACCGGTCGCCGGAGGCGACGAATAGACCAGGGCCCACGATCGGAGGCGCGCCAAACCCCTCCCGGCCCCGATTCTTTCGCAGCCTCTCGAATGAGGGCCAAAGAAACGCGGACTCCAGGAATATGGCGCCGGGCCCCTGAGCCTCCCTGCAACTTTGCAATGAGCTCCCGTCGTCTGCGCTCAGCTGAATTTTGGGCCTGGCGTTCGGCCGAGTCGAGCCCAATAGACCAGCTCCGAGGGCGGCGCCTGCCCTCGCCGGGCGCAAAAACGCCCAACAGGCGACCTCAAGCTGCCTTTTGCAGAGTAGATTTATATTCTGAAACGCGAAAATAACCTCCGATGAAGCGCCTTCACGACTATACAATTGTCCTTCGTCCGGAGGATAATGGCACCTTTGTAGCCTACGTACCCGCCATCCCAGGGTGCCATGCATGGGGGCGAACTCCCGAAGAGGCGCAGGCCGAGATCGCCAACGTCTTCGAGATGATCAAAGAAGAATACAGAGAAGAAGGAAGGCGATTGCCCCAGGACGTCGACCTGGAGGCCGTCCATGCCTGCCAAAGCTGAGGACCTGGAAAAGGCAGCCGCAAAGCTTGGATTTCAAAAGATCCGACAAAAAGGCAGCCACGCCCGTTGGAAGCATCCGGATGGACGGGCGACGACCATTCCCATCCACGGCAACAGCGAAATTGGCTGATGGCTATTTTATGAGATCCTCAAGCAGCTGGGCATCTCTGAAGAGGATTTCTGGAAGCTCGTGCGGGGCGACAGTGGCAGAAGATAGAACGATCTGCTATCACCACTTTTCTAGCAAGGCGGCAAAATCGAGCCAGAAAGTCCGGCCCGAAGATAGCCCTCCTCCTACAGTTCCAGCTCCCCCTTCCGAAACTCGCAACTCCCCACCACCGCCACCCTCTCCGGCAGCGTCGCAAACCTCGCCCTCAGGATCAGGTCAGCCAGCTCCTCGCGCATCACTTTTGCGATCCCCACGATGGAGGTGGTGGGCCTCGGGTTCACGTCCACTACCCGGGGGAGGTCGCCTACGACGAGGTCGATCCCGGCATAACCTTGCAGGCCCAAGGCCAGGGCCGCCATCTTCGCGGCTTTCAAGATCTCCTCCTCCTCCCGGTCCGAGCGGCGGGGGACGATCCCGCCCTCGTACTGGAATCCAGACTCTACCTTGACAAGCTGCTTGTTCACTGTCAGGGGCAGAACTCGGTCGCCAGAGGCGATGAGGCTCACGCTGAGGGCTTCGCCCTGGTGGTACTTTGTCGCTATCCTATCGTCCAGGTTTTCCGGCAATTTGTCGACAAGCTCCATCCTCTCAGAGCCGCACCCGAACCTCGGCTTCAGGACGAAGGGGCCGTCGTCATTCGAATCGGCGATCTCGACGACGGGAACACCCTCTTCTTCGAGGCGGCGGGTGCAGGCGAGCTTGTCGGCGGATAGCCTCGCGGCGGCGGGGGAGCAGCCGAGGTTTGTGGTGCTGCTTTCCTCAAGAGTCTTCAGAAATCCGGGCAGAAGCTCGTCAGGAGCGATCACGAGCCCCGCATCCGCTTCAGTCCCGGCGAGGAAATCCTCGAAGTGATCATCGCTTTTACCTTCGAGGACGATTCCCCGCCCAGCGCCGATGGAGGGCCCCGCCGTCGGGTAAATGACGTGGTGGCCGAGCCGCTCGAAGCTTTTGGCGAGGATGGAGAGCATCGCCTTCCCCTCTACCTGGTAGGTTCCCGATAGACCCGTGGCGATGGCGTACTCGGCGATCAGAACCTTCATGATCTTCTCGGCTTGGGATCTCTGATGAGGTTTCAGTACTGCCTCGCGAGGAGGGCGCACTTCTCGGTCTTCGCGCCGCAGACGATGCAGCCCCCCTGATATATCTCTTGGGCGCGCCAGGGCTCGCCGAGAAGGGCCGCGCCGACCTCGTCCTCGATTCTGTGGCCGCACTCCTCCGAGCCACACCACCAGACCCGGGCGACTCCGGTCGAGGTCTGCTCCTTCGCCTCCTCCGCCGTCTCGCAGTCCTTCACCTTGCTCTCGAGGAAGGCCTGGGCCTTCGCCACCATCGCCTCGTGGAGGTCGGCAGCCTCCGCCAGGATCGCCTGCTCTAAACCGTCCAAGGGCGCGGTCAGCTTTTTACCGTCCCGCCGTGCCAGGACCGCAACCCCGTTCTTGATGTCCCTCGGCCCGATCTCGATTCGAATGGGTACGCCCTTCAGCTCCCACTTGTAAAACTTGGCCCCAGGCCTCTCGTCGCTCTCGTCAATAGTGACCCTCATCCCGGCGGCCACAAGTTTCGCTTTGAGGTTCCGGCAGACCTCCAACGTTCCCTCCTTGTCCTTGAATAAGATTGGTACTATGACCACCTGGACCGGGGCCACCGACCAGGGGAGTACTAGCCCTACGTCGTCGCCATGGACTGATATCAGTGCGGCGATGCACCTCTCGGAGACGCCGTAACAGGTCTGATTGACGTACTCCTGCTCCCCGGCCTCATTCTCGAAGGTGATGTCGTAGGTGGTGGCGAAGTTCGTCCCCAAAAGGTGAGCCGTCCCGATCTGAAGCGTCCTTCCGTCCGGCATCACTGTATCGAGGGCGATGGAGTAGTCGGAGCCGGGGAACTTGTCCCAGGAGGGCCTCTTCGCAAAGAGGAAGGGTATGGCGAGGCGGCGATAGAACTCGGCGTAGATGGTGAGGGCCGCCTCCACCTGCTCTGCCGCCTCCTCCCAGGTGGCATGAACGGTGTGGGCCTCCTTGAAGGATGTGATCTCCCGGAGCCTTATGAGGGGGCGGGTGTGCTTCGTCTCGTACCGGAAGGTGTTGACGATCTGGTAGATCTTGAGAGGGAGGTCGGCGTGGCTTCTCACCCAGAGCTTGAAGATCGGATATATCGCCGTCTCGCTGGTGGGGCGGAGGGCGAGCTTGATGTCGAGGGGGCTTGTTCCGCCGTGGGTCACCCAGTATACCTCGTCCTCGAAGCCCTTGATGTGCTCGGCCTCCTTCATGAACTCCGTCTCCGGGATCAGGAGGGGAAACTGGGTCTCCTGGTGGTCGGGGTCGAGGAGCTCTCTCATCAGGTTGTAGACGTTCCTTCGGAGGGCGAAGCCCGTGGGGTACCAGACGCACATCCCCTTGACGGGGTAACGCACGTCGATGATCTCCCCGGCCTTCAAAAGCTCGTGATACCATTCGCTGAAGTTTTCTTTCTTCGGTAGTTTGGACTCGGTCATCAGATCACCGGAGATGATTGAGAATCTAAAACGGGCTCGACGAAAGGCTGTATGAGAACCGGAGTTATGAAGGTCTCGATGACGGCCGCCGCGAAGAGTAGGATGACGACCCACCGGAGGAGGCGTATAGCCGCCTTAAGCTCCCCCTCCAGGTCGCCCCCCCTTCCTAGAAGCGTTCTGATCATGAGGTGGCCGAGCCGAAAGCCGACGCCGATGCATACGAGGACCGTGGGAAGTTCGATGATGCCGTGGGGCAGGATAGCGACGACGACGAATGCCAGACCCCCAGCCAGCATCGCCTGATGGACGACGAGACCGACCACGAGCCCGTTCGTGACCACCACGACGAGGGGGATGATCCCGAAGCCCACCCCCAGGAGGAGGGCCATCAAAGACGCGAAGAGGTTATTCAGGAATATCGCCATCATCATCTTGGGTGGAGATAGGTCCAGGATCCACTGCAGCTTCTCCGCAACGTCTCCGACGTAGGTAGCGGCCAGCTCCGGGTTTTGGACTGAGGCGACAAACCCGAGGACCGCCGTCGCAAAGAACAGGTAAACTGACAGGAGTATGTAGGGGCGGATGGACCTGATGTATGCGGCATCTTCTTCCCAGTTCAAGAGATATTCTCCTCCTCTTCCTCCCTCCCGCATTATATAAGATCCTGGCGATTTTGCCGAAACTTGCCCGCGGTTGAGATTACATCTAGCCGGACCAGGCACCTGTCAGGTAGCTGGCACCGAAAAGAACGAGAAAGGTGCCGCAGAGTGCGAGGGTTCTCCTGTAGTTCGCCTCGGAGAGGAGGGTCCTTCCCCGGTCCAGGCTCGTGGAGACGAGGGTGTACCAACCGAAGTCAGCGCCCCAGTGGCCGATCATGAATATCATGGCGAGGAGGAGACCCTCCCGAAGCTCCGACAGGACCAGGGCCGATCCGACAGATAGCCACCAGATCCAGAAGTAGGGGTTGGCGATGCTGGTCAGGGCCCCCGCCAGGTACGGGTTTGAGGTCGCGCCCCTCTCAGATATCTCCATGGTGGCGGTCCTGCTTCCCTTCAAAGTGAGAAGGCCGAAGAGGATCAGGGCCGTCCCGCCGACGGCGGCGACGATGGCGGTATGCTCCTCTGCCATCGTTGCCAACCCCACGACGATGAGGAGGAATACCGCCACCTCAGCGAGGGCGTGGCCCGCCGCCACCTTCGGCCCCATCGTCCACCCCCTCTGGAGGGACGAGTTTATGGTGGCCACCAGGGTTGGGCCGGGGGCCAGGGCTCCGGTCAGCCCGATGGTGAAGGCCAAAATCAGGGTCTCTATCGCCCCAAGCATATCCATCAACCAACACCTCCATGATATCTGAACCTTTCGACCCGGAAAGAGCTTACGAGATTCGGGAAAATTCGGTGGGGTATGTGATCTGACCGACTCTGAAAAGGTTACTTAGAGCTGGAACGGTCGTAAACCGGGATTAAATCGAATTTAGAAGGGTTGAAATCGGTTTAACAGCGGAAAAGCCCCATGGACCGGTCGGGATTTGAACCCGAGGCCTCTACCATGCCAAGGTAGCGATCTACCCCTGATCTACCGGCCCGCTGGGCGGGGCATACGCAGACCTATCAAATAAAGATGTCGGTGCCGGGGGCGCGGGGCGACGCGTTTGGATGTGCCTCTTTCTATCTCTTCAGAGTGGATTGGACCGTCTCCACCGCCGATACGACAGGTCTTCCCCAGCGGATGCCGTTCAGGACATCTTTGATCGTCATATCATCCACCTTCGGGTAGTTCAGGAGCTTCTCGTAGTCCTTCGTGACGGCGTAGTTGTAGTGGCCGTAGGCGACCGTCACGCCGTAGGTCAGGAGCTTGTGGGCTCGTCTGGAGGAGGTGTAGACCATCTGGTCTGGGTCGTAGACGGCGTCAGCCCCGATCTTGAAGAGCTTCACTGAGAGGTCGTAGTCGTCCAGGAGGGATATGTCCCGATGGCCGCCCGCCTTCCGGTACGTATCTCTCCTCATGGCCATGTTGGAGCCGATCATGTAGCAGAAGTTTAACGCCTTGAGGAGCTTATAGGAGCTTCGGACCGCGCTCAGAATCTCTGTCCTGAGGTCTCTATTCTGGAATAAAACGGGCCCTGTGCTCGCCTCGTGTCGCTCGAGGTTCCTGCTTATTACCTCAAGCCACCCTCTCGGAAAGGCGGTGTCCGCGTCGGTGAAGGCGATAATCCGGCCATGGGCCGCCTCTGCCCCGTCCCGTCTTGCCCCACCGATCCCTGGGTGGATCTGGGGGATAACCCTGTCAGCGTACTCCTCCGCGATCTCGACGGTCTTGTCAGCGGAGCCCCCATCGACTACTATTATCTCGTAGCTCCCGATTTCCGGGGATTGGCTGGCAAGGGACCTCAGAGTCGCAGCTATCTGCTCCTCCTCGTTCAGCGCGGGAACGATGACTGATATCATTCAACATACCTCTCACCGAATAGGCCGGATAGATCATCAGATAAAGGGCCGAAGCCGCCGCCACCGCCATGGATATCTGGTATAGGCGGGCCGCGGCGAAGGCGAATACGAGAGATAAGGCCGCAAGGCCGCCCAGCATCAAGAGGCCATTCTTCTCCCCTATCCTCGTCACAGTGGTGGTCGTCGATCCCAGATCCTCAGCGTAATCCACTATCTGATGGGCTATCAGGGCTTCGCAGCCGACTATAAAGAATATCAGAGATATCAATATTGTCCCTCGTGAGGGGTCTCCTCCACAGAGGAGAAAACCGGTGAGGAAGGGGATCGCCCCGAACATCAGGCCATGGCTCACTGCGTCTAGGAGGTATCGCTCCTTGAGCCGGATGCGGCTCGCGGAGTAGGCGGTCAAAAGCAGCAGGTTGATCACGACGAATAATGCGCCCGTCAGGTCCAGGCGAAAGGAGAGGATCAGGGGGGTTGAGGCCAGGGCGAACATCAGCAGCAGAACGCCCCTCTCATCGACCTTTCCCGCGGCCAGGGGGTTAGTTCCCGACTCCACTTTGCGGCGGTGTTGTCTATCGATTTCGGCATCGAAGTAGTTGTTGACGACGAAGGCGTAGCTTATGAGGCAGAGGTATGCGATCAAGACGAGGAGCGTCTGGTCCTGTCCCCCTCCGGCCAGATAGGCCCCCGCCAGCGGGAATAGCGGATAGAACTTGATCCAGTCTCTGATGCGAAGCATTCTGAGGTAATCTAACATCTTTGTCTCTCCCCGGTGGGGGAGTAGAACTTCCGTACCCCCTTATCTACCTTTTCGAATCATGCTGGCTTCGATTATATAATAGATGGTTGTTCTTCTTATCCATCAGGAATCAGCTGGGTCCCATTTTTCGGGTTAAGTCTTTATAGATTGTTCATGGTAATATTGTTTTCGAGATCATGATATCGCCGTCAATTATTCTGGTATGTTTTGCGATCCTCCTCACCCCTGCCTTCGCTGGGGTGGAGGATGAGGGCTACCTGGACGCTGTCGGGCCATCTGGGACCATGCCCGGCACCAGCTACTCCGAGTATGGATCGGCCTTCGAGGAGTTCATGGACACAGCTCCAGCTGAGCGAAATCTCTATTCGTATCCAGACTACCTCGTCGAATTCTTGGATAGGGAGACGGGGAGGACTGCGACGAACTACAGCCTCTACACCCCCGCCTTCGAGATCTTCATGAACCAGAGCATAGAAGGGCGCTTGAACCTTTCATCCTATCCGGATTATCTTGGCCGTTTCTTGAACCAGAGCTCCGAGAACCTGAGCATCAGAGGCTGGAACCATTCATCCTATCCGGATTATTTGATCTGGTTTTTGAACCGATAGCACTGATGAGGCAAATTCGGATAGAGTCCCGCAAAAATCCATCGTCTGCTTCGCTTCATCAGTCTTCGCACTCATATTCGGCCGATCTCTTCTTCAGGGCCTCCATCCTCGAACTGATGCTGGCGAGCCTCTCCTCGACCGCGAGCATCTCCCGCTCCATGAGGAAGATCTGGTCCCCGATGGGTTTCCCCGCCTCTGGCTTCGTTTCTGAGATGGATGATCCGAACTTCGGGGCGCCTTCTCTTAAGATGTAGCTTCCCCCCTCGATCGTCATTCCCAGGCCGTAGACTAGTGCTGCAGCGACCTTCTTTCTTCCGCTCCGAAGGTCGTTCCAGAAGGCCTTGCGGGATATCCCCATGTAGAGGGCGGCCTCCTGCTGCTGCAGTTCCAGAAGGTCCACGAGGCGTATCGCCTCCAGCTCTTCCAGGCTGATCTTTACATCCTCTCCCCTCTTTGTTCCCTCCGGCTCAAACCGTCTCTTTTCGGGGATCTCGGTGATCCATCGCTGGCCGCGTCGTCTGCCTCTGCCCGGGCTCATGAAATGCTCGTATTTGGGACATTATATTTAAAATTTCCCCGGCCGATACGAAATGTTTATATATTAGATCACATAAGGGATCATTGGGACGGTTTCGAATAGAAAGAGCTACCGTCCCAAACGGCCGAGGTAGGTGAATAAGATATGCCTGGTGGAGATGGAACGGGCCCTGCAGGATATGGACCAAGAACCGGCAGGGGCATGAGATACTGTTCGGGGTTTGATGCCCCGGGATATGCAAGGTTGGGATACGGCAGGCCCTTCGGCGCCGGAAGGGGCGGAAGGCGAGGCCGGGGTGGTGGTATTTACTTCCGGTCCAGGCAGTGGCCCGGCTTCAGGTCCTTCGGACCGATGCCGTTTGCCTTCTATGGACCTTATCGGCCGGCTGCATATAGAGTGAGGTGAATAATATATGCCTGGTGGAGATGGAACGGGCCCTGCAGGATATGGACCAAGAACCGGCAGGGGCATGGGATACTGTTCGGGGTTTGACGCCCCGGGATATGTAAGGTTTGGCTACGGCAGGCCCTTTGGCGCCGGAAGGGGCGGCGGGCGAGGCAGAGGTTTCCGCCTCTGGTCGAGGCAGCCCGGCTTCTGGGCAGCGTCGCCAGGGGCAGGAGTTTGGCCTTACGCTCCAGCTGCCCCCTCTCCCGAGGTGGAGATGGCGGACCTGGAGGAGATGGCCGAGAGCCTTGAGGCCCAGCTGAAGAGCATAAAGGCCCGGATAGATGAGCTGAAATCCGAGAAGTGATCTCTTCCTGGCTGGGTCTCTTTTTTTTGTTAAGATGATTCAGATAAATTATAGTTAACTTTGAGATTTAACTGCAGTCCTGCGACCGTTCTGGGTCAAGATCGATCATCTTCCAGATCTTCTCCATATCCAGGTACTTCTCGGCGGCCCGGGCCAGCTCGTCGTACCCATCTCCCACCAGGGCGGATCTCCGGGTTAGGTTCTTCCTCGAGTAGAGGTAGTTCAAAAAGGCGTCCCTGAAGTTCTGATTGCTGAAGATCCCATGAAGATAGGTTCCTATGACGAGGCCGTCGGCGCCTACGGCGCCGTCGTCACCGAAGGCTGGGAGGTCCCGAGAGGTGGTCATGCCCATGTGAATCTCATATCCCCGAACGGCCTCTCCCTTTATCGGCCCCAGGATTGGACCATCTCCTGTCACCGTCTTTTCCACCTGGATGGTCCTCTTCTCGTACTTATCGAACCGGGTCTCCAGGTCGAGGAGGCCGAGGCCCGGAATTGAATCGTTGGAGTTCTCGATCCCTGTGTCCACGATCTTCTTCCCAAGGATCTGGTAGCCTCCGCAGATCCCCAGGATCGGAACCCCTGCGCCCCGATGGGCCAGGATCTCCCTCTCGGTACCGTTTTTTCTCATATCCTCCAGGTCTGCGACGGTGTTCTTGGTTCCGGGAATTATGATGGCGTCTGGCCTTCCCAGAGGCTCGCCGGGGGTTATGTACCTGATTTTTGCCTCCCGCTCCAGGGGCTCAAAGTCTGTGAAGTTTGATATCCTCGGAAGCCTGATGATGGCGATCTCGACAGCTTCGCCGACTTCGCCGTCACCTCTCCCTTCGCCACTGCCCCTCTTGTCCCCCAGGGAGACAGAGTCTTCGGATGGAAGGTTCAGGTCGAGGTAGGGCATGACGCCGAGGACGGGAACGCCGGCGAGCTCCTCCAGCATTTCGAGCCCCGGCTCCAAGATCGCAGGGTCGCCCCTGAACTTGTTTATCACGAGGCCCCGGACGAGGGGCCTTATATCGGGGGGGAGGAGCTTCATCGTCCCGTAGAGGCTCGCAAAGACCCCACCCCTCTCGATGTCTCCCACCAGGATTATGGGGGATGCAAGCTTAGAGGCGACGTAGATGTTGGCTATGTCCCGGTCATAGAGGTTGATCTCCGCCCCGCCGCCGGCCCCCTCGACGACGATGTAGTCGTACTCCCTCTCCAGCTCCTCGATCGCCCTATCCACCACAGCTTTCAGTCCATCGATCTCTTGGTAGTACTCCTCGGCGGACTTGTCGGCGACTGGCACCCCGAAGACGATCACCTGGCTGGTCCGGTCGCCCTTCGGCTTGAGGAGTATCGGGTTCATCACTTCCTTTGGCTCGATCCCCGCGGCCCAGGCCTGGACCGCCTGGGCGATCCCCATCTCCTTTCCCTCTGAGGTGACCCAGGAGTTGAGGCTCATGTTCTGGGATTTGAATGGGGCGACCTTTAGCCCCCGGTTTTTGAGGATCCTGCATAGGGCGGCGACGATGGTGCTCTTTCCTGAGTGGGAACAGGTCCCAAGGACCACGATGAATCTCGTCATGTCCTTTGCAGGAGGGATGGACAAGTTTATTTGTCTTTTGGAAGAAGGGATTTTGTGGAGAAGGGAGAACGGATGCGTTCTTAATCTGAAGATCTCGACGCTATGCAGACTTCGGCGCCTTGAATCCCGTGGCTCAGACCCGGATCGGGGCCTTCTCCCCACTGGCGAAGGCTCCCATTCAGGCGGCGGCTCTGCGGGGGCTCTGGCCTGGAAAGGCCGGAACGAGCATTTATGGAGTAATCAGATGCTCTGATGTGTGGTCCAAAAAGGGGATTCCAGCATCCAAAATGCTTAAATAAACAAAATTTGCCTGAGATCAAAAATGTTTGCCTGGTGGTAACGATGTCCTGGAGGATCGTAGATTTCCCATTATTCGCTCAGTTGCTGATAGTCCTGACGATCTGCGTCACCCTTTCCTCGCCTGCGGAGATGGACGGCGCTTCGAAAGAGAGATCGGGGACGGATTTGACCTATGCTCTGATGGCAGAGGCGGGTTTGGACGATTCATCAAACGTAACAGAACTCATCGAAGGTTACAACGCTCCTAAGAGCAACGAACTTTTGTTCATTTTGGGGACTGATTTAAACGAGGTCCCCTTAAAAAACGCCGCCGTCCGTCCCGCCATAGCCTCTGAGTTGAACGTGACGATCCTCGCCGGGAACGACACCTTTCCCGTCGAGATGAACTTCTCGAACTATGCCGTCGTCTTCATCGAATCCCAGAATGAGGCCCTGGCGAAAAGCTGGAATGATGGCATAAACGATTCCAAGCTCATAGGCGTCAGGTTCATCGGATACAACCTCTCCTGCAACATCACCGCCCCGGAAGTCGACCTGTTCTCGGCCGACTACACAAATATCGAGAGATACTGGGTCCAGGGCGGAGAGGACAACATGGCTAACATGCTCTGGTTCATGGGGCAAAAGTTCCTCGGCCGCTGGCCTGATCTCGAGGCTTCCGAGCCGGTGATCTTGCATTCTAAGACGCGCATCCTATTCATCATGAACCTCGACGCTACGGAGCATGCCGTGGTGGGGGTCTACAATGAAACTCCCCTGCTCCAGGACCTCTTCGAGATCAGGTTCATCGACGGAGAGGAGGCCGTCGCTTCGGAGGAGAGCTTCTCCGAGTACGACGTGATATACGTGGCCCACATCGGCGGCACCACCATGAACGACCTCGCGAAGAGGCTCCGGGAAGCCGCAGCCGCGGGCGTCCGCATCCCCACCTTCATGAAGATGGTGGACGTCTGGGATATATCGAACGTGAACGTTTCCGATCCACTATATTCGCCAATATCCGGCTACTTCAACGACGGCGTGCCGAGCGAAGAGAACATGATCAACTGGATCCGCTGGACCGGGGCGGAGCTGAACGGACAATACGTCGAGTACAAGCCCCCAGCGAAGGTGGAGATCCCGACCGAGGGGATCTACCGTCCCGAGACCTATCCAAAGAAGGTCTTCGAGAACTCCACCGAGTACCTCGAATGGTATCAGAACAGGACCGATGGCCACGTCTACAACCCCGCGAACCTCACCATAGGCATCATAGGTTGGGAAGAAGATGCCACCATGAATGAGCTCGAATCGCGGGGCGTGAACGTCATCGCCGTCCCCTCCAACTTCATCGAAAGCGGCGCCCACCTATTCACCGACGAGGATGGGAACGTCCTCGTGGATCTGATCCTCTCTTTCAAAGGGTTCCGCCTCTACTATGAAGATCCTGAGGCAGGTAAGGAGAGGATCGAGGCGTTCAACGTTCCGGTGATAAAGGTGGTTACAGACTACTACTTCGCCCCTGATGAGTGGGAAGCCAGCACCTGGGGCCTCAGTCCTCAATCCGTCCCCTTCCAGATCGTACAGCCGGAGATCGACGGCACCATCGAGTACATCTGGGCAGAAGGCAGGACGGAGCACCCGATCACTGGAGAGATGTACTATGAGCCAGTGGATTATCAGATCGATTGGCTCTGCGATCGCGCCGTGGCCTGGGGCGATCTCAAAAATATGAACAACTCGGAGAAACGGGTGGCGATCATCTACTACAATCACGGCGGGGGCAAGAACAACATCGGTGCGAGCTACCTGGACATCTCCGCCAGCATACCTCTCCTCCTCTCGAAGATGAACGAGAGCGGGTACCATTTGGGCGATGGACCCCTCCCGTCCACCGGACAGGAGATCATCGACCTTTTTGTCGCCAGCAGGAACGTGGGGACGTGGGCCCCAGAAGAGCTAGGAAAGGTGGTGGAGTCGGGGCATGTAGAGCTGGTGCCTTTGGAAGACTATCTGGAGTGGTACAACGGGACCAGCGGCGAGGTCCCCGATGAGGTCCGCGCCGAGATCGAAGAGTGGTGGGGAGCACCTCCGGGCGATGGAGGGATGGTATACGAAGGTCAATTCGTCATACCGCTTCTCAAGTTCGGCAACATCGTCATAGCGCCTCAGCCCATGATCGGAAGCCAGATGAATGAGGAGACTCTCTACCACAATACTTCGGTCCCCGTCGGCCACCAGTACTTCGCCTTCTATCTGTGGCTTGAGAACAAGTTCGGTGCCGACGCCATCATCCACTTTGGAACTCACGGAACTCAGGAGTGGCGCCCGGGAAAGCAGGTCGGACTTTCGCGTTATGACTACCCGCCGCTTCTGGTCCAGGACATGCCCGTGGTCTACCCCTACATAATGGACAACGTGGGCGAAGGGACTCTGGCGAAGCGGAGGGGAAACGCCGTGATGATCGACCATCTCACCCCTGCAATCGTCTCATCAGGGCTCTACGACGAGCTCCTCGCCCTTTCAGACAAGATGGAATCATACGAGAGCGCGACAGATCCCGCCCTCAAGTCGTCGTATCGAACGTCCATCGTTCAGCTGTACGATTCTCTGGATCTGGAGCTCGACTTGAACGTCAACTCGTCCCGGCTCATGGAGATGAGCGAGGCTGAGTTCGACAACCTCCTCGATGCCGAGCTCCACGACTACCTCCTGGAGCTGCGAGACGAGGCTGTCCCCCAAGGGCTTCATGTCTTCGGGGTTCCACCGAACGGCACCAGCAAGGTGGAGATGGTCAGATCGATGCTGGGTAACTCTTATATCGACCACGTGGAGAATATCACGGGCGAAGATGTCGGATTTTCGATGAACAGCAGTGACAGAGCTGGAGAGCTCCTCTTTGAGGTCCTGATCAACGGAACCGAGATCACAGCGGCCCAGGACGCCATTCTGGGCGGCGCCTCCGACGAGATCTCGTCCGACCTCCAATTGGCAAAGGATTACGGAAGACGGCTGGACTTATCCACAAGAGAGATAGACAACACCCTTAGGGCACTCTCAGGAGAGTTCATCCGCTCTGAGCCCGGCGGCGATCCCGTGAGAAGGCCCGACGCCCTGCCCACAGGGAACAACTTCTACAGCTTCGATCCCCGCACGATCCCAGACGAAGAAGCTGAGATTTTGGGGATAAAGCTCGCCAACTCGTTTTTGGAGGCGTACAGAGAGGCTCACGGTGAGTATCCAGAGAAGGTGGGGTTCGTCCTCTGGAGCGTTGAGACGATGCGCCACAGGGGCATCTTCGAGGCACAGATCTACGGGCTTCTCGGCGTCCGCCCGGTGAGGAGCCTGGGCCGGATCGTGGAGTTCGAGGTGATACCGCTGGAGGAGCTCGGCAGGCCCAGGATCGATGTCGTCCTCACGCCCTCTGGCCTCTATCGGGATACTTTCGGAAACCACGTAGAGCTCTTCGATCAGGCGATACGGACTGTAGCGGAGCTCGACGAGCCCCCAGAGATGAATCGAGTTCGTGCGAGGTCTGAGGTGATAAGGGCGGCTCTCCTGGAAGAGGGATACGAGAACGAGACCGCTAAACTTCTCTCACAGTCGCGAATCTTTATTGATGCGCCCGGCACCTATGGCGGAGGTGGAATCGCGGAGGTGGTGGATGCAAGCTCCACCTGGGAGAACGAGAGCAAGGTGGCCGACCGGTACATCTCGGGTCAGGGTTACGTCTACGGCGGAGGGCTCTGGGGCGAGCCGAACGAGGAGCTCTTCGGCCTCAACCTGGAGACGGTGGACGTTGCGGTTCACAGCGACTCCTCCAACCTCTACGGCCTCATGGACAACGACGACGTCTTTCAGTACTTCGGAGCGATGGCGCTGGCCGTTCGGTCCCTCAAAGGCGAGACCCCGGAGATGTACATAACCGATCTCGCGAGCACAGACGAGGTGGAGATGAAGCCCCTGGAGGGGGCCTATCGGCTGGAGCTTCGAGCCCGGTACTTCAATCCCCGGTGGATAGAGGGGATGATGGAGCACGACTACGCCGGCGCCCGAGAGATGGACCGGTTCGCCGAGCACCTCTGGGGTTGGGACGTCACGGTCCCCGAGATGGTTTCCGAAGAGGACTGGGACCGGGTCTACGACGTTTACGTGGCGGATAAGTATGAGCTCGGGATCCAGGAATTCTTCGACGAGAATAATCCCTACGCCCGCCAGTCGATGACCGCAAGGATGCTGGAGGCGGCGAGGAAGGACTACTGGCACCCCACCGAAGAGATGAAAAGGGAGCTTGTAGAGCAGTACGAAGAATCAGTGGAGGAGTACGGCGTAACCTGTTGCCACCACACCTGCGGAAATCCGTTGTTGAATAGCTACATGGAAGGAATCCTCACTGGGGCGGAGCCTGAGAAGGCGAGCTCCAGCAGCCCGAAGAAAGGCGGCGGGTCTTCCAGGCACCCCTATCCCGAGGAACGACCCGCCTCTGCCACCGCCAACCAGACCCGCTCATCGAGCGTGGGGACGGCGATCTCCGAAAAGCCGGAGCTGGTGGAGGAGACGACCGAATCGGCGGAGGGCGAGGTGAGCGGGTTTGTGATGGAGAACGTCCTGGAGGAGAGCAGCATGCCCTCGATATCGGGAGCGCCTTTGATGGGGATCATCCTCGTCCTCTTCATCCTTCTGGTGATAGGGGCGGGGTTCAGGAGGAGATGAATGTGTCCCCTGAACCCTTCCTCTAACTCTTTAATTTTCGAGGTTTCTCAAATCCGATATCATCATCTTAGATCCGATCTGAGAAATGCAAACTATATTTCTATTACGCAGACGGCTTTGCGTAAACGTTATATCCTGTAAACTTGACTTTGATCCACTCAAGTTAGGTAGGGTGACCTTTTTGGATTTAACATGGCTTGCCGTCTCTGGGGTGCTGATCGGGATCATCATCTTCGCCCTGAAGGTCAGCCTGGGGTGCGGCCTTGCGAGCCTCAGCCGGAACGAGACTCTCTGCATCGCAACATTGTACCTGGCTCTCTCGCTGGTCATGGGCCTCGCCCTCGGGTTCGTCCCCGAGGGCGCCATAAGCTCGATTATGAAGATGGGAGTCACAATGCACCTGGCGATCGCCCTTCTCCTGGTGGCGATGGGAGTCGCCACCGCAAGAGAGTGGAACAGACGCGGCCGCGATCTATCACGGAAGACCTTCTGGGTCCTCTCCATCCCATGCCCTGCCTGCCTTGCCGCCACCTTCCTCTCCTGCAGCGCTCTCGCGGGCCTGTTGGAGGTTGCAGGCTGGAAGGTGGGAGCTTTCGTGGGGCTTATCTTCTTCGCGTCCATCGCCGTTTTATCCGCCACCGTGGGAAAGGTGAAGAAGGCTCCTTCGGCCCTCGGTAACGCCATGATCTTCGTGGGACTCTTTTACATCCTATCGATGCTCCTGATCCCGGCCTACCTCAAGACCCAGTCGACGCCCTTTGCTCCCGTCACCATCCCCGCCTCTGACCTCTTCACCTCTTACTTCTTCATCCTCGGGCTTGTCGTCCTCGGCTTCGTAGGCAGGAGGATGGGGGTCTTTCTGTGAGCATCTACGTCGAGATAGTCAACGTCCTCTTCGTCTTCTCGACGGCCCTCCTCTATCCCGTCATCCTGGCGCTCCTCCTCCTCTTCGGATGGTCTCTTGCACTGTTGGGCTCTCTCATATCCGAGTACACCTCCCGGAATAGCGACCTCGCAGAGCTTGAGAGGGCCTGCTCCGAGGCCGCGGTGATGGCAAGAATGGGACGGGAGGATCAGGCATGCTCTCTGGTGGAGGGATACAGGGCCCCCTCCCGGGTCTCAGGGCCCTTGATGAAGGCGGTCAAGTCCCTCAACAGCGATGCCTTCGAGGCGAAAATAGAAAAGGCGCTCCAGGATGCGGAGCTGGGTATGGGAAAGGCCCTAGAGCCGGTCAAGATCGGGGTGAGGGTGGGGCCGATGCTGGGGCTGATGGGCACCCTCATCCCTATGGGGCCCGCCCTGATCAGCCTCTCTCAGGGGGACATCCAGCAGATGGCTGACAGCCTCGTCATCGCCTTCTCGACGACGGTGATCGGCCTGGCCGTCGGCGGGATCTGCTATGGGGTCTACGTGGTGAGAAACAGGTGGTACCGGCAGGATCTTAGCGACCTCGAGTACGCGGCGGTGCTTTTGCAGAGCGGGGGCGAGAGAAAGCCCACTGGCAGGGAAAACGGAGCGGCCGGATGAGCAGGATCGGGAGGCGAAAAATTGGGATGCTGGAAGAGTCCGAAGAAGACCCTATTAGTGGCGTTGCCAATCTCTTCGACGCGGCCATGGTCTTCGCCATCGCCCTCCTCCTGGCTCTGGTCATCTCCTACAACATACCAGAGCTCCTCACCCCCGAGGCGAGCGTCACCATCGTCAAGAATCCGGGCGACCCCAATATGCAGATCATAATAAAGAATATGGACCAAATCCAGATCCTGAACATGACCGACAAGATCGCCGGGGGCCAGGGCACCAAGATGGGTACGGCTTACCGGCTCGAGAACGGGATGGTAGTCTACGTGCCGGAGAATGACCCCTCACCGGATTCACCGTGATGGAATCGTCCTTAAATCAGCATAATATGCTTGAAATGCCCCAACGATTTCTTGAAATCCTCCACAATAGAATATTTTTAAAAATATCTACTGGCGGCTCAGATTTGATCCAGATCTATATTCCCAGAAAAAGTTTTTAATCGGTCCAGACCACATCCACCCGGTGATAAATTATGACCGAAGTTGAGACTCTGCTGAAGGCCACCATCGCTGAGATGGAGAGGATATTGACCAGCAAGACCGTCATCGGCGAGCCGATCACTGCCGGGAAAAAGACCGTGGTGCCCCTATTGAGCGTCGGGGCTGGCTTCGGTGCCGGAGCGGGATCCGGGAAGGGTGACGAGGGAGCCACCGGCGGCGCCGGGGGAGGCTTCGGGATGAAGCCCGTAGCCGTGATCATCATCGAGGAGGATATGGTCCGGGTTGAGCCGATCCGGGAGGGAACCGGTTCCCTCATCGACCGGGTGGTGGAGAAGGTCCCTTCCCTTATCAAAAAGGAGATCGACGAGTGGGAGGAGAAGAGAGAGGAGAGGAAGGAGAAAGAATCTGAGGAGAAAGGAGGAGAGGGAAAGGGCAGAGGGAGGGAGAGGGGAAAGGAGATAAAAGTCGAGTAGGGTGAAGCCCCTCCATGCCCCAACCCACGATCCTGAGCTCGGCGCTTCTGATTCTGCTCCTCCTTTTTATTCTTTTGGCCCTTCTACTCCTGGTACCCATCGACCTGGAGGGGCGGATCACGAGAGGGGGGGATGAGCCCGAGACCAGGATGAGGATAGTCTGGCTCTTCGGCCGCCTTACCAAAGACGTATTCAGCGGATCTGACGAGCGGGAGCCCTCAAAGAAAGGGGAAAAACCGGCCTCAGAAAAAAGAGAAGAGGGCGACAAAAAGGAAAGGGAGGAAGGGGTTCGGGGCTCCTTCAGAGTCGCCCTCGAAGTCCTGAGGACTGAGGCGATTCTCGGAAGCCTGGCGCGCCTTCTGAGGGGCCTCTTCGGGGCGATCCGGGTCCAATTCTTGAGGATTGATCTGGACATCGGCCTATCAGACCCGGCGGAGACGGGGGAAGCGGTCGGCCTCCTCTGGGCTGCCCTCGCCCCTCTGGAGGGGTTGGCTCCCGTGAGGGTCAGGATCGTGCCCTCCTTCTCCGATGAGAGGCTGGAGGGTTCTGTCGAGGGGAAGCTCTGGATCGTGCCGATAAAGATCGTCCCGCCTCTGGCCCTCTTCATCCTCTCGCCCCCAGTCTGGCGGGCGGGGTGGAGGGGGATCAGAGCGAGGCGGGGGAAGAAGTGAAGTAGATTAAAGCCGGATTACCCTGGGAGGACAAAAGGATGAGGGCGTTAATATACGGAGGCGGCGCCGTCGGGCTCGGGGTGGCAAGCTGCCTGATCCGATCCGGCGAAGATGTCGATATAATCGCACGAGAGGGGACCGTCTCGGTTCTGAGGGAGGGTGGCCTGATTCGGACCGGGATCTTCGGCACCCTTGATTTTGGGCCCGAAAAGTTCGGTGCATACGCATCTTTGGACGAACTTCTTCAGGAAGATAGGCGACTCCACCAAGACGGCAGCACCGATGGCGATCGCGACTACGGCTACGGCTATGACTACATCCTCGTCTGCACCAAGTCCCATGGCTCCGAGATCTCCGCCTCGGACCTCTCCCGCCACCCCGAACTCCTCAGCGAGAGGGGAAAGATCGTCCTATTCCAGAACGGCTGGGGAAACGCCGAGATCTTCGCAGCCCATTTTCCTAAAGATGCGATCTACAGCGCCCGGGTGATCACCGGGTTTCAGAGGCACGAAAAGAATGTCGTCGATGTGACCGTCCACGCAGACCCGATCCACCTGGGAAGCCTCTTCGGATCGGACCTAGCCCCCATGAGGCCCCTGGCGGAGGCGATCTCCAAAGGCGGCATCCCCGCCGAGGTGGTGGAAGACGTGGGAAAGGACCTCTGGGCGAAGATCCTCTACAACTGTGCGTTGAACCCCCTCGGCGCCATCTTCCGCGTCCCCTACGGCGTCCTGGGCGAAAAGCCTCATTCAAGAGAGATCATGGAGGCGGTGATCGGGGAGATCTTCTCGGTGATGGAGGCGACGGGGCACAAGACCCACTGGTCCGCCCCCGAGGAGTACATCGCCGTCTTCTACGAGAGGCTCCTCCCCTCGACGGCGAGGCACGAGTCATCGACCCTCCAGGACATCCGGGCGAAAAAGCCGACTGAAATCGAGGCCCTCAGCGGGGCGGTGGTCCGGCTCGGGGAGGTGGCGAAAGTCCCGACGCCCGTCAACTGGACGCTGTACAAGATGGTGTTGTTCATGGAGGCGAAGAGCCCCTTGGTGGTGAGGGGTGACGGGTAAGCCCCGGTCCCCTCGTCGGCCCATCCGAATGAGCTCTGGCCCCATCAGGTCGGAGTCCTCCCCTCCGTTTCAGCCTCGGAGACAGGCTCCTCCTGTGGCACTTCTCCCACCAGCGGCTCCTCTTCAACCGATTCCTCCTTGACAGGGCCCTCCTCGACCGCCGGGGGGTCCGCCTCCACCGCCCTATGCGCCCTACCCAGGAGCTTATCGATGGATATGAGGAACACAATACCTTTCCCGGACTCCTCGAGCTTTCCGGCCTCGACGATCGATTCGAGGACCCGATCGGCCTCGGAGTTGGATACGACGGTCAGCACAACCTCTTTCTCCGGCTCGATCATTATGTTGAAGAGCTTCTTATACTCGTGGACTCCGACTCCCCTTCCAAAGAGGATCGTCCCGCCTTCTGCACCTGCATCCATGGAGGCGCAGAGAACCTCATCACCCCAACCCTTCTTCACGATGGTGATGATGAGGGAGAGATCAGTCTCGCACTTCATCCGTCATCACCCTTTCTCAACCTAACTAAAACGCCCAAAGACAATACGAAGATTATGGGAGCGAGAGCGATGAGGGCGATTAGGCCGAAGCCGTCCACCAGAGGATCGCTCCGCTCCATCATCGACGCCGCCCCGATGGCCACAGCCATGAGGAACGTGACCGCCATGGGACCCGTCGCCACACCCCCCGCATCGAAGGAGATCCCTATGAAGTCCCTGTCACTGGCGAAGAGGAGAAGGACTGCGAGAATGTATCCTGGTAGTATTATATAAGACAGCGGTACTCCATAAATGATCCTCATCATACCGATACCCACCAGAACCGCCACCCCTAGAGATAGGGTGTAGAGCATGAGGCTGGACTTTATATATCCTGTGGAGGCCTTCTCCACCTGATAGCAGAGGACCCTCACCGCGGGCTCTGCGAAGGTGGCGAGAAAACCGAGAAGGACGCCGACGGCTACCAATACCCATTTCTCTTCATAGCTCCCAAAGAACCTACCAATATCCTGTCCTGTGGGGAGGAAGCCCAGGAAGACCCCCGATAAGAAGAGGACCATCCCGACGGCGGTGAATGCCATCCCTAAAAGAAGCTTCATGACCTGGCGCCTGGGATAACGGAGGTGGAAGACCTGGAATACCAGGAAGAATAGGACCAGGGGGACTATCGCCTGGAGGACGTCGATGGAGGCGTGTCTTAGGGAATCCAGCATCGCGCCGATCAACTCAAAAACACCCCCAGGAGCATAACGCCCAGGATGGGACCGATGGAGGCGAACCCGATCAGCCCGAAGCCGTCAGATAAGGTGGACCTCCCCGCCATCACTGAAGCCACCCCCGTCCCGAGGGCAAGGATAATGGGGACGGTCATGGGGCCAGTGGTCACCCCCCCCGCATCGAAGGATATGGCGAGATAATCGGAAGGGGTGAAGAAGGATAGGACTATGACCAGAAAGTAGCTGGCGGCGTAGAGGTACTGGATGGGGACGTTGTAGACGATCCTGAGCATCGATAAAACGACGAAGATCCCCACGCCGAAGGCGATGGAGATTATGAGGGCAGACCTGGAGATGAGATCTCCGGATACGGAGGTTATGGTGCCGGTGAGGACCCTGACGTCCGGCTCTGCCACCGTCGCCAGGAAGGTTATCATGAACGTCACCACGACGAGAAAGATGATCGATCCGCGCTTTGCGAGCTCCCCGCCTATCGCCTCCCCCATCGGAAGCATCCCCACCTTCACCCCCATCAAGAAGAAGGAGAAACCGAGCGCCACCATGACGACGCTCAAAAGGAACGTGGCGATCTTATCAGCCGGTGACCCGATGAGGAAGAGCTGGATCAAGAGGACGACAAGGCTGATGGGAAGGACCGACTGGACCACCTCCTTCAGAGCGTCCTTAAATATCTCCCTCATGCCGAAATCCCCCTGGGGTGACCGATCATGATATCAATGGACCGCCCTGACATATAAATATCTGTATTCCATTCCCGATTTGTTCGAATCGAGAGCATCGAACTCAAAATTCATCCCGCGAAGATGCGAATATCAGCCTCCTCGCCCGCATGGTGGAGAGGTCGAGGTAGGGGACGATCGCCGGGGTGGGCTGGATGTTCATCTTCTTCTGGAAGTCGGTCTGACCCTGCCAGGTGCCGCTGTTTATCGCCGTCACCCCCTTATAGCGGGTCATCCCGATCGTGTGGACGTGGCCGCAGTGGAGGACCGCCGGCGGCCGTCTTATGACCAGGAGGTCCTCCACCTCCGGGGCTATCGAGACCCGGTTGCCATAGATGGGAGAGAGGTGCCTTCTCTTCAGCATCTCAACCATCGACTTCTCCGGCTCGGCGTAAGAGAGGCCCGGGATCTTCAGGACCAAGTCGTCTATAGACCGTCCATGGTAAACGAGCCAGTCGACACCGCCGAGCCTGAAAGCCGCCGGGTTTCCGACGAAGGCGACGTTCCTCTTGAAAAGGCCCCGAAGAGACTCGGGCAGGGCGGGCTGCGGCTCCGCCTGCCTGACGACGTCGTGATTCCCAGGAGATAGGACGATCTGGATCCGATCGGGGATCTCGGCTACGAGCTCCGCCGCCCTCTCGTACTGCTCCCAGACGTCCTTTATGGAGAGGTCCGCCTCCTGGCCGGGGTAGATCCCGATCCCATCGACGAGATCGCCCGCGATGACGGCGTATCTGACCTTCGAGGCGATCCCCAGAGGGTCTTCCACCTCCCCACAGATCCACTCGATGAACCTCTCCCAGGCGTCCTCCATGAAGTAGGTGCTCCCGACGTGAACGTCCGAGAGGAGGAGGGCCCCCCCCTCTCCGGCGGCGATGGAAGAGCGGGCCTGAAGGTCGGGTCGCAGGATCGTCTTGCCGAAGAACCTCCCCTTCCCGTCGGTGGTCCCAGTGACGCCGATTACCTCGTCCAGGACGAGACCTGTGACCTCCTCGGTGCCGAGGGCTCCCTTCGTGAAGATCACCGTCACCATCCCTGTGGGATCCTCCAGTTCCACCACCTTGTTCCCCCTGGCGCTGGTCCTCACGTCCATCACCATTCCGATGATGGAAATCTCCCTGCCGGCGATGTCTCTTTTCAGGCTCTCGATGGGCCTTGCGTTCAGCCTCCCCGAGAGCATCTCACGGATCCGGGAGTACCGATCCCGGAAGCACCGCACGAAGTCCTGGTAGTCACCGACGCAGGTGGACCTGCCGGTGATGTCGCTCAATCCCTCAAGACATGCGGGAACCGCCAGGGTGGCGGAAGCGTGATCCGACGGAGGAGAGGGCGGGTAGACGGCCTCAGGACGAACGACAGCTGAAAGCTCAGGAGCCTGGATTCTGACCTCCTCCAACCAGGGCGGAAGGGGTCGCCCTTCGAGCTCCGGACCGGACAGATGCACCGGAACCGGGGATTCGCGAATCCAAGGATGGGAGAGGGGGTCTGAGGCCGAGGGCGATATCACAGGCTCGGTGGACTTTATAAGCTTCGATGAGACGAAGGGATCAAGATGGTGCGATGGCTTTGACGGAGAGGAGGGCAGTTGAGCTTTCGCGAATTTTGATGAAGACCGTCGATCAGAAGGTGTGGGGTCCAGCGCCGACGATCTCTGATGAGAAGATCCGTCGTCGCCCTGAACCCGCCCAGACCAGCAGGGGCACCGCTCGATCTCCGACACCCCCACCACCAACGTCGAGCTCTCAAGCTCCCGGATCACTCCCTCCACCAGCTCACCTAGGGGCCCTGGATAGGAGCCGATCAGCTCAAGGGCCTTGGGATCGATCATGTACCCCTCCTCGGCGAACCGCTGAACGATCTCCTGCATCAATATGCCCTTATCTCCAGCGCATTAGATAAAGGAGGCGGATTGGAGTGAATGCACCGAAAACGGTTATATCGGGAGTGTGCAGATAGAGCAGCCCGATGAAACTCTTAGAGTGGCTCAAAGGAGAGGGGCAGATCCAGGGCTTTCTCCGGGACCTGATATTCGTCGCCGTGGTGGTGGGCGCGATCTCGATATTATCTCAGGTCACGTTGGGGGTCTGGACCCCCATGGTGGCTGTGGAGTCGGGGAGCATGTACCCCAACATGAAGGTGGGGGATATAATCGTGATCCAGGGCGCCTCCAGAACCGACGTCGTCACCTGGGAGGAGGGGGAGGCCGAGGGTTACGGCACCTTCAACAACCCGGGAAACGTCATCCTCTACAGGCCCTACGGCAAGGATAAGCTGACCCTCACCGACCAGGCCGCCCACATATTCCTCCGGAGGCCCTACCCTCCCGATAAGGCCACCCCTGTAATTCACCGGGCGATGAGGTGGGTCGATGAGGGCGAGCCGATGTGGGAGGGAGGACCCCCTGCCCCCTTCGCCGGCTACATCACCAAGGGGGACAACAACTCCGAGATAGACCAGAACGCAGGCCAGCTCCTCGGAGTCGTCAAGGAGAGCTACTTCCGCGAACAGATGGCAGACGGGATGATCGAAGAGGTGGGTAACGGAACCTACCTCGACCACGAGTTCGGGTACGTCTTCATAAGAAGGGGCGACGAGAACTACGTCATCTTCGGCATAAACTACCTGATGCCAGTCCGCGAAGACTGGGTGATCGGCGTCGCCCGCTTCAGGGTGCCGATCGTCGGATACGTGAGGCTCCTTCCCAACATCATCGGAAACGAGATTAGAGAGCTTTTTAGGTGACCACTCCCGCCAATAAATTGGCGGTCATCTAGGGTTTCGCCACAGACTCTAGCCCCAGTCTGAGAATGTTTATGGCTGCATTAAGATCTCTATCCAGAGTCAGACCACAGAAAGGACATCTGTGGACCCACTCGGATAGATCTTTTTGTAGGATAAATCCTATAGCGAAGCACTTTCAGCAAATCACTTCACCTTTTGCATTTCAACATAGCTTTCTATTTCATCTTTGGTAGCATCTCCACAGGTGCCAACATAATAAGACGGATTCCAGAGATGTCCATTCCAAAGCTGATTTCTCAATTCTGGGTGCTTTTCAAAGAGCTTCTTCGCGGTAATACCCTTGAAGATCTCAACAATATTGGCAGGAGCAAATATGGGGTGAGCCGTCACGAAGAGGTGAACATGATCAGGCATGATATCCTGATTGATCAATGTAATACCCTTCTGCTTTGCTATCAATTCGTGCAACCAATGAAGGTCTTCGGCGATTGAACCAATAAGAACCTTCCTTCGATACTTTGTTGACACGTTATAGACGCATCCTCTTGCGCTTATCCAATGCTCTTGTTTAGTCATCTTGACCTAAAGGCGGGGATTAGCCCTGCGTTCGTCCTAAAATCGATCATCGATCGCTACCTCAGATTCCAGCTCGTCCTCGGGGACGAACTTCAGGGACACCGAGTTGATGCAGTATCGCAGCCCCGTGGGGGGAGGCCCGTCCTCGAAGACGTGGCCGAGGTGGGAGCCGCATCTCGCACAGACCACCTCAGTTCTGTTCATCCCATAGCTCCGATCCCCCCTCTCGCCGACGCTCTCCTCGGATATGGGTGCCCAGAAGCTCGGCCACCCCGAGCCCGAGTCGAACTTAGTCTCCGAGGAGAAGAGGCGGTTTCCGCAGGCCACACACCGGTAGATCCCCTTCTCCTCGAAGCGGTAGTACTTGCCGGAGAAGGGGGGCTCGGTACCTCGCTTCCTGGTGACTATGTACTCCTCCCGGGACAGTAGCTTCTTCCACTCCTCGTCGGTCTTGGCGACCATTTCAGACATCCTTTCCACCACCTCGCCTCGGCCTCCTCCGAACTCTATCGACCTTTACCGACCTCGAAACTCCGATCCCGAGACCTTCATTTCCAGGTCTCGAAGGCTATGATCTCCTCCATCTTCTTCCTCGGACTTGAGACGGGAGATTCGTCGGGATAGCCCAGAGGAAGGAGCGCCACCGCCCTCACCTCGGGGGGTATGTTCAGGACCTTCTTCACCTCCTCCTCGTAGAAAGCCCCGATCCAGCAGGTCCCCAGCCCCTCGGCCACAGCCTGGAGGACCATGTGCTCTACGGCTATGGCCAGGTTGATGGGGTAGGTGAGCTGGCCGCAGGTCATGACGTAATCGGTCATCGTGGCGCAGGCCGCGATCACCACTGGGGCCTCTCCGACGAAGGTCTGGCCCTTCGCCGCCTCAGCGAGCCGTCTCCTCCTGCCATCATCCCGAACGACGATGAACCTCCACTCCTGGAGGTTCTTCGCCGAGGGGGCGAGCCTTCCCGCCTCCAGGACCCGTTCGATCTTGTCGTTCTCGACCTTCCGGGCCTGGTACTTTCTTATGCTCCTCCTCTTTCGTATCGCCTCGGAGACGTCCATCCCATCACGCCCTCTTCTTCAGCTCTTTCTGAACCTCGATCCCCAGGTCGGTGAAGTTCCAGACCCCATCGTTCTCCTTTATTAGCCCCTTTCCGGCCACCTCTTCCAGCACCCTTCCCGTGATCGGGGCCGTCAGGTGGCTGAACTTGGCGATCTTGGCTGCGGGCTGGGGCCCCTTCGACTCGATGACCTCCATCACCCTTATCCTCTGCTTGTTTCCCATCACAAACCCTATCATCTCTTCCATAATCCGGCACCTCCTCGGTCCAAATATTGATTCAATTTCTGTTCAGATCTTAGTTCAGTTCAGATCGGTTAAGATCTCGGTTCAATCTTTGCGTTAGGTTTATGTTCCACCAGATGACTCTGATATTCGCGGGCTAGTCCGGGTGGCTCGGCGTCACCTGTAACCCGAGATCGCCGATATGCGGGGGACGAAGCTGGTGGACGACTGCGGGTGCTGCAGGTTCAGTCCAGTTGCCGACTGTGATTCTCCGCCCTGTGGGGACAGCATTGGTGTCCGGGCCTGCCGGAGGGCAGGTCTGGCCATCTTAACTGCGGGGACCGGTTCAGGCCCGGAAGGGAGCAGACCTACCGCGGATAACTGTCGCTTGCAGACTTGCGGGGAGGAGAACGTTTCTGGGTCAACTGGCCTGTGGCATTGCAGGCAACCGCCGGCGTGCCCGCATTTAAAAATAGATTTTGCGAGAGTATAAACCTATCCGAGGCGGATCTACTCGATCTTGATCTCCTTTCCCTTCTCGGCCTTCACCTTCTTCTCCAGCTCTATGGAGAGGACGCCGTTCTTGTAGCTCGCCCGGGCGCTGTCGGGGTCGACCTCGGAGTCGAGGGCGATGGTCTTGGCGAACTTCTTATCACCGGTCGTCTCGATCCGGATGGACCGCTCGGTGGCGTCGAGCTTGATCGCCTCCTTCTCGACCCCCGGAAGCTCGGCGAAGATCTTGTAGAGGTCGCCGTCCTCCATCAAGTCGACCAGGGGCTCCCTTCCGGCGCTCGGCTCGATCCCGCCGCGGCTGGGGCGGATGTTTCCGAACTCCTGGAAGGTCGGCTCCTTTCCCGGCTCGGCGGTGTAGCTGAAGCCGTAGACGAAGGGGCCGTAACGACGGGCCGTCCCTGCGGGGGTCTCCTCCTCCCGGACCAGCTCCTTCAGGTCCTCGGGGATCCCCTCCTGGAACCTCCTGATCAGGTCCTCGAAGGGGTCTCTATAAATTCCCTCCTCGCGCTCTTCCTCGAAGGGGAAACCCCGGAAGATGCTCTCGAAGGCGTCGAATATGGATGGGTATCTTCTCTTTCTCATGATTATCACCTCTTTTTTATCGGTCGATCTCATTATTATTGTGGCGCTCGGATATACGCTTTTTGGTGAACTGGCCATCGATATGGCGAAAGGCCCGATCCGGGTCAAAAGCTTGCCTCATCAAAGGGCGATCCGCTCGCCAACAAAGGATTATATGAACTCTTCTTCAGTATATCAAAAGTTATATCTCTCAAGCCTTCGTACAAAATACTTTAAAGGGCCTGAAGGCCCAAAAACTCGGAAATAAGGAGACTTGAAATGAACCGATCGACGAAGAGATCCATTTTTGCCATCTCGGCCCTGATCCTGGCAGCGTTCATCGCTGCGGCCCAGCCGGACGAGATGCTCCCAGGCGGTGGGCCCGCGGAATTCGGCCCGGACGCCGGAATGCCCCTCGAGATGCCCTCGGGCCCGATCTCCCCAGGCGGGCCCGAGGCCGGGACTGATGCCGCCCCCACCACCACGCGACCTAAGGCCGGAGCTGCGCCGACGACAGAGCTCGCTGCTTCTACAGGCACCACTGCCTCAAACCTCGGACAGGGCGAGCCGATCACAGAAAGCCAAATGATGAGCGTCGGGTCCATCAAAGGTGAGACGAGCGGCCTCGTCGGGGCCACGGGCACGGGTGTCGTTGGCGCGACCGGATTTGGCGGCATAAACTACTGGGTCCTCTACAACGGCGCCTGGTCTTATGGACCTGCCGCGATTTTCTACGGCCAGAGCACAAACTGCGTCGTTTCAAATGGCCAGAACCAGAACATCTGGTCCTACGAGAAGTACCCCGGCGGTTACGAGGTCTGGAAGTATTGGGGTCGCTGGCGTCCCGGCAACTACAACACCTGGTTCTCCGGCGATGCCAACGGCTGGCACCTGATCGCCATCTACGGCGATGTCTCCGGCTGGAGCAACCCGATCTGGATTGACGTCATACCCCACTCTCCCTACTTCGTGGGCGACCGGTCTCATCCAGACTGGCTCGGTGGTGACGGCATAGTTATCAGCGGCACCGGTGGCGATATCAGATTCGAGGGAAGCGGAGATGTAGTGATACACGAGTCAACGAACATGGGATAGTCGGAGATTGCGGGGCTTAAGTGTAGGAGCTCTGAAGGGGGTTGGGGGAGATCTTCGCTCTGCTCCCCTTCAGTTCCGTCAAAAAAAACTCAACCGGGGTTCTCATCCCAGACGGAATCCCACACCATAAGATCAAATATATCATTTTAGAAAATTTTTTAAAAATGTTCGCAGATTATTTCTAGTGTGGCAGAGCTGATGTCCCAATTATTACTTGTATATCTCAAGAAAATTCACATGCGGGAATTCTTTATGGGATCACCAGGGTTGCCACCAGACGGCAAATAGGATTCTATTCCCTGCTGGGGAAGCACAAAAGAGTGGAGGCAACGGCTAGCAAGATAGGGGTATATCTCTATCTCCCGATTCGTGGCACCACCCGTCCTGTCCTCTCCACGTACCTGCGATACTCCTCGCCGAATTTGTCGAGCATCATCTCCTCCTCCCGAGGGATCCGAACGACATAAAGGGGGATGGAGGCTGCCAGGAAGGCGGGGCCTGCGATCCAGTTTTCGAGAAGGAGAAGCTGGGCGACGGCCCACAGCAGGTGGGCTGCGTACATCGGGTGGCGGACCCGCTCGTAGACGCCGGTGGTCACGAGGCTGTGGGCCTCTCTGATCTGGAGCCCCGGCGAGAAGCTACCGGCGAGGTCTGCGTGGGACCGCCAGAGGAGGATGAGGGCCTGGAGGAAGAGGGCGGCTCCGAGGGAGCCTGCTATGAGGCTCGCCGTCTCAGGAAGGCTGTAATCCGCAAAGTCGAGCTTGGTGGTGAAGAGGTAGAAGAAAGGTATGATGATCATCCCCGCAGTGACGAGGAGCATCAGCGGCCTGTCCTGACCCCTCTCGCGGCTGTCGGCGACCTTTGATCGGTCCCGCCACCAGGAGGGCGTCCTTTTGAGCCAATATGCCCGGATCAGGGAAGCCGCGATAAATCCGATCAGGTAGGTGAGATCGAAGACGTCGTCGAGCATGATGGACTTCCTCCTTCGTCAGGGAAAAATAGGCGACGTTCCTGCTCCTGCTCCGGCGGATCAGTGGATCGTCCTCGCAAACTCGAGGCTCGTCCTCATCTGCTCGACGACGTTCTCGTCCGTCGGCTCCATGTGGCCGGCGTAGAGGACCAGAACGTCGAGGCCTGCGAGCCGCTCGACAGACCTGACCAGGTCCTTCACCGCCTCCCCCGATCGGCGGGTTCTCCCGATGTTCCCATGGGGGAGGAGGGTGTCCCCGGAGAAGAGGACCTTCGCCCTCGGCTCGTAGAGGGAGATTGATCCCGGCGAGTGGCCCGGCGTCTGAATGACCTGGAGGCTCCATTCGCCAAGGTTTATGACGTCCCCCTCCTCCAGGGTCCCATCGACCCCGAACTCTGCCGGCTCCTCCTGGTAGAGGTAAGAGCCGGTGGCGACGTCGTCGCCGAGGTCGCAGACCTCCCCCTCGCCGATCAGAACCTTCGCCCCCGTCGCCTCCTTCAGGGCCGGGATCCCTGCGGTGTGGTCGTGGTGACAGTGGGTAAGGATAATGAACTCGATCCTTCTGGGATCGATCAGCTTCTCGATGTTCTTGATCGTTGCCTTGGCGTCCATCCCCGCATCGATAAGAGCTGGCACTTCATCGAGGATCAGATAGACGTTCCCCTCATGAGTGGGGCCGCCGCCGTTAACCTTATGCACTTCCACCAAACAAATCACCTCATAAGATATGTGCAATTCCTTCAATATATTAGTTAGTTGGTATCATGACCTTGATCGAAGACGCTAAAAAGGGAATAACACCCCCCGAGGTGGAGATCGTCGCCCGAAAAGAGGGGGTCGACCCCGAGAAGCTTGTGCGCCTCCTGGCCTTGGGAAGGGTGGTGATTCCGAGAAACGTCCGCCGGAAGATCGACCCCATCGGCGTCGGCGAATCCCTCACCACCAAGGTGAACCTCAACCTGGGTTCGTCTCGCGGCGTCGCCGACCCCGAGGCGGAGGTGGAGAAGGCCGTGGTGGCCATGGAGGCCGGAGCCGACACCGTGATGGACCTTTCCACCGGCGGTGACCTGGACCTGATCAGGCGAAGGGTCCTTGCGGCCGTTAAAATCCCAGTAGGGACCGTCCCCATCTATCAGGCAGAGGTGGCAGGAGAGCTCACCAGCCAGGGGCTCTTCGACGCCCTGGAGCGGCAGGCGAAGGACGGCGTCGACTTTGTCACCGTCCACGTCGGAGTCAACCTCAATTCTTTCGAGCGGCTGAAAAGGAGCCATCGGATCATGGGCGTCGTAAGCAGAGGAGGCTCTCTCACCCTCAAGTACATGAGCGAGACTGGGGAGGAGAACCCCTACTACGCCGAGTACGACCACCTCCTGGACATCGCAAGAGAGCACGATCTGACCTTGAGCTTGGGCGACGGCCTCCGCCCCGGATGCATCGACGACGCCAGCGACCGGGCCAAGTACATGGAGTTCATAATGCTCGGCGAGCTCGTCGACCGGGCGAGAAAGGCTGGGGTCCAGGCGATGGTGGAGGGGCCGGGCCACGTCCCCGCCGACGAGATCGAGACGAGTGTAAGAGCGATGAAGTACGTAACCGACGGCGCGCCCTTATACCTTCTGGGGCCCATCGTCACCGACGTCGCCCCCGGATACGACCACATCACCGCCGCCATCGGAGGGACAATCGCCGGGATGAACGGGGCCGATTTCCTCTGCGCCACCACCCCCAGCGAGCACCTGGACCTTCCGACGAAAGAGGACATCTTCGAGGGGACGATAGTCACCAGAATCGCCGCCCACGCGGCGGACCTCGCAAAGGCGGGGGTGAAAGATCGGGCACGCCTCTGGGATCGGAAGATGGCTGTGGCAAGAAGGGATCTCGACTGGCCCACCCAGTTTGACCTCTCCATAAACCCGAGCCTGGCCAGGCAGATCCGCCACCGGCGGGGCGTCGATGTCGACACCTGTACCATGTGCAACGAGCTTTGCGCCATAAGGCTCGCGCGAGAGGCGATGGAGAGGGAGAGGGATAAGGAGAAGAGGACGGCGGTAAAGAAAAGAGGCTAGAGAGCGGGGATCAGAATCTGAACTGAGACTCAAGAGAGGGTCTCAGGCGCACGGCTCCAGATCCTTCTCCACCACCTCGCTTCCGGGCGCCACCTCGGAGAAGACCTGCCCCTCGAAGTAGAGGACCTCAGTCTCCTCGTCTATCCAGGAGTCGGGAGGGAGGCCCGCCTTAAGACAGGTCTGGCATAAAAAATCCACAGAATCGAACTCCCACTCCGTCGCCACCTGGGGCAAGAGGAGCCCTGACCACATCCCCCTCCGGACGATGAGGCCATGTCTTCCGATCTTGACGGCATCCGGAAGGTCCCGGTTTCTGACGGGGTAGGTCCTCGGTGGGGTCAGGACCGTCACCTCGATCGCGATCCTGGGGATCTCTTCGGGCCCGACCCTCGGAAAACGAGGGTCGTTCACCCCGGCGTTGATCGCCGAGTCGACTATGGCCCGCGCAAGCTCCATCACCGGCTCGGGGTAGCCTATGCACCCCCGGAGCTCGCCGTCCTCGTGGAGGGTCACAAAGACCCCGGCCTTCTCTCCGAAGGATGGAGGCAGATCATTCGGCCTTATCCTCTCCTTCCGACCGACGTAAGCCGTCAGGGCCTCTCTTGCGAGAGTGACGGCCCGCCTTCCCTCGTCGATGCTGAGCATGAATGGTAATTTGTCCTGCCGGATACTAAACCCCATCGTTCAAGTCCCATCACCGTCCGGCGAAACTCCTGAGGCCGATCCCACCATCCCCAATCCCTTTTTATCGAATCATTTCCATAAACTCTCCGCATGTCCAAGTCTGAAGATTGCCTGAAAGAGGCCTTCGCCGGTGAGTCGATGGCGAACCGAAAGTACCTCGCCTTTGCCGAGAAGGCCGACCAGGAGGGTTACCTCCAGGCTGCAAGGCTCTTGCGCGCCGCCGCTGAGGCAGAGACGATTCATGCCGCAAACCACCTCAAAGCGATGAAGGCCGTAAAGGACACCAAGGAGAACCTGAGAGAAGCGCTCGCCGGAGAGACTCAGGAGTTCAAAGAGATGTACCCAGGCATGATCGAGACCGCCAAGGCTGAGGGAGATAAGGCTGCCGAGAGGTCCTTCAGCTACGCCAACGAGGTGGAGGAGATCCACGCGAGGCTCTACCACCAGATGATGGAGAACCTGGAGGATTCAAAGAAGGAGAGCTACCCTTACTACGTCTGCCCAGTGTGCGGCATGACCGCGGAGAGGGAGCCTCCGGAGAGGTGTCCCGTCTGTGGCGTCAAGGGGGAGAGGTTTAAGAGGATAGACTGATCAAAACCGGTCAGGGTTCTCGGAGAAGATACTCTTTCAGCGCCACGGCGTTATTGACCTTCTCGTCCTTCGCACCAAAGACCAGGGTTACATCTCCCGATGAGATCTTCTCCGAGATCAGGCCAACGATATCCTCCTTTTCGGCCAGCTCCTGATAATACCTCTCTTTGAACTCATCCCATCTTCCAGGATCGTGACCGAACCACTTTCTAAGCTCATTGCTCGGTGCCACCTCTTTGAGCCAGAGGTCTATCCGGATCCGCTCTCTCGTCATCCCCCTCGGCCAGATCCTGTCGACGAGGATCCGAAATCCGTCATCCTCCGAAGGCGGATCGTATGCCCTCTTCACCCGTAGCATTAACGTTCCTCTTCTGATGCGATGTGACCGGTCCTTCGAGCCTTTCTAAATCCCGCCCCCCCCGGGAGGGGACGAACAGCTGTCCTTTAAACCTTATTGATAGGTTCAAATTTGTTCGTTACGATGGCAGATATAATGAAGCAGAGGATAAAGATGTGAATGCTCATATTATATCCTTCCGGCAGACCATAAAGTAAATTTTCCGCCAGTGAAATCTGCGCCCAGCTCCAAATCTAAATTGAGCCCTTTCTCTCCAAATCCTGACCTATCGATCAGTATATTATCCATTAATCATCAATTAGATTCGAGGGTCGATCATGATGAGTGAAAATAATTCTCAAAAGAAGGGCGACTCGACCGAGGAGAAGATGGCGTCGAGCCTTAAAGGGTCAGGTGGGAAATCTCCCAGTGATGGGGTTCATAAAATGCATGAAAGGGGTGGTGTCGGCGGTCACGGAGAAGCCCGTCATAAAGAGGGGGGTCACAGTCCCGGGAAAGGCGGGGTTGACCACGGAGAGGGTGACCACCACGCTCATATGCTCCAGGACTTCAAGAAGAGGTTCTTCATATCTCTCGCCATCACAGTTCCGGTTCTGATTCTATCCCCCATGATCCAGACCTTCTTCGGCTTCGACCTCACCTTTCCGGGCTCCTTTCTCCTTCTCTTCGCCCTCTCCTCCTTCGTCTACTTCTACGGAGGTTGGCCCTTCCTGAAGGGGCTCAAAAAAGAGCTTGCAGAGAGGGTGCCGGGGATGATGACCCTCATCGCCGTCGCCATATCCGTTGCCTACTTCTACAGCTCTGCGGTCGTCTTCGGCCTTCCTGGCAAGTTCTTCTTCTGGGAGCTCGTGACCCTGATCGACATCATGCTCCTGGGCCACTGGGTGGAGATGCGCTCTGTTATGGGCGCCTCCAAGGCCCTGGAGGAGCTGGCGAAGATAATGCCCTCGGAGGCCCACCTTATCAAGGACGGCGAGGTCGAGGACGTCGAGATCGAGGTCCTGACGAAGGGGGACGTGGTGATGGTCAGGCCCGGAGAGAAGGTTCCCGTGGACGGGACGGTTCTGGAGGGCAAAAGCAGCGTCAACGAGTCCCTCCTCACGGGAGAGTCGAAGCCCGTATCCAAGGAAGAGGGCTCCGAGGTGATCGGCGGATCGATGAACGGAGAGGGGTCTCTCGTCGTCGAAGTCGTCAAGACCGGGAAGGAGACCTACATAAGCCAGGTGATCGATCTTGTGAACACGGCTCAAGAGAGCAGGTCCAGAACTCAGGACCTGGCCGACAGGGCCGCTTTCTTCCTGACACTGACCGCCCTGTCGGTGGGAGCGATCACCCTCGCCGCCTGGCTCCATTATAGTCGAGATCTCGTCTTCGCCATAGAGAGGGCGGTCACCGTGATGGTGATAACCTGCCCCCACGCCCTCGGCCTTGCGATTCCTCTAGTGGTGGCGGTCTCGACATCCCTCGCCGCCAACTCGGGCCTTCTCGTAAGGGAGAGGCAGTCCTTCGAGAGGGCGAGAGAGATCGAGGCCGTCGTCTTCGACAAGACGGGAACCCTCACCCGGGGCGAGTTTGGGGTCACCGACGTGATCCCGCTCTCAGAGGTGAGCGAGGAGGACGTTCTGAGGCTAGCAGCTTCTCTGGAGTCTCGGTCGGAGCACTCGTTAGCTAGGGGCGTTGTTAATGGGGCGAAAGACCGCAGCATCGACCTTCTGGAGGTGGAGTCCTTCGATTCGATACCAGGAACGGGCGTCCAGGGAGAGGTAGGTGGCAGGAGTCTGAAGGTCACAAGCCCCGGCTACCTCGAAAGGTTGGGGATAGAGATCGAAGATCGACGGATCCAGGAGGCAGAAGAGGATGGTAAGACCGTCGTCTTCCTCCTGGAGGATGAGCAACCAATAGGGGCCCTCGCCCTCGGCGACTCCGTGAGGGCCGAATCGAAGGAGGCGGTCAGCAGGCTGAAGTCGATGGGACTGAAGTGCATGATGCTCACCGGGGACAACAGGTACGTCGCCGAGGAGGTGACTAGAGAGCTGGGCCTCGACGAATTCTTCGCGGAGGTTCTTCCTGACCAGAAGGCCGAGAAGATCAGAGAGGTGCAGGAGAGGTACATCGTCGCCATGGTGGGCGATGGCGTCAACGACGCCCCGGCCCTCGCCCAGGCCGATGTCGGCGTCGCTATCGGCGCGGGAACTGACGTCGCCGTCGAGACGGCGGACATCGTCCTGGTCCGAAACGATCCTCGGGACGTCGCCTCGATAATTAGGCTATCAAAGAAGACCTACTCGAAGATGCTCCAAAACCTCCTCTGGGCTACGGGGTACAACGCCTTCGCCATACCCCTTGCGGCTGGCATCCTCTACGGGCACGGGATCCTCTTAAGCCCTGCTGTGGGGGCGGTTTTGATGAGCATGAGCACCATCATCGTCGCCGTGAACGCGAAGCTTCTGAAGATGGACTGAAGACTTTTGCCACCTATTTTATACATAGAATATCTAACCCTCTCCAGTTGAATATCAAACGCGGAGATAGACCAACTTCTAGGGGGAAGAGACTTCTATTGGCGCTCTTAGTCGTGTCTATCATCCTCCCAGCCACTGCAGTCTGTGCCGAGGAGAACGACCTATGGCTCCTCATCTCCAGCTACGAGGACATAGGCATAACCGTTCAAGATCTGGCCTTTTTTCTGGCGACCCATGGCTTTGACGCCACTCCAGAGAGATCCTACGTCACCGTCAGGCTCTCCGACGGATCAGAGGCTTATCTGACCCCCAACGGGGGTGAACCGAGGCTCGCCGACCTCTGGTCGGAGCCACCGACCCCGACGGGGCCTGTGAGGGTCATCCTCCCCGACGTCATCCAGAAGAATGTCACTTATAATAGGACAGATAACATCCATTTCATCAGAGATGTGACCCGACAAGTCGTATTCCCGGTGACGCCCCTTGGAATGTGTTACGATGGATCAAAGAAATTGGCTGATACCTACGGAAGTTTTGGGTATGGAGTAAGATATATGTATGATCCGAGCGAATGGGACTGGCAAGGACATCTATGGATTCTGGTCGAAGATTCGAAGCGACTAGATCTCTGGTTAGCGGTTGATAGCTATTATGGGGTCATAATAGACGACGATCAGTATTATTCAGCACCTTACAGCTTTGCTGAATTCGAATACCTGGACTCCATAAACCCGAGATGGAGATTGGCATGACCGGCCCCATCGGATCCTAACCGAAATCATCGAGAGGTTCAAAATGACGGAAATTGGTCTTAACTGTTTTAGGTTGCTCAGCACCATAGCGGTCTTATCGCTCCTTGTTTGCCTTGGCGGGTGCGGCGCCGACCCCGAGAGGATAGAGGATTACGTATCTGATCGCGCCGATCTGAGAGGGACCAATTTATCCAGCATGGATCTCAGCGGCGCCAATCTCAACCAGTCTGATCTGAGGGGCGCAAACCTCAAGGACGCCGATCTGCGCAACGCCTACCTGATCTCTGCCTGGCTCTCGGGCGCCGATCTGACCGGCGCAAAGCTGGGAGGCGCCGTCCTGACGGGGGCCGACCTCACTGAAGCGAGCCTATGGGGGGCGAGGATGTCGGAGACCGTATTGATAGAGGCGGATCTGACGAAGGCCGACCTCACCCGGGCGGACCTCTCTGACGCCGACCTGACGGGAGCCGAGATGACGAACGCCAGGCTCTTTCGGACAGATCTCACCGGGGCGAGGATGGAAGACGTCTACCTCATCGGCGGAAACTTCGCCGGGGCCCATATGAGCTGGGCCGATATGAGCAACAGCTATCTGAATCGGGGCCAGTTCTCGAGGGCCGAGTTTTACGGGACGGACCTCACGGGAGCCGACCTGACCGACGCCGACTTTTCGCGGGCTCATCTGATGAGGTCCGACCTCTCAGGGGCGAACCTAAACTGGGCCCTCCTGGCTTACGCCGACCTGACCGAGGCGAAGCTGATCGGCGCCAACCTTCGTGGGACTAAACTTCCCTACGCCGACCTCTCCGGCGCAGACCTCTCAGGAGCTGACCTGACCGACGCCGATCTCACCGCCGTTCGCCTCGTCGAATCAAACCTTACCGGCGCGAGGCTTGGCCGAGTCTATCTCCAAGGCCTCGACCTTCGAGGCGTGGATCTCTCGGGGGCGTATCTAAAGGATGCCACCATCGACAGGATCTACCTCACCGGCGCTAACCTGACCGGTGCGGACCTCCGAGGTGCCACCCTATCGTCCGTCGAGATGACGGCTGCCGACCTCTCGGGGGCGAACCTGATCCGGACAAAGGTCGACCAGTTTACCCTCGTATCCCTCTCGAAGGCAAATCTGGAAGGGGCCCTGGTAGACGAAGAGCTGAAGAGGGATATAGAGGCTATAAAGTGATGGGGGAGCGCAGCCCGAAGGGCCCTTCTTCGCCCTCCCCATCCGATCCTATCGTCCGAGGATGACGTGGTAGTTGATGAACGGCCTGTGATCCAGGGTGATCAAGCCCCTCTGGCCGTAGATCTCGTAGGCCTCCGCACAGACCATAGTCCCGACCATCTCATCGCACTCGAAATCGCTGTAGTAGTTCCCGGCCCACCGGTTGCCGCCATTGTCTCGCCCGTTGAACTTGTTGTTATCGATCAGGGCGTTGGACATGATGAGGTTTAAATCCCCATCGAAGAGGTATATTCCTCCAAGCCCCGAGTTCTGGATCAGGTTTGACAGGAATAGATTCTGGGTGCTCTGATCCAGAACTTGGACCCCGTACTCGCCGCTCCCCAGGATGTCATTGTCTGAGACGGTAGTCCCCGTCGATCTAATGATGTGGATCCCGTCTGCGGTGCTATTCAGGATCCTGTTGGACCAGATATTGCTGTTGTCGCATCTGAAGAGGCGGATCCCGTCCATCGCACTGTTGGCGATATCGTTCTTCGAGACGACCACGTTATCGACCATATCCAGACTCACGCCGAAGCCGTTCTCTTTTATCCCGTTCTCTACGATTGAGTTGTCGGAGGAGTATAGGATGACGAGGGCGGTCGAGTGGTTATCTATTTTATTCGCCTGGACGAAGTTGGAGTCGCTCTCGTCGAATACGATGCCGTATCTCTTGTTTGCCGATAAATTGTTATAGATCACCATGTTCCTCTTACTATCCAGACGGAGGGAGATGCCACTCTCCCGATTGTTTCGGGCGGCGTTATGGGAGATGGTGTTGTAGCTTGATCCGAGGATTGAGATGCCGTCGAGATCGTTATTCAATAAGGAGTTCCAGGCCATAACGTTGTTGTCGCCTGAATCGACATTGATCCCCATGCCTCCACATACCTCGATGGCGTTAGAGGCGATCATGGTGCCGAAGGACCGGTAGATATCGATCCCGCTATTTATGCAGTCCCGGATCCGATTGCCGACCAAGATGTTGTTGTAAGAATCGGTCAGGTAGATCCCGTTGTCGGCGTTGCTGTGGATCGAGTTGGAGGTCAACTCGTTGCCAGAGGAGTGGGCTATGATGATGCCGTCAGCGCCGTTTCCCCAGACATCGCTATTTAAGACCCAGCAATTCCGGGACCGCTCGATGAAGACACCATACGCATTTTTGCTGATATTGTTCTTCACGATGCTGCTGTCGTTCACCCCAGCGAGCCGGATCCCGGCCTTGAAGTTGTCGGAGATCCGGTTCTTCGAGATCAGATGATCTGTGGAGTTGAGGACGCAGATGCCGTGGCTCGAAGAGCCGTATATGGTGTTGTTCTGGATCCTGGAGCCGTGTGAGAGGATGAGGACCGAGCCCGAATCGCAGGAGTCGTTGGTGCATCCGGCGATGATGAAGCCATCCAGAACGACGCCGCTGGCATTTATTGTTATGAGGGGAGCGGATACGTTGCAGCCTTCTACAACCGGCATCCCATCGCCCCGAAGGGCGATGGGCCTATCCACGACCAGGTTCTCCCTGTAAGTGCCGTTCAAGACGACGACCTCGCCCCCCGCCTCGGTGGCGTCTATGGCGTCCTGGATCTTAGAGAAATCCTTGGTGCCAGAGCCATCGACGAGGAGGGCTCCGGCTCCGAAATCGACCAGGACCAGAATCGTCAATATCGAAGTTTTCAATCTGTGCATGATAACTCCATACATGATCATTAATCATTAATTTACTTGTATCCCGTAGAGTTTAGTTTGAAATATATTACATAAGATCCCAAGGATGGTGGTGGGCGAGGGGGCGTCTGCTGCCCCCCCCCACCGATCTCACCGGCTCATCGCCCCAAGGCGATGTTGGAGTCGCTGAAAGCCCTCCGATCGAGGGTTGTCTCCCCCCTCTGGCCGCGGATCTCGTAGGGCTCAGTGCATAGAATCTGCCAGAACGTCTCCCCGCATTGATGATCACTGTAGTAGTTGCCGTCCCACAGGTTGCCGTTGTTATCCCAGCCGTTGAACTTGTTGTTATCGATCAGGGCGTTGAAGGAGGCGAGGTTGAAGTCCCCCTCGAAGAGATAAATCCCTCCCATGCCCGAGTTCTGGACCAGGTTTGCCAAGAAGAGGTTCTGGGTGCTCTGATCCAGGACCTGGACTCCGTACTCGCCGCTCCTCAGGATGTCGTTGTCCGATACGATCATCGCCGTGGACCGGATCACGTGGACCCCGTCGGCGGCGCTATCCAGGATCCTGTTCGCCCATATCTTGCTGCCGTCACATCTGATGAGACTGATGCCATCTCTTGAGCTGTTGGCGATCTCGTTTTTAGATACGACCACGTTATCGACCATATCCAGACTCAAGCCGAAGCCGTTGTCTCTGACGACGTTCTCGACGATGGAGTTGTCGGCGGAGTATCGCACGACGATGCCGTTTGCGTTGTGGTGTATCTGGTTTGCCTGGATGAAGTTCAGGTCGCTTTCGTCCAATATCAGGCCGTATCTCTTGTTATCCGATATTGTGTTGTTGGCGATTATGTTGTTTGTACTATCCTGGCGTAGAGAGATGCCATTATCCCGATTGTTCTGGATGATGTTGTTAGAGATTGTGCCGTTGCTCGATCCGAGGATGGAAATCCCGTTGATGTCGTTAGCGGATAGGACGTTCCGATTGGCGACGATGTTGTCCGTCCCGTCGAGGTTGATCCCCATCTCGCCGCACCTCTCGATGTTGTTAAACACGATCAAAGTGCTGAAGGACCTCGCAACGTAGATCCCGCTATCTTTGCAGTTCTGGATGGTGTTTGCCACCGTGAGGCTGTTGTGGGAATCGAGGTGGTATATCCCGTTCTCGGAGTTGTTGTGGATCGCATTTCCGGTGATCTGCTGGCCTAAAGAGGCGATGATAGCGATCCCATCGGCACCGCTGGCACTGATATCGTTATAAGCGATCACGTCGTGGCTGGAGTCCTCGATGTAGATTCCGTATCCATTCCCGCGGATCTCGTTATCGGAGATCTGGCTATCGTTCGCCCCCGCGAGCCGTATCCCGGCCTTGAAGTTGTCGCAGATCCGGTTTGACGAGATAAGGTGACCCGTGGACTTGAGGACGCAGATGCCGTGGCTCGAAGAGCCGTATATCGTGTTGTTCAGGATTTTGGAGCCGTCCGAGAGGACGCGGACCGAGGCCGAATCGCAGGAGTCGTTGGTGCATCCGGCGAAGACGAAGCCATCCAGGACGACGCCGCTCGCATTTATTGTGATGAAGGGGAGATAAGAGACGCCGCCCGAAACGACCGGCATGCCCTCTCCCCGGAGGGTGATGGGCCGATCGACGACCAGGTTCTCGCGGTACGTTCCGTTCAAGACGATTATTTCGCCGCCTGCCTCGGAGGCGTTTATGGCGTCCTGGATACTCGTGAAGTTTTCAGATCCTGCGCCATCGACAAAGTGAGTTTCAGCACCAGCTGCCGCTTCCGACAGGATCAGCGTCATCAGGATGAAACATTGCCATCTGAGCATGGGATTCACCTCAATTTATCTTATCTCGGGTCTTATTAATCTACTCTCGTAACTAGGTTCTTCAAAACTGGCATGGTGGGCCCGGTGGCCAGCCTCGATGGCATCCGACGAGAGATCTATACCGCCCCGGACCTCGCCATCTCCACCAGCTCATCCGTCGAGACAAACCTTGCGCCTTGAGAGGTAGAGAAGCCCACGAACCTCTTGAAGGCGTCCATGTAACCTTCGTCCCCGCCCGTTACGACGTTGGTGAAGATCACTACCATCGGCTCGTTCTTTTCCCTGCAATCCTCAAACTCGGCTACTAGGAGATCATACCACTCGCCTCCGCTGAGACCAAGCACCTCCTTTGAGTATTTGTCGGATAAGGGTGCGAGCTCTCCTTCGTGGGGAGAGCTGCTGATGGGAACCGTATATAGGTCGTACCCCTCCATCGGGCGGGGCCAGGATTCGTCCTCGTGCCCTGGCTGATTGAGGATCTCCGGCTGGTACACGGCGATGTAATCGATCCCGATCCGCTCGAGGATCCGGTACGTCGTCTCGCTCGCGCTGAAGGACTGGGGAAAGAGCCCCTTTGCCACTATCGTTCTGCCGCCACAGATGTAGGCGGACTCGACGAGCCTTTTCGCCTCCATCAGCCGGGAGTACTGGTCACCGTAGGCCATCGTCCCCAGCTCCTCGCCCGACGTCATGCCATAGACCGCCAGCTCGTGGTTATATTTAGACCCTACACTGGTGACGTAGAGCTTGTACATGGCGTTTCCAGCGATCTTGTTGACGTAGTCCCCCGTCACACAGACTGTGACGTTGAGGCCCAGGGGATCTATCCTGTTCAGCATCTCGATGATCGAGCCCACCTCCATATCCCACTGAGCCTCGGGATCCATCTCCGAAGAATCTGGATGGAGTTCAGCTCCGATGATGATGTCGACCGCAACAGGCTCTTGGGGCCGCTCATCAGCGGCGGCGATTATGAGCGCAGAACATATTAACAGCGATGATAACGCCAGTTTCGTCCAAATTGTCGTCATAATGACCCCCCCCCAAATTTTCTTTAATTTTTGGTTATGAATCGCGCAGACGACGGCGAGTTTTATAAAGTCCCTCGACCGGGGAGCCGAAGCTCTCTTTTTGATTCCGTCCCGTGATTCAGGCAGATCGCCAGCGATTGCTTGCTTGAGGGTGATAGGACGGTAGTTGACCATATTTGTTAATACAACTTTCGGCCGATCGCCCGTTTGGAAGATCTACTCCGACTTGTATCTCAGAGCATTCGGCGAAGATCGGTAATGGCAAAGGTATAAAGCCCCATTCTACATAGATATAAATCTGATGAACAGGATATCGATATAACATACTTGCCGCATTTTGATGAGAGGACTCGAAGAAGCTCAGGGGCTGATGCCCCTTCCCAAGGAGCAGTCTGCTTTGCGGCGCATTATCAGATCAAAACCGAAGTTATGATGAGGTGAAGAGATGCACAAATACAGAATGATAACAGCCTTGACGGCTCTGCTGGCGCTCGCAGCCCTGATTCCCGGAGCCTGCGCCGTGGCGTGCGAGGCCGTGGCCCCTGGAGAGAGCGTAACCTTTGAAGGGCCCGATCCTAGCCCGCCCTCTTATGTGGATCCGAACGTATACGTCTTCTACTATCAGTGGACTGCAGAAGCAAGCGGGGAGACGATAGCCACAGGTTCCGAGCAAAGTTTCACGTTTACCGTTCCTGAAGTTCCCTCTGGTGAAGAGACCCTCAATATCGACATCACTCTCCTGGTAACCGACGGGTACGGCTGCATCAACGATGCACAGACCTGTCTCACCGCCTATGCGGGTCCACCATGTGGGATCTCCGGCGACGATAGCATCTGTGAGGACAGCCCGGTGACCACCTACTCATACGCTGAGGATCCTTCGGGCCTCACCTTCGCCTGGAAGATCGATGGCGCCGATGCGGGGACCGGCGATTCGATCGAGGTAGACTGGACCGGAAAATCCTTCGGCCCCCACACCGTGACCCTTGTGGTGACGAAGACCTATGGTGCCGACGTCACGACGACGAGCACCTGCTCGATGGACGTGCTGTACATCCAGTCTCCGGACGCGAGCTTCACCAGAGTGACGTGAAGGCTTCCGGCGGATCCGGGGCTCGTCCCCGGATCTTTATTTTGGATCAAGTCCAAAGGTAATACCATGCCAGGCCAAACCTGCCGCCCTGAGGTCCTCTCGATAGCCCTAATAGCTCTATTAATCTATGCTGCGACGGTGCCCGCCAGCGGAGCCTCGACGAAGGAAGTTTTAGAGGGGCTGACGATCGAGCCTCATGAGAGGTGGACGACGGGGGCGGTGAAGGGCTGGTCTGCCGGCGACTGCATTCCCTTCAGGTTCACCGTCGAGAACCGTGGGTCGAGCCCTGAGACCGCCATCTTCAGGCTCGCCTTCGACCACCAGCGGGACGGAGCCATTGGGATCGTGGCGTTCGAGTCTTTCGTGGTGCCTGCGGGGAATATCGACGGCCCTTACTTCCAAGGCGGCGAAGGGTACTACCTCTGGAATGTGATGGTCCCGGCCGAGACGACCTACGTTCTCCTCTGGTGCGCCCGGACCAGCGAAGAGGCGGGCTCGTGGTCGGGGGCGTCCATGCACGTCAGCGCCAAGAATGGGGGCTCCAGGGACGTCCCCATCATGATAAAAGACCTCGGAGACCCGAGACCTCCCTGCAGGATCGTCGGCCCCGAGAGCGTCTGTGAGGATCGTCCGATGGCGACCTTCTCGTACGGGGACGAGCCCACCAACCTCGAGTTCGCTTGGCGCCTCTCCAGCTCCAACGACGATTTGGGGCTCTGGACCGAAAGCAGCATCGAGATCGATTGGAGTATATACCCCTTCGGAAAATATCTCCTGTCTTTGGACGTTTATAAGGACCAGGGAGGCGTCTTGACCAGGATCGAAAGCTGCTGCCGCGAGGTCCTTTACGTCGAGTCCCCGGCCGCATTCATAGAGATGGTGGACTGAGGGCGATCTGGTGAACGACGGTGCTACAAATGGAGCAAAACTCATGAGCTTCGGATGGAATCCCTCTCTGGAATCGGCATCAACCAGCCTTTGGACCGCGACGAGATATCCGCTCTTCGTCATCCTCCTCTTCTTGATCCCCGCCGCTGCGGAGACGGATGAGGCGATGGATATGCCCATCTTCTCCGGAGGGGTGGCCACCTTCGCCCCCGAGTTCCCTTGCGAAAACGGCACCTATCGCTGGGAAGCATCCGATGGCTTCCCCCGGACCTCGGATTCGATGACCTTCAACTGGACCGCACCCCAGGTCAGATCCCCCACAGAGGTGGTCATCAGCCTGATGATGGTCTGCGATTACGGCTGCCTCGGGAGCGAGGAGAGCTCGATCCTCGTCCATCCCAGGCCTGAGCCGGCGCTGGAGGTTTATAAGACCGCATCGCCGTCCCGCGGAAAGCCGTTTGACTACGTCACCTTCACCATCGTCATCGAGAACACCGGGGAGGTCCCCCTGGCCCTGGAGTTGAACGACACCCTCCCCGCTGGGATCGGTTACGTCTTGGCAGACCCCGTCCCTGACAGGGTCATCGAGAACGCCGACGGGACGACGACGATCTTCTGGGATGGGCTTGGGACCCTCGATCCGGGCAACGAGACTGCGATCGTCATAATCGGCGAGATCGGCGAAGATATACCCAAATCCGCCTCGACGACCGATACCCTCACCGTCCTCGGATCTCCCGATCTTGGAAATGAGGATAACTCTGTCGGCGAAGAGGTGCTCTGGGTCCAGCAGGTCGGGGGAGGTGGGCTCGCCGATACCATCGAAGGTCTGATCTGGCTGAGGGTGAGGCTGGAGGTGGAGCTCGCCAAGATGATAGAGCTATCGAGGAGGTTAGATACAAGGTCTCCAGGGGTCATTGTCGAAGAGAAGGAGGGGGAGCTTCCGGGAGATGTCGTCAGAAACTACACCCGACCCGCCACCGATGAGCAGCTCGTCCTCTTCATCGACGCTGGGGGGAATATCACCAGGTCGGAGTACTACAACTTCGAGATGGGCTCGGTTCTCACCTCGGAATACGGGCCCGACGGAGCTCTGATCGCCGAGAGCCTCCTATCGGTCTCGATGTTGGAGAGGCTGAGGATAGACTACGACGATCCCTCCCTCGGTTATAGGACCCGAACGGTGACAGACTACAAGACAGGCGACACCCTCATCGAGACGGTGGACCCGACGGGAAAGATCATCCGGAGGGACTACCGGAGGATCCCAGGAATCCCGAAGGAGAAGGAGTTTCTGCTCCGAAACTCCGCCACCGCCACCGGCAGATCTGAGTGGGGAGACGTCTCGGCCTCCGACGACGCAGACGTGATCGTCACCTATCGCTCGGAGCTGAAGCTTGCGAAGGGCGCATCGCCAATACCGGCCACCGTTGGCGACGTCATCGTCTACAACTTCTCCGTCGAGAACGTCGGTGACGTCACCATTGCGAACATCACGCTATCCGACGACCGCCTCGGCCGGGGCGCGGGCCTCAACAGGACGACCCTAAAGCCTGGCGAGATCGCTGTGGGGAAGGCCAACTACACCGTCATCTCCAGCGACCTCCCCGGACCGATAGTGAACACGGCGACGGCAACTGGGACAGATCCTCAGGGGGACGAGATCGAGGATGAGGACACGGTCACCGTGCCGCTTTACCTCCTCGTTCCTGAGATCTCCCTCATCAAGACCCCAGACAAGAACGTGGTGGCGGTCGGAGAGGTGGTGACCTACTCGTTCGTCGTCGAGAACGTCGGTACGACCACCGTGACGGACCTGAGCCTCTTCGACGACCTCCTCAACGAAACCGTCGACCTCGACAGAACCGTCCTCGATCCTGGGGATGTGGCGGTCGGGACGGCGGATTATACCGTCCGACCTGAAGACCTGCCCGGCCCCGTCGTAAACAACGCGACGGCTACGGGGATTGCCATCGTCAGAATTGCACGCCCTGAGGATGTATCGCAGTCGCCGGGGGCGGGCGTGGATGGAGAGCCGGTCAGCGCCGAGGACTCGGCCGTGGTCAATGTGACGGCACCCCCACCGAAAATCAACGTAAACAAAACCGCCCTCCAGAAGTCGGTGAGGCCGGGGGACGAGATAACTTACATTATTGAGATAAATTACACCAAGCAGGGCGAACCCATCAATAGTACCTCCGTGACTGTCAACGACACCTTCAGCCGACCTGTGGAGTTTGTAAGCGCCGATCCGTGGCCGGTGAAGTGGGGAGACCGCTGGCAGAGGTGGGTGGAGGAAACCGACGAAAATGGGCGTATCAACATAACTCTCGTCGTCAGGACCAAAAAGCAGGACTTCACCTTCGATATGGAGCAGGGGATCTCTGGGGAGGGCTTCGTCAACGTCGCCAGCGATTACGATACGGCTCCGCCATCGTACATCCTCACCAACGTTGTTACAGTTAGGGATGCGAATTCGAGCGATGTAATGAACAAGACTTCAGAAACCGTCTTCGTCGGCGAGGTCGGGACAGAGCTATCCACCCGGGAGCACGGCTCCGGGAGCTACGATAGCGAGGAGGTCCTCAGGATGAGGACCGAGAACAAGTCGATCTCGATGGAGAAGGACGTCTCCGCCACCTATGCCCCCACGACCTTGGGCCTATACAACGGCAGGGTCGTGGAGTACTCGTCGAGGTGGAGCCAGGAGGCGAGGGCCAAAAACCGCATCACAGGCGCCTCGATGACCGAAGCCTATCGATACGCTACATCCATCGACCGGGAGTCGAAGTTCTTCCTGGACAGAAACGAGTCGGTTATGGAGATCGACTCGGAGTTCGACGGGATGGCGGAGATCGGCTTCTTCAAGATGCCATCGAACACCTCGGGCCCCAGATCGACCCCCACCTTCGAGCTCCGGGAGGATTACGCAGGAAGTTTCCGGGTTTCGGAGAGGGTCGACGAATACGGACGAGGCGTCTCCTACGAGAAGTCTGCGGCGGGCTCGGGGCTCGTCGCCGGGGACAGGAGGATCGGCTCGTCCCAGAGGTCTTATGAGTCCGGGGCAGGATTTTACGAATCCGAGGAGATCATAGAGACGGCCACAAACTACATCGCAAAGGAGATCAACCTCACCCATGCTCCTGCATACCAGAAAATCAGCGACGCCACTTTGATAGACGCCTCCGGAAAGTGGAAGGAGGGGATGCGCTCGAAGACCCCCGGCACGAGCCTCATCGCTGAGGAGTATACGAGCATCACCGAACTCGATAAGGATTCGATCTTCAGGGGGTTGAACGACTTATCGACGGAGGCGGACTTCTCAGGCCGGGCGAGGTACAGGACCATCGCAAAAAGCGGCAGCCGGTCAGGAGGAGGCTCCATCTACATCCGCGACATCAACCTCGTCGATGAGTGGGTCGAGATCGCCAATCGCGGAGACGATGTCGTAAACATGACAGGCTGGAACCTGTCAGACGATGATGGTCATGGTTGGCCGTTCCCATATTTCCTCCTCTATCCGGGACGGTCTGTGAGGGTCCACACATTTTCGGGGACGGATACCGGCACAGATCTGTTCATGAACATGGACGGGCCGATCTGGAATGACGATGGCGACTGTGCCATCTTGAAAGATGCCAACGGCAACCTGGTCGATAAGAAGTGTACCAATGATGAATTAGGTTACGAAATTGACTTCGACGAGATCTATTCAGGAGATTACTCCATAGCAAGAAGGGTTCTCCTGGAGGGCGTCCCCAAGTACGACCATCCCCACATATCCGTCTCCAAGGTCGGAGTGAGCGATCCCAACTCCAGCCAGGTCATGTACGCCATCACCGTCACCAACGACGGGAATGCTCCTCTGGAGAACGTATCCATCGAGGACACCTTCCCGAAGGGGACCGTCTACCTCAGCTCGTCTCTCAGGCCGGAGAGAACCGCCGAAAGGGCGATCTGGAACGTCGAGAACCTGGCGGCGGGGGGAGTTCTGAAGATCGACCTCACCCTCGACGTCACCGAGTATGGAGGCTCCCTCGTCAACGTCGTCAAGGCGACCGCCGAAGCCGAGGACGGCTCTGCCGTCAAGGCGACCAACTTCACCGTCCTGGAGGCGCAGTGGCTTTCCTGCTGCCCCGACGAGATCTTTGCGAGCAAGACCGGCGAGTTTGATCCGATCCTCGAGAACGTCATCCTGTACAGGCTGACGGTCCAGAACCTCCAGCATGGGCCGATTGTGGCGAGTATCGAGGACACCCTGCCCGCAGGTCTCTCTCTCCTCGGCTCCTCCCTCATGCCGTCGGATCACGATGAGTCCAGGGGGCTCATAACCTGGGTCGTCTCAGACCTCGGTCCAGGAGAGCTCAAGACGATTGAGTACCTCGTCGAGGCAAAGCAGAGCGGTCGCTTCTTGAACGTCGCAGAGGTCGATCCCTACGCCCTCGATGGGAGGGAGCTTCGGAGGGTCTCCGTCTCCGCCGTCGTCGAGGTAGGAGCTGTCGAGGGGGCAGAGGCGCTCTCGGTCTGGGTTCCACCGGACTGGGAGTTCAAGTACAGTCCCCGTTCCTACGAGATGACCTGTGACGGGGTGGTCTAGAGCTGGCGCATAAGATCCGCTTCGTCGGTGATGGAGGGGTCGTACGGCGATGGATGTCGGAGTTCTGAGTTCTGTTACATCTCGCCCTCGAACCGCTCCTTGACGAGGGCCGAGTGAACGTAGTTTATCATGGTGATGTAGTCGAAGACGGGAAGGCTGACGGCCTTCTGGATCGCCCTCCCGTAGGGGGGAAGGCAGCTGCACTCCAGGAGGAGAGCCCCCACCTCCGGCTCATCCTCGACCATCTTTCTCGCGACAGATACGGCCTCCTTCTCGATCCTCCCGGAGTCGAGGGCCCCCTTCTCCTCGATCACCGCCTCTGAGAATCCGGGCTGGTCCTCCATGCCCCTCACCACCAGCCTCTCGGTCGACTCGACCCCGACGGCCGCAAGCAGCGGCTCGTCGAGCCCCCTCGAGTCGGCGGTGATGACCCCTACCTTCCGGTTCGGGCCCTGGATGCTGGATATGAAGGGGATCTGGAGGAGGCTGGAAAGGAAGACCGGCACCTCCATCATGGCGGCGAGCTTTCTCTGATGCAAGGCTAGAAATCCGCAGTCTCCTGTGATGGCCCTCACTCCCTGCCCCGTCAGCTCCTCTGCTGCAGCGAGGAGAGGCTCGAAGGCCGTAGGATCTTTTCTTAGGGCTCTTCTCGTCGTAAGCCCCTCCACCTTCTTGAAGCGGACGGGAAAGTCATAGGTGGTGGCGTTGGCGACGTCCCCTGGAATGAAGGGGGTGAAGGCGTCCAGAAGGAGAACGCCTATCGCCTCGCCGCTGCTTGTCTGTCCGGGTCGTGCTCTGTAGATCATTTCATCACCTATCGATCACGTCTATTTTTCTTCTCAACTCGTCTCTACTAAAATCATCTCTTCTCAACTCGTCTCATCATCCCGTTGCTTTCCATCTCGCCTTTCCGGCAGGATCAGAAGATATTAACGGAAGGGTGCCGAAGAGGAGCCGATCAAAATGGCCAATTTTTCCCTCAGGAGAGCGAGGATGGAGGACGTTTCAGCCATCGTCCGCCTCTGCATCGAGACGATCCCGGAGGTCTACGGTCCCATCATCACCGCTGAGGCCCTTCTGCCTTGGGTCGAGGGCGACGTCGTCGAGGGGCTCGTAGAGGAGCAGTGGCCGAGGATGATCGTGGTCGAAGCGGCGGAAGAGGCCGGCATCGTCGAGAGCGAGGGGAGCGGAGATGTGGTGGGGGTGGCTGCCGCCTCCGGTGACGCCGTCGATCTCCTCTGGGTCCATCCTCGCCATCACACGCGGGGGATCGGGACCGCCCTCCTCGACCGGGTGGAGGCAGAGATGAGGGCTGAGGGGTACCGGACGGGAAGGCTCTGCTGCTTCACCGAGAACCTCAGGGCGATGGGATTCTATCTGGCCCGAGGTTGGACGGTTGTGGGAGAAGGGGTCAACGAGGAGACGGGAGCCCCCGAGACTAGGTTGGAGAAGAGCCTCCTGGCGGGGATTGAAGAATAAATATCATCAAACCGCATAAACTACTATGCGCAAGTCGTTCAAGTACCGGATCTATCCAACTAAATCCCAGAGATCAAGGATGGAGCGGACGCTCGACTTGTGCCGATGGGTCTACAACCAAACCCTAGCATACTGGAAAGACGCTTGGGAGATAGAAGGGCGATCAACCTCGAAATACGAGACCCACAACTTCCTCCCAGGATGGAAGGTAGAGAAGCCCGAACTGATAGAAGTCCACTCCCAAGTTCTCCAAAACGTTCAAGAGCGGGCAGAGTTGGCTTTTAAAGCGTTCTTCAGACGGGTCAGATCTGGCGAGAAACCTGGATATCCGAGGTTCAAAGGGAAAGGATGGTACGATTCGTTCACCTTCCCTCAGTCGGGGTTCAAGTTGGTGTCTGGAAAGCTCCGTCTCTCCAAGATCGGCGATGTCATGATCAAGCTCCACCGACCCATCGAAGGCAAGATCAAGAGGCTGACTATCCGCCGAACCTCGACCGGAAAATGGTTTGCCTGCTTCTCAGTGGAGATCGACGATCCTCCAAAGCCTCCCTGGAAAGACGGGTCGATGGTGGGCATTGACGTGGGGCTGGAGAGTTTCGCCACTCTGTCCAACGGTGAGAAGATCGATAACCCTCGGTTCTTCAGATCTGAGGAGAAGGCGTTGGCCAAAGCTCACAGACGGCTATCCAAGTGCGAGAAGGGAACTCCTGAGAGGAGGAAAACCCTTAAGGTCATCCAACGGATTCATGAGCGGATCGCTAACAGGAGATACTATTTTGCTCATCAGATAAGCAATCAGTTAGTCTCGAAATATGGTCTGATTGCTTTTGAAGATCTGAGCATCAAGAACATGCTCAAAAACCACAACCTGGCTAAAAGCATATCTGACGCTGCTTGGAGGATGCTGGTCACAACCACCTCGTACAAGGCTGAGAGTGCCGGTTCGATAGTGGTTCTAGTCGATCCCAGGAACACAAGTCAGCTATGTTCCAGGTGCGGTCTAAAAGTTCCGAAGTCGCTATCGGATCGAGTCCATGAATGTCCTCAATGCGGGCTAGTAATGTCCCGTGACGAGAATGCAGCAATAAACATTCTGAGACTGGGGCTACAGTCTCTTCCAAAAGCTAGAAGCCCCGCCCTTCAGGGCGAGGAGTAGTCACCGTGCGACACCGAAGCGTTGCATATAGGGAACTGTAACTAAATACTCCCCAAAATTGCAGGAGAAACGATTGACCAGCGAGGAGGAGTCTGTCAGAAGGGAGATGAAGATCCACGGCAAGCGCTGGGGGAGCTTCCATCACCGCTACTTCTCTGACCCCGAGGTGTCAGAGCCCCTTACGAGTGCGATCCTTTCGGCCGTCAACGCCGCCCGCCCCGAGGTCATCGCTGACCTGGGCGGCGGAACCGGCTTCCTCCTCCGAGAGCTACTGAGGCGGCAGCCCCTCGAAGGAGTCCGGCTGGTGGACGTGGACGTCTCCGAGATGCAGCTTTCGGCCTGCAACGACGGGAGGATCGAGCTGCTCGCGGCCTCGGCTGCGACGGTCTCCCGCCGGGACATCGCGGCTGACGACCGGCGCCTCCTCCTGGTGGCAAGATCCCTCCTTCACTACTTCGGCCGCGATGGACTTTCGCCCCTTCTCTGCCACCTGCAGAGCCAGCTCCAAGAGGGGGAGTTGTTCGTCCACCAGTCCGCCTCCTTCGCCGACCGGAAGGGTGCCGCCTGCCTCAACCGGGTCTACGAGATGATGGCAACCAAGAAGTGGTACTTCACCATCGACGAGCTGGAGGTGGCCCTCGCGGAGGCGGGCTTCACCCTCTGTGATGTGAGACCAGCGCCGCCTCTCCGCCTCGATTCCTGCGACCTCGCCGAGAGATACGAGCTGAGCGGTGCACAGGTCGCCTCGATCCGGGAGGAGGTGGCCCGAGAGTTCGGCGAGCGACCGGGGATTTTCATGACGGCGGCGAGGGGTTTGTCGCCTGGCTCCACTACAGCATCTTCACCTGCCGGGCAGAGTAAACAGGTTTTTAGAGATGCAGTAAAATAAACTGGATTGAATATATTCGGCGACATGGGATCAGAGCTGGTCCCCGAAGGCCCGATCCAGCACCGCTGGGAGGAGCGCGTTCAGCTCCTCTGCTGTTCGGACCTGGCTCCGGGTGGTTGGGATGCTTATTCAACCGAGAGAAAGGAGGATTTGCGAGATTGTGTAGGGGCCGATGGCAAGGGCAGATGGTGATGAGCCGGAGAGATATTAAAATTAAATAATAATCATATGGCGAAAAAGGATTATTTCGTATTCTTGGTTCGAATCTGTGATCAGTTTCACTAAACCGTTGTAATTTATATATCGAAGAGTGATTTTTGAGTCGATTTGTGAATTTAAGAATAAGTGGTGACCGAACAAGATGAAGACGTTCGATATGAGTGAAAGCGATAGCTTGTTATGGGTGGAAAATCTGGTATGAAAATCAAGCGCCTTCCTCGCTCCTCAGTTTGGTTTATTCTTGATCGAATATTTGATGAGTACCACGAGGACTTGGAGGCTTGGATCGATGAGTATCTCACGGACGACCATAAAAGCCAGTCAGATGATGATGGTTCATCGGATAAATGCAAATCTTAACAAAAACTCTCGGGTGAACTTTGACACTTCCATAACTTCCGTTTGTCTGAAATTCTGGAAACGGGGTCCTGGAAATCGGTTCCGCCCTGAAAGCCCTTAGCCTCCGAAGCACCCTTACACAATCCCGATGATCTTTCCAGTCAATTCGCCCATTTGCCGACCTGCCCTGGATGACCCTGCCGCCGTCGAGATGAAGCACCTCCTCGACATAAGGCCGAGGGGCGGGACCTACCATCAATTCGGCCTGGCGAGGCCTTCAACGGGGGAGCGCGGATCGACTTTGTGAGGCTATGGCACTGGCTCCGTCGCTTCGATTTAATCCTGGCGGGCTTCCCAGCGGCGAAGGAGGGGGGCGGGCGCAGCCCCGTCTTCGAGAGGGAGTTTCACGCCTCGGGGCATGCGTCCCGGGAAGATCTGACCTGGATCATCGACCAGATCGACTCGGACCGGATCGTCCCCATCCACACCGAGGCGAGGGAGTGGTTCGCCGATCGCTTCGAGGATGTGGTGCTGGCGGAGGAAGGTGTGGGTATCGAATTCTAGGCGGAGGGACTGGCAAGATCTGTCGCCTAATGGCGATCTCACCATCAAAACTCCGAAGCAGAAGGGCCTATTCATCCCTTTTTCTGTGACGCTGACCTTCTGGCTGAGGGAAATCTATAAATCTTGTCAACCTACAGAGGTTGACGCGTGAACTTATTCATCAAGGAAAAACAGTTCGAGTTCTGGAAGCTGAGGCGCGCCCGGATATCCAATACGACGATCGCCGCAAACTTTGGGATCTCCCGACAGGCGGTCTCGAAGGCCCTTCTCGCGATAGATGGGAAGATCGAGACCTCTCTCCGGGAGATGGCAAAAGCCAACAAAATCGCGATCTCGAAGATCAATCCACAGCTGGGGGTCCTTCTCGGTCGTTCGATTCCCCTGGGCGTCGATGCGATCATCTTCGTCTCCGGGAGGCATGGGGTCCAGGTCTGGTACGAACACGACGGCGATTGCGGGGAATGTGAGGAGTATGCCCAGTGCATCAAACTGCTCTGGGATTACGCTGACGAGCTCGGAATCGCCCTCTCTCGGACGGCCGATCCCACGGAGTTGGCAGAGGAGCTATTCTCAAAGGTGAAGGAGATGGTCTGATGGTGCGGTTGGGTGAGATCGTCGAGGACTGGACCGGGTGGTGCCCAAAGAAGCAGAGGGTGGAGAAGGCCTCTGGAACCGATTTTCTGGAGGTGGAGACGTCGATGAAGATGCGGTCGAGGACGAGAAGCAGGACGACGGGCATAGCAATTATTTTAGTATTGGTGCTCGCCTCAGCCCTGGTGGGGATGAGAGTTGAGTTCGAGGGGATGCAATCCCTGGACTGGCTCATGAAAGACCACAAAGTTGTAGAAGGCTACCAGTGGCTCGCGAACAATACCGAGGAGGATGCGACGGTCCTGGCCTGGTGGGATTATGCTGACGGGATCGAGAAGATTGGAGGCCGCGGAGTTGTGATAAACGAGGCGTCCTGGGGGATCAAGGATACCATCGCTGGCTACACCGATCCGCGAAAGCCCTGGCATAAGATCGAATATGCCCTCTGGTATCCCTTTGAGCCCGATGAGAAGGTCCAGGACGTGGCGGGTTTCTTCGTATCTGAGGATGGAACATTGGCCAGGGAGATCGCTCAAAAGTACGGAGCAGATTATGCGCTGGTAACGTCCAACGATCTCGGCAAGTACCATGCGATAGTGATGGCGGCAGAAGAAAACTTCAGCGATTACATGGCGGTTCCTGCCGACCTCAGCTCGGGCGATTCCGGCGGGAGGCCCTACCCGAAGAAGCGGACCATCTTGACTGGGATGGCGAACGGCGATGATATTGAGGGGTTCTCGAAGGAGTTCGACAACGGCAGGATGAGGATTTATAAGCTGGTCTGAGCCGGAGTTGGCGCAGTTGGCGGGTCTGGGATCTTGCTATCTATTCGGAGTGCGAGGCCTTCAACGAGGAGATGGAGATCGACTTTGATAGGCTCTGGCACCGGCTCGGTCGCTTCAATATCGCCCCGGCGGGCTTCTCTGTGGCGAAGGATGGGGGCGGGGGCAGGTACAACCCCGTCTTTGAGAGGGAGCATAACGCCTCAGGGCCCGCATCTCGGGAGGGCCTGGCCTGGGCCATCGATCATCTGCTCCGACATCGTTCGACAATGCAAGAGCTACTATCGGTGATCCAATAATCGCCGTTGTAACCTCCGGAGGCTTCCGCCCGGTTCACAATCACATCATCAGGACAATTTGTCACCTCAAGCCGAAGAGTAATGCTTGAACGGTCGCCGATGGCAAGATGGGTCAGGGTCCATTCTGCTCTGGCATGGGTCAGCTCCGATGGCCTCAACGAAGATTCTATAAACTTTGCTCCTTCTGGGAAAAAATCCTTCACGTATATTGGACCTAGCGCTCTGTTTCCATCGTTTTCCACGGTGATGATATAACGGACTATGCAAGACCCTTCGGAATCGTTCGGTAGATCGATCTCTCCAGCCTTTGTCACGTTAAGATGAGGCGAATCGTACTTTTGAATGCCCTTAAAGGCCGTCTTTCGGTGTACAGCGAAGTCTCCTTCGTACTGCTCGTCCATGTTGATTTCGTAAGTTTGTTGATCTGAACCGGTACATTTTTTGTCGACCAAATTTTCCGTTTCATCTCTTAAAATCGCACAGTCTCCATCATTGTTCCAGATTTCCTTATCATATCCCATGTACAAATCCGTCGTAGAATTTCGGCCGCGACCACTATGAATGGTCACACTGGCACCTGGAAGCAACATGAAACCCTGAGGGAACGGGCAATTTGTGTGTATGTCGCCTTTATCTGATAGTTTCCAGTCGGTCATGTCTACAGGCCCGATCCCTCCATTGGTTATCTTGACCCATTCTCCAACAACGTCCATAGCGCTGATATAAACCGATCCGCAATGATGATACGACCAACGACCTTGTTGTAATATCACTCTGTATCTGGCCTTGCCTGAGAAATTAGCCTCGGTTTCCATCTCGTTGAGGCCTCGGACCTCAGTCTCCTTGTCAAGACGATCAGCGCTGGTGTACTCCTCGCCGATGAAGCTCGTGTACTTTTCACCGTTGGAGTTTGTGTTTCTTCCCCGGGACCACACTCCCTCTTTCCATCTTGATGATAAATTGATGTGGACATCATCAGTAAGGGCCTGGTTCGCTTGTGAATGAATTACGCTCAAGTCTTTGGCGATGTAGTTTGTATTAGTTTTTATTATTTCTTCGGAATAATAGCTACCAGATCCACTTTCGTATGTTTTCTGCACCTCCCCAATACTCTTACTTGTGGATGCGAATCCGGTTCCAGATGTCGACGTATCGAGGGTCAAGCTGGAATTGTCTTCATCGATCCTTTCATGGATCTTGAAGCTTCCGATGTAATCTTCCTGCGCTTCAATGACCGGGACGCCATGAACCGACTTTCCAGGATCTGACAGTTTGAGAACACCGATGTGACCCATTCCATCAAATTCGGAATCGATGACCATCGTTGATCTGTTTTGATCCCGTACAATTCGGCTCTCACGATCGATAGAGGTTGCATACCGATAGGATTCGCTCATTGTGGTATCAGATACTTTATTTTGTATGCAGTTCATGCATGCACGGTACCCGTTAGCGTAAGCGTCTGCAGGGCTCGAAAACCACCGATGGTTTTCTTCTTTAATTCTCTTTGCATCTTTACACCATGGGACATGATATCTGTCATAATATTTTGATCCGACAACTGGCGCTCTCATCCTGCTCTTGGAGCACGCCTCTTCTGTCCACTTTGAAGAGTAGGTCACGGTCCTGTTATGCGGAAGCCCCAAAGTTGTGGCGGTGTAAGTTGCTGAAACGTCTTTATCCATTTCTATTGAGGAATTCCCAACGTTGAAAGAGACGTTATCGAATTCGATGGACCTGTTCTCTCTTAGAAGGCGCGTTTTCTCTTCGCTCTCGTATGATCCGCTTCCGTGCTCCTTCGTGTTCACCTCGACGCTGATGACATCGCCAAAGGGTGTGGTGTAGAAGCCGTTGTCAACGTTGACGAAACCCGCCCCTGAGATCGCCTGTTCCATCTCAAATTTAAGATAATATGTGGCGTTTGCATCTTCTTCCTGCTCTTCGATCCAGCATTCGTCCTCATCTGACGTTTCGCATTCTTCAGACTCAATGAAGGGATCTTCGATCAGGCAGCTCTCCGGTCGATCGCCAACATTCATACACGAGATGTTCCACAAACACCCATCATACTCTTTAAAACAACAGGTCAAAGCCTCATCATATCTGTCCGAATAGCAGAGATCTCCTGAAGCAATGGCGCCCTTGCTCGATACCATGAACTCCCAATATGGACCGCCGTCGGGATATCTGGACCAGGCACAACTGTCATCTCGGTTGTCCGTCAGCTCCGGCGTCCTATCAACTTCGGACCCTGATACGTCTCTTAATACGACAGACTCCAACAGATTGTCGAGCCATTGTTCTCCCGTCTCTGGGTCAAGCTGTATGTAAAAGCCCTTAGCAGGTATCGTCGTTCTTGGAGGTATGCGCGCAATTTCCCTGTCGCCATGGGTTGTGACCAACGACCAGCCTCCGATATCAGCATCTTCGTTTCCGGTGTTGTAAAGCTCCACCCATTCGAGAACATCTTGAGTCCGATCGTCGCCAGCGGGATTCAGCTCCACTTCATTTATTACGATCGTTCCAGAGACGAAAGGGATCAAAAAGGCCAGTAACGTCAGTGCTGAAAAAGTCTTGGATCGCGTCGGATTCTACCTCCAGGCAGAGGCCGTGTTTTAATCAGAGAAAAAGGCTTCGATTTTGCTATCGCTTTTTGGATACTAGGGTCCAGATCCCCTTAGGCGCCACCAAGTACGTGACGTACAACAATTCTATAATATTTTTTATATAAGAATGATCGTAGACATATTAGTTACCAAAAGGTTTTTTGTATGATCTCATATAACCCCAAACCCGAAGAAGACTCAATTCAGGTGTGATTGGTGATGATCGGTAAATTACTGAGGGTTCCGCTTCGTGAAGTATGGAAAAATGAGGCTTTAGACTTCACACCTTGGCTTCGGGATAATATCGATGTACTTAATGACGTGCTCGATCTATCCCTATCTAATGCAGAAAGCGAGCAATCGGCGGGCGATTTTAATGTTGACCTGGTTGCAGAAGATGAAGCGGGAAATCCGGTCATCATTGAGAATCAATTAGAGAAGAGCGACCACGATCATTTGGGGAAGCTGATCACTTACTTAACTGCAATAAATGCACGACAAGCGATCTGGATAGTAGCTTATCCTCGTCCTGAACATGTAGGCGCTATATCTTGGCTTAATGAATCTCTAGCAGCCTCCTTTTACTTGCTGAAGGTGGAAGCCGTCAAAATAGACGAATCTCCTCCAGCGCCTTTATTAACCTTGATCGTCGGCCCAAGTGAGGAAAGCCGTGAAGTTGGCGTGACCAAGAAAGAATTAGCAGAGCGTTACGTTATTCGCCACCGTTTCTGGGAAGGGCTACTAGAGAAGGCAAAGGAAAGGACGAAACTGCACGCAAATATATCTCCTGGGCAACATAGCTACATTGGTACCGGGGCAGGAAGAGCAGGACTTTATTTCAATTATAGTATTAGGAGGCATGATTCACAAGTAGAGCTTTACATCGACCGCGGTAAAGATTCCGAAGATTGGAATAAAGAGGTATTCGACGCATTATACGAATCTAAAGAAGCAATAGAAGCAGAGTTTGGGGATACAATCGAATGGCAACGGCTCGATAACAGAAGAGCCTGTCGCATCATGAAGACTATCGACCTTGGTGGCTACCGTGATGAAGATAAGTGGCCGGAAATACATGATGCTATGATTGATGCAATAATCCGTCTTGAAAAAGCACTTAGGCCGCATATAGTGAGACTACAAGTGTAATTTTTCGTCTTTGATTTGGATGATGGTTCTGAAGATGTTGTAGCGAGGGAGAGCCTAACCAGACGTTCTCATCTTCTCCTCTTGGACCTCTCTGAGAGTCCTACCCTGATGATCTTTCCAATCGATTCGTCCATTGGCCGATCTGCCCTGGACGACCCCTGCCGCCGTCGAAGGGGAGTTGAAGAGATAATCCTGAGAGAACTCAAGATGATCTCCCCGAGGTATCAAGACGCCCTGCGATTGTAGTTCTTTTCTGAGATCTGAGAGATAGCGATGAATTGATGCTACTTCGGAATAAACAGCCTTCGATCCTTGAAGGACTATGAAACCCTCTGGAGTCTCGTAACCGTTGGCAGAGATTCCCTTCGCCTCGATCGAGAATAGGTGCCTGGATTTGCTCTTAGTCCCGAGGGCTTTTTCGAAGACGGTTAGGCCCAAAAGTGGGAATATGCTCAACATGTCTGCCAGGAAACTTTCAGCGTCAGCGGCGTCGGCCTCCGATAAGGCGGGCGTTTGGGGCGAGTTCATGTTGTCAAGAGCAGATCTTTTGGCCTGCCTGGCCATGTCCAGCAACCTCGCCTCTAAATGCTGGACGTGGGCCTTATTAAGGCTGCCATCGGTGGCGACGAAGAAGACCACCCAGGTCCAAAACTCCTTGTTGGCATAATGCTGCTCCAGCCTTGGACCGACGGCATCCCCCTCACCCACGTATATCTTGGGCAGCTCCCCCTCGTCTGGCGGTCCTACCAGGACGTAAACTCCTGGCTGGGTGAATTCTTTCCTGCCCTTTACCGTAGGCAAAAGAGGTCTTGGACAGACCAGACCAACTCCCGTCCAATTGGATTTCGATATTATCCGCAACCCAGCAGGGTTTCCATCGGGGCAGAAGATTTTGATGGAAAAGGGTCGGGCCATCGGTGTCTGCTCAAAATTCATGAAATTTCCGCTCATTTCCCAGCCCTCATTACAGCTTACTGATTTCTGCCCTCGATCGCCCAAAGGCGGCAGATAGTCCATCGACATTCGATATAAACCTATTTTCAATTGTCGATTTCCCTGTTACATTCTGGTCACTGTTTGTAGCCGATATCAGGATCATTTGACCGGAGAGTTCTATCGACTGAAAAAAACCACAAAATATACCGTAGTAGCCCGGCAAGGATTCGAACCTTGGTGACGAGGTCCAGAGCCTCGTATGATTGACCGCTACATCACCGGGCTTCAGGACGCGAGATTTCGCTTTTCATGTATTAACCTGTCGATCCGACCACGGCCCCTCCCCTCGCTCATTTGTAGTCCAGCACCATAACCCGCGGCCCCTCCCCCTCGCCGGGAAGGCCCTCCTTGGAGACGGCTATCGTGTGCCCCGGCCGCTCGACTTGTTGGCCCGAAAGGAAATCGTCCGCAGGATAAATCCCGAAGGAAGGTGGCACGGCAGCGGTCTTGAAGTGCATGGGGATGACGATCCGGGGCTTTATCTGGCCCGCGACTTTTTTGGCCCCCTCCCCGTCGAGGGTGAAGGTCCCGCCCACCGGGATCATCAAAACGTCCACATCGCCGAGGGCGGCGGCCTCTTTTTCGCCGAGCTGGTGGCCCAGGTCACCGAGGTGGCAGACGCGGATTTCGTCCATCTCGAAGCAGAAGATGGTGTTCTTGCCCCGGAGCTTTCCCTCCCTCTCGTCGTGGTATGATGCGATCCCCTCAAACTCGATTCCCTCGGCGGTCTTCTTCCCGGGACCTCTGACCACGGCGGGGTCGCCTTTCAGGGCCTTCACGTTGTTGTGGTCGTGGTGGTCGTGGCTGACGACGACCACATCCGCCCGGATTCGTGGTGGCGGGTAGTTGACGCTCTCGTCGAAGGGGTCGGTAACGACGACCTTTCCGCCATCAGACTCAATCTTGAAGCAGGAGTGGCCAAGCCAGGTTATCTTCACGATAGATCACCACTGTCAGTTATTGACCTCAAAGGATAACAATCATTCGGGCGGCAGGATCATTCGACCCTGGCGTCCAGGACGGCGTGGAGCATCCCCGGCGAGTACTTCTTCACCCTTGCGCACCTCTCGATCCTGACCTTTCGCCCTGCCCGCTTTGCCGCCTCCGCCAGATCGCTTTTGAGCATCTGGGGGTATATCCGTTCGGGGACGGTCTGATGGTAGTGGAGGAGCCCGCCGGGCACGAGGGCTGCCATCCCGGCATCGAGGTAACGGTCCGTCGTCCCGACGTACCCCATCACGACACGGTCAGCGACGCCTTTTGGGGTGGCAACGGCGCAGTCGCCGAGAATAGGCTGGACAATATCTTCTACATGGTTCAGCCTCACGTTCTCCACCAGGTACCCGTAGGCGACCGGGTTGATCTCGATGGCGACGATTTTTCGGGGGCGGGAGTGGACCGCCATCGGTAGTGTGAAGTACCCGATCCCGGCGAACATGTCGACGACGGTCTCCCCTCCGCCGAGACGGCCCATCCTCATCCTCTCTTTGAGGTTTCCGGGCGAAAACATCGTCCTCATGGGGTCGAGCTTGAAGACGACGCCGTCCTCCCGGTGGACCGTCTCCGTCTCGGCGGAGCCGGCGATCACCTCCCGGTCGGGCTCTCGGAACTGCCCCTCGATCCCCCGGTCCAGAAGGACGGTGATGCACCTCGGGTAGATATCGAGGAGCGCCTCGCCGATCTCCCCCTTCAGATGCTCAATTCCGGGATCGATCTTGACGATGACCACCCTTCCGAGGATCGACCACCCTCGGGGGAGGAGCTCCCTCTCCCCGGGGCCGATATCGTCGGCGAGAAGCTCTGCCAGCCCCAAAGGCCTCTCGTAAAACTCGGGACGCTCTTGAGAAATGATCTTCAGCCCCGGCAGGGACCCGGACTGGGACGGGGACGGAAACGGAGACGGAGGCAGGGGCCCAGTCACCGGGATTTCGACCTTGCCGTCCTTAGATACCGTCTTTCGGCTCCGGTCCAGAAGGCCCAGCTGACGGAACAGATGTAGCGTTCTCTGGGCCTTCTCCCTTGGGACCGGGACCGCCAGAAACGTTCTTCGCATTGTAGATCTGATCGAAGTCCAGATGTTCATCGGTGCAATTGCACCAGAGGCTGATGTTACTGTTGGTGCGGCTGACCTTGTAATCCTTGTCGTAGACGAGGATGCTCGACTCGTAGTCTTGCGGTATAGCCAGGTTGAAGGTAACGGGGACGAGGACGTACTTGTCGGTGAGGGCCACAGAGACGCTGGCGTTGTTGCTGGAGGCGAGCTGGATCACAGTGTTGTTGGTGTAGAATATGGTGATGATGCCGCCAGTAGCGCTGATGCTCCTGTCCACGTCCGGCGGCAGGATCAGCTCAACTCTGCTCTCAAGGCCTTTGGGGTTTGTGACGTCCAGGTTCAGATAGGTGTTTCCGCTGACGTTGGTGAGATAAGCAGAGTAGCTGACAAAATCAGAGGGCACGGCCGGTGTTGCCGGCTCTTCGGGGGACGATGGCCACCAGATGTAAAGGGCGGCGATGACTATGATGAGGGCCAGGCCAGTCAGGGCCAGGAGAGGGCCCTTATGATCTTTATCCCACCCCCCAAAACCGCCCCCATTCTTTTCGGGGGGACGGGGCTTGAAGGGGGCAGCCTCTCTCGGGGTCGTTTGCCTTCCTTCCGACTCCGCGACTTTCTCCCCCTTTTCTCCCTCCTCCATCTCCGGGTTTGGCCCTTTCATCTCGACGAGGGCATCCTCCTTCGGCCCCTCCTCGACAGGCGCCTCTTTCTCAACTCCTGCCTCGAATGGGACCATTTCGAGAGGCCCTTCGTCCTTGGGCGCCTCCGCTGGGGAGGTCCCAGCGACGGGTTCGGTCGGCGACATCTCCTCGACCACCTCTTCTGGGATCTTCTCCCCGGGTTCGGCTCCTTCTGGGGGCTCCTCTGCAGCTTCGACCGTCTCAGATGGCGCCTCAACCTCCTCAAGCATCAGATCCTCTTCTTCGCCCTCCAGCTCCTCCTCGTCTGCCGACTCCTCCTCGGTTTCTGCCCCTTCAAGTCGGGAGATAGCTGAGGGCTTCTCCCTTCTGGGAAGGACGACCTCGCCCTTTTCTAGGTCAAGTATTAGGTCTGTATAGGTGCCGGTCTCATCGACGAAGCGTCTCGCCTTGGGTATGAGATAGGATATCCCGGAGATCTTGACCTCCTCGAAAAACTCTGTGGCCCTCATCAGCCTGTCCTTGTAGGCGTAGATGGCACCGCTCTCCATCCTGGACTCGATCTCGCTGAGGCTCGGAAAACGGTCCTCTTCGGCGGAGACCTCTCTGGTGGCCCTCGCATAAGCCTCGAAAAATACCCGGCTCATCCTGTTCAACCGGTTGGAATAACGCCGATCGAAGAGAAAGGAGAAACTATCGCCGCCTATCTCCAGCTTCTCCGCCGCGACCTCGCGCCAGACCGAGTAGGAAACGTCCATCGCAGTTACAGAAGTCATCCCATGATAAGTATTTTTGTATTATTCCCTGTCCTCAAGAGGAACCCGAAAGGGGTGACGGAGGGCTCATGTAGCTCTTATATGAAGGCTACCTTTAAATCCCGACAACTCCCAATTTGAGGTTTGATGAAAACGTTTCTGATGGTGTCGGTCCTGCTAGCCCTTCTGGTGGTGGGGGTCCACGTAGAGCAGGAGCTGGACCGCTACCAAGTGAGCGTGGGGGAGGACGCGGACGTTTTGGTCAGGGTCGGCAACACCGGCGAGTCTGCCTTGGACGTAAGCGTCGTGCCGGGCGTCCATGAGGGGCTCACCACTCTGAATCCAGGGGTCCAGTCGATGGAGATAACGCCGGGAAATTCGGCTCTGGTCTCCTACTCGGTGAGAGGCGAGAGGCCTGGCCAGTACACCATAGCATCCCAGGTGATCTACACCGACGATGAAGGCAGGTCCCGCCAGATGAGATGCGGCGACAAAAGCGGCAGGCTTCTCGTCGTCAGCTAGACTCGTTGATCAGAACTGCCGAGCTCGATCGAGAGATCTGCCCTCGTAAATATCGATTCAAGATCGTATCCCGCGGCCTTTAGCCTCTCGCTTCCGCCCTCCCCCCGGTCGAGGATGGCGACGACCTGGATCGGCTCGTAGCCCTCGCTTTTGAGCCGCTCGATCGATCTGATGAGGGACGATCCAGTGGTTACGACGTCGTCGACGACCGCCACCTTCGACCCCTCGGGGAGGGACGGCCCCTCCACGAACTTCTGGGTCCCGTGTTTCTTCGGCTCCTTTCTTATGATCAGGGCCGAGAGGCTCCTTCCCTCGAGGTGACCGACGACCGATATCGCCGTCACGATCGGGTCGGCACCCAGGGTCATCCCAGCGACGGCGACCGCCTCTCGATCGATCATATCGAGGATCAGCCTTCCAGTCAAGTACGCCCCCTCCGGGTCGAGGACCACCTCCCTTGCGTCGACGTAGTAGTCGCTCACCTTCCCCGAGGAGAGGGTGATCTTACCCACCCGAAGGGCCCTCGTCTTAACCAGTTCCCGCAGCCTCTCTCTCTCGTCCATGAACTGTTGCTAGGCCGCCCGAGATATAACCGTTTTCAGCGACGTCTTCTCGTCTTCAGTGCCTGAACCGTCCTTATCCGGTCGAGCCTTCCGAGGTCGGTCCCGTCCAGAAGATAGACCCTGCCCCTCTCCAGCCGGGCCATCTTGGGCAACGGTCCGCGATCCTCCCGGGCGGCGGAGTCTAGGGGGTAACCTCCGCAGAGGGGGTTGTAGGCTGGAACGATCGTTATCTCAGGGCTTTTGAGGTCTCGGCGGTACTCTTCCCGGAGGCGATCAATGGACAGTGGAGCTCTCACCCAGGCCCTCTCGGGCGGGCCCGACCCCAGCCGGTCGGCGAGCCTTACGGCAGGGTGGAGGTGGGACGCCACGAGCGCTTCGGCCTCGAATAGGTCGGACGCCGGCCAGGTGTGGCCGTGAAAGTAGCCGACGCCGTCGAGGACGAACCCTGAGGCCGGATGAATCTCGATCTTTTTGGGCGCGAGCTCTGAGATGCCGATGTCGTGGTTTCCCAGGACGAGGTCGATTCTCACGATATCGCAGAGCGACTTCAGAAAGGAGGGGACCTCGCTCTTCTCCTGAAAAGAGGTCCTGGGGAGGTTGTGCTTGACGTCCCCCAGAAAGATGAGCCGGTCGGGTTTGACCTCTCCGACCAGGTGCCTTAGATCCTCCAGCATTTTATTGGTCTGGCTGGGGACGCTGGCCCCCCCGAGCCATAGCTGATGCTCGATTCCTATGTGAAGGTCCGTTGCCACCAGCACCCTCAAATCTCCCTCCACCAGCAGGAGGGGTTCGTTCGGAATCGGTCTCGTCCTGATCATCTCATGGACTCTCGTAATCGGAGGTCGCTGGCGCGATCTCTTCAAGAGCAGATTTCAGCTCCCGAATGAGCCCCGAAAGATCGTCGACGATGGCCCTGCAGGACACTTCGATCATCAGGTTCACCTTCGACTCGGGGGCCTCGCCCGCCTTCCTCGTGTCTGTTCTGATCCCGACCGCCCTCGGGCCGAAGAGGGCGTAGTGGCATCCCACCTCCCAGGCGGTCCCATCGTCGACCATGGGTCCATCCAGAACTGCCACCATCAGAGGAGAGCGCTTCAAAGCCGCCAGGTTCACCTCGAAGATCTCCTCTTTCGTCCCTGAGGCGATCTCGACGGGCCAGAGGACATCGATCCGATTTCCCAGCGCCGACTCGATCCCTCTTTTGAGAGATCCGGCCCAATCGATATCGCCCCTGCTGAAGAGGGGGCCAGCCAGGTAGACGGAGACCTTCTCCATGGAACTTTCCACCATTTTCCCCCCTTAAATCTCTCTTCTCCTAAAACCCGATCTCACCATCTAATTTATTCCGCCGAGGCCGCCTTGAGCCTCTCTCTGACGAACTCTCCATCGAGACTCGCCAGAAACCAGCCGACCTTAGGCCCCTGCTTCTGGCCCAGGAAGGCTACGTAGATCGCCTGAAATAGCTTCTTTACGTCCAGCCCCCTCTCCTTGGCGATGGCGTATACATCGTTGTGGATCTCCTCGGCGCTCTTCCCATAGATCCTTCCCGCAAGAACGCCGAGGGCCTCCCTCAGTTCGGGATCTACGTTCTTCACCTTGGATGGTAGCGTCTCCTGGAGCTGGAACTTGACGAAGGGCGGGGCGTAACGGTCGAGCCAGGCCCTGACGTTCGCAGCCCGTGAGAGGATCTGATCCACGCCGGTGGTGTCGTAGCCGCTCCGGTCCAGAACCGCCAAGAGCTTTTCAGCATCGTCCCCGGCGATCTGGACCGCCGTCACCATGTGACGATAGGGGATCGCCGACGGCCCCTCGGCCCCGACCTTCGAGAGCTCGATGGCCCTCTCCTCCCCGGCTCGGCGGTCGTACTCCTCGATGAGGGTGAGGAGGGGAAGGCCGGGATCAAACTCGATGTGCTTTTCGGGCTTGCTTCTGATGATGAGATAGCGGAGGACTTCTGGGGGGACGACGTCCAGCATGTCCCTGATGGTCACCACTACGCCGGTGGAGGAGTGCATCGCCCCTTTCCCCTTCAGGTGGATCCACTCGTAGACGACGGGGTAGGGGGCGGGGTAATCGTAGACCTCCTCGGAGATCCTCTTGCCCGTATCGTAAGATCCGCCGGCGGTGGCGTGGTCTTTTCCGAAAGGCTCCATGGTGACCTTCAGGATTGACCATCGGGCGGGCCAGTCAACCCTCCAGGCGAGCTTCCCTCCGCCCCTCATGCTCGCGGTGCCCCGGTGGCCACATCTGCAGACGTACTCGGCCGTCTCACGCTCCAGGTCGAAGCCCACAACTTTGGTGGTGTTCAGCCGGCCGCAACTCTGGCAGATCACGTCCAGGGGGCACCAGTCGGCGGCCAGATCTCTTCCTGAGACCTCTTTTAAGATCCTCGCGATCTCGTCCCTCTTCTCCAAGGCGGTCTTGATGGCGTCGACGTAGAGCCCCTCTTTGTACATCCGGTCAGCCCGATAGACCTCTGGCCTGATCCCGAGCCTCTCCAGGGAGTCGAAGAAAGGGCGGAGGAAGTGGTCGGCGTAGCTCTCGCAGCAACCCTCGGGGCAGGGAATCTCCGAGAGGGGCTTTCCTACATGCTCCTCGAAGCTCTTCGGCAGGAAGGGATAGAGCCTTCTGAGGGGGTCGAAGGTGTCGGCGATGTAGATCAGGCGGGCTCCGACCCCCCGATCGATGAGCGCCCGAAAGACCGCGTCGGCGGTCATCACCTCTCTCATGTTTCCCAGGTGGATCTGGCCAGAGGGGGTGATCCCGGTTGCCACCGTCTGAGGGCCTCGGCCAGCCAGCTTCTCCGCCGCCACGTCGGCCCAGTGAATTGTCATGGCCTCACCATCGACGCAGAAGGTGATATTAACTTTCCGCCCTTTCTCTTGGCCGGTAGAAAGTTGGCCAGAGATAAAGGTGATATAGCCTTTGATTAATCTGATTCCATGGATCGGCCTTCCCTCGACGAGTACTTCATGGAGATCGCCAAGGTGGTGGGGACCCGGTCCACCTGCCTCCACCACCAGGTCGGCGCGGTCCTGGTGAGGGACAAGAGGATCCTCTCCACCGGGTACAACGGCGCTCCCACGGGCCTCCCCCACTGTCTGGAGGTGGGGTGCCGCCGCGAGAACGTCGAGAGCGGATACCGCCACGAGCTCTGCCGCGCCGTCCACGCCGAGCAGAACGCCATCATCCAGGCCGCGATCCACGGCGTCAGCACCCTGGATGCCACCCTCTACTGCACCCACCAGCCCTGCATCCTCTGCGCAAAGATCATCATCAACTCTCAGATCAAGAGAGTCGTCTACGGAAACCCGTACCCCGACGACGAGGCCCTCCGATTTTTGGAGCAGGCGGGGGTGGAGGTCTGCCAGATGGCCAGGGACGAAACCCTTCGGGAGGGGGTGTGATCTTTAAAGCGATCTTCTGACGAAGATCGAACGCGGGAAGGTGCTCGACATTTAGAAGCGTTGAGTTGAAAGCGAGAATTTCAACGCTCGGGAGTAGGGTTGTTGTGGTATGCTTCGCTGTTTTTAACTTCATCCCTTCAGGAAGTCGGGTGGCCTCTCAAAAGGTTATTATGCAATTTATGCAGATGTTATGTCATGTTTTCCAGCCTCGACTTTGAAGGAGGGATCGAATGAGGGGAAGCGAGAGAATCCTCCTCATTTCAGTCCTCTTTTGCCTCGTGTCGTTCGCATCGGCCCAGGACGGCGATTTCATCGGCGGGGTGATAGGCCCGGGAACTGAGAGCCCCGGAGGCAGCATAGGCATGTCGAACCCCGCCGCCGACTACTGCTCCAACCAGGGGTACGAGTACAGCAACGGAAGGTGCGTGTTCCCGGACGGGTCGTCCTGCGACGCCTGGGAGTTTTACAGGGGAGAGTGCAGCTACGACCCAGAGCCTGAGAAGCCGATGGGAATGCCAAACCCAGCGTCGTCCTACTGCACAGTTCAGGGGTACAAGCTCGAGACCAGAACCGATCCGACAACCGGCGGAGAGGTAGGATACTGCGTATTCCCCGACGGCTCGTCCTGTGAGGAGTGGGCCTTCTACAGGGGACAGTGTCAATACAATCCGAAGCCCAAACCCAAGCCGACTCCAACTCCGACGCCCACACCACCAGTCCCCAAGCCCCAGGCGCCTATAGCCACCTACACCTGCGATGCGCCTTCCGCCTCCCAGCAGGAAGCGATCCTGGACTACGACGCGAAGTCGGCGCCACCAGGCCAGGTTTACTTCATGGGGAGCTTCGTTTCCTGGCGCGACTTTCAGGGCACATTCCCTGCGACCTCGCCCGCCCTATGGATAAAGACCTCTTCTGGATGGTCCTGGAACGCCGTATGCCCCCTGGGCGCCTGGATGAGCGAGGTGATCTACTTGCCAAGGAACGGGTCGGTCAGCCTCTACATGATGGACTTCAGCGGAAACGCGAGGCTTCATCAGCTTGGATCGGCCTCTGAGGGGTACAAGCAGATCACCCTCTACACCAACTCGCCGGGACAGAAGATGGCGATCATCACCCTCGACGGGGTTCCGAGCAACGTCGTCTTCACCAACGTGAAGTCCGACTGGATGCCCTGCGGTGTCCGAGACGTCAGCGGTTCTGCAAGCCCAGGGGTGGACCTCATCCCCTGAAGGGGGATCTTCGATCAGAATTTTGTCGGTAAGAAGGTGATGAATTGATAACGAAGAGCATGCTTTTGCTGATGGCGGCGCTGGCAGCGCTGGCGGCAGCGGGCCCCGCGGTCGCCGATCTTGTGACGATCGAGGCCGGAGACTACTCGATAGCCTTGAACGTTGACCTAGTCAAAAATGACTCTCAGGAGATCGATGCGGGAAGCCTGACCTACCCCCTGGTCGTTCGAGGGTCACAGTGGCCGGGCGAAGTTGCGTCGGCTGCGAACTACTCCCGCCAGACTTTCTCGATAGGGTCGGCCTCCGAAGACGTGACGGACGTGCCTCACGACCTTTTGACCCTGGAGTCGAACGTGGGTATACAGCTTGACACTTATCCTGAGCCGACCGAGGGCGGGCTGAACACCACGCCCTTTGGCCTCGGCGGGGAGGTGGAGAACCTCACGGTCACCTTCGACAAGAACGTGACAGTGGGCTGGATCAATCCGATCCAGACGCCGATGTACAGGGCTGAGTGGAACTATGGAGACGGCAACGATTTGCCCGACGTTTACTTCGTCTTATTTGCCGTGGACGAGGTTACGACCTGCAGGATGGAGTCGATCTATGGGGTCTCCGGCGACGAGAAGAGCGCCGAGGAGTTTGAGGTTTTCCTCAAAAACGTGGACGTCCTGCTGCACGTCCGCTCATCCGGGGAATAGCCAGCCATGAAACAAAGCCCCTAAATCTTAAATATGTGGTTTTGAAAGTGATGGATACGTACGAGAAGATGAAGGAGAGCTCGGGACACACGTCGTCGGCTTTTGGCTGAGCGGAAAGCTCCCGGCCGCCGATTATAAGGCCATGGGACCAGCGTTTGAAACGGCGATCGAGAAGTACGGAAAGATCAGATCCTGTGGCTCCTCCTCCTCCATCCTGCCATTTTTTTTCTCAGCATTCTTCCGGACCCGCTTCGTCCCGCTCACCCAGCCCAGCCCCGCCGGGCGGCCCAAAACAACTCCGACAGCCGGACCCTCCCACGATCGGCCAAAGTTAATATAAATACGATGAGTATAAAATACTGCAGCGTTTTATCTGTCGGTTCGATTCAACCCGTCGACCGATTCACCTGCCTGCCCGCTCGCTCATATGGTGGAAAGAAGGCTCTACCACCTTTTTTTGCAGCTTATTCTTCAACGTTTATCTCCAACCCATAATGGGGCTTCTCTCATGGGCCTTCGCCGTCTTTCAGCCTCCCCTCTCTTCTCCGATCAGAGCCTCAAACCCCACCAACACGTCCTGCATCTCCGAGGAGATCGCCTCCTGCCGCCTTTTGCGGTACTGGCTGGAAAGCTCGTTCAGGTGCTCTTCTATGTTCCTCTCCGCCGCCTGCATCGATGAGAGCCTGCTGGCGTTCTCGCTCGCCAGCGACTCTACGAAGGCCCGGTAAAGGGAGGTGAAGATCTGCTCCCTCACCAGGGAGGAGAAGAGTCGCTCCGGGTCCATGGAGAAGGTGGGAAGGGACCTCGAGGGCCACCTCCTCTCAGAAAGTTCGTTCATCTCCTCGGCGTCGAGGGGGAGGAGATCGGCCATGGAGGGGCGGAACGTCGCTAAAGGTCCCGATTCCGGCCTGTTGTAGAAGAGGACTATCCGATCGAGGCCGCCATCGATCCGCCACTCCTCGATCTTGACCAGAACCTCCCCCATCACATCAGTTATGCCGAGGAAGTCTCCAGAGAAGGTGAAGTGCGCCTCGATCGAGAGCCCCCCATCTTCGAGGTGGGGGATGACCCGCTCGCCGACGGCCACGGCCCTCGTCGCCTCGTAGCCCATCCCGGCGATCTCGGCGAGGGCAAAGCGTGCGATCTGCTCGTTGAACTTGCCGCAGAGCCCCTGATCGGAGCCGAAGATCACCGCCCCCAGAAGCTCCCCCTTCCCGGAGGGGAATAAGGCCGGGATGATCTTCTCGCTCTTCATCACCACCGCAAGCCCCATCTCGATGGACCTCGCGTACTCGCCGAGAGATTCAACCGCCCTCTCGTATTCGCGGATGTTCGTAGAGCTGATGGCCTTCATGATCTTGACCACCGACTGAAGCTCCCCCGCGTTCTTGATCTTCCTCTTCACCTTCTCGAGCTCTTCCATAATCTGCCTCTTATAGCCCTCTTCTCATCCTCCAAGAGCGTCTCTGAAGCTCTTCAGAAGAAGATCTCGATCCTCTTCGCTGAGCCTCTCGCCCGACTCGATCTTCTGAATGATCTCCGGCTGCCTTTCCCGAAGGGCCTTTCTTATGGCATCCTTCGCTGAGGCGACCTCTTTGAGGGGAAGGGTGTCCAAGAGCCCCGAGGTCACCGCCAGAAGGACCGCAATCTGCTCAGAAGATGAGATCGGCTCGAACTGGGGCTGCTTCAATATTTCGCGGATCCGTTGCCCCCGTTCGAGGGTCCTCCTGGTATCCTCGTCGAGCCGTGTTCCGAACCGCGTGTAGGCCTCCAGGTCCTCGAACGTGGAGTAGGTGAGGCGGAGATCGCCGGCCACCTTGGAGTATGCGGCAAGCTGGCTCTTTCCTCCCACCCGGGAGACGGACATCCCAACGTCGACGGCCGGGAGGATCCCCTTCCCGTAAAGCTGGGGGGAGAGGTAGATCTGGCCGTCGGTGATGGAGATGAGGTTTGTGGGGATGTAGGCGGAGATGTCCTGGGCCTGGGTCTCGATGATGGGGAGGGCGGTGAGAGAGCCGCCGTCTTTGAGGTTTGTGGCCCTCTCCAGAAGCCTCGAATGGATGTAGAATATGTCCCCAGGAAAGGCCTCCCTCCCGGGCGGGCGGCGAAGGAGGAGGGAGAGCTCCCGGTAGGATCGGGCGTGGCGGGTCAGATCGTCGTACACGATCAGAACGTCCCGCCCCCTATCCACGAAGTATTCGGCCATGGTGGTGGCGGAGTAGGGAGCGATGTAGTTTAAGCCGGGCGGATCGTCGCCGGTGGCCACGACGGCCACGCAGTTATCCATGGCGCCATACTTTCGGAGATCGGCGATCGTCTTCGCCACCTCCGACTTCTCCTGACCTATAGAAGAGTAGACGCAAACGACGTCCTCGTCCCTCTGGTTGATGATGGCGTCGATGGCGACGGCGGTCTTGCCGGTCTGCCGGTCCCCCAGGATCAGCTCTCTTTGGCCGCGGCCGATGGGAACCATGGCGTCCACCACCATCACCCCCGTCTCCAGGGGGACGTTGACGGGAGATCGATCCATGATCGCCGGAGCCTCCCGCTCGATGGATCTTCTCTCCGAGGTCTGGATCGGCTCGCCCTCGTCCAGGGGCCTGCCCAGAACATTCACCACCCGCCCCAGGAGCTCATCGCCCACCGGCACCTCCATGACCTTTCCGGTCCGGTGGACCACCTGCCCGGCCCTGACCTTCTCGCTCTTGTCGAGGAGGATGACCGCCACCTCTTCAGGGTCGAGGTTGAAGGCGATCCCGAGCCGGTCGCCGGGAAATAAGACGACCTCTTCAGACCGAACGTGGGGCAGTCCTCTGATGCGAGCGATGCCTTTGCCCACGAAGGATACGACCCCGATCTCCTCGAACTTCAGCTCGAGCTTTCGGCTTTCCAGGGTGTGGCCGACGACGTTGAAGGCGTAGTCCAGGGCCTCCCTGACCGCCTCGTCCCCCTTCTTCGTCTCCATCATCTGACCCGCTTCTCTTTAGGAGCTCTCTCTTCGATGACCCGGGAGAAGTCGGCCTCCAGGGAGTCGAGATATCCGGCGATGCTCCAGGAGATCTCCGCGTTTCTCGCGCTCATCTCCATCCCGGAGATCAGCTCTTCGTCGATCTCGAAATGAACTCTAACGTCGGTCTCGGTCTGATCTCGCAGAACCTCCTTGATCTTCTCCTGGAAGTCCCCTGGAATCTCGAAGGCGCTTCTCACGACGATCAGCTGTTCAGGATACTTATAAAACTCCTTGAAAGCCTCCTTCTCCGATCCTTCCATCTTCTCCAGCCGTTCGACGAAGGTCCTGATCATCTGCCGCTCCAGGACCTCGTCCGCCAGGTCTCGGAGGACGCGGCGAGATATGACGTAGACCTGCCTTCCGGTCCTCTCTCTCAGATCGTCAAGGAAGGCCTTCTTCGAGCTCTCCACGGCCCTGTACCATTCGGCCCTGCTCTTCTCGACCTCGGCCTCAGCCTTCTTTTCGAGGTCTGCCCTGAAGTTCTTCGCGTCCTCCTTCGCCTTTATCAGCATCTCTTCGTGCTCCGCTGAGATCTCCAGTCTCTTTTTCCGATAGGTCTCTGCCTCCTCTTCGGCCTCCTCCTTCTTCTCTTCAACCTCCTCCAGCCGGGAGGCGATCACCCGCTCTCGCTCGTCCATCAGCTTGAGGACCGGGGCGTACAGGAAGTGCTTCAGGAGGAGCACCAGGATCAGAAAGTTCACGATCTGGGCCAGAGTGGTAAAATAGTCTATCTGCACGTCATCCACCCATTCCGATCACGTAGTCCCAGAACGGATTGGAGAAGATCAGGATTATCGATATAACGAAGCAGTAGATGGCGGTGGACTCTATCATCGCAAGACCCACAAAGAGGGTCCGGGTTATGGTGTTCGCCTCGTCTGGCTGTTGAGCGATGGCGCTGAGGGCGCGGGAGAGGGCCCAGCTCTCGCCCACCGCGGGTCCGATCGAGCCTATGGCGATCGTCAGGCCGGATATAATTATGGAAGCTGTGCCTATCGTATCTATCGCAGCCATGTCAAGTTCCTCCTTCAGGTTCTCGCTTCGGGTTCTCTTCAGATTCCTCTTCTTTTTCGGGTTCCTCTTCGATCTCCTTCTCGTCCGAGCTGGCCGAGATTATGTATACCGTGGCCAGAACCGCGAAGATGTAGGCCTGGACCTGGCCGATCAACAGCCCGAAGAGGTCCATTATTACGGGCAGAAACAGAGGGGCCAGGGAGATCAGAACAGCGACGAGGAGGGTCTGGCTCATCATGTTCCCAAAGAGCCTGAGGGCTAGGGCCACCGTTCGGGAGATCTCCCCTATGACGTTGAAGGGGAGCATCAGCGGCGTCGGCTGGACATACCGCCTGAAGTAGCCGGAAGGTCCCTGCTGCAAGATCCCGTAGATCGGGACCGCAAAGAAGACGCAGGCGGCCAGGGCCGCCGTGGTGGAGAGAGAGCTGGTCGGCGACCTGTAGCCCGGCACGATCCCGAGGATGCTTGAGACGGAGAGAAACAGGAAGAGGGTGCCGGAGAAGGGGAGATAGGGGTCAGAATCCCTGCGGGCTATCTCTCGGATCTCCTTTCTCATGTAGCTGATGATCGTCTCCAGGGCGACCTGCCTTCGGGAGAAGGGGGGCGTCGTTGAGAGGTGGCGGGTCGATGCCCAGGCAAGAATGGCCAAGATTCCGATCACGATCCATGTGAAGACGATCGTCTCGTTGATGGTGACAGACTCCCACCTCCAGAGGACCGCCTCGTCGGGGCTCAGCTCGACCATTTCTAGATCGCCCTCCTTTCGGGGTGCCGACCAAGACGGCTGACGATGACGATCTTCGTCAGGATGAAGCCGGCAAGGGAGAAGGCCAGACCCAATAGGCCGGTTTCGACGACGAGATAAAAGCCGAATATAGAGACTGCTGACCGAAAGAGGAAGCTTCCCAGGGTCAGAAGCTCTGGCCTCTTAGATTTGGGGAGCCGATTTATCGTCAGCCAGAGGCCTCCGAAGAAGAAGACCCCAAGCCCTATCCCAAAAGTGAAGCTGAATAAGGGCAGAAGATGCTCATTCATCCGGCTTTCTCTCCTCGATCACTGGTTTTCTCCCCTCGATCTCCGTCTGCTCTTTTTTGACCCAATACCAGGCGTTGGCGCAGCCCACGATCAGACCTGCGGATAGAAATACGAGGGTCCAGGAGATGGGCCCAGGGTATTTCGTGTCGATCCAGACCCCGATGGCCACGCCGATCAGGGTAGGAACCGCCACCGACCAGCCGATGACGCCCATCATCCCCAGCCCAAACCAGATTCCTCTCGCCCTCTCCCTCCGAGCCTTGATCTTGCGCTCTTCCTTTGAGCCGATCTCTTCGGCGAAATCTTCCCGATCTCTCTCCATCGTCCCTTCCCAAAGCTACATCTTTTCAAAGACGCTTTTCGCGAAATCCGCCTCGAGCTTCGCGAGGATGGTGCGGGTCTTCTTCTCCCTCTCGTCCAGGGATCGAAACTCTTCTCGTACCGTCCTCTTCAGCATCCCCAGGTCTCTGCTACGCATAGCCTTTCTCGTAGAGACCACGACCTGCGAGGCACATTTGACCAAGATCCCCTCGTCGGTGGCGAGAAACTCCTCTCCCTGGTCGGACTCAAACGAGAGTATTCCGGGCACCAGGGCGGCGACAAAGTCGATGTGCTTCGGAAGTATGCAAAATGAGCCGTTCTCGGCCTCGGCCACCACCTTAGCCACCTCCTCGTCGACGAAGACGGTCGTGGGGAGAAGAACCTTCAGCCTCATCTCTCCGCCTCCTCGATCTTTCCTATCATGTAGAGGGACTTCTCCGGGTAGTCGGAGAATTCGTCATTCAAGATCTGCTCACAGCCGTCGAGGGCGTCCTCCAGCCCCACCATCTTCCCCTTCTGACCGGTGAAGTGCTCCGTCGTGGCGAAGGGCTGGGTCAGAAACCGCTCCAACCGACGGGCCCGGTTGACGGTCTTCTGGTCGTCTTCGGAGAGCTCCTCCAGCCCCAGCATGGCGATGACGTCTTTGAGCTCCTCGTACTCCGCAAGGGTTCTTCGGATCTTCTGGGCGGTGTTGTAGTGCTTCGATCCGACGATGGTGGGGCTCAGCATCCTCGACCGCGATTGGAGGGGGTCTATCGCCGGATAGAGCCCCTGGCTCGCCATCTTCCTCGATAGGACGATGGAGGCGGAGAGGTGCCCGAAGGTGTGGGCGACGGCCGGATCGGTGAAGTCGTCAGCGGGGACGTACACCGCCTGAACCGAGGTGATCGCCCCCGTCCTGGTGCTGCAGATCCTCTCCTCGAACTCGGCGAGCTCCGTCGCCAGAGTTGGCTGGTATCCCACCCTGGAGGGCAGCTGGCCCATCAGCCCCGATACCTCGGATCCGGCCTGAACGAACCGAAATATGTTGTCGATCAGGAGGAGGACGTCCTGCCTAAGATCGTCCCTGAAGTACTCGGCCATGGTCAGGGCGGCGTGGCCTACGCGAAACCTCGCCCCCGGCGGCTCGTTCATCTGGCCGAAGACGAGGATGGTCTTGTCCAGGACAGCCACGTCCTGGATCTCGCGGTAGAGCTCTTCGCCCTCTCGAGACCGCTCTCCTATGCCGCAGAAGATGCTGATCCCCTCATACCGACCTGCGATGTTGTTGATCAGCTCCATGATCAGGACGGTCTTGCCGACGCCAGCCCCGCCGAAGAGGCCAGCCTTGCCGCCCCGTTCAAGGGGAGATAGGACGTCTATCGCCTTGATCCCCGTCTCGAAGATCTCGGAGGTGGTGGTCCGCTGGGATATGGGAGGTGGGCTCTGGTGAATGGAGCGGAGCTCCTTCGCCTCCACCTCCCCGTCCCCATCTATTGGCGAGCCGAAGACGTTGAAGACCCTGCCCAGAAGCTTCTCGCCCACCGGCGCCGTCAGAGGCTGGCCGGTATCGGTCACCAGAGAACCCCGGGCCAGCCCCGAGGTGGGGGTGAGGGCGATCCCCCTTGCGGTTTCCGAATCGAGATGAACCATAACCTCAATCAGGATCCGGTCGTCGTCGCCGGCCAATAGAACGCTGTTGATCTCGGGCAGCGACTCGGTGAACCTCACGTCTACGACGCTGCCCCGGACGGAGACCACCATCCCCTGGTTGGACGCCGCCAAACTTTCATCTCACCTCGGGCCTTCCGCCCTCTTTTCCCGCTGCGCCGAAGTGCTCTTTGATCTCCAGCTCCACCTCTATCTTCTTCTTTTTGGCGTCTTCCTTGTAGGAGATCTCTAGGGTTACCGGCTCTTCGGCTTTGAGCTTGACCTGCCGCTGAGAGAAGCTCATCTCCACCGTCCCTCCCCTCTCCAGGGTGTCCGCCAGCTCACGGAGAAATGCTACGGTCTCGGCTAAGTTCAGGGGGTACTTCTCTTCGATCTCGTCCACCTCGCTCTTCTCCCTCTCTGCGGTCTTCTCCTCGGCCATCTTCTCCACCTCCGACTTCTTCTCGCTCTCTCTTCCCGTGCCTTTAGGCACCATTATCGCCATTAAATCGTTGTTCTAACAAATAATTATTTTGATCTGCATAATTAATAAACTTAACCTCCGGAGCGCCCTCTTGACGGGCGGGATCGACGATGGATCAGAGATCTCGTCAAAAAACCTGATGGACCGAGCCGATCTTGGGTGAGGACGAAAAAGGATTTACGGGCCTAGATCCTACATCCAGATCTATGTTCGGGACGAAGGAGCACCTTAGGGCGCAAGAAGGCCACCTTTTGATCGACGGGGTCGACGTCGTCGACCTGGCCGGAGAGTTCGGAACGCCCCTCTATGTGACTAGCGAAAAGCGGCTTAGGGAGAACGTGAGGCTGTACCGGGAGGCCTTCCCCGAATCCTGGATCTATTTCGCGGTGAAGGCCAACGGGAACCTGGCCCTCCTCCGGATCCTGGCGGAGGAGGGGATGGGGGCTGATGTCTTCTCCGCCGGGGAGCTGTCATTGGTGAGGATGGCAGGGATGCCGATGGAAAAGGTCCTCTTCAACGGCAACTCGAAGAGGATCGAGGAGCTGAAGATGGCCGTCGAGGCCGGCGTCCGGATCTCCGCCGACTCTCGTGACGAGCTTTTGGCCCTCTCAGAGGTCGCAAGCGAGATGGGCCAGGAGGCGGAGGTGGCCTTCCGGGTGAACCCCGACGTCTCCGCAACGACCCACCCAAAGATCGCCACGGGGCTCAAGACCTCCAAGTTTGGGATACCCTGGCGGGAGATCGTCGAGGTCTACAGGACCGCCATGAGCCTCGAAGGCGTGCGGCCCATCGGCCTCCACTGCCACATCGGGTCTCAGATCCTGGAGACATCCCCCTTCGAAGAGGCGGCGGCGAGGATGATGGAGCTTGCGGGGGAGATCGTCGGCATGGGGGGCGAAATCGAGATGATGGACTTCGGCGGAGGCCTGGGGATCGCCTACTCCCCCGAGACGCAGGCCCCAACGCCCGCCGACCTTGCCGCAGGGATATTGCCCGTCTTCAAAGATGGGTGTCAGAAGCTCGGAATATCTCCGAGGATGATCCTGGAGCCTGGCCGGAGCATCGTCGCCGATACAACCCTCTTCCTCACCAGGGTGAACGTCGTCAAGCGGGCCCACGTCAACTTCGTCGGCGTCGACGCCGGCTTCAACCTCCTGGCAAGGCCGATGCTTTACGACGCATACCACCACGCCGTCGTCGCGAATAAGGCGGACCATAAGCCTGAGGAGAAGTACACCATCGTCGGCCCCATCTGCGAGAGTGGCGACGTTCTGGCGAAAGATCGGACCCTTCCGAAGGTCGAGAGGGGCGACATCGTAGCGATGCTGGACGCCGGAGCTTACGGCTTCTCCATGGCCTCGGTCTACAACGGCCAGCCCCGTTGCCCAGAGGTCCTGGTGGGGGGCGGCAGGGCAGAGCTGATCCGCCGGGGCGAGGACAGGAGCGTCTTCCTTGCGGGTCAAATCGTCCCCCCGAGACTGTTGAAGTGAGACAAAAACGAAGCCATTAAGCGCCCATGCCCACCTTCCACCCCAAGATCGCCCTCAAGGCCCTGGCTCAGATGAGGGTCCGAAAGAGGCCCTTCGTCCTCTCCCACGGGATAAACGCCCGCTGCAACCTCAGGTGCCCTTTCTGCGAGTACTGGCGGGCCCCCGGCCCGGAGATGACCACGGAGGCGGTCTTCGCCATGCTGGATGACGCAAAGTCCTTCGGGATTGGGGTCTACAACGCCTGGACCGCCGAGCCCCTCCTCCGGCCTGACCTTCCCGAGATCCTCGGCCATGCCAGGTCTCTGGGGATCGCCACCTCCCTCATCACCAACGGTCAGCTTCTCTCCGACCGGATCGAAGATCTCGAGGATCTCGACTACCTCTCCGTCTCCGTCGATGGGATCAAGACCTACAGAGAGATCCGGGGAGCTTCTGTGGAGCCGGTCATCGAGGGGATCAGGGCCGCCCGAAAGAAGGGGCACCAGGTTCTGATGAACTGCGTCATCAGCCGGAAGAACCTCTCCGAGCTCGAGACCCTCGTCGGCCTCGCCGAGGAGCTCGGCGCCCTCGTCTCCTTTGAGCCCCTCCACGAGACCCCCGAGGTCGAAGGGGACGTCTGGGAGGATATGGGGATCGGGGACGCAGACCTTCCCGAGTACAGGCGGTCGGTCGACCGGTTGATAGAGATGAAAAGGGAGGGGCGTCCCATCATCAACTCATTAACGTATCTTGAGATGGTCAGGGATAGAAATCTCAACTTCAGGTGCCATGCACCCCAGATCGTCCTTTCCGTCGCCTCCGATGGGACGGTTCAGGCCTGCAGGGTCCACAAGGAGCCACTGGGCAACGTCTCTGAAGGAATCGCCCGGGTCTGGGAGTCCTCGATAGTGAGGAGGGAGGAGATCGTACGGAAGTGTAAAGGATGCCTCTTCTTCGGCTACGTTGAGAACAGTCTCCTCTACGACTTCCGGCCCGAGGTCCTAGCCCACTACCAGTGGATGTGATGTTGACAGAAAAATGATGGGTTAGGATCAGCTGCAACAGCCACATCCGCCACCGCCGCTGTTCCCGAAAGTGCCGCCGAGCATGATGGACGGGTAGAATATGTTCGTATAACTTTCCATGTTATCGAAGTAGCCGCTCAGCTGCACAGCGCCTGATGCTGTCGTTTTTGTGCCCAGATGGCTGCTGCTTCCGAGCTGAACCGCGGCCACAGCCTCTTCCTGGGGGCTCGATGGACTCCCATCGCTCCCAAGCTGCGCCGAAGGTCCCGTCTGCTCCTGCTGGCTCGTCTGGCCGGCGGTCCCTCCCAGCTGCACGACCTCCTGGTCCGAGCTGACCTGCTGGGAAGGCCATGAGACAGAGCCGTGTCCGAGGCCGTATATGCCCGGGCTCCAGACGGTTGCTGAGGCCAAGGTTCCAAATGCTGTCACGGCGATGGCGATCGCCATCATGGCGTTCGCGATAATTTGCCCTTTCGTCAATCTATCACCCCAATTGCGCCGTGGCCCCTGAGGTTTATAAACTTTTTGAGATGGGGAGGGATCAGCCCGCTGGCGAAAAGCCGGTCATCTCTCGACCGCCCATTTGGAGCTCCCTCACGAGATCGCCAGCCTCCCGTTCATCTTCCGCCCTGGAGATGACTTTGACAGTATCGATCTTGATCCGCTTCCCGCAGGGACAGGTCCTGGTGGCGGCGCTCTCCTCGGCATAGAGGTGGCGCCCGCACCCGGCACACCTGAATATCAGGTACATCAAAATAGGTTGGACGAACGGTTCTTTATCACTCGGCGACGAGGATCGCGTTCACGACCCCATCCTGCCCAGGCCTGCTGGTGACCCGAGCATCTCCCAGCTCGGTCTTTATGATGGCGCCCTTGGTGATTATGTTTCTCCTGATGTAGTTGAGGTTGGCGCTGTTGTCGTTGACCGTCTCGATCTTCGCCATCTTGGATTTTCCGGTAGCGGGATCTGCGACGGAGGCGGCATTGCACCTCAGGAGCCTGACCTTGGAGTTTCCGCCCCTGGTATTTATCTGCTTCTTTCGCGTGACGTCGACGTTCGGCTCACCGGCCTCTCTGCCCAGCTCATCCTTGCGCTTTCCCCGGTTTGAGATCAGCCTTCCACCTGTGAACTTCCTCTTTGAATTTCCTTGCCACTTCATACTATACCCCGGATCGGGGATAGTCATGGAGGGGCGATATTTATACTTTTGGTAGTCGCTCGGAACTAGCGTCTCCTTCCTCTCGGTCCTTCAAGGGTGAACCCAAACCATTAATATGTTAGCGGTTCCCAGGGGCTGAGAAATGCGTTTCCTCGGCAGAAATGCGAAAAAAGCTGGCTGAAACCGTTCGAAGGCAGGTTATAGATGGCGACGATCGACGAGCAGATTCAAGCGATAGAAGAGGAGATCTTCAACACCCAGAAGAACAAGGCCACAGAGCACCACATAGGAAAGCTCAAGGCCAAGATAGCGAAGCTGAAAGCGCAGCAAGAGCTACAGCGGATCAAAGGCGCCGGCGGCGGCAAGGGCTATTACGTCAAGAAGTCGGGAGACGCCACCGTCGCCCTGGTGGGCTACCCCTCCGTCGGAAAGTCGAGCCTCTTGAACAGGCTTACGGGAAGCTACGCTGAGGTGGCTTCCTATCAGTTCACAACCCTGGAGGTGATCCCTGGGGTCATGGACTACAAGGGCGCCAAGATCCAGATCCTGGACATGCCCGGCATAATTAAGGGCGCCTCCAGGGGGAAGGGGCGGGGGAGAGAGGTGATCACCGCAGCGAGGGCCGCAGACATCATCCTTCTGATGGGGGACGTCTACAACTATCGCCTCGACGTCCTCGAACGGGAGCTCTACGACGCCGGGATCAGGCTCGACAAGACCCCTCCCGACATCACCCTCAGCCCCTCGGACAAAGGCGGAATAATCATCCGAAATACAATCAACCTCACCAAGATGACCAACGTCGAGATAGCCGAGATCCTCCGGGCCTATGGGATAGTCAACGGGATCATCACCATTCGGGAGGATATCGACACCGAGACCCTTGTCGACTTCCTCGCAGGAAATAGGATCTACGTTCCTCAGGTGGCCGTCATCAACAAGATCGATCTCGAGTATGACGACGTCAGAGATGAGATAAAGAGGACCATCGGGCGAGACTTCCTGCCCCTCTCCGTCGAGAAGGACGTCGGTGTAGAGGAGCTGAAGGAGCTGATATACGAGACCCTTGGCTTCATCAGGATATACCTCAAGCCTCAGCGGGGGAAAGCGGACATGAAAGACCCCCTGGTGATCCTGAATGACTCCACCGTCCGGACGGTATGCGAACACCTTCATCGAGACTTCGTCCGGCTCTTCCGGTACGCCAAGGTCTGGGGAAAGAGCGCCAAATTCCCGGGCCAGTCGGTGGGCCTCGACCATGCCCTCTCCGATGAGGATATCCTCACCATCGTAGTTCGGGGTAAGTAGCCGGCCCCGGGCCCACTTTTCTCGCCTCCCCATCCCTCGACCATTCTCTCTTTGTCCATTTGTGTTCAGCGATTATTCCTCATAGGGCATATCTTCGGGGCTCGCGGGGTAAGACCTTATATATTCACCCCTCCTTTCGGATGATTAGATCAATAGCTCAACTTCGACAGGATGAGTGCTAAGATGTCGAGGCAGATCATCGTTTTATTGACGGCGGCGCTCCTTTTGGCGGGCGTCGCTTCCGGATTGAGTGGGGGTAAAGAGCGTCCCATCAGCACCTTGGGAAGCTTGCAGGAACAGCCCGCCATAGACGGCCACATAGTGGCCTGGGCAGACAATCGAAGCGGCAACTTTGACATATTCATGTACGACCTGGAGACGGGAACTGAGAGGGGAGTCTCCTTCTATCCCGGCTACCAGGACCATCCCGCGGTATCTGGGAACAGAATAGTCTGGCAGGATATGCGGTCGGGGGAGTCGGACATATACCTCTACGACTACGCCACAAGAGAGGAGATGCCGATCACCACCGCCCCCGGAAATCAGTTCCTCCCAGACATCGACGGCGACCGGGTCGTATGGATGGACGATCGGGACGGCGACTGGAACATATACATGTACGATCTGGGGACGGGCCTGGAGCGGAAGATCACATCGGACCCCAAAGACCAGATACAGCCCCAGATCAGCGGCGACCGGATCGTCTGGGTCGACGACAGGAACGGTAACTCCGAAATCTACCTCTACGATCTGAAGACGGGCCGGGAAAGCCCCATCACCACGGCGACCGGGGACCAGGTCTTCTCGGCCATCGACGACAATCTGGTGGTCTGGTCCGACAACAGGACCGGAGACTATGATATCGTCATATACGACCTATCTACGAAAAGGGAGACTGTCCTCGAGAGGCCGGGCCTGCAGACCGCCCCCTCGGTGAAGGGGAACCTCGTCGCTTGGCAGGACCACAGAAGCGGCGTGGCCGACCTTTACTTATACAACGTGGCGACCGGCGAGGAGACGGCGATAAGCCCCGGTTCCATGAAGATGGACCCTGCAGTAGGCGAGAGGGGGGTTGTCTGGACAGATTATCGGGCTGGCGACACCGATGTCTACATCCACGACTTCAGTCTTCAGCCAGACGACACGATCGCCGCGGGTCCCTACAACTGCACCAACCCCTGGATCGATGGCGACCGGGTCGTATGGACCGACGACCGGACCGGCAAGTTCAACGTCTACATGATGGACCTGTCCACCAACCGGGAGACCGTAATCACCACCTCGGCCGACGAGAAGAGCCGACCCAGCATCAGCGGCGACCTGATCCTGTATACCGACAACAGAAATGGAAACCTCGACATATTCCTCTACGATCTTTCTAATAAAAAGGAAACCGTAGTGGCCGATGATCCTTCTGACCAGATGTACGGGATGGTGGGCGACGGAAAGGTGGTCTGGATCGACGGCCGGACCGGCGAAGACCAGGTATATGTTCACGACGTCGCCGCGGGTTCAGAGGATCAGATCACCACGGCTTCTTCGAAGAAGGCGACGCCCATGGTCAAGGGTAATCTGGTGGCCTGGATGGACAACCGGGCGGACAACTGGGACATCTTCGTCTTCAACCTGACCTCTGGGACCGAGACCCAGGTGACGACGGACCCCGGAAAGCAGGAGGCTCCCTGGATCAGCGGAGATGTGATCGTCTGGATGGACGACAGAAACGAGAACTGGGACATCAGGGCCAAAAACCTCAAAACCGGCGAGGAGACGGTGATCACTACAGACTCAGGCTATCAGGGTCTCCCCGTCATCGCCGGGAGTCGGGTCGCCTGGCTGGACGATAGGAATGGCGACCAGGACATGTACCTCTACGACTTGGAGCTGGAGAGGGAGATCCCCGCTGTGACCGGACCGAAAAACCAAAAGCCGAACGACGGAGTGGGATTTCCCTTCTACGTGAACGTCGCCGGTGGATCTCAGTATCTGAGCGGCGATCGGCTCGTCTGGATGGACTACAGCCAGGGCACGCCCATGATCATGACCCGGACGGTCGGAGATGATCCGATATTCCTTTTGGAGAAGGCCGACCTCGCCACCAACGGGAGCCTCATAGTCTGGTCCGACAACCGGGGCGGTGACTGGGACATCTTCGGCTTCGACTTCTATAGCCGGTTCGAGCGGCCCCTGGTCCGGACGCCGGGCGACCAGAGGGAGCTCGACGTCGGGGGCGACCTTCTCGTCTGGGCTGACGACAGAAAGGGGGACTGGGACATCCGCGCCCTGGACCTCACCTCAGGGGAGGAGATCGTCATCGCCGAAGGGAGGGGTGATCAGGTCCGCCCTTCGGTCAGCAATAGGCGGATCGCCTGGATGGACGACTCCTCCGGCGACTGGGACGTGAAGATTACGGACCTGGACGGGGCATCGATCAATGTGCCCCCCCATAAGGTAGGAGATCAAATGTATCCGATCGTCAGCGGAGACCTTCTGGTCTGGCAGGACGACCGGAACGGCGAATGGGACGTATACGCCTTCGACCTCGCCACCGGCGAGGAGACGAGACTCACCGGCGAGGGGGATCAGGTCCACCCCCACGTCTGCGGCGACTTGATCGTCTGGGAAGACTCCGCAACCGGCAACGTGAACTACTTCTTCTGGGAGAGGAGGTGGGGCCGCGCCTATTCGAGGGCTGGAGATCAGCTCCAGCCGAAGGTCTACGGAAAACGGGTCGTCTACCAGGAGAGAAGCGAAACGGGCTGGTCGATCCGAAGCTTCGATCCCAACACCTGGAAGGATTGGGAGGTGGCCAGCGGCACCGGTGAGATCGAACTCGATTTTGATTCGAGGCTCGCCTGGCTGATCTCCCCCAGCGGGAAGTTCGGCTTCCAGAATCTGGGGTCCGACCAGATCAGCGTCATCTGCCAGGCCTCTGGCGACCAGACGAGCCCCGCCGTCAGCGGCGACTGGGTGGTATGGATGGACAACAGGACGGGAAACCCCGACATCTACCTTTACAACCTGGTCGAGAACGTCGAGTGGCCTCTGGCTGCAGGACCTGATCTGGACATGTACCCCGACATCAAAGACGACGTGGTGGTCTGGATGTACCGCGAGGAGCAGTTCGACAGCTGGGCCATCAGGACTCTGGACATACCCACCGTCACCAGAACCCAGCTTCAGAGGGGGATATCCGTCCCCTCGAGGGCCTCCATCAGCGAGGAGATGCTGGCCTGGGGCGACCTTCCCATAGCCGGCTTCGGGTGGCGCGTCCAGAAGAAGCCCCTCTATACCACCGAGACGATGGAGGCGATCCCGCCAAGGGGAGAGCAACCCGATGCTGGCGGAAATGTAGTCGTCTACCAGACCGACCAGAACGGTGAATGGGACGTCTACATCTGGTCCGGCCAGACCCGAAAGCCGGTCTTCTCTGGCCCCGGTGATCAGACATTTCCCACCACCGACGGGAGCATGGTCGTCTGGCAGGACAACAGGAACGGGAACTGGGATCTCTACGCCAGCGATCTGGCCACCGGCAAGGTCACTCAGCTCACTTCCGATCCCTCAAACCAGGAGAGACCCCACCTTCGGGACGGGATCCTGGTCTGGCAGGACGATAGGAACGGTGATTGGGACATCCGGGCGATGGACCTTTCGACCGGGAGGGAGATGGAGATCTATACGGGTCCCGGCGACCAGACCGATCCCCGGACAGGAGACGCCAAGATCGTCTGGGTCGACGACCGGAAAGGAGACGAGGACATCTACATGTACGAGATCTACAGAGAATAGCCTCCTTGGTTAGTCGATGGGTCGTAACTCCCCTCTGAGGAGTTATGGCCCATCAAACCCGCCATCCTATATCGGTTTGACAATGGATGCCGGGCGGCTTGGGGAGCAAAGTTTATTTATTCGGCCCTCACTTGTACAGGGCTTAAAAAATATCGGGGCATCTGACTATCATGCAATTGGAAGAACTTCGTTTCGGCACGGAGCTGCTCAAACGCGGCTTTGCTAAGATGCAGAAGGGGGGCGTCATCATGGACGTCACCACCTCTGAGCAGGCCGTTATCGCAGAAGAGGCGGGGGCCGTGGCGGTCATGGCCCTCCAGGCGGTGCCGGCCGACATAAGGAAGATGGGCGGGGTCGCCAGGATGGCCGACCCGATGATCATCATGGAGATCATCGACTCGGTCTCGATACCTGTGATGGCCAAGGTGAGGATCGGACACTTCGCTGAGGCTCAGATCCTGGAGGCGATCGGGGTTGACATGATCGATGAGTCGGAGGTTTTGACTCCCGTCGACGAGTTCCACGTTGACAAGTCCAAGTTCAAAATCCCCTTCGTCTGCGGCGCCAGGAACCTGGGTGAGGCCCTAAGAAGGACGAAGGAGGGTGCGGCCATGATCAGGACCAAGGGCGAGGCCGGGACCGGCGACGTGCGGGAGGCGGTCCGCCACATGAGGATGATAATGGGTCAGATCAGGAGCCTCAAGGGGATGACTGACGAAGAGCTGACGAAGGTCGCAAGAGAGATCGAGGCAGACTATGAGCTCGTCCTGGAGTGCAGGGATATGCAGAGGCTGCCGGTGGTCAACTTCGCCGCCGGGGGGATAGCCACCCCCGCCGACGCATCTTTGATGATGCAGATGGGGGCGGACGGCGTCTTCGTCGGGTCCGGGATATTCAAGTCCCAAAAGCCCGAGCTGATGGCCTCAGCGATCGTCGAAGCCGTGAACAACTACGACAACCCGGAAAAGCTCGTCGAGATCTCTACGGGTCTCGGCGACCCCATGAAGGGGATTGATGCTGGCACCCTCCAAGAGGGCGAGATCCTTCAGACCAGGGGTTGGTAAATCGAGGATTGGCGTGGTTGCCTTCCAGGGCGACGTCTCTGAGCACGTGCTGGCGATGGAGCGCGCCCTCGGTGGCGGGGGGTCGGCGGTGGAGGTCCGAAGGGCAGGGATCGTTCCCAGATGCAACGGCATCGTTCTCCCTGGCGGGGAGAGTACAACCATCGCTAAGCACCTCGCCCGGACCGGCGTCGGCGACGAGATCCGAGCCGCTGCCAGGTCTGGCGTCCCCCTGATGGCCACCTGTGCTGGCCTCATCGTCATATCCCAAGAGATCGTCGAGGAGACGAGGTTTCTTCCCCTCGGCCTTCTGGATGTCAGGGTGGTAAGGAACGCCTTCGGATCCCAGAGTGAGTCCTTCGAGGCGAATCTCCAGGTTGAGGGCTTCAATTCGCCCTATCGCGCGGTCTTCATAAGGGCTCCAGCCATAGTGGGCTGGGACGCTGAAGTCGACGTCCTCTCCCGGATCGAGGAGATAGCGGTGGCTGTCAGAGGGGAAAATGTTATGGGCCTCGCCTTCCACCCGGAGCTGACCGGCGACCTCAGGTTCCACGAGATATTTTTGGATATGATTTAGGAGGTTCTAGTTCATGTTCGTTGCTGACGAGGAGTTTGTGGAGAAGAGCTTCGAGGAGATGGAGGAGGATATGAAGAAGCTCCAGAAGGAGTCGGAACGGCTCAAGAGGGAGGCGACAGAGCTTATGAGACGCTCCGACGATCTTAGGAGCCGATCGATCGACCTCCGCTCAGAGGAACCTTCGGCCGCAGAGGATATGTGGCAAGAGTCCGAGGGTCTCCGAGCCGAGAGCCGGGAGATGATGAGGCTTGCGGTGGACTGCGGCCTCAAGGCCGGAGATATCAAGCACCGGCTCGAGATCCACGACCAGATTGTGGCTGTGGTGGACAGGGCGGACGAGATCTGGAAGGGGGCCATCAGGGGCAGAAGGTCCTGACCCCCTCGATTGATCTCTCCTGGGATCTTCGGGTTATCTAATCTAGTCCTCGAAAGAGATCCTCTTCTGGGTCTCGAAGGTTCCGCTCAGCTCCTGTTTTGCCTTTATCTTCTTGTTGAAGTTTGAGTACTCCGTCTTGGTGCCCCATATCCCCTCGAAGGCCTGCTGGGTGTTGAAGAGGAGGGTGTGATCAGACCTGTTGAGCGACGATATCGTCCCCGTCTCGCTCTTCTCCAGGGTGGTGGTGCTGAACTGTTCTGTGACGCTGGCGCCCATGCCGCCGTGGAAGGCCGGGGACTGCATGACCTTGAAACCCTTGAGGTAGCCCTGGTCGAAGACCAAAAGCCGGCTGTCGGATATGTTGACGACGGGGTTTCCTTTGTTTATGACCTTCTCGGACTGCATCTCTATCGATCCGTAGCCGTCCAGCTCCTCCCTGTACCGGGCGCTAGACTCTCGAACCTCGTTCTTGATGGATATGTCGCCCCTGCCGATGATGGTGGTGGACTCTACGAAGAGCATCCCTCTCTTCTGGCTTTCGACGGCGTCGGGCTTTCTGTCATCATGGGCCGCCGTCTTCTGGGGGGAGGACTCTTCAGGCTCCCTCTCCGGAGCGGCTTCCGACCAGAATAGGATGTAAGGACCGTCCTCAGCCCACCTCTCCCCGTCGCTCACCTTTACGAAGACCGCCATGTAGGTTCCTGCCACCTGGCCGGGAATCTCGTAGCTCCAATAGCCGTCTTTTGCGTCCCCCTCCTCCAGCACCATCTTCTGGGAGTTGATCTTGGTGATGTCGGCGAGATCCATTCTGCTCACCGTGGTGCTGGGTGTGTTCCAGAGCATCTCCACTGACTTGACACCGATGTCGTCAGAGGCGTGCACGGCCACCACCACCGGCGTCCCAGCAATCGGCTCTGGTGGGAAGGCGCCCACGTCGATTATCACCGGAGGGCGGTCTACCTGGAGGTTGCCCGGATCGCCGATGACCAGCTTGATGTTTTTAGTGGGCGATTTGGATTGGGAGGGCCTGTCCAGGCCGAGGTTTCCAGATGGAGCCGAAGCCTCTGCATAACCTGGAGAGACCTCGGAACGTCCTCTGATGTTTGAATATTCAACAGCGGCCTTTGATTCGGCCACCTTCGGCGATATAACCGAAGACGATCTGGCGTCAGCCGTCTCGCAATTTGAAGGGGTCGCCGATCCTGCGAGGGTGGGGGAAATTCCTGCGGGCGAGGTCAGGGCCGAGAAGGGACCGCTGGAAGAAGAGGCGTATCCAACGCTCCCGGGCGAAGTCCTAGGCGGCGAGAGGTATGCGGAGGTGGGGCTGCTCGCCGAGTAAGCGTACTCGGTGCTTCCCGGAGAGATCTCTTGGGAGGATAGATAGGAGGAAGCCAGCCCCTCAGCTGAGTATGAGTAGCCCACAGTTTCAGGGCTCATATAGCTCTGGAAGGGCGCGGCTCCTGACCCCACCATCGACGGAGAATATCCAGCCCCTTCAGAGGGAGCGCTGACGGTCGGGAGGGGTGATGCGTTCGTTCTCTCTTCGTAAGTCCTATATCCCGCCAACTGGGTCGATGTGCTGGGAAGGCTGGCTGACGACAGGGCGTCCGAGGTGGGCGTGGGCTTTGATTCGGTGGGCACTGATGAAGTCTCATCGTCCGTCTCAGCCGAGATTTCCTTATCCAGCCTGATCTTCTCCAGAATGTCCCTCAGGCGGTTCATAAGCTCGGCTATGCCGGAACTTTCATCTTTTAGAATATCCGAGATCTCTGTCTCGCTTCGGTTGACCATCTCCCCAACGCCAGCCCCTTCCTGGGATTCGACCTTTGCAACGCCGGCATACGGCTCCTCCTCAGCGGTCGGCCTTTCGGCGACCCCAGGAGTGCCCTCCGTGGCGCTATCTGGCAGCACCTCTTCAACTGGTGGTTGGGGCACCGTCAGATCCACCGAGAGGATCGCCTGGTCCCTCACCGAAGCCCTCTCCTTTGTGAACCCCTCGGCTTTTATCTCAGCCTCGATCTCCTCGGAGACCTCGATCTCCCTCTCCAAAGTGCGGCTGGAGCCTGGGGAGATGTAGTCTATGGTACCCAGGTGACCCAGGGATTCGCTCATTATGAAGGTGCTGAAGATGGGGAGGCCACCTCCGTTCTTTACAGTGCAGACTACGTTGACGGTGCCTCCGGGGGTGATCTCGGGCGGATCTGCCCTGACGAATAGCTCGATGTTGGCGGAAACAAGCTTCACCGCCACATTCTGAGAATTGGTCCAGGTTTTTCCCATCGAGTCGGTGCCCTTCGCCTCGAGGCTGAAGGAGGTGTTCATCTCCGCAAAGAAGTCGAGAGTTACGACTCTGAAGTCGCCGGGCTCCAGCCTTCCTATCTTCTCGAGGGTCCCGAGGCTCATCTCGGATATGATCACGTCCTTGAGGATGTCGTCCCCTGAATTGGTCACAAGGCAGGTCAGGTTGAAGGCCTGCTCTGGGCAGGCTTCTACCTCCGGGGGCTTGACGTTGAGGCTGATCCCCGGCGAGACAACCTTGATCTCAAAGGAGGCGGAGTCAAAGACCGTCTCGCCACCTGCAGTCCTCCCCTCGGCCAGGCCAAAGATCTCTCGGCTCTCGTTGGCGAAGTAGGTGGAGGATACCTGTGTTGTGCCACCGGTGGCGACAGCGGGAAGTCTGAACTTGCTGACTCCCTCCCCATCAAAGGTCACGTCTGCGAGATCAACCTCACCGGTGTTCTTTACCGTCCAGACCACCTCCACCGCATCACCAAGATATGCAGCTGTGTTCCTGGGATCGACCGTCAAGTTCAAGCGAGGCTCGAGGAGCTCGAAGTTGAGGACCTCCGACCTATGGATGCGACCTCCAGTGGAATCGATCGCGACGACCCTGATTACGTCTTCGAGGTCCTTGTCGATCGTCGAATTTCTCGTGAGGGTCCTCGCCTCTCCCGGCTCGAGGATCGAGATTTTTCCGATCTCTCCGAGGGCATCTGAGACAATCACGTTCGAGAGCGCGTCGTCTCCAGAGTTCTCCAGCCGGACGACGATCGAGATCCTCTGGCCTCGACAGATCTCTTCTGGCTCTTTGCTGACCTCAAGATTTAGGTCCGGCGAGATCACCTCTATCGTGATGAAGGCCTCGTCCGTCAGACGCGATCCATCGGGTCCCGAGCCGCTGGCTTTGGCCGTCAAGTTCATGGGGCCATCTGCCCTAATCGTCCCTTCGAGGGGGAGGCCATCTCCAGGAGAGAGATTTGCTGCGGTTGCCGTCACCTCGCCGCATCGAAGGGCGACATCGGCCGCGTTTGCAGTTCCTCGATTCACGGCGGTGCACCTATACCCGACCACGCCGCCTTTACGAACCAGAGTCCTGTTGACCTGGAGGGTTACCACCAGATTGGGTGAGCCAATTTCAGCTTCAGCTTCGGTTTCCGTCTCCATCTCCGCCCCGCTCTCTGATCCCGTCGATGGAGCTTTGAGGCCAGAGCTTCCTCTGGCAGGGGCCATGCCAAAGCCGTCGCCGAACCCAAAATCTCCAAAGTCGAGACCAATATCGAATACCCCAAATCCAGCATCTGAACCCATCTCTTGGAACTCTGGACTGACGGTCGACGCGCCCGATTTCCGGCCGCGATCTGTTGTCGTTCCGATCGCATCAAAGCCGCCGATCTCTCCGAAGTCGAGATCCATGTCCATTACACCAAATTCCGGCATGGTCCCAAACCCTCCAGGCATGGTGGTCCCGTCGAACGGCTTCGGTGAAGCTGAATTGCTCTTCGTTTTCTGAACAGAGGCGGTGGCAGGTCTGGAAGATGTGGGGTGGACGATCACCTCTCCTTCGACCCCTTTCCCCTCTGGCGAGATGGCCGTCACCTTGATCTGCCCCGGGGCGTCTTCAGCCCCGGAAGCGGTTCTGGTCAGGCTCTTGGACTCTCCAGGGCCGAGCTGGGATAGGATGCCAAGGGTCTCCCCATCAACACCTCTCAGGGTCACCCGGCTCAAAACCTCCTTGCCCTCGTTCTTCAGCCTGTACTCTGTGGTGGAGGGCTGACCTGAAATTGTGGGATTTGGGATTACCATGACCGAAAGATCTGAGCTGATGGTGTGAACCGTCAGCCTCTCATGACCGGAAGCCTTCTCACCGCCGTCTGCGGTCCCAGTGGCGGTCAGAGATGTTGATAGGTCTTCGGCGATGGTGATGGTCTTAGAGTAGGTCTTGGACTCGCCGGGGTTCAGATCTCCAGCCTCTACGGACCAGCCTGGGCCATGGATCTCAACATCTCTCAGGGTCTGGAAGAACCGGTTGGTGACGGTCATCCTCACAGTTGTCTTCTCTCCAGGTCGAACGGCGCTGGGGTCGGCCCCGACGACGAGCTCGATCTCGGGCGATGCCGACATTATCTTCAGGGTCTGATCTTCAAATGCCGCTCGTTTTTCATAATCAAATATCGAAACTTCTTCTGGGAGTCCCACCCGGACATCGGCCTTGGCCATGCCTATCTCTTCGCCTTCTGAGCTCACCACGACCTTCAGCTGGGTGCTGGACTTCAGGGGTGGCGTGGTTCTGCTGAGGTCGAGGGACTCTCCTGCGGGAAGGCTGGCGAAAAAACCCGCTTGTCCAAAGTTATCCGCTATCGAGATGTCGGTTAAGTCGTCAAGTCCTGGATTGTTCAGGTGGATGCTGTAGTTGGCTGAGTTCCCGTAATCCACCATGAGCTGATCGGTGCCAAGGCTCAGCTCACAACCTTCATCGGGGCTGAAGAGGGACGGGATCGAGAAGGGAAAGGACCAGGCTGTGGCGATGGGAAGAACGAAGAGGATGAGGCCAGCTAGCCAGAACAAAAAACGAACTGCACCGCCCCTTTTGGGGGATTTCATCCAGCATCCACCCTTCATACGCCCCCCCTGAGCAAACGTTTTATTGTTTTCCTTCTATAAAGTAATTTCGGAACAATTAGGCGGTACTGTCATATATATGAATCGATCCCATAACTTGCGATATGTTATTTTTCATATTAATAGGATGAGAAAACGGAGTTCGAGGAGACCTTTTTATAGGCTGGCACTTATAGATCCTCTCGATGGATCCTCTTCCAGCCTTCCTTTTGGCGATCCTTCTGGCGAGCTTCCTGACGGTGAAGATCGGCCTTTCGCCCTTTATGAGCCTAATCATCTCGGCTCTGGCCTACGGGGGAATATTGGGGATGGGTCCTGAATTGATCGGTTACGTCACGGCGGGTTTGGCCGGGATCTTTTCGACTCTTTCGATAATCGTCTTCTCCGGGTCGGTGATCGCCGAAAATCTGCGGCGTTCTCGGGCCGTGGACAGGATCGTCGCTGATCTTCTGGGGCTTTTGGGCCAGAGGAGGGGGATTCTGGCCTCCGGTCTATCGGGATACCTGGTCACCCTCCCTGCGATGTGCTCCATCACCTCTTATTTGATTCTGGAGCCGGTGGTGGGGGGAATGGGCAGAAAGGCCGAGGGCTCGAGGAGAAGGTTCCTATTTTCGGCAGCATTGTTCTCGGTGATCTCCTTCAACCTGATATACCCGTCTCCGGTGATGGTCGCTCTCACTGGATCACTGAAGGTCCCGCCCCACGAGGCGCTGAAGTTCGGCCTTCCTCTATCTTTACTCCTATTCATACCGGCATTCCTATACCTGGGACGCCTTCCGATCGTCGAGGAAGACGCTCCGGACGAAACCTGTGCCCTGCCTCCAAGGATGGTTTCGTGGGCACCTCTGACTCTGCCCATGATCCTGATCGCGGCGGGCCTCCTCTCTCCTCGGGCCTGGTTTGTGGGATCTCCCAACGTCGCCCTCCTGGCGGGAGCGCTCCTCTCGGCTATCCTGGCAAAAGGCGAGGCAGAGGAGATGATCAAGAGGGCCACCAAGAGGGCTGGGATCATAATCTTCGACCTATGTGGGGCAGGAGCCTTTGGGTATGTCATCGCCCAGAGCGGCCTCGGGTCCGAGCTTTACAGAGAGCTCGGTCCCCTGGTCCCGGCGGTGGTCCTTCCCTTCCTCGTCGCCTCTCTGGTCCAGCTCGCCCAGGGATCGAGGGTGGTGACGGTGGTGATCGCCTCAGAGATCATGAAGGGCTACCCGATGGAGCCAGTCACCCTCCTCTTTTTGATCTCGGCGGGGGCCTTCGTCCTATCCAGCGTCAGCGATCCCTACTTCTGGCTGGTGAAGGAGACGACAAATTCCGATCTCAGAGACAATATCGTCGGATACACCCTTCCTCTCACCATCTTCGGCCTTTTGGTCTTCGCGGCGACGGTCCTCCGCTGGCTATTTTTCGTATGATCCAGATCGCACCTGAGCGTGGGCGTACCAGACCGCCTCCAATATCTCCTTTTGATCCTGCGAGAAGTGGAGGTGGCTGGCGCACCGACAGTCGGTGCAGCCGAACTTCCCTACGAAAGAGAGCTTCTCTCCGATCTTGCGAGCGATGGGGCATTCGAGGTCCTCCTCGGTCTTCGTTGCCACCACCTCCACCAGGGTCGTGTGGGGTAGGAGCCGGTCGATGTGCCACCTCTGGACGGCATTCTTCCCCTCCAACACCCGCATGTGCCGCTCTACTCGAGCGAGGCCCCCTGGGCCCCGGGCAGAGCCGGTGTAGGCGTAGTAGCCAGCCCTGAAGTGGATAGGTCCGAGGGAGCCGACCACTATGTCTCGGTCCGCCTCCAGCCGGAGAATGATGGTATAGATCCCTTTTTCCATCGTGAGCAGATTGGATTTGGGGGTATTTCAGGTTAGGGCGTCAGGCCGGGTCCAGCTCTTCCAAGATCTCTCGAAGCCTTCTATTGACCTCGGCGGTGATGTGCCGTTCGAGATCATAGTTTTCGATGTTTTCGTGGATCGCCGTCCCCACGATTACGCCCTTGAGAAACGCAGCTCTCCTATCCTCCTCCACGGAGTTTAGGACGCGATTGAGATATCTCTGGAGGGTGGTGCCGGGGATGGACCTGTAGGCGTCCAGCTCATCCATCACCAGGAGGACCTCGTCCTCTTCGAATCCGGCCACGTCCAGGAATGTAGAAAAGTCGTACTTCTCATATTGATACACCGACGTCTGGAAGTTGTGCTCGTCATACTGATACATGGGTTCACCTTCGGTGTTTGACGGGGCCGAGTTTGCGGGAAACTATTTATCTTGCGCGCTTCAACTCCGCCTCTATCGGGTGCAAACCGGCTCAAAAGCGGTGAAGCATCTCGGTTTTGCAGTCGAATCAGGGCGGGGGTTGCCAAGTGGCCAAAGGCGCGGGACTTAAGATCCCGTCTCGCAGGAGTTCGCGGGTTCGAATCCCGTTCCCCGCACTTTATTAAGCCTTCTGTTGTTGATTAGGAGAGACTTTCTTTGCCGCTTGATCTATGTTTACGTGAAGGCTAAGATAGGTAATTTCCCGACTCCTTAATATAATATTGTCTCCGATCCGTCTCATACCGCCTTAGATTATGCATTTTTTCGTCGGTAGGGGTCAAAAGAATCTATTCGCATCCGGTCTGTGAGTTAAATCAATCCTAACCCTACACCCCCCCACACTTAACGCTGGATATGAACGCCTCCACGACCTTAAGCTCTTATCCCCCGGAATGGGCGGGAGAGAATCGAGGAGCCACCTATCCCTCCACCAGGGCCATCGCGCCCCTCGCCCTCTCAGGCCATCATCTGAGACGAAATAATTATCGGATCCTATTTTCGTCCTGCTTGCCATCTGCTCTAGTCCACTGGGATGCTGAAGTCCATGGACTCGATCATCTCCTCCACCAAAGGCGATAGCTTATCTTTCATATCTGGTCGCAGCTCCACCAGCTTGAAGAAGATCAGCATCTTATAGGACATGCTGATGTCATCGAGACTCTCTTCAATGCTTGCCATGCTGTCGCAGATCTCTTCGAGCTTCTCTGAAATCTCCTCAAGAACAACTGTTTTTGAATCCTCTTTAGCCATTATTGCCTCACCTCTGAGCTACGGTCTGCTCCAAATACGAATACGAATAACGCCAGCCCAATATATTTATAATTAAATTATTAATTAAAATTATTCAATAATTTAATATAAATAAATTATGGCAGATCTCTCTGCCACATCCCGATCAGACGACCTTCTTTCCCGCCGTCGGGCCCCACATGGCGTTGTAGACCTCCTCGACGTTCACCACCACGGCTGCCTTCGCTGGGAGCTTGTTGTTGACGGCGAGGACCCACTTCGTCATCTCGTCGAAGTACTTTCCTTCCTTATAGACGGTGGCCTTCCCCTTGATCTGGAAGGACTTCTTCGTCTCGGTGTCGTAGCATAGGATTGATATCTTGGGGTTCTCTGTGAGGTTTGCCGCGGTTTTGTAGAAGAAGTTGTCTGCGATCATGATCGTCTCGTCGTCGATGACCTTCAAAAAACCGACATAGACGACGTTTGGGGTGCCGGAGGCGTCGGCGGTGGCGATGGGGGCGGGCTTCTGCTTCTCCAGGGTTGCTCTAACATCAGCTGGCATCTTGACCATTAAGATCACCTTCCTCCAAATAGAATATCAATATATTTATTCTTTGCGTAACAGGCGGGAAGGACCGGGCGGGAAAGGGTGGGCAAGGAAAGGTGGGCTGGGAAATAGCCACCCCGGAAAAAGTAATCGGAAATGCGGGCAGATCGGTGAGGATGAAGGCCGGGGCCTCGGCCCCAGCTCCTTCCGATCAGGCGATCCTTTCCCCTGCCGAGGGGCCGGAGTTCGCCTCGTAGACCTCCTCGACCTTAAAGATCACAGCCCGCCTCATTTGAAGGTCGGCCTTACGGGCCCGGACCGACTCGGCCATCTCCTCGAAGGTCGGCCCCTCGTCCGCGAAGGTCACCGTCCCCTTGATCTGGTAGGATCTCCTCGGGTCCTTCGTCCAGCAGACGACGGACGCCCTGGGGTTCTCCGCCAGGTTCGCTGCAGTCTTGTTGAAGAAGTTGTTCGCGAATACCAGGGTCTCGTCGTCTTTTATCTTCAGGATCCCCATGAAGACGACGTTCGGCTTTCCGTCGGATGAGGCGGTCGCGAAGGGGATGGGCCACTGCTTCTCCAGGGTCTCTCTCACCTCGGGGGGCATATTCACCATATCATCATCACCACCAGCTAGACGGCCTTCAGTTTATTTATTCCTTGTTCCCAGGGCACACTTTATGAAATGGTGGGGAAACTCTCGATAGGAGGCCGCATGGAAGTGGTTGTAGGAGGCGACCAGGTTCCCCTCGACGATCCCGTCCATGCCCCTCTCGATCCCCGTACCCCGACGGAGCCGGATCGCGTACTCGACCTCGGCGTCATCGTCAAGGACCAGCTCTGAGTGGTGGAACTCGTGGCCGAGGAAGGCGGCGCCCCGGGGGCCCATGGAGCAGTCGCGAAGAAACTCCCCCTCGGTATAGCTGACTATCCTCCGTCCCCCCATTCTGGTCTTCGCCGGGACGAGGCCGACGGCCGGGCGGGACTCGCCGTCCCAATCGATCTCCTCGCATAGGTACATCAGGCCTCCGCACTCGCCGAATATGGGGATATCTTCCTCATGAGCCTTCTTTATTGAGGCGATCATCGATCTGTTCACCGACAGCTCTTCGGCGTAAAGCTCTGGGTACCCTCCGCCGATGTAGAGACCGTCGATCTCCGGGAGGGCTGGATCGTGGATCGGGCTCACCGGCACCACTTCAGCCCCAGAGAGCTCTATAAGCTCGACATTATCCCGGTAATAGAAGTTGAAGGCCTCGTCCAGGGCGATGCCGATCCTTACCCCATCCCCAAAGCTGCTCGGCCGGTAAAGGTCCGGCTCCAGAGGCTGGAGGGGCTCGGCCTCGGCGGCGATCTCGAGGATCCGATCGATGTCCAGCCCCTCCTCCACCACCTTTCTGATCTCGTCGAGCCTCTCCGCAAAGCCGGTGTGCTTCCTCTCCCCCTCGAGCATAGGGATGAGCCCCAGGTGGCGCATCGATAGATGCATCGACTCGTCTCGAGGGATCACCCCCACGACCTCGATTCCGGCATGATCTCGAATCGCCGAGATCGCCTTCTCGGCGTGCCGCTCGCTCCCTACCTTGTTGAGGATGACGCCCTTTATATCGACGTTCGGGTCGAAGTCGATGTAGCCTTTCACCAGAGCCGCAGCGCTCCTGGTAATGCTTCTTGCGTCCACCACCAGGATCACCGGCGACCTCAGCATCTTGGCTATCTGGGCGGTGGACCCCCGGTCGCCGTCGTACCCCTCGTAGAGCCCCCGTACCCCCTCGATGACGGCGACCTCAGCCCCATCGGAGGCGTGGGCGTAGATCTCTCGGATCGTCTTCTCCGGCATCAGATGGCCGTCGAGGTTCCGGCACCATCTGCCTGTGATCCCGGTGTGGTAGCTGGGGTCGATATAGTCGAGAGCCACCTTGAAGGACTGGACCGCAAGGCCCCTTCCCCGGAGGGCCGAGAGGAGCCCCGCCACGATCGTCGTCTTGCCGCTGGAGCTTCGATCCCCGGCGAAGAGAATTCTTGGAAGGTCTCTGCTCATAGGAGGGACAGCTCCCGTAGCCGATCGTCGTCGATGGGGTTGGGGTGCCTCGGCATCGAGTCCCCATAGACGTGCTCTGCCAGTTTTCGATAGATATCGGCTATATCCGACTCAGGCGCCCCCTCGATCACCGATACACCCTTCCTCTCACACCTCTGTACGATGGGGTCTTTCGGGATGAAGGCGACCATCTCGCTTCCCAGCTCCCGGGCGAACTTCCCCACGATCTCTCTCTCGCCTGAGGCCTCTCGGGAGTTGCAGATGACCCCCGCAAGGGGCGTGTTCAGCCTCTTCAATCCCCGGCAGATGTTGTTTGCGGCGTAGATGGGCATGTACTCTCCAGATGTTATGATATAGGCCTGGGTCACGAGCCCCTTTCGTATGGGGGCGGAGAAGCCGCCGCAGACGATGTCTCCAGGCACGTCGTAGAGGGTTAGGTCCGTCTCGTCGAGGACCTTTGAGACCTTCTTCAGAAACTCTATGGCGACGATGATTCCCCGTCCTGCGCAACCGACCCCGGGCTCGGGTCCCCCGACCTCGATGCACTTGACGCCCCCGTACCCCTCAAAGACGACGTCTTCCTCGGCTATCTCGCCGCCCGCCCTGATCAGATCCATCATCGTCGGGATCCTCCTTCCGACGAGGGTTATAGTCGAGTCGCTCTTGGGATCGCATCCCACCATCAGAACCCGGCGACCTTTCTCGGCGCAGGCCGCCGCGATGTTGGAGGCGGTGCAGGACTTCCCGATCCCCCCCTTGCCGTATATCGCAACATGCTTAACCTGGGACATGTTCTATCTCCAGAACGCTCAAAGCCACTCCATGGGATATACAAGTTATCCAAGTTGGTGTTACTGACACGGGGAGTCCGGAGAAGATGAGATCGAATTTCAGGGGCAGAACTTCGGAGGTCGAAGCCGGGAAGGGAGTGAAGAAGAAGGCGGTCGGCATTCTGGTGGTCCTGGGCCTTTTGACGATGACCATGGGGGCCTCTGCCCAGGTGCCTGCGGCTTTGGTCCGGGGGGCGTTTTCCGACGGAAACGGAAGCTGGAACGCCGAGAGCTTCGGCTGGTTCTACTACGACCTAGACGAGGGAACCGGTGGCGAGAGGCTCACCATTGAGGCAGAAGGACGAGTGGTAAAAGAGGGGCACCTCGTATACTCGAGCGAAGTCTGGAACGATGAGTTCGACTTTGGGGAGTGGGGTTTCTACGAGGCGGTGGCCTTCCTGGGGAAGCGATATTTGGCGGGCTACCCAGAGAGCAAACTCACCGACGCCGTATCCGCCCTGGAGGAGGGGGAGCTGAGGGAGATTCTCATCGACTTCTACGGGATCCAGACCGCCACCACAGACGATCCCCTCCTTCTCGCTGATGGCTACCGGCTTGAGGTGGCTGGAGCCTCCTCCGACGGAAGAAAGGTTAACCTGATTTGCAAGAAGAACGGCATCGAGGTGGACCGGGCTGTGGTGAGGCTCGGCGATACCTATGTCTACGAGGTGGGCGACGACGATCTTCCCGTGATCTTGGCCCATGTCAGCGCGGCGATGCAGGGAGTCGAGAAGGCGATCGTCGACTTCGACGGCGTATTTCAGGTTCGAGATCTCCCCACCCTCAAGCTTGAGGAGGGCGACCTGATTGAACTTATGGAGGTGGCGACGCTCTCAGAGAGAAGGATCGTGCTTGAGAACAGCAAAGATCTGGTCCTTCGAAGGGACAACACCATAAGCCTGGTCGGAAATCTTATGCTGAGGGTGAGGAATACTCCCCACTTGATCTACTATCCCCAGGGGGCCATCACCGACTATGGCGTCCAGGAGATCAGGGGGCCGGTCTACGGTGAAAGCTCACAAGTGCCGATTAGCACTGCTGCTGGTGAATTTGTGGGATATGCTCAAGCTCGATGGAACGACGAGAATTTTGCAGGTTTTTATTTTGACGATGATAAAAAGATAGGATCCGAGACGTTTATAATTCACAGGACGGACGGCAGGAATATAAAAACCATACGTAGCGATGGGAAGAGGTTGGTGGATGGCGCAGAGTACATATGTTTTGTCCATGAGGTAGATTTTGAGTTCGATCCCTGGGGACGCTATCAGGTTTTGTGCTTCCTCGGAGACGTATGGTTTGCTGGTTATGGATCTGCCTCAAATCTAGATGTAGATGATATCAGCATGCTGGAGAAAGAGCAGATAGGCCGTGTTCTCATCGACACCGACCAGAAAGACAAGGCAGTGGCGGGGGAGAGGTATCTCCTCGGGGAAGGATATACTCTCGAAATCCGCGACGTCGTAAAAGAAGACGTCGAAGAAGACAAGATATTTATTGAGTTAAGAAAGAACGGTCAATTGTTAGACTCGGCTGTGATCAAACCAAACTCCACATACATATACGAGAGAGACGTGGGCGATGTCGAAGACCTGCCGATAATCGCTCTGCATGTGGAGAGCATCTTCAGCGATGGGGACCAACAGTTTGCAATAATAGACGGACTATTCCAGGTATCTGACAGCCAATATCTATCTATCGAGCCCGGGGACGAACTCGCCAAAATGGTCGTACTGGTGATGAATCCGAACCTCGGGATATATATGGTCAATACGAAAAATATAGAACTGAAGCGCGATTCCGATGTCGATATTCTGCCGGGAATGAAGATCGCCGTTGCAGACGACGATGTCCTCAGATACTACATCTACAAAAACGAGTATGTGGTCCCCCTCCCAGAGTTGGTGGACCTGTTCGTCCCTGAGGAGCCAGTTCCCTCGGCGGGGCTCGCGAACTTCTCGATCCTCATCCGTGCAGGCGATATCAAGAGCGTAACCGCCGAGACATTAGACCCCAAGAGCCGGAGAGTGATCCTGGGCGATCTGACTGGAACGGGAGTTGGGGCCAAAGACCAGTGGCTCTACTCCTGGCAGTGGAACGCCACCGTTTCCGCCCTCAGCGATGACGGTACCGTCCTTCCTGAATCGGATGTTCAAGGGGGTGTTCTACAAATCAACAACTCCACCGATCCGGTCTCTGTGATGGTGAATTTCGATGACTCCGGATGGATCAGCCTCATCCAGGATGCTGCGGGAGAGATCTACTACGTATCTCCCACCGAGTACGAAAAGCTGGGAGCTTCCGCAAGCTATGGGGAGATGGTCTCAGATGAGGAGCTGCGAAAGAGGTACGTCAAGGTCGAGCCGGGCGAAAGCGAGATCAGATTCTTTGCGGTCGTCGACGGCAGGGCCGCTCTCACTGGGACGAGCCATAAACTCTGGTTCTCGCCCCAGGGGCTTGAACCTCACCTGGTCAGGGTCGGGGCCCCGCCCGGCCGCTACGAGGTGAGGCTGAGGGTGGAGAACGTCATGGACGCCCTCCAGGTGACAGGCTTATACTTTGAGGTCGCGGGGACCGATACCGGCGAGGCGGGGAATGAAATTACAAATGTCACCGCCAACCTCCCGTCTCAGGAGCGACAGAATGAGACCCACGAGGGGCGGAGATCAAGCCCCTCATCGGGGGCGTTAGCTGCCCTGCTGGCCCTCGGCTTCGCCGCCAGCTTCGCTGGGGGGCGGAGGCGTTAGCCACTCCCCCCGTCTTCGCCCAAGCTCCTGACGTGCCCATCGTCGCCGCCTCGACAAGGCCATAATCGATATCATTTTCGGCCACTTCAGATGGAAAACATGAATGTCTTAGGAAAAATTTATTTACATATATCTCCCTTCAAGGTTCATGAGAATCATCACCACACTTTTAGCGGCGCTGATCCTGCTGGGCATTGGAGCCGTCCCCTCTCTGACCCAATTTTATGACGGGTACGACGGCGGATATTATGACGGGTACGAGGAAGGCTACACCTGCTGGATGTGTCCCAACTGCGGCCTCGTCGTCCCGCTCGACGTTCAGGTGGATGAGAGCGCCACCGAGTACCAAACGATCTTGGGCGAGGTCATGTACCTCAACCCCTACGATCCGGAAGATCATTGCCCCTACTGCGGCACCTACGGGGCGTACTTCGTCTTGGTCCCATGCTCTGGGGATTACGAGGACGAAGAGGAGTACGGGGACCATGAGGAGTACGAAGACGGGGAATATTACGAAGATTATGAGGGAGGCGAGGAATATTCAGAGATTCAAGAAGAATACGAAGAGACCGAATATGTAGAAACGGGTGAAGAATGCGCGGATGGCGACGAGATCGCCATTAACGATACTGAAGAGATCACCGCTGCGGCGTCCACTGAAACTCCTGCCGAAGAGGCCCGAAAGATCCTGATCGTCATCCCAATAAAGGACTTCAACGACGATGAGTTTAGCGCCTCGGAGACCCTATTCCTCGACGAGGGCTTCGAGGTCGTTGTAGCATCCAAAGGAACAGAAGTGGCTCTGGGAATGGATGGGACCGCTGTCGCCGTCGACCTGGGGGTCGCCGACGCTGATCTATCTGACTACGAGGCAGTCGTCTTCATCGGCGGTCCCGGCGTCGACGATCTGGAGCTCTACGAGGAGCCGGACTACCTCAGCATTGCAAGCTCTGCCCGAGATCAGGACGTGATCGTCGGCGCCATCTGCGTCGCCCCGAAGATCTTGGCGAACGCATGGCTCCTCGGCGGCAGGAAGGCGACGGTCTTCCCCGACTCCGAGTCGATCGCCTACATAGAGTCTAAGGGCGCGACTTACACCGATGAGCAGGTGGTCAGAGACGGAAAGATCATCACCGCCTGCTGCCCTGAGGCCTCCGAGGCCTTCGCGGAGGCTGTGGTAGCGGCGGTGAAGGAAGGGCAGCCTGATCTTCTGGCCTCTAAAGAGCACGCACGATCGTGGTAGGCTCTGGTCGCCCCCCCATCATTTTTGGAGTGAGGTAAAGCTAGTTTCATAAGATAGCGGCGTTGAAAAGGTCGAGTATCATCTATCAAATGCTTCCCTAGATGTTATCGTAGCCCGAGTCTGCAAAGATATTCCACGTAACAGTATCAGGTCCTATCGAAGAGCAGAGATCGACAAAATGGTTGAGGGGGCGGACGTCAATTTCCTTCGAAACCGATTTAACCCAAGGATGCCACATATCTCGGCGACATGTCAGATTATTCCGTCAATCAGTTCTTAGAGCTCTCAAAGACTCCCAAGATCGACATCGAGGTCTGCGATGTCACCCTGAGAGACGGTGAGCAGATGCCCGGCGTCGTCTTCAGGCCCGACGAGAAGCTGGACATAGCCATCAAGCTGAACGAGGTGGGGGTCGAGATCATCGAGGCTGGCTTTCCCGTCGTCTCGGAGGCGGAGAAGAGGGCGGTTCAGGACGTCTCCAACCTCGGCCTCGACTCGAAGATCTCAGTTCTCTCCCGGTCCGTCCCAAAAGATGTGGATGCGGCCCTCGACTGCGACGTGGACATGGTGAGCGTCTTTATAGCCACCTCTGAGCTCCACCTGAAGTACAAGCTCCACATGACCTGCGACCAGGCCGTCAAATGCGCCTTTGAGACGGTGGAGTACGCCAAGGACCACGGACTCATCGTTCGGTTCTCGGCGGAGGACGCCACCCGAACCGACTTTGAGCTTCTGAAGAGGCTCTACAGAAGGGCTGAGGAGTGCGGGGCCGATTATGTCAGCATCGCCGATACAGTGGGGATCATGAACCCCAGGACCACCTATTACCTCGTCAGAGAGATCAAAAAGGAGGTCAACGTCCCGATATGCATGCACTGTCACGACGACCTGGGGATGGCCCTTGCCAATACCCTGGCGGCGGCGGAGGCCGGAGCAAAACAGCTTCACACCACCGTAAACGGGATCGGCGAGAGGAGCGGGAACACCCCCCTGGAGGAGCTGATGGTGGCCCTCAAGGTCCATTACGGCGTCGACCGGTACGACACCACCAAGCTGACCTCCCTTTCGAAGCTCGTCCAGAGCTACTCGGGGGTTATCATGCCCAAGAACAAGGCCGTCGTCGGCGAGAACGCCTTCGCCCACGAGTCGGGGATCCACGTGGCAGCGGTTCTGGAGGAGCCTCGTACATACGAGCTCTACTCCCCGGAGATGGTGGGGTCGGCGAGGAGGATAATCATCGGGAAGCACACGGGCGCTCGGGCCCTAAAGTACATCACTAAGAAGATGGGCTACGACCTCAAGAGGGACGAGATATGCCTTCTCGCCGAGAAGGTGAAGAGATGCAGCGAGTTCAAGCGCCCCATCTCCTGCGATGAGCTTCGAAAGCTGATCCACGACCTCGATATTGAGATAGTCTATCCTGACCTTTAGACTATAACCATTCCTTTAAGAAATATAAATCAATCTGGATGATATTAATACTGATGAGATAACGAGGACAATGAGCCCAAATTGCTTGCTGATTTAAGAGTCAAGTCGGGGCAGACCATCTCAAAATGGATACTCCAATTTAAATAAAGGTGTTTATTTCGGATCTAATTTATAAATTTTTTCTGGTCATTCTCTGCATTCAATTGAGGTCCCTGAAACATCTGATAGGAATTATCTATATACCTGACTAAAATTGGTGCGACCACCATCGTAAAATAGGGTGTAGAGGTTCTTCCGAGGGATCGGATTGACCGGCACCCTTTGAGGGGGAGGTGGCGCGTGTGAGGATCAGAGTATTTCTCAAGGTCTTTGGAACTCTCTTGAAGCTGCTGGGGGCGTTGATGTTCATCCCCGCCGGTGTATCTCTCGTCTACGGCGAGGTCGAGGGGGCGATAGCCTTCATAGCTCCTGCCCTTTTTACCTTCTCTCTTGGATTTGTCACTGAATTTTTGGGAGACGAGCAGGTCCTCTCCAACAAGGAGGGGTTCGCCCTCGTGGCCTTCGGATGGCTGGGTGCAGCAGCTACCGGGGCCCTCCCCTACATATTTTTGGGCCTGGGCCCCATGGACGCCCTCTTCGAGGCGATGTCCGGCTTCACCACGACGGGGGCTACAATCCTCAGCGAGGGAGGAGCCGATGGACTCTGGATCATAAACGCCACCGCCGCCAGCCAGAGCCTCGCGGCCTCCCTCGCCCAGATGGTCTTTCATAACGGTACCCTGAGTTCTTTAGCCGATTCGGCGAACCTCACGGCATCGAACATATCGACCCTAAACGAGACGATCCTCAACGCCAGCCTCAACAGCAATTTCGAAGGCGGGACCAGTCTCAGCCCAAGCCTGGAAGGGACGGAAACCTACCGAGGCTTGTTGTTCTGGAGGTGCTTCACCCAGTGGCTTGGCGGCATGGGAATTATCGTCCTCTTTATAGCGATCCTGCCGAACCTCGGCGTCGCGGGACGCCAGCTCTTTAAGGCAGAGGTTCCAGGACCGACGGAGGACCTGATCAGGCCTCGGATCAAGGAGACGGCCAAGATCCTCTGGGGCGTCTACATGGTCCTCACGGCAGCTGAGTTTCTCCTTCTGATGCTGGCGAAGATGCCGGCATATGACGCCATCTGCACCACCTTCTCCACCGTCTCGACCGGCGGCTTTTCGCCAAGGGTGGAGAGCGTCGCCCACTACAACGCCCTCGACTTCAACGGCCCCCTCATCGAGGTGGTCGTGATAGTCTTCATGTTCCTCTCTGGAGCGAACTTCGCTCTCCACTATCGGACTATGTACGTTGACAGAAAGAGCCTGATCAGAGATCCCGAGTTCAAATTCTACTCCCTTCTCGTTCTCTTCGCCATCATCGTCGCCATCTTCATCGGCGGAGTTGATAATAGCTTCTCAATAGAGGAAAACGATCCTGATGGTGTCGAGCTGGCAGGCCTCCGCCTCAGAACCGCGGCTTTCCAGGTTGTCTCGATCATCACCTCCACCGGCTTTGCCACCGCCGACTACGACCTCTGGTCCACCCCGGCAAAGCTGATCCTATTTTTGCTGATGTTCACCGGTGCCTGCGCCGGGTCGACGACAGGAGGGATAAAGCTCGTCCGGATTCTTCTTACGATGAGGTACTGCCGGCGGGAGCTCTTCAAGACCCTCCACCCAAAGGCCGTAATTGTGGTGAAGCTGAAGGGGGCTCCCGTCAAAGAGGACGTGATCCACTCCATCATGATCTTCATGGCCCTTTACATCTTGATCTTCGCCACAGCCTCGGTGATCTTCGCCTCAGTATGTTCTCTTGCAGAGGAAGAGACGGCTTCGGAGGAGATAGTCTGCTTCGTATCCGGGGCTGAGGGGGGAGAGAAGATAGTCTGCTTCGGGCCTCATGGCTGGATCGAGACCGAGGAGCTCCTCGGCTCAGACCCGAGGGCCTCCAGCTACGTCGCCTGTTTTGTCCCCTATGAGAACGCCACCAGGAGGATAGAGGTGGACCGAAGGCCTCTCAACCTCTCGGAGGTCTACGAGAGGACGGAGGGTGCCTTCTGGTCCAGGTCGGGGGGCGTAGGCGAGATCGAGATGGTCAGCGCCGCCACCGCCGTCGCCTCGGCCCTGGGAAACGTCGGCCCCGCCTTCAACCGCTTCGGCCCGACGGACGACTACTCGGAGGTTCCTGGACCTGGAAAGCTTCTCCTGATCATATGCATGTGGATCGGGAGGCTTGAGATCCTAACGGTGCTGGTGCTGCTAATACCCGACTTCTGGGATAATTGAGATGAGCTTAAAAAAAGGAGTTTTGAAGGGGGACGAATTAAGTTGAAACCGGAGATGAGGGTGGTCACCCTATGCGAGAACTCGGCTGGGTTGAGACGGGATGTCCTGGCAGAGCACGGCTTTTCGGCTTATGTGGAGTTTGGCGGCATAAGGCTGATATTCGATACGGGCCAGACCACCACTTCAGTCCACAATGCTCGAGTTCTGGGGATAGACCTGGCGGGAGTCCCGATAGCTCTCAGCCACGGCCATTACGATCACACCGGGGGCCTGGCGAGCCTTCTCGAAGAGACTGGACCCGTTCCTGTCTATGCTCATCCCGACGTCTTCGATGCCAGGTACTCTCGAAGGGGCGGAGTCCTCTGGCAGAACGGAATTCCTTTCGATAGAGAGGCACTGGAGGAGATGGGCGCCGAATTCAGCCTATCTAGGAATGCGCGGGAGATATCCTCCGGCCTCTGGCTCACGGGCGAGGTCCCAAGATCGACCGATTTCGAGGGGACAGACGAGAATCAGGTCATCCTCTCTGAAAATGGCGAGATCGTGATCGATCCCCTCCTCGACGATCAGGCTCTGGTCCTGGTCCTGGCGAGGGGCCTCTTCGTCCTCTTGGGGTGTGCCCACTCGGGGATGATCAACACCCTGATCCACGCCGGGAGGGTGACGGGCGTCGACACTGTCCTGGGAGTCGCCGGCGGAACCCATCTCGGCTTTGGCGGGGAGGACAACCTCCCAAAGACGATTGAAGCCCTTCGGGCCCTCGATCTCGAGATCCTCGCCCCCTCCCATTGCACCGGCTTCGCCGCCGCCTCGACTCTTGCGGCAGAGTTTCCAGATCGGTTTATCTTAAACAACGTCGGAACGGAGATAGTGTTATGAAGACCCTCAAACTCAGAGAAGGGGATCAGGGTCTGGAATTCGGAATTTGAAGGCATCGAAATATCAGGTGGCAGAGACGTATCGGGGACAGATTCCTCGCGCCACCACCAGGGAGACGCCGGGCCTTTTCAGCTCCTCAGCCAGGACCTCCATGATCGACTCTCTATCCTTTGGAAGGTCGATGGTCTGCAAGTCGAGAACGATCCGCTCCAGGATGGAGGTTATATCGGGGACGGGCTGGCCTCCTGTCATCGCCGCCACGCCGTTATTGAGGAGGACCACCAGGACATCTCTGTTTTTGTTTACGGCGTCGATGAGCCCCAAAAGGCCGGAGTGGGCGAGGGCGTAATCTCCGATGAGGGCGACCCCTTTCCTTCCGAAGCCGGAGGCGACCCCCACCGAGGAGCCGAGGCCGTAGACGACGTCCACCGCCTTCAGGGGCGGTCTCACCGCCCTGATGCTGCAGCCCGCATCCCCCGCCACCGGGACTCCTAAGTCTCGGACCGCCTCGTAGACTGGCCGGTAGGGGCAGTCGTCGCAGATGTTTTTGGAGGCCGGCCGGTCCAAAAACCTCTGGGGGGCGGGTCCGGGTCCCGGATCAGCGCCGGATTCGATCAGCTCCAGGGCCTTATTCAGATCCTCTGCCTCCATCCTTCCCCAGGGAAGATGGCCCGTCATCTTCCCGAAGACGTTTTTGCAGATCTGGAGCCGGGCCTCGATGAAGGGGGTGGGCTCCTCGACGACGAGAACCTTCTCGTGCCCTCGGATGAACTCCCGTATCGCGTCCCCTGGGAGGGGGTGGGAATAGCCCGCCACCAGCACGGGATATCTCTTCTCCAAATTCAGGGCCAGGCTGGCGGGCCTCCCCGAGGCTATGATCCCGAGGTCCCCTTCGCCGTCCCTCTGGAGGTTGAGGGTGGTGCTGGCGGAGGCAGATGTCAAGAGCGGCAGGACCTCGCCCCGGTACCTCTGGTGGCGCCCCTTAGCCGTCAGGTTCCAGATCGAGCGGTCGAAGGTTCCTGGTCGGCTCGCCTTCTCACTCCTTTCTTCTTTTCCCGTCTCTGCAAAGGCCGGTGAAGAACTTCCCGACCCGTCACCGAACTCAAAGGTCGTTCTGACCATCGCGGGGGATCCGATCCTCTCCGATAGATCGAAGGCCTCGGAGAGGGCCTGGCCCAGGAGGTCTGGGCTCCACGGGTCCAGAACGGGAATCTCACAGAGGGGTCCATAGTTTCTCACATCCATCTCCGCCTGGGACCCTTTGGGTCCCACGTCCTCTCCCGCCAGGACCACCAGCCCCGCCCCGATGGTGTGGGTCGGGGATATCGATAGGGGGTCGGAGAGGATGTTTACCCCCAGGTGCTTGACCAGGACGATCGATCTTCTTCCGGTGACCGAGGCCCCCAGGGCCACCTCCATCGCCACCTTCTCGTTCGTCGCCATCGAGGCTTCTTCTCCCAGGGACGGGATGGCGTCGGTTATCGGGTAACCCGGAACGTAGATTCTGAGATCTACCTTCAGGTCAGAGAGAGCCTCTCGCAATCTGTCCGCAGCCGTCGGCCCGCCTTTCACAAAACCGCCTCTTCAGACCTCGGGACTCACCGACTCGATGGGCCTAGCGCAGAAGGGGATCGCAGCCAGAGCCCCTATCAGCCCCTGGCCGGCCAAGACTACCTCGGAGCCGGTTCTTTTCGCAGTCTCGACCGCCAGGTCGAAAGGAATCCGCTCGGTCCTGCAGAGCTGGGAATAAGGCATCAGGGTCGAGGGGTCAAAGCCCCGATAGACGGCCATCCCGGTGTTTTCAGAGACGCTGTACCGTTCCAGAAGCTCCCGGAAGTCCGAGAGCATTGAGTCGGCCTTTTCCGGAAGGGCGGCGAACTCCACCACCGTCGAAACGCAGTTCTGGGTTTTGGTGGGAACCGGGAAGAGCTGGACGAGGGCGTGGGATACGTATCTCGCCTCGGGCCTGTCCACCGCAAGGGAGATGTTGTGGACGAGGGACCATGTAGCCCCTTCCGTCTTGGAGTCGGTGTCGTCGACGCCGATGATGATCCGCTCCCTCCGGGGAAGGACGATAGTCCCTCTTCCCACCTTCCCGCCACCCGACTCGGAGACGGTGCAGCGAAGGACGTCCCCTGCCCTCGATCGCGAGACGGTGGCCCCGACCCCGCCGCCGCCGAGGCCCGCGTAGGTTATCTCCACCTCGTCGCCGTTGACCAGTACCGACTCAAAGCCCGCCGACCTTTTGGAGGAGGCGAGGTCGAGTTCCGCTTTCCCGGCCCTCACCAGGTATCGGAACCACTCTCCCAGAGATCGGGAGCTGATGACGAGGGGTCCCTTCGAATAATGGTACAGAGACCAGGCCCCGCCTCCATAGCAGGATGACCGCTCAAGAATCTCCACCGTCTCGCCGCCGGGGCTCGTGACGGCATGAATCTGTCTGTAGACCACGGCGTAGGGATCGTCAAGACTTAGCACCATAGAACACCTCGAACGAATGTAGATAATCTTGAATCACGACATCGCTATATATCAGATTTCCCGGATTTGGGGGCCTCCTCGCCCTCTTTCGGCTTCATGTATTCCCGAAGGACGACGGTGGCGTAAGATCCCGCTGGAAGCTCGAACTTAATCAGGGCGGAGCCCGCCTCCTCTATCTCCACGACGGGGTCGACCCTGATGAGGGCGGGCCTTCTGGTGCCCGGCGATCCCAGTTCCGGGTTCGCATCCACCCGAAAGTCGGAGAGGAAGACCCCCTCCTCCCCCAGGACCGACCTCTCGATCTCGCCTGGGACTCCTTTCGCAAACTCTGACCGATGCCCAAATAGGGGCAGGGTCACAAAGGCCCTTCCCCTCTCCGCCAGCCTGTTGACAGCCCCGAGGTTCGTCTCGTCTACGGCCTGGATCTTCTCTACGTCGGGGAGACCGCCCTTCGAGAAGCAGACAACGTCCCCCTCCACCGCCCGATGGAGGGGCAGGCCGGACCTCATCCTCTCTGAGAGGATTTTGTTATAGAGATGGGACTGGTAGGCGTGGACGAAGAGCCTCCTGAGGTTCGGTGATAGAACATTGAAGGAGGAGGCCCATTCGCCCCCCTCCACAAGGCGGCTCATCATCGCCCTCTCGTAGCGGAGACGGAGGGGATACTCCTGGAGGGCCCGCCTGAAGTCACGATCGGCGAGGAGCCTCGACCGCACAGCTCTGGTCGTATCGGGCTCTCCTGGGAAGGGGAGGGCGAGGTAGGTCATAACAGCTCTCTCCGGGTTGCCCCTCACCAGGGCCTCACCGACGAGGTGGGTAACGGGCCTCACCTCGCCGAACCTCTGGACCCCGAAGTAGTTGGGAAGGCCCCCGAAGTGGCGTATCTCCTCGGTGACGGCTTCCAGACGGCCAGAGACCTCCTTATCGTCTAGGCGGATCTCTCTGATCCGGACGGCGAACCGATTTCCCCGAAGGTCGCCGAGGGATACCGCCCGGTTGGACCTTCCCAGGACATTGATCTTTACGCCGGGAAGGGTCACTCGGGAAAGCTCCTTTTCGTCGAGGCCCATTATGCTCATCCGCTGCCTGGTGACTGCGTTCTTGTCTTTGGTCCCAGCCCAGGAAAACCGTTTCTGGCTGATCTTCAGCTGGCGGGATAGGTCCCTCACCAGGTGGTGGGCCTCCCAGCCCACCTTCTCGACCTCGACGATCAGGTAACGTCCGCCCTCGTAATTCTGTTCCTCATAAATCTCCTCAACGACGAAGTCATCGCAATCGACGCGGAGCCGTCCCCCGCATCCGGGGCAACTGGTGGCATAAAGCTCCATCCCGATGGCTCTATCAAACTCGGAGGCCTCGATCATATCAGATCCTCTCCTCCGGCCGTCAGACTAGCTTCAGGTTTCCCGTGATCTTGTCGAGCATGGCGGCCGAAGCGGGACCTAGGCCCAGCGCAGTCACAGTTCCGGGGGGGATCTCGGTGAGCCCCGCGTCGATCACTATGGCGCAGGCGACATTCGCCCTCTCTGCCCCCTCCCTCAGCCTGAAGATCTCCTGGAGGGATGGGACCTTGAGGACGATCTTCCTCTGACCCTCCTCCTTCCAGTCCCTGACGGTGCGCTTGTCCGCCCGTTCCATGGCGAGGATCGCCGCGTGGGCCACCTGGACTGCGAGCTTGCCGGAAGAGAGCTTCAGATCTTCGCGGATCACTATACATTGCTTGAACTCCATGATGTCGAGGGTTAGATCCTGCATCAGATAAAAGGGTGCAGGCTCACCAGCGACGACCTTGAACCGGCCCGATGGGAGCCTGCAAAAAGAGGCGAAGAGTGATGAAGAGGGGAAGGTTTCTGCCTTCAGGCCTCTCCCGTCATCACCTTGACGCATAGGGGGCTTTTGACGATGTTACCGAGCTTCGCTCCGATAAGATACTCCAGGTTCTTGTCCGCGGCGATGTCCAGGATCCTCTGGGTGACGACCCCGTCGAAGATGACCCCAGCAACGTCGCCGTTGGACTCCTTCAGCTCTTTGGCGAGATCTCTCACGGCCACCTCTCGGACCAGGTTCTGATTTCTATCGAAGAGGCGGGCAGAAAGGGTGCCATTCAGGGCTTCGAGATGGGGCAAAAACCACTGACCCGAATCTTCGGCAGCCTCCCGTTCCTTCTCGGCGATCTGCTTGGCTTCGGGCTCGAACTCCTCCTCCTCCAATGGCTCAGGTTCGTGAACTTGGATTATGGGCGCAGCCTCAACGCTCCGATCTGTCCCCCTGCTGATCCTTACCGGCCTCTCCCTGATAAGGCTCTTTCTCCTGGTGGTTACCTCTCGCCGCTGTTTCTTTGAGAGGGGCTTGATCTTGTAGAAGTCCAGGACCTGCTCGACGGGGATCTTCTGGCGGAGGGCTCGGACTATCTCCTTCTGAGACATATCCTCGACGCACTTTCCCTCGGGGGCTCTCGCCACGTAATCGATGTCAGCGACCTGGAGTAGCTCCTTTACGATAAGCTCTCCCCCCCGATCTCCGTCAGTGAAGGCCGTCACCACCTTCTTGCTGCAGAGCTCCGCGATGGTGGGTGGGACGTTCGTTCCCCCGACTGCGACGGCGTTCTTGATGCCGTATCTGAGGAGGTTCAAGACGTCGGCCCTCCCCTCCACCACCAGGATGGCGTCGGAGTCTAGGACGTTGGGGCCTGCGGGGAGCCGGTCAGGCCCGATGTGGGTGATCTCTTCTACCCTCACAGACTGCTTAATCTGTTCAGTGATCCCCTGGGTGTCCAAGAGGTTCTCGTCGAACATCTCCATTATGATCTGTTTCGCCCTGTCCACCACGTACTTTCTTTTGGAGGCCCGGACGTCCTCGATGTTGGAGACGTTGATCCTGGCTATGCATGGACCGACCCGATCGATCGTCTCGAGGGCTGAGGCGAGGATCGCCGTCTCCACCTTGTCGAAGCTCGAGGGTATCGAGATCGACCCTGAGGATTTGCCGCCGCTGGACGTTATCTGGACGTCGATCCGGCCGATCCGGCCGGTCTTCTGAAGATCCCGCAGATCGAGGTCGCTTCCGAGGAGCCCTTCGGTCTGGCCGAATATGGCGCCGACGACGTCGGGCCTCTCCACGATACCGTCTGCAGCGATTTCAGCGTGAATTACGTATTTAGTGGTATCAACATTCTGCATGGCAGACACCTCAAATTTTAAGAATGATGGTATAGATCCCTTTTTCCATCGTGAGCAGATTGGATTTGGGGGTATTTCAGGTTAGGGCGTCAGGCCGGGTCCAGCTCTTCCAAGATCTCTCGAAGCCTTCTATTGACCTCGGCGGTGATGTGCCGTTCGAGATCATAGTTTTCGATGTTTTCGTGGATCGCCGTCCCCACGATTACGCCCTTGAGAAACGCAGCTCTCCTATCCTCCTCCACGGAGTTTAGGACGCGATTGAGATATCTCTGGAGGGTGGTGCCGGGGATGGACCTGTAGGCGTCCAGCTCATCCATCACCAGGAGGACCTCGTCCTCTTCGAATCCGGCCACGTCCAGGAATGTAGAAAAGTCGTACTTCTCATATTGATACACCGACGTCTGGAAGTTGTGCTCGTCATACTGATACATGGGTTCACCTTCGGTGTTTGACGGGGCCGAGTTTGCGGGAAACTATTTATCTTGCGCGCTTCAACTCCGCCTCTATCGGGTGCAAACCGGCTCAAAAGCGGTGAAGCATCTCGGTTTTGCAGTCGAATCAGGGCGGGGGTTGCCAAGTGGCCAAAGGCGCGGGACTTAAGATCCCGTCTCGCAGGAGTTCGCGGGTTCGAATCCCGTTCCCCGCACTTTATTAAGCCTTCTGTTGTTGATTAGGAGAGACTTTCTTTGCCGCTTGATCTATGTTTACGTGAAGGCTAAGATAGGTAATTTCCCGACTCCTTAATATAATATTGTCTCCGATCCGTCTCATACCGCCTTAGATTATGCATTTTTTCGTCGGTAGGGGTCAAAAGAATCTATTCGCATCCGGTCTGTGAGTTAAATCAATCCTAACCCTACACCCCCCCACACTTAACGCTGGATATGAACGCCTCCACGACCTTAAGCTCTTATCCCCCGGAATGGGCGGGAGAGAATCGAGGAGCCACCTATCCCTCCACCAGGGCCATCGCGCCCCTCGCCCTCTCAGGCCATCATCTGAGACGAAATAATTATCGGATCCTATTTTCGTCCTGCTTGCCATCTGCTCTAGTCCACTGGGATGCTGAAGTCCATGGACTCGATCATCTCCTCCACCAAAGGCGATAGCTTATCTTTCATATCTGGTCGCAGCTCCACCAGCTTGAAGAAGATCAGCATCTTATAGGACATGCTGATGTCATCGAGACTCTCTTCAATGCTTGCCATGCTGTCGCAGATCTCTTCGAGCTTCTCTGAAATCTCCTCAAGAACAACTGTTTTTGAATCCTCTTTAGCCATTATTGCCTCACCTCTGAGCTACGGTCTGCTCCAAATACGAATACGAATAACGCCAGCCCAATATATTTATAATTAAATTATTAATTAAAATTATTCAATAATTTAATATAAATAAATTATGGCAGATCTCTCTGCCACATCCCGATCAGACGACCTTCTTTCCCGCCGTCGGGCCCCACATGGCGTTGTAGACCTCCTCGACGTTCACCACCACGGCTGCCTTCGCTGGGAGCTTGTTGTTGACGGCGAGGACCCACTTCGTCATCTCGTCGAAGTACTTTCCTTCCTTATAGACGGTGGCCTTCCCCTTGATCTGGAAGGACTTCTTCGTCTCGGTGTCGTAGCATAGGATTGATATCTTGGGGTTCTCTGTGAGGTTTGCCGCGGTTTTGTAGAAGAAGTTGTCTGCGATCATGATCGTCTCGTCGTCGATGACCTTCAAAAAACCGACATAGACGACGTTTGGGGTGCCGGAGGCGTCGGCGGTGGCGATGGGGGCGGGCTTCTGCTTCTCCAGGGTTGCTCTAACATCAGCTGGCATCTTGACCATTAAGATCACCTTCCTCCAAATAGAATATCAATATATTTATTCTTTGCGTAACAGGCGGGAAGGACCGGGCGGGAAAGGGTGGGCAAGGAAAGGTGGGCTGGGAAATAGCCACCCCGGAAAAAGTAATCGGAAATGCGGGCAGATCGGTGAGGATGAAGGCCGGGGCCTCGGCCCCAGCTCCTTCCGATCAGGCGATCCTTTCCCCTGCCGAGGGGCCGGAGTTCGCCTCGTAGACCTCCTCGACCTTAAAGATCACAGCCCGCCTCATTTGAAGGTCGGCCTTACGGGCCCGGACCGACTCGGCCATCTCCTCGAAGGTCGGCCCCTCGTCCGCGAAGGTCACCGTCCCCTTGATCTGGTAGGATCTCCTCGGGTCCTTCGTCCAGCAGACGACGGACGCCCTGGGGTTCTCCGCCAGGTTCGCTGCAGTCTTGTTGAAGAAGTTGTTCGCGAATACCAGGGTCTCGTCGTCTTTTATCTTCAGGATCCCCATGAAGACGACGTTCGGCTTTCCGTCGGATGAGGCGGTCGCGAAGGGGATGGGCCACTGCTTCTCCAGGGTCTCTCTCACCTCGGGGGGCATATTCACCATATCATCATCACCACCAGCTAGACGGCCTTCAGTTTATTTATTCCTTGTTCCCAGGGCACACTTTATGAAATGGTGGGGAAACTCTCGATAGGAGGCCGCATGGAAGTGGTTGTAGGAGGCGACCAGGTTCCCCTCGACGATCCCGTCCATGCCCCTCTCGATCCCCGTACCCCGACGGAGCCGGATCGCGTACTCGACCTCGGCGTCATCGTCAAGGACCAGCTCTGAGTGGTGGAACTCGTGGCCGAGGAAGGCGGCGCCCCGGGGGCCCATGGAGCAGTCGCGAAGAAACTCCCCCTCGGTATAGCTGACTATCCTCCGTCCCCCCATTCTGGTCTTCGCCGGGACGAGGCCGACGGCCGGGCGGGACTCGCCGTCCCAATCGATCTCCTCGCATAGGTACATCAGGCCTCCGCACTCGCCGAATATGGGGATATCTTCCTCATGAGCCTTCTTTATTGAGGCGATCATCGATCTGTTCACCGACAGCTCTTCGGCGTAAAGCTCTGGGTACCCTCCGCCGATGTAGAGACCGTCGATCTCCGGGAGGGCTGGATCGTGGATCGGGCTCACCGGCACCACTTCAGCCCCAGAGAGCTCTATAAGCTCGACATTATCCCGGTAATAGAAGTTGAAGGCCTCGTCCAGGGCGATGCCGATCCTTACCCCATCCCCAAAGCTGCTCGGCCGGTAAAGGTCCGGCTCCAGAGGCTGGAGGGGCTCGGCCTCGGCGGCGATCTCGAGGATCCGATCGATGTCCAGCCCCTCCTCCACCACCTTTCTGATCTCGTCGAGCCTCTCCGCAAAGCCGGTGTGCTTCCTCTCCCCCTCGAGCATAGGGATGAGCCCCAGGTGGCGCATCGATAGATGCATCGACTCGTCTCGAGGGATCACCCCCACGACCTCGATTCCGGCATGATCTCGAATCGCCGAGATCGCCTTCTCGGCGTGCCGCTCGCTCCCTACCTTGTTGAGGATGACGCCCTTTATATCGACGTTCGGGTCGAAGTCGATGTAGCCTTTCACCAGAGCCGCAGCGCTCCTGGTAATGCTTCTTGCGTCCACCACCAGGATCACCGGCGACCTCAGCATCTTGGCTATCTGGGCGGTGGACCCCCGGTCGCCGTCGTACCCCTCGTAGAGCCCCCGTACCCCCTCGATGACGGCGACCTCAGCCCCATCGGAGGCGTGGGCGTAGATCTCTCGGATCGTCTTCTCCGGCATCAGATGGCCGTCGAGGTTCCGGCACCATCTGCCTGTGATCCCGGTGTGGTAGCTGGGGTCGATATAGTCGAGAGCCACCTTGAAGGACTGGACCGCAAGGCCCCTTCCCCGGAGGGCCGAGAGGAGCCCCGCCACGATCGTCGTCTTGCCGCTGGAGCTTCGATCCCCGGCGAAGAGAATTCTTGGAAGGTCTCTGCTCATAGGAGGGACAGCTCCCGTAGCCGATCGTCGTCGATGGGGTTGGGGTGCCTCGGCATCGAGTCCCCATAGACGTGCTCTGCCAGTTTTCGATAGATATCGGCTATATCCGACTCAGGCGCCCCCTCGATCACCGATACACCCTTCCTCTCACACCTCTGTACGATGGGGTCTTTCGGGATGAAGGCGACCATCTCGCTTCCCAGCTCCCGGGCGAACTTCCCCACGATCTCTCTCTCGCCTGAGGCCTCTCGGGAGTTGCAGATGACCCCCGCAAGGGGCGTGTTCAGCCTCTTCAATCCCCGGCAGATGTTGTTTGCGGCGTAGATGGGCATGTACTCTCCAGATGTTATGATATAGGCCTGGGTCACGAGCCCCTTTCGTATGGGGGCGGAGAAGCCGCCGCAGACGATGTCTCCAGGCACGTCGTAGAGGGTTAGGTCCGTCTCGTCGAGGACCTTTGAGACCTTCTTCAGAAACTCTATGGCGACGATGATTCCCCGTCCTGCGCAACCGACCCCGGGCTCGGGTCCCCCGACCTCGATGCACTTGACGCCCCCGTACCCCTCAAAGACGACGTCTTCCTCGGCTATCTCGCCGCCCGCCCTGATCAGATCCATCATCGTCGGGATCCTCCTTCCGACGAGGGTTATAGTCGAGTCGCTCTTGGGATCGCATCCCACCATCAGAACCCGGCGACCTTTCTCGGCGCAGGCCGCCGCGATGTTGGAGGCGGTGCAGGACTTCCCGATCCCCCCCTTGCCGTATATCGCAACATGCTTAACCTGGGACATGTTCTATCTCCAGAACGCTCAAAGCCACTCCATGGGATATACAAGTTATCCAAGTTGGTGTTACTGACACGGGGAGTCCGGAGAAGATGAGATCGAATTTCAGGGGCAGAACTTCGGAGGTCGAAGCCGGGAAGGGAGTGAAGAAGAAGGCGGTCGGCATTCTGGTGGTCCTGGGCCTTTTGACGATGACCATGGGGGCCTCTGCCCAGGTGCCTGCGGCTTTGGTCCGGGGGGCGTTTTCCGACGGAAACGGAAGCTGGAACGCCGAGAGCTTCGGCTGGTTCTACTACGACCTAGACGAGGGAACCGGTGGCGAGAGGCTCACCATTGAGGCAGAAGGACGAGTGGTAAAAGAGGGGCACCTCGTATACTCGAGCGAAGTCTGGAACGATGAGTTCGACTTTGGGGAGTGGGGTTTCTACGAGGCGGTGGCCTTCCTGGGGAAGCGATATTTGGCGGGCTACCCAGAGAGCAAACTCACCGACGCCGTATCCGCCCTGGAGGAGGGGGAGCTGAGGGAGATTCTCATCGACTTCTACGGGATCCAGACCGCCACCACAGACGATCCCCTCCTTCTCGCTGATGGCTACCGGCTTGAGGTGGCTGGAGCCTCCTCCGACGGAAGAAAGGTTAACCTGATTTGCAAGAAGAACGGCATCGAGGTGGACCGGGCTGTGGTGAGGCTCGGCGATACCTATGTCTACGAGGTGGGCGACGACGATCTTCCCGTGATCTTGGCCCATGTCAGCGCGGCGATGCAGGGAGTCGAGAAGGCGATCGTCGACTTCGACGGCGTATTTCAGGTTCGAGATCTCCCCACCCTCAAGCTTGAGGAGGGCGACCTGATTGAACTTATGGAGGTGGCGACGCTCTCAGAGAGAAGGATCGTGCTTGAGAACAGCAAAGATCTGGTCCTTCGAAGGGACAACACCATAAGCCTGGTCGGAAATCTTATGCTGAGGGTGAGGAATACTCCCCACTTGATCTACTATCCCCAGGGGGCCATCACCGACTATGGCGTCCAGGAGATCAGGGGGCCGGTCTACGGTGAAAGCTCACAAGTGCCGATTAGCACTGCTGCTGGTGAATTTGTGGGATATGCTCAAGCTCGATGGAACGACGAGAATTTTGCAGGTTTTTATTTTGACGATGATAAAAAGATAGGATCCGAGACGTTTATAATTCACAGGACGGACGGCAGGAATATAAAAACCATACGTAGCGATGGGAAGAGGTTGGTGGATGGCGCAGAGTACATATGTTTTGTCCATGAGGTAGATTTTGAGTTCGATCCCTGGGGACGCTATCAGGTTTTGTGCTTCCTCGGAGACGTATGGTTTGCTGGTTATGGATCTGCCTCAAATCTAGATGTAGATGATATCAGCATGCTGGAGAAAGAGCAGATAGGCCGTGTTCTCATCGACACCGACCAGAAAGACAAGGCAGTGGCGGGGGAGAGGTATCTCCTCGGGGAAGGATATACTCTCGAAATCCGCGACGTCGTAAAAGAAGACGTCGAAGAAGACAAGATATTTATTGAGTTAAGAAAGAACGGTCAATTGTTAGACTCGGCTGTGATCAAACCAAACTCCACATACATATACGAGAGAGACGTGGGCGATGTCGAAGACCTGCCGATAATCGCTCTGCATGTGGAGAGCATCTTCAGCGATGGGGACCAACAGTTTGCAATAATAGACGGACTATTCCAGGTATCTGACAGCCAATATCTATCTATCGAGCCCGGGGACGAACTCGCCAAAATGGTCGTACTGGTGATGAATCCGAACCTCGGGATATATATGGTCAATACGAAAAATATAGAACTGAAGCGCGATTCCGATGTCGATATTCTGCCGGGAATGAAGATCGCCGTTGCAGACGACGATGTCCTCAGATACTACATCTACAAAAACGAGTATGTGGTCCCCCTCCCAGAGTTGGTGGACCTGTTCGTCCCTGAGGAGCCAGTTCCCTCGGCGGGGCTCGCGAACTTCTCGATCCTCATCCGTGCAGGCGATATCAAGAGCGTAACCGCCGAGACATTAGACCCCAAGAGCCGGAGAGTGATCCTGGGCGATCTGACTGGAACGGGAGTTGGGGCCAAAGACCAGTGGCTCTACTCCTGGCAGTGGAACGCCACCGTTTCCGCCCTCAGCGATGACGGTACCGTCCTTCCTGAATCGGATGTTCAAGGGGGTGTTCTACAAATCAACAACTCCACCGATCCGGTCTCTGTGATGGTGAATTTCGATGACTCCGGATGGATCAGCCTCATCCAGGATGCTGCGGGAGAGATCTACTACGTATCTCCCACCGAGTACGAAAAGCTGGGAGCTTCCGCAAGCTATGGGGAGATGGTCTCAGATGAGGAGCTGCGAAAGAGGTACGTCAAGGTCGAGCCGGGCGAAAGCGAGATCAGATTCTTTGCGGTCGTCGACGGCAGGGCCGCTCTCACTGGGACGAGCCATAAACTCTGGTTCTCGCCCCAGGGGCTTGAACCTCACCTGGTCAGGGTCGGGGCCCCGCCCGGCCGCTACGAGGTGAGGCTGAGGGTGGAGAACGTCATGGACGCCCTCCAGGTGACAGGCTTATACTTTGAGGTCGCGGGGACCGATACCGGCGAGGCGGGGAATGAAATTACAAATGTCACCGCCAACCTCCCGTCTCAGGAGCGACAGAATGAGACCCACGAGGGGCGGAGATCAAGCCCCTCATCGGGGGCGTTAGCTGCCCTGCTGGCCCTCGGCTTCGCCGCCAGCTTCGCTGGGGGGCGGAGGCGTTAGCCACTCCCCCCGTCTTCGCCCAAGCTCCTGACGTGCCCATCGTCGCCGCCTCGACAAGGCCATAATCGATATCATTTTCGGCCACTTCAGATGGAAAACATGAATGTCTTAGGAAAAATTTATTTACATATATCTCCCTTCAAGGTTCATGAGAATCATCACCACACTTTTAGCGGCGCTGATCCTGCTGGGCATTGGAGCCGTCCCCTCTCTGACCCAATTTTATGACGGGTACGACGGCGGATATTATGACGGGTACGAGGAAGGCTACACCTGCTGGATGTGTCCCAACTGCGGCCTCGTCGTCCCGCTCGACGTTCAGGTGGATGAGAGCGCCACCGAGTACCAAACGATCTTGGGCGAGGTCATGTACCTCAACCCCTACGATCCGGAAGATCATTGCCCCTACTGCGGCACCTACGGGGCGTACTTCGTCTTGGTCCCATGCTCTGGGGATTACGAGGACGAAGAGGAGTACGGGGACCATGAGGAGTACGAAGACGGGGAATATTACGAAGATTATGAGGGAGGCGAGGAATATTCAGAGATTCAAGAAGAATACGAAGAGACCGAATATGTAGAAACGGGTGAAGAATGCGCGGATGGCGACGAGATCGCCATTAACGATACTGAAGAGATCACCGCTGCGGCGTCCACTGAAACTCCTGCCGAAGAGGCCCGAAAGATCCTGATCGTCATCCCAATAAAGGACTTCAACGACGATGAGTTTAGCGCCTCGGAGACCCTATTCCTCGACGAGGGCTTCGAGGTCGTTGTAGCATCCAAAGGAACAGAAGTGGCTCTGGGAATGGATGGGACCGCTGTCGCCGTCGACCTGGGGGTCGCCGACGCTGATCTATCTGACTACGAGGCAGTCGTCTTCATCGGCGGTCCCGGCGTCGACGATCTGGAGCTCTACGAGGAGCCGGACTACCTCAGCATTGCAAGCTCTGCCCGAGATCAGGACGTGATCGTCGGCGCCATCTGCGTCGCCCCGAAGATCTTGGCGAACGCATGGCTCCTCGGCGGCAGGAAGGCGACGGTCTTCCCCGACTCCGAGTCGATCGCCTACATAGAGTCTAAGGGCGCGACTTACACCGATGAGCAGGTGGTCAGAGACGGAAAGATCATCACCGCCTGCTGCCCTGAGGCCTCCGAGGCCTTCGCGGAGGCTGTGGTAGCGGCGGTGAAGGAAGGGCAGCCTGATCTTCTGGCCTCTAAAGAGCACGCACGATCGTGGTAGGCTCTGGTCGCCCCCCCATCATTTTTGGAGTGAGGTAAAGCTAGTTTCATAAGATAGCGGCGTTGAAAAGGTCGAGTATCATCTATCAAATGCTTCCCTAGATGTTATCGTAGCCCGAGTCTGCAAAGATATTCCACGTAACAGTATCAGGTCCTATCGAAGAGCAGAGATCGACAAAATGGTTGAGGGGGCGGACGTCAATTTCCTTCGAAACCGATTTAACCCAAGGATGCCACATATCTCGGCGACATGTCAGATTATTCCGTCAATCAGTTCTTAGAGCTCTCAAAGACTCCCAAGATCGACATCGAGGTCTGCGATGTCACCCTGAGAGACGGTGAGCAGATGCCCGGCGTCGTCTTCAGGCCCGACGAGAAGCTGGACATAGCCATCAAGCTGAACGAGGTGGGGGTCGAGATCATCGAGGCTGGCTTTCCCGTCGTCTCGGAGGCGGAGAAGAGGGCGGTTCAGGACGTCTCCAACCTCGGCCTCGACTCGAAGATCTCAGTTCTCTCCCGGTCCGTCCCAAAAGATGTGGATGCGGCCCTCGACTGCGACGTGGACATGGTGAGCGTCTTTATAGCCACCTCTGAGCTCCACCTGAAGTACAAGCTCCACATGACCTGCGACCAGGCCGTCAAATGCGCCTTTGAGACGGTGGAGTACGCCAAGGACCACGGACTCATCGTTCGGTTCTCGGCGGAGGACGCCACCCGAACCGACTTTGAGCTTCTGAAGAGGCTCTACAGAAGGGCTGAGGAGTGCGGGGCCGATTATGTCAGCATCGCCGATACAGTGGGGATCATGAACCCCAGGACCACCTATTACCTCGTCAGAGAGATCAAAAAGGAGGTCAACGTCCCGATATGCATGCACTGTCACGACGACCTGGGGATGGCCCTTGCCAATACCCTGGCGGCGGCGGAGGCCGGAGCAAAACAGCTTCACACCACCGTAAACGGGATCGGCGAGAGGAGCGGGAACACCCCCCTGGAGGAGCTGATGGTGGCCCTCAAGGTCCATTACGGCGTCGACCGGTACGACACCACCAAGCTGACCTCCCTTTCGAAGCTCGTCCAGAGCTACTCGGGGGTTATCATGCCCAAGAACAAGGCCGTCGTCGGCGAGAACGCCTTCGCCCACGAGTCGGGGATCCACGTGGCAGCGGTTCTGGAGGAGCCTCGTACATACGAGCTCTACTCCCCGGAGATGGTGGGGTCGGCGAGGAGGATAATCATCGGGAAGCACACGGGCGCTCGGGCCCTAAAGTACATCACTAAGAAGATGGGCTACGACCTCAAGAGGGACGAGATATGCCTTCTCGCCGAGAAGGTGAAGAGATGCAGCGAGTTCAAGCGCCCCATCTCCTGCGATGAGCTTCGAAAGCTGATCCACGACCTCGATATTGAGATAGTCTATCCTGACCTTTAGACTATAACCATTCCTTTAAGAAATATAAATCAATCTGGATGATATTAATACTGATGAGATAACGAGGACAATGAGCCCAAATTGCTTGCTGATTTAAGAGTCAAGTCGGGGCAGACCATCTCAAAATGGATACTCCAATTTAAATAAAGGTGTTTATTTCGGATCTAATTTATAAATTTTTTCTGGTCATTCTCTGCATTCAATTGAGGTCCCTGAAACATCTGATAGGAATTATCTATATACCTGACTAAAATTGGTGCGACCACCATCGTAAAATAGGGTGTAGAGGTTCTTCCGAGGGATCGGATTGACCGGCACCCTTTGAGGGGGAGGTGGCGCGTGTGAGGATCAGAGTATTTCTCAAGGTCTTTGGAACTCTCTTGAAGCTGCTGGGGGCGTTGATGTTCATCCCCGCCGGTGTATCTCTCGTCTACGGCGAGGTCGAGGGGGCGATAGCCTTCATAGCTCCTGCCCTTTTTACCTTCTCTCTTGGATTTGTCACTGAATTTTTGGGAGACGAGCAGGTCCTCTCCAACAAGGAGGGGTTCGCCCTCGTGGCCTTCGGATGGCTGGGTGCAGCAGCTACCGGGGCCCTCCCCTACATATTTTTGGGCCTGGGCCCCATGGACGCCCTCTTCGAGGCGATGTCCGGCTTCACCACGACGGGGGCTACAATCCTCAGCGAGGGAGGAGCCGATGGACTCTGGATCATAAACGCCACCGCCGCCAGCCAGAGCCTCGCGGCCTCCCTCGCCCAGATGGTCTTTCATAACGGTACCCTGAGTTCTTTAGCCGATTCGGCGAACCTCACGGCATCGAACATATCGACCCTAAACGAGACGATCCTCAACGCCAGCCTCAACAGCAATTTCGAAGGCGGGACCAGTCTCAGCCCAAGCCTGGAAGGGACGGAAACCTACCGAGGCTTGTTGTTCTGGAGGTGCTTCACCCAGTGGCTTGGCGGCATGGGAATTATCGTCCTCTTTATAGCGATCCTGCCGAACCTCGGCGTCGCGGGACGCCAGCTCTTTAAGGCAGAGGTTCCAGGACCGACGGAGGACCTGATCAGGCCTCGGATCAAGGAGACGGCCAAGATCCTCTGGGGCGTCTACATGGTCCTCACGGCAGCTGAGTTTCTCCTTCTGATGCTGGCGAAGATGCCGGCATATGACGCCATCTGCACCACCTTCTCCACCGTCTCGACCGGCGGCTTTTCGCCAAGGGTGGAGAGCGTCGCCCACTACAACGCCCTCGACTTCAACGGCCCCCTCATCGAGGTGGTCGTGATAGTCTTCATGTTCCTCTCTGGAGCGAACTTCGCTCTCCACTATCGGACTATGTACGTTGACAGAAAGAGCCTGATCAGAGATCCCGAGTTCAAATTCTACTCCCTTCTCGTTCTCTTCGCCATCATCGTCGCCATCTTCATCGGCGGAGTTGATAATAGCTTCTCAATAGAGGAAAACGATCCTGATGGTGTCGAGCTGGCAGGCCTCCGCCTCAGAACCGCGGCTTTCCAGGTTGTCTCGATCATCACCTCCACCGGCTTTGCCACCGCCGACTACGACCTCTGGTCCACCCCGGCAAAGCTGATCCTATTTTTGCTGATGTTCACCGGTGCCTGCGCCGGGTCGACGACAGGAGGGATAAAGCTCGTCCGGATTCTTCTTACGATGAGGTACTGCCGGCGGGAGCTCTTCAAGACCCTCCACCCAAAGGCCGTAATTGTGGTGAAGCTGAAGGGGGCTCCCGTCAAAGAGGACGTGATCCACTCCATCATGATCTTCATGGCCCTTTACATCTTGATCTTCGCCACAGCCTCGGTGATCTTCGCCTCAGTATGTTCTCTTGCAGAGGAAGAGACGGCTTCGGAGGAGATAGTCTGCTTCGTATCCGGGGCTGAGGGGGGAGAGAAGATAGTCTGCTTCGGGCCTCATGGCTGGATCGAGACCGAGGAGCTCCTCGGCTCAGACCCGAGGGCCTCCAGCTACGTCGCCTGTTTTGTCCCCTATGAGAACGCCACCAGGAGGATAGAGGTGGACCGAAGGCCTCTCAACCTCTCGGAGGTCTACGAGAGGACGGAGGGTGCCTTCTGGTCCAGGTCGGGGGGCGTAGGCGAGATCGAGATGGTCAGCGCCGCCACCGCCGTCGCCTCGGCCCTGGGAAACGTCGGCCCCGCCTTCAACCGCTTCGGCCCGACGGACGACTACTCGGAGGTTCCTGGACCTGGAAAGCTTCTCCTGATCATATGCATGTGGATCGGGAGGCTTGAGATCCTAACGGTGCTGGTGCTGCTAATACCCGACTTCTGGGATAATTGAGATGAGCTTAAAAAAAGGAGTTTTGAAGGGGGACGAATTAAGTTGAAACCGGAGATGAGGGTGGTCACCCTATGCGAGAACTCGGCTGGGTTGAGACGGGATGTCCTGGCAGAGCACGGCTTTTCGGCTTATGTGGAGTTTGGCGGCATAAGGCTGATATTCGATACGGGCCAGACCACCACTTCAGTCCACAATGCTCGAGTTCTGGGGATAGACCTGGCGGGAGTCCCGATAGCTCTCAGCCACGGCCATTACGATCACACCGGGGGCCTGGCGAGCCTTCTCGAAGAGACTGGACCCGTTCCTGTCTATGCTCATCCCGACGTCTTCGATGCCAGGTACTCTCGAAGGGGCGGAGTCCTCTGGCAGAACGGAATTCCTTTCGATAGAGAGGCACTGGAGGAGATGGGCGCCGAATTCAGCCTATCTAGGAATGCGCGGGAGATATCCTCCGGCCTCTGGCTCACGGGCGAGGTCCCAAGATCGACCGATTTCGAGGGGACAGACGAGAATCAGGTCATCCTCTCTGAAAATGGCGAGATCGTGATCGATCCCCTCCTCGACGATCAGGCTCTGGTCCTGGTCCTGGCGAGGGGCCTCTTCGTCCTCTTGGGGTGTGCCCACTCGGGGATGATCAACACCCTGATCCACGCCGGGAGGGTGACGGGCGTCGACACTGTCCTGGGAGTCGCCGGCGGAACCCATCTCGGCTTTGGCGGGGAGGACAACCTCCCAAAGACGATTGAAGCCCTTCGGGCCCTCGATCTCGAGATCCTCGCCCCCTCCCATTGCACCGGCTTCGCCGCCGCCTCGACTCTTGCGGCAGAGTTTCCAGATCGGTTTATCTTAAACAACGTCGGAACGGAGATAGTGTTATGAAGACCCTCAAACTCAGAGAAGGGGATCAGGGTCTGGAATTCGGAATTTGAAGGCATCGAAATATCAGGTGGCAGAGACGTATCGGGGACAGATTCCTCGCGCCACCACCAGGGAGACGCCGGGCCTTTTCAGCTCCTCAGCCAGGACCTCCATGATCGACTCTCTATCCTTTGGAAGGTCGATGGTCTGCAAGTCGAGAACGATCCGCTCCAGGATGGAGGTTATATCGGGGACGGGCTGGCCTCCTGTCATCGCCGCCACGCCGTTATTGAGGAGGACCACCAGGACATCTCTGTTTTTGTTTACGGCGTCGATGAGCCCCAAAAGGCCGGAGTGGGCGAGGGCGTAATCTCCGATGAGGGCGACCCCTTTCCTTCCGAAGCCGGAGGCGACCCCCACCGAGGAGCCGAGGCCGTAGACGACGTCCACCGCCTTCAGGGGCGGTCTCACCGCCCTGATGCTGCAGCCCGCATCCCCCGCCACCGGGACTCCTAAGTCTCGGACCGCCTCGTAGACTGGCCGGTAGGGGCAGTCGTCGCAGATGTTTTTGGAGGCCGGCCGGTCCAAAAACCTCTGGGGGGCGGGTCCGGGTCCCGGATCAGCGCCGGATTCGATCAGCTCCAGGGCCTTATTCAGATCCTCTGCCTCCATCCTTCCCCAGGGAAGATGGCCCGTCATCTTCCCGAAGACGTTTTTGCAGATCTGGAGCCGGGCCTCGATGAAGGGGGTGGGCTCCTCGACGACGAGAACCTTCTCGTGCCCTCGGATGAACTCCCGTATCGCGTCCCCTGGGAGGGGGTGGGAATAGCCCGCCACCAGCACGGGATATCTCTTCTCCAAATTCAGGGCCAGGCTGGCGGGCCTCCCCGAGGCTATGATCCCGAGGTCCCCTTCGCCGTCCCTCTGGAGGTTGAGGGTGGTGCTGGCGGAGGCAGATGTCAAGAGCGGCAGGACCTCGCCCCGGTACCTCTGGTGGCGCCCCTTAGCCGTCAGGTTCCAGATCGAGCGGTCGAAGGTTCCTGGTCGGCTCGCCTTCTCACTCCTTTCTTCTTTTCCCGTCTCTGCAAAGGCCGGTGAAGAACTTCCCGACCCGTCACCGAACTCAAAGGTCGTTCTGACCATCGCGGGGGATCCGATCCTCTCCGATAGATCGAAGGCCTCGGAGAGGGCCTGGCCCAGGAGGTCTGGGCTCCACGGGTCCAGAACGGGAATCTCACAGAGGGGTCCATAGTTTCTCACATCCATCTCCGCCTGGGACCCTTTGGGTCCCACGTCCTCTCCCGCCAGGACCACCAGCCCCGCCCCGATGGTGTGGGTCGGGGATATCGATAGGGGGTCGGAGAGGATGTTTACCCCCAGGTGCTTGACCAGGACGATCGATCTTCTTCCGGTGACCGAGGCCCCCAGGGCCACCTCCATCGCCACCTTCTCGTTCGTCGCCATCGAGGCTTCTTCTCCCAGGGACGGGATGGCGTCGGTTATCGGGTAACCCGGAACGTAGATTCTGAGATCTACCTTCAGGTCAGAGAGAGCCTCTCGCAATCTGTCCGCAGCCGTCGGCCCGCCTTTCACAAAACCGCCTCTTCAGACCTCGGGACTCACCGACTCGATGGGCCTAGCGCAGAAGGGGATCGCAGCCAGAGCCCCTATCAGCCCCTGGCCGGCCAAGACTACCTCGGAGCCGGTTCTTTTCGCAGTCTCGACCGCCAGGTCGAAAGGAATCCGCTCGGTCCTGCAGAGCTGGGAATAAGGCATCAGGGTCGAGGGGTCAAAGCCCCGATAGACGGCCATCCCGGTGTTTTCAGAGACGCTGTACCGTTCCAGAAGCTCCCGGAAGTCCGAGAGCATTGAGTCGGCCTTTTCCGGAAGGGCGGCGAACTCCACCACCGTCGAAACGCAGTTCTGGGTTTTGGTGGGAACCGGGAAGAGCTGGACGAGGGCGTGGGATACGTATCTCGCCTCGGGCCTGTCCACCGCAAGGGAGATGTTGTGGACGAGGGACCATGTAGCCCCTTCCGTCTTGGAGTCGGTGTCGTCGACGCCGATGATGATCCGCTCCCTCCGGGGAAGGACGATAGTCCCTCTTCCCACCTTCCCGCCACCCGACTCGGAGACGGTGCAGCGAAGGACGTCCCCTGCCCTCGATCGCGAGACGGTGGCCCCGACCCCGCCGCCGCCGAGGCCCGCGTAGGTTATCTCCACCTCGTCGCCGTTGACCAGTACCGACTCAAAGCCCGCCGACCTTTTGGAGGAGGCGAGGTCGAGTTCCGCTTTCCCGGCCCTCACCAGGTATCGGAACCACTCTCCCAGAGATCGGGAGCTGATGACGAGGGGTCCCTTCGAATAATGGTACAGAGACCAGGCCCCGCCTCCATAGCAGGATGACCGCTCAAGAATCTCCACCGTCTCGCCGCCGGGGCTCGTGACGGCATGAATCTGTCTGTAGACCACGGCGTAGGGATCGTCAAGACTTAGCACCATAGAACACCTCGAACGAATGTAGATAATCTTGAATCACGACATCGCTATATATCAGATTTCCCGGATTTGGGGGCCTCCTCGCCCTCTTTCGGCTTCATGTATTCCCGAAGGACGACGGTGGCGTAAGATCCCGCTGGAAGCTCGAACTTAATCAGGGCGGAGCCCGCCTCCTCTATCTCCACGACGGGGTCGACCCTGATGAGGGCGGGCCTTCTGGTGCCCGGCGATCCCAGTTCCGGGTTCGCATCCACCCGAAAGTCGGAGAGGAAGACCCCCTCCTCCCCCAGGACCGACCTCTCGATCTCGCCTGGGACTCCTTTCGCAAACTCTGACCGATGCCCAAATAGGGGCAGGGTCACAAAGGCCCTTCCCCTCTCCGCCAGCCTGTTGACAGCCCCGAGGTTCGTCTCGTCTACGGCCTGGATCTTCTCTACGTCGGGGAGACCGCCCTTCGAGAAGCAGACAACGTCCCCCTCCACCGCCCGATGGAGGGGCAGGCCGGACCTCATCCTCTCTGAGAGGATTTTGTTATAGAGATGGGACTGGTAGGCGTGGACGAAGAGCCTCCTGAGGTTCGGTGATAGAACATTGAAGGAGGAGGCCCATTCGCCCCCCTCCACAAGGCGGCTCATCATCGCCCTCTCGTAGCGGAGACGGAGGGGATACTCCTGGAGGGCCCGCCTGAAGTCACGATCGGCGAGGAGCCTCGACCGCACAGCTCTGGTCGTATCGGGCTCTCCTGGGAAGGGGAGGGCGAGGTAGGTCATAACAGCTCTCTCCGGGTTGCCCCTCACCAGGGCCTCACCGACGAGGTGGGTAACGGGCCTCACCTCGCCGAACCTCTGGACCCCGAAGTAGTTGGGAAGGCCCCCGAAGTGGCGTATCTCCTCGGTGACGGCTTCCAGACGGCCAGAGACCTCCTTATCGTCTAGGCGGATCTCTCTGATCCGGACGGCGAACCGATTTCCCCGAAGGTCGCCGAGGGATACCGCCCGGTTGGACCTTCCCAGGACATTGATCTTTACGCCGGGAAGGGTCACTCGGGAAAGCTCCTTTTCGTCGAGGCCCATTATGCTCATCCGCTGCCTGGTGACTGCGTTCTTGTCTTTGGTCCCAGCCCAGGAAAACCGTTTCTGGCTGATCTTCAGCTGGCGGGATAGGTCCCTCACCAGGTGGTGGGCCTCCCAGCCCACCTTCTCGACCTCGACGATCAGGTAACGTCCGCCCTCGTAATTCTGTTCCTCATAAATCTCCTCAACGACGAAGTCATCGCAATCGACGCGGAGCCGTCCCCCGCATCCGGGGCAACTGGTGGCATAAAGCTCCATCCCGATGGCTCTATCAAACTCGGAGGCCTCGATCATATCAGATCCTCTCCTCCGGCCGTCAGACTAGCTTCAGGTTTCCCGTGATCTTGTCGAGCATGGCGGCCGAAGCGGGACCTAGGCCCAGCGCAGTCACAGTTCCGGGGGGGATCTCGGTGAGCCCCGCGTCGATCACTATGGCGCAGGCGACATTCGCCCTCTCTGCCCCCTCCCTCAGCCTGAAGATCTCCTGGAGGGATGGGACCTTGAGGACGATCTTCCTCTGACCCTCCTCCTTCCAGTCCCTGACGGTGCGCTTGTCCGCCCGTTCCATGGCGAGGATCGCCGCGTGGGCCACCTGGACTGCGAGCTTGCCGGAAGAGAGCTTCAGATCTTCGCGGATCACTATACATTGCTTGAACTCCATGATGTCGAGGGTTAGATCCTGCATCAGATAAAAGGGTGCAGGCTCACCAGCGACGACCTTGAACCGGCCCGATGGGAGCCTGCAAAAAGAGGCGAAGAGTGATGAAGAGGGGAAGGTTTCTGCCTTCAGGCCTCTCCCGTCATCACCTTGACGCATAGGGGGCTTTTGACGATGTTACCGAGCTTCGCTCCGATAAGATACTCCAGGTTCTTGTCCGCGGCGATGTCCAGGATCCTCTGGGTGACGACCCCGTCGAAGATGACCCCAGCAACGTCGCCGTTGGACTCCTTCAGCTCTTTGGCGAGATCTCTCACGGCCACCTCTCGGACCAGGTTCTGATTTCTATCGAAGAGGCGGGCAGAAAGGGTGCCATTCAGGGCTTCGAGATGGGGCAAAAACCACTGACCCGAATCTTCGGCAGCCTCCCGTTCCTTCTCGGCGATCTGCTTGGCTTCGGGCTCGAACTCCTCCTCCTCCAATGGCTCAGGTTCGTGAACTTGGATTATGGGCGCAGCCTCAACGCTCCGATCTGTCCCCCTGCTGATCCTTACCGGCCTCTCCCTGATAAGGCTCTTTCTCCTGGTGGTTACCTCTCGCCGCTGTTTCTTTGAGAGGGGCTTGATCTTGTAGAAGTCCAGGACCTGCTCGACGGGGATCTTCTGGCGGAGGGCTCGGACTATCTCCTTCTGAGACATATCCTCGACGCACTTTCCCTCGGGGGCTCTCGCCACGTAATCGATGTCAGCGACCTGGAGTAGCTCCTTTACGATAAGCTCTCCCCCCCGATCTCCGTCAGTGAAGGCCGTCACCACCTTCTTGCTGCAGAGCTCCGCGATGGTGGGTGGGACGTTCGTTCCCCCGACTGCGACGGCGTTCTTGATGCCGTATCTGAGGAGGTTCAAGACGTCGGCCCTCCCCTCCACCACCAGGATGGCGTCGGAGTCTAGGACGTTGGGGCCTGCGGGGAGCCGGTCAGGCCCGATGTGGGTGATCTCTTCTACCCTCACAGACTGCTTAATCTGTTCAGTGATCCCCTGGGTGTCCAAGAGGTTCTCGTCGAACATCTCCATTATGATCTGTTTCGCCCTGTCCACCACGTACTTTCTTTTGGAGGCCCGGACGTCCTCGATGTTGGAGACGTTGATCCTGGCTATGCATGGACCGACCCGATCGATCGTCTCGAGGGCTGAGGCGAGGATCGCCGTCTCCACCTTGTCGAAGCTCGAGGGTATCGAGATCGACCCTGAGGATTTGCCGCCGCTGGACGTTATCTGGACGTCGATCCGGCCGATCCGGCCGGTCTTCTGAAGATCCCGCAGATCGAGGTCGCTTCCGAGGAGCCCTTCGGTCTGGCCGAATATGGCGCCGACGACGTCGGGCCTCTCCACGATACCGTCTGCAGCGATTTCAGCGTGAATTACGTATTTAGTGGTATCAACATTCTGCATGGCAGACACCTCAAATTTTAAAATAGATAAATAAATACACACGTGGCTCCATAGCTTCATCGCTAACGCTGCAAGGCCTTTGATTCTGACTCGGAGCCGAAAAACCCCAGCATGTCATTGATTAGAGGATGATGGTGAAGGTGTATCTATCTAGCTATTTCAATCGGTGGTCATCAACTTCGTGATTATGAGCATCATTTTGGTGATTGGACTTCTGCGTATCGGATTCACATGTATCTCCAAGTTGGGAGTTGGATGAGCAAATATCGCAGGCGATAGTTCATCTCCTGCGGATCTATCCACTTATTTTAATACATCACCCAGAGCATGAAGATGGGCTTAATGATCGTCCGGCTCGCAAATCGGATTTGCGAGCATTGTCATTGCCTAGAAATAGAACAAAGCTAGTTTAATAACTTTGTGGTGGAGGTTCTGAATGCTCAGGACGGCCTTCCCTCCCTTCGAGGAGGCAACAGTATAATGTCGCCCCTGAACCTCAAAAACTCGACTTCGTTCCCAGGCTTCGCCTCCAGAAAGCCGGGCCTGGATACGGAGACGGTCCTGTAGCTTTCGGGGTCGAGAACCTCCAGAACGTCCCGATCCCCCGACACCACCAAGCTCCTCTCGGCCGAGGATCGGTTCCCTATGACGACAGCATCATCAGCATCTTCTAAAGAGAGATAAACGGTTTCACCTTCCCGGAGTGAGATGCAGGCGGTCCTCTTACCCTCAAAGCCCCTCACTTCGAGAAATGTGCCCCTAGCCCTGATCAGGTCGCCTGATTTGAGCCGCGGAAGCCTGACAAGGATGCTGGTTCGATAGACGTTCTTTCCGTCCCTCATCCCTGCCAGCTTGTAAGATTCCTGGGTGGCTCCACCGAAGCGTTCCTGGATCGCCCTTGCGATTGATCTCCCCTGGGATGTGGATCCCACCACCAGGTCAATCCCGCCCTTGACGTTTTTTGTTTCCTGGATGAAGGAGAGGCGGTCCCCTTTCAAAAAGCAACTCTCTGTCACGGCCTCGGCGATCTTACGGCTCTCCTCAAGCTCACCTGAGGCGGGCGATCCCGCTGACCCCCTCACCTGGACCGTAGCCTCGTAGTAGTTTCCGGCCATCCTGCTGCACCTCTCGCAGGTGGCCCGCCTGACTTTCGCCACCAAGGTGCAATCCTCTTCGGTCGGGATCTCACCGAACAATCCTGCCAAATGGACAGAGACGAGATACTGAGTGGCGTTCTTCTTCTCGACGGATAGGGTGACATCTGGGGATCTCAGATCCTGGTGGACCCCGATCTTTTCGGCCACGGCGTCGGAGATGAGCTCCTGGACGTCTGCTTCGGCCTTTTGCCACCGGCCCCTGATCAGAGCCGAGCTGCAGACCGGGCAGACAGTCACCTCGACAGAGTCGGGACAATCGAGAAGGGTGGCCATCTCCCGTCGGCATCGGTCGCAGAGGCCGAGGGGGGACGGCTCGCCGCATCTCGGACAGACGCTTTTTAGCGTCACATCCGCACCATCTGGGCGGTGGGAACTCCACCGATCCTGAGGACGTTTTTGCCTTCTATGCAGCGGGTCTCGATGGCGCAGGCTACCGCCTTTTCGCCCACCATGTTGGCTATCGTAGCCCCGGCGAGGGCCTCTGCAACCTCGCCGGGGGTGGCCTCCTCATCGCCGAAGAAGGCGGATTCTACCGAGAGGCAGAGATCTCCCTCGTCGAATGTCCTTCCGAGAAGCTCACAGTCGCAGACCGCGACCATCACCTCTCCGCTGACTTTGTGAACCTTGAGGTACATCATCTCTGATCTGTAATCGTCGTCTTGCATCTTATCACATCAGGTGAGATTCAAAAAGCCGTTTCTGGGCTCGAAGATAGCTCCGTCTCTTTTCAGCCTCTTTATGATCTCTTCGGCCTTATCTCTGTCCATCTTCAGTTCCGCCTCGGCTCTGTCCAGAACCACTTCCAAGGGGGCCGGACCCTGATGCAACGAGCTCACCTCTTTTACGAGGTCTATCATCATCCTGGTCTTATCTCTGGTGCTCTTGCTCATACCCACCGCCAGGACGTCGGCGTCAAGGAGGCCGGTCTCGGGGTCGACCCCCACTTGGCGGAGGCACGCCTCGACGATCCTGATCACCCGTTCGGCGTCGCCTCCTGTGATCTCCTCGCTGAGCCGGAGCCTCGCGCTCGATTCAGAGAGCCTGAAGAGGGCCTCAAGCTGTCTTGCCGTCACCGGGACGGGCTTATTTGAGTCTTGGCCCTGCTTTCTCAGGCTGACGTAGTAGCTTTCAAGCCTCTCTCTCGCCTCGTCGGTGAGGACGGGAAAGACGTTCTTTCGGGCGTAGGCGATGTATTTTCTGAGAACCTCGGGATCGATGGCGGGGCGGATAACCTCCATCACCGCCTCCAGCTCCTCTTTCGAGCGGTCGCCCCGGGAGGAGATCTCGCCAGCGTAGGTGGTCTGGCCGATGTGATGAGCGATCTTTGCGTCGCGAGCGTCGCTCGGCTCGTCGGTGAGGACGAAGATGAGATCGAACCGCGACATGAGGGCCGGGGAGAGGTTAATCTGCTGGGCTATTCCCTCGTACTTGTCGAAGCGTCCAAACTTGGGGTTCGCGGCCGCGAGGAGGGCGCATCTCGACTTCAAAGTCGCCATCACCCCCGCTTTCGCGACGCTGATCGTCTGCTGCTCCATGGCCTCGTGGAGGGCGGACCGGTCCTCGCTCCTCATCTTATCCATCTCGTCGATGCAGGCGATCCCCTTGTCGGCCAGGACCAATGCTCCCGCCTCGATCGTCCACCGGCCGTCGCCGAGTTCGTCCTTGACGGCCGTCGCAGTCAGCCCCGCCGAGGTGGAGCTCTTCCCAGAGGTGTATATTCCCCGGGGGGAGAGCTTTGAGATGTACCGGAGAAGCTGGCTTTTAGCTATGCCGGGGTCGCCCACCAGCAGGATGTGGATGTCGCCTCTGATCCTGGTGCCGTCGGGCAGGCCCTTGGAGACGCCTGAGAATAGCTGGAGGGCCAGGGCCTCCTTCACCTCGTCGTAGCCGTAGATGGAGGGGGCGATGGACCGTTTGACGTTGTCGTAGATCATGGGATCTCTTGAAAGCTCTCGTATCTCCCGCTCGTCCTCGGGCCTGATATCGATCTCCTCGAACTCCTGCTCCATCATCTCGATGGAGTTTCCCTCCAGGAAGAGGTCGAAGTAGGTGGACTTTCCGGTCTGGGTCGTTCTCTGGTAGGACCGCAAGATGCCGTTGATCACCACCCTGTCGCCGGGGTAGATCATCCCGGTCAGGTCGTCTTCCAGCTGGACGTCCAGGGTCTGGGGCTGCTCGCCTCCTCGGAGCTCCTCGGGGGACTCCTGGACCCGGACGTTCTGGGCGTCGACGAACCGGGACTTGTCCAAAAGGAGCTTGAAGGGGCCCCGCCGGTCGCAGGCCTCGTTGGGGCAGTCGTAGGGCTCCTGGAATTTGGAGGTGGTCTGGTCTTTGTAGAAGAGATGGCCGCACCTCTGGCACTCGAAGGCCGCCGAGATCACCTTCGGCCGCACCTCCGTAACCGTCCGGACCAGCCCCTCCAGGGCGATGAACCGGCCGATGTGGTCACTCCTAAGCTCGCTTGTCTTAAATCTCCGGGGCAGCCCCACGATCCGGAAGTGGGCCTTCTCGAGGAGAACGTCTATGGGGAGGTCGATCTCCATGAGGGCGGTCTCCGCCGCCTCCAGAAGGGGCTCGGGCCGCTCCAAAAGCTCGTCAGCGAACTCCGGGTCGTACCGATCGACGTCCGGGAACTTGATGGAGAGGCTTCGGCGCAGCGGGTAGGAGTCGGCGAGCTCCAGAAGCTCGTCCCAGTATCTGCTTCGGATAAACTCCTCCCACTTCGCAACGGGATCTTCGACCATGGGTGGGGGGAAGGTAAGGGCGGGGTGGTATCTAAAGGTTGTTCTATGGCGGTGTGAATTGTTCGAGATTGATATGATGGGTAAGAGAACGAGAATGATTGGTCAATAAGGCTATTCGATAAAATCATATGGTAAGTGATTATCCATTACCCATAGGAAAATAGCGAAGAGCCAAAAATTCAAAAGTATATTAAGATTAGGGGACAGAACAGCAAAAATTGGTCGTAATTTGGAGGAAAAACCGACATAAGGAACGTTCAAAATGAAAATGTTGAGGTAAAGTCCCTCACAGAACGCCGATAGCATGATAATCGAAGTCCTCTACCGTCGACATCCTGTCGGGCGTACACATCGAACCTGGCATTTAGCACGAGTTTGCACGTCCCATCATGGCAAACTCAAAGCAACTGGAGAACACTCCATCACTCCAGTTGCCCCTGTCAGGCGTACAGAGCGGAGCAAGCCTGGTGCCCGCTCCGCTCTCGGGTCTCCGGTGAGACGACGGCGATGCTCGCGGCCTTTCGCCCCTTACCCTCGCTTCCCCGCCCGCTCCTTCATCGCCTCGACGAAGGCGAGGAACGGGGGCGAGGGGCGGCCGGGCCTCGATTTCATCTCGGGGTGGAACTGGGTCGAGAAGAAGAACGGGTGGTCGGGGATCTCGGCGATCTCCATCCGGTTCCTGTTCTTGCCGGAGAAGATCATCCCCTTCTCCTCGATCCTGGGGATGTACTCGGGGTTCACCTCGTACCGATGCCGGTGCCGCTCAATGATCTTGAGGGAGCCGTAGATCTCCTCGGCGAGGGTCCCCGCCCGGAGCTCTGCCTCATAGTCGCCGAGGCGCATCGTCGCCCCCATATCCTCCACCCCCTCCTGCTCGGGAAGGATCGTGATGACGGGATGGGGGGTCTCGCCGAACTCGGTGGAGCTGGCGCCGTCCAGGCCCAGGACGTTCTTTGCGAATTCAACGACGGCTAGCTGCATCCCAAAGCAGATCCCAAGGTACGGAACGCCCTTCTCGCGGGCGTACTTGACCGCCTCCATCTTGCCTTGGGTGCCCCGGGAGCCGAAGCCGCCGGGGACGAGGATGCCGTTGACGTCTTTTAGGACATCCTCTGGCGGGTTATGCTCCAGATCCTCAGCGTCGACCCAGGCGATCTCGGGCCAGACCCCCGCCTCGATCCCGGCGTGCTTCAGGGCCTCCCGGATCGAGAGGTATGTATCCTCCATGTGGGTCGTCCCTTGCGACCCGGTGGTGTACTTGCCCACAATCGCCATCTTGACGGAGTCTTTGATCGAGACCATCTTCTCGATCAGTTCCACCCAGTCGGTCCTGTGCTCGAGAGGATAGAGCCGGAGCATCTTCATCAGGTACAGTGGGGTTCTCTGCTCTTCCAGGAGGAGGGGGACCTTGTAGACGTCGTCGACGTCGTGGTTGCTCACAACCCCCTCGACGGGAACGTCACAGAAATGGGAGATCTTCGACTTTGTCTCGTCCCGCAGGGGCCGGGTGCACCGGACGGCGACGATGTCAGGCTGAAGGCCAAGAGACCTCATCTCCTTGACGCTGTGCTGGGTCGGCTTTGTCTTCTGCTCCCCGTCGGTGGTGGTGGGGGCGAGGGTGACGTGGACGAAGGCGATGTTTCCCATCTCCTCGTTCCGGAGCTGCCTCATCGCCTCGATGAAGGGCATCCCCTCGATATCGCCGACGGTCCCCCCGACCTCGATGACGCAGACGTCGCAGCCGCTCTCTTTTGCGACCCGCCTGATCCTCTCCTTGATCTCGTTTGTGACGTGGGGGATGATCTGGACCGTCTTTCCCAGGTACTCGCCGCGCCTCTCCTTCTCGATGACGCTCTTGTAGACCTTCCCGGTGGTGATGTTGTGGTCGCGGGTCAGCTCCACATCCAAAAATCGCTCGTAGTTCCCGAGGTCCAGGTCCACCTCGCCCCCGTCCTTGAGGACGAAGACCTCTCCGTGCTGGAAGGGGCTCATCAGCCCCGCGTCGATGTTTATGTAGGGGTCGATCTTGATGGCGGTGACCTTGTAGCCCCTCTCCATCAACATCCGACCTATGGAGGCGGCGGTGATCCCCTTCCCCAGGCCGCTCATCACCCCACCCGTAACGACGATGTATCTCACGCTTATCACGTATCCGGGAAGGGGTTATGTCCCTAGATAAGAGTGACGATCAGGATAAAAGGGAATTGCAAAAGAGGTTTTGAGGCGGTTTTTGAAGATTGTTCCGGAGGGCGGGGAGGAGAGGATCGGGCGAGAGGAACCCGTCAGCACGGGGCACGAAGGCCGCCTAAGAGGACATCTCCTCCCGCAGGTCTGGGGGCAGCATGTTCGGTATCCCGTCCTCGATGGGGTAGCACTTGCCACAGCTCTTGCAGCAGAGCTTCCCGTTCAGGATATCTTCGTCCTTCTCCTCGAAGACCTCTAGCTTCAGATCGCCTTTGCACATGGGGCAGGCCAGAATCTCCATCAGATCGCGCTTCATGCTCTTATCACCATATCGATCCGTTAAAAAAGTTGGCTTTAGCGGAAGAGGAGCCTTCGGGCGTTCTCGGACAATATGAGCCTCTTCTCCCGGTCTGAGAGTTCCATCTCACCGACGAACTCGATCTCCTCCGCCTGGTCCGTCCAGGGGTAGTCGGTCCCGAATAATACCCGATCCGCGCCGATCTCGCTGATCAGATCGCAGGTCTCCTCTGAAGTCAAACTCGGCGAGATGTAGGCGGTATCGAAGTAGACGTTCTCTCCGGCGGGGATGAGGTGCTTTCTGACGCCAGACCACATCTCCCACCCGCCCAGGTGTGCGAGGACGACGACCAGGTCGGGGTGTCTCTCCACCATCCGGGCGAAGCGGTCGGGGGTGCCGAAGAATTCCGGCAGGTCCTCGGGGACCTTTCCGGCATGGAGGAGGAGGACCATATCCCGCTCAGCCACCGCCTCGTAGAGCCGGTCGCAACGGGGATCGTCGGGATAGAACCTCTGCATGAAGGGAACCGCTTTGACCCCCTTGACCCCGGCCGCTATGAGCCGGTCCAGCTCCTCTTCGATGTCCGGCTGGAAGGGGTGGATCGCCCCGAAGGGTACGAGGCCGTCACCGTTGGCGACGGTCGCGAGGAAGAAGTCGTTTGTTGGCGCGACGTGCTTTGGAAGCGGCGCAAGGGGCAGGATGATCGATTTTTCGACGCCAGATTTCTCCATCGAATCCCTGAGGTCCGAAACGGTCCCAAGGCCGGGAACCCTCACCCCCATCCTCCTCTTGACGGAGGCGATAGCCTTCGGCGCCATATCGTCGGTGTAAATGTGAGCGTGAAAGTCGATGACCACGGTCGATAGACCCTCTCAAAATAGATAAAATTTCGCCCTAGATCATCCCCATCTCCGAGAGCCTCTCAGGGAGGTAGACCCGCGTCACGAAGTCGAGACCCTTCCCTGCGAAGGCCTGCTGCTCAGCCTTCTTCATGAGCTTCAGCTGGAGCTGTATCTGCTCCTTCCAGTAGTCGGTCGCAAACCTCGGGTCGGTCATCTCGCTTCTCAAGGCCTGGAGGTCCTGATCCGTCAGCTTGTCCGTCGAGAGGTCGTAGTTGACGATGTCCGACGGCTGGACCCCCACGAACTGGGCGGCCGGCGTCACCAGATAGTCGGAGAGGTAGGCGCTCTTGATGGCTCCGTAGGCGACGCTGGCGTAGATCCGGTAGGACCAGGGGTCGCCGTCGGTGAAGATGACGACAGGAAGGTTCAGCTCTTCGTTCAGCCTCTTTATCAGCCTGCGGGTCGACCGGGCGGGCTGCCCCTTCAGGTGGACGAGGATCGCGTCGTGCTCCTGGTCGAAGCCGTTCTCGATCAGTCTGGCGTGCATCCCGCCCGTCTCGATGGCGATGACGAACTTCGCGTCGTGTTCTTTGAATTCCACGTTGTCGACGTTGAAGGGGATCTGGTAGCCTGCCTCGCCGACGTCCTCCTGACAGTGGATCGTCCTCTCTCCTCGCCGGGTCTTCTCGCTGATGGTGAGGGGGCCGAAGACCGTCGCCCCGTCCTCCTCGGGCCGGACGTGAAAGTCCTCTCGGAGGAGGGCGGTGAGGATCTCCAGGTCCTCGACGAGCCGGTCGCTCTCGGCCTGCTCTCCGAACTTGGCGATGTCCCAGTTCTCGGAGATGTAGTATATCTCCCTCAGAGTCGATCCCCGGTTCTGCCGGAGGTGCTCGTTGATCAGAAGCTCCACAAGGTAGGTGGTCTTGAGGACGGACTTAGCGCCCCGGATTGTCTTGACGGACCGGACGCTCTCCTGGTCGCCGTATACCCAGATCTCGCCATCCTGGTCGTACTCCAGGTTGCTCTTCGTCCTGCTGGGAAGGGCGAGGTGGGGAACGATTCCTTTCTGAAACTGGTCGTAGAGCATCTCCGCGAGGCCCAGAAGCCTCTTCCTCGTCTCCTCTGCATCCTTCAATTATCCCACCACCCTTGCGCCGCTGACGAGTTCCGAAGGGACCCCCTCGACGACTGGCTCGGAGAAGCTGACCCCCTCCGAGGGAACTTTGTACTTTATCTCCCGCCTCTCTCCGGGCCGAAGAGATAGCTTCCAGAGGTGGTCGTACCCGTCCCCGAGGGCGATCACCCTCGCGTCGGGCTCAATGGCCTTCGCCTCCACCGAGACCGTCTCGTGGAGCTTGAAGGCTTTGGCGGCGTCGCCGTAGTTTGCAACCTCCAACGTCACGAAGCTCTCGCCGTTCTCTGAGACGACCGACCTTTTGACCAGGAGGTTTCCCATGATCTTGGCGACGACGGGGTTGATATCCGGCTCCTCTCTTTCGAGAAGCTCCGAGAGCTTCTTTGAGATCCGGGGAAGGAGCTTTCTTATGATCTCCTCCTTCTCTCTTCGCTCCGATAGGGCGCTCTTCTTCGATAGGTACCGTCGGAGCTTCCGGCCCACCTCTTTGAGCCCCAGCTCCACCTCCGCCACGATCTCGGGGACGTCAGCTACGGCGTCCTTCGACTCGGAGGTGAAGGGTATGTTCGTCGAGGCGATGTGGACGAGGATCGCCGCAGGTCCCGTGGGAACCCCGCCTCCGGGCTGGGTGAGGGAGTAGGTCTTCCAGGAGATGTTCTCGATGGCGTGGGTTATGGCGCACCCTCCCTGCTGGTAGAGGAGGGGAACTCGATTTGCAAACCTCAAAATGTCGACCTTGCCGTCGGCTTTAAGCTCGCCGCCGTAGGCTAGCCCCACCTCCACCTGGAAGGGGCTTCCCGAGTAGACTGAGACCGATCTCGTGGAGGTGGCGATGTAGTCCACCCGATACTCTTTCTCCAAGCCCGCCCTTATCAGCTCCTCGCCGATGGGCGAGAGGCAGTCGGTGGGGGGCGACTTCAGCCTCATCTCTTTGAAGGCGGCCAAAAGCCTCGTCGCCTCGGCGTGGGTGACGTCCTGGGGGAGCATCTCGGGATCGAGCTCCGCACGCTCGCAGATCTCTTGGGTTATGATCGCCCCCACGCTGGAAAACGACCCCGAAAGGAAGCTTTTCAGCTTCTTCTTATCGGTGTACCGGAGCATCTTGATGAGGCCGCCAAGCTCCATCCCCAAAGGATGGGGCTTGATCTCGTAGGAGGAGTGCGGCAGCTTGTCCGTCGCCCTCTCGAAGACCTCCATGTTTCCGTCCGGCTCAACGAGGGTGATCCGGGCGTGGGGGTTGACGATCGCCACGCTCTTCAAATAACCGTAGATCGACTGCCTCCGGCTCCGGACGTAAGAACCTTCCATCTCCAGCTCGACTCGGGTTCCGTGGGGCCTATCCCACTCCGTCTCCTCGGTCTTCAGGATCTCGGGCTCGTTCGTTGCCGTGTTTATCATCAGCTCCCACCGGCCGGCTCTGTGGTTCGGCCCGATCTTGGTGGTGACGGCCGTTGGCCGTCCTGTGGTCAGCTGCGAGTAGAGGACCCCGGCGGAGATCCCTATACCCTGCTGGCCCCGGCTCTGCTTCAGGGCGTGAAACCTCGATCCGTAAAGGAGTTTGGCGAAGACCCGGGGGACTTCAGGCCCGACGATGCCGGGGCCGTTATCCTCCACCACCACCCGAAAACCCTCGCCGCGTCTCACGATCTGGACGAAGATGTCCGGGAGGATGTCAGACTCCTCGCAGGCGTCCAGGGAGTTGTCCACCGCCTCTTTGACAGTGGTGATCAGGGCTCGGGGGGCCGAGTCGAAGCCGAGGATCTGGCGGTTCTTCTCGAAAAATTCAGCTACGGAGATGGCCTTCTGGTGCTTGGCCAGCTCCTCTGCTATCTCCATATCTAGAAAAGAGGAGGGAGCTTTAGAGCTCGGCTCCCACCACCGTCTGGGTTGCGGTCACGTTGTGAATCTCACGGATGGTGTCCACCAAGCGGTTTAGGACGGACAGCCCCTCCACCTCTAAAACCACCACGAAGTCGTACTCGCCGAAGACGTGATAGACGTCCTTGATCCCCTCGATCTCTCTCAGGGCGTTGTAAACGGTTCTCTCCTGTCCCGGCACCACCTTGACCATCGTCACTCCGATCACCATATTCTATCACCACCTATTATAAACCCGGCCATATTATATAAACTTTCAGGCCATCGTTCGGCTCTTCCGTTTCCGGTCTCACCGCCCTCTACTCTTCTTGGGGGCGGCTTTTCCTCGCCCGCCGAAGAAGACCTCCTCTTCCTCGATCCCCCCGACTTCCCCCGACCCTTCATCCTCATCGAAATTGAAAGGGCCTTCCAGATCTTCAATATCGCCGGTATCCTCTTCGCGCTCCTCCGGCCCGCCGCCGAAGGCCTCCTCATCCCAGGCGGTCCCAGACCTTCCGGACCCCGCCTTCCGCCTTTCGGCTTTTGAGTCAGCGGCCTCGCTCCTCGGCTCCGATATCTCCCCCTTGAGGGCAAAAAGAGCCTTCACCACCATTTGCCGGTACCTTTCCAGGTCCGGCGAGTAGTGGAGATGGGCCTTTCCGATGTCGGCCACGTCTTCGGGGGCTGGGGGTTTCTTCAGGAGCTCGTCGCCGCTGGAGAAGGCGTCGGATCCTCCCATCTCCAGGAAGGCCTTGAAGGCCTCGAGCCGGTCCAGGGTTCTCGCCGCCGACTCCAGGACCCAGCGGTCCCTTGTATCGGCGTCGACCCTCTGGATCGACTCGGCCCTGACCGATATCAGCCTAGTTCCGTCCTCGGTCTCGTAGACGCTCGGCTTGCCGACGACGGCTACGAAGGCCGGAGGCTCAGTCCCCGAGAGGGCCTGGGCGGCGTCGGGCTGGTACTGGCCAGCGTAGACGAAGATGCTCCCCGTGGGGTCGGCGACCCTTCCCCGCCAGTACTCGACGTCGTCGCCGAGGTTGTCCTTCTCGGTGAGGGTTCCCACCAGAAGGACCCGATTGCACCTCGCCCCCGTCGGCGTGATCAGGTAGAGGGGAGCATACTGGTCCTCATTCTCTCTGAAGGATAGGTCGGAGTCGCGAAGCTCCGAGGCGAAGATCCTTCGAGCCACCTCCCTTGCGAAGCCGGCCATCTCAGATCACCTCCTCTGCTCTCTCCGCCAGAAGGTCTGCCTCCTGTGCGTTGACGGGAGGAACTGGCGAGATTGTCTCGACGAGGATGTACCGATCGACGGTCGGACCGGAGACGGTGTAGTACCTTCCCAGAAGTATCTCTCCGATCATTCCCCTCACCACCTCGTGGTCTAAGGCCTCCATCGCCATCGTCTTCGCCTCCTCCATGCTGATCCCCACCAGGCTCTCGGTCCTCTCCCGGTTGATCAAAACCTCCTGGACCTTAAGGCCGTCGTCCAGAACCGCCTTGATCCGAAGGTCGTAGGTTCCCTCCTGCTTTCCGTGCTCGCCACAGATGCCCTTAGTCAGCATTCTCCTGCAGACGGGGCAACGCTTGATCAGCCCCGATCCCTTCTGGACGTCCACGATCGCCCCGGTGAACTTCGCCTCCTGGGGGCTGACCTCGATCGCCTCTTCAAGAGGCTCAAACCCGCTGGTCCTGTTCAGCTTGACGCTGAACCTCCCCTCGAACTCGTCGGTGACGACGTTCTTGAAGAGGTAGCTTTCGCCCTCGACGAGATCAGGAAGCTCCGACTTCGCCCACTTGACGAACTTGATCACCCCAGAGTCGTCGCCGATGAGCCCCGTCTGGGATATCGCCTCGCTCGTCGGGTCCCAGAGCTGGACCACCTTCGCCCGGAGGTCGATCCACCGGGCGGGCTCGGATATCTCCGAGATCTTCATCTCCTGAACCTGACCTCCCGCCTGGACCTCGGCTGCTTCCACCTCGCTGGCGAGCTCCTCGATCCCGCTGGTCCTGTTCAGCTTGACGCTGAACCTCCCCTGAAACTCGTCGGTGACGACGTTCTTGAGGAGGTAGCTCTTCCCGAGCTCCATGTCGGGAAGCTCGGACTTGGTCCACTTGACGAACTTGATCGTCCCCGTCTCGTCCCCGATGAGGCCAGTCTGGGATATGGCGCTGCTCGTCGGCTCCCAGAGCTCCACCACCTTCGCCTCCAGGTCGATCCATCGGCCGGGGTTGTTGATCTCGCCGACCTTCAGGCACTCGCTCTTCCTCGCGGCAAAGGGCGCCGGCGCGATGCCGTGCTCTTTGAGAAAATAGTTAACGACGGACCGGGTCGCCTCGCCCTCGGGAACCCCGAACTTCTCCACCAAGAGCCTCATGCGGCTCTCCACCTCGTCTGCGGGAACATCCACCTTCTGGTCCCGCAGCCGAGCCAAAATCTGTTCTACGGCTGCTTTCATGATATTTGACCTCCAGTTTTTTAATAGAGAGGCAATACCTAGGAAGCCTTCATTGTAGATAAACTTACTTCCGGCGGGGCGAAAGTAATATTGGACCTGGCGGAATAGGGGAAGCAGGAATGAAGATCACGACCTGGTTTGGAACCCTCGACGCCGAATCCGAGGAGGTATCCCTCGGCGGAAGATCAGACGAGATGGCAGAACGTCTGATGGGGATCTCGGAGGACGAGGCCTCATCGGGGTTTGAGGGACAAGGGGTCTCGGTTAGAGGGGAGGGCGGGGTCGTCCAGCTAGACCTTCGTGCCATCGCCCTGGAGGGCGGCCTCTTCCGGGACGACGAGGAGTACAACGCCGCCCTCCGGTCAACGGCCCTGGATCTCGTGAGAAAGAAGCTTCGGGCATCAGCGGGAGCCGAGGCGGAGCTTCTCCAGACGATCGAGGCCCTCGACGACCTGAACGAAGTGATTAACAGGCTCGAAGAGAGGCTCTACGAGTGGTCCCGCCTCTCCGACGACCGCCGCCTCCGGGGCAGAGCCCTCGCAGAATCCCTCTCCGGCGAGGAGGGGTCTATCGGGATCTTGGCCCGATCAGTCAGAGAGCTTTACGAGGCGCGCGAGTCGGTCCAGATGAGCCTGGAGACGGCGACGGCTCAGATCGCCCCGAACCTTTCTAATCTGGCCGGTCCGCTTATTGCAGCTCGGATGATATCAAGGGCTGGAGGGCTCAAACGCCTCTCAGAGATGCCCGCCTCGGCGATTCAGGTGATGGGGGCGGAGAAGGCCCTCTTCAAGCACCTCCGGGGAAAGGCCCCCTCCCCAAAACACGGCATGATCTATCGACACCCCGCCGTTATGGGAACGACGAGGAGACTCCGGGGCAGGGCGGCCCGGGCCCTGGCAGCGAAGCTCGCCATCGCTGCACGGATCGATAGGTACTCGGGAGAGTTGAACCCCAACCTGAAGCTGGTCTTAGAGAGGCGGATCGACGAAATAAAGAATAGCCCGCTGGGAAAGAGAAGAAAGAGGAGGCCGGGGCGCTGAAAGGCTTTTTCTCCATCAGATTTATAATGAAGGCACAACTTATGGGTTTGGTAAGGGGTAGATCATGAAATCCAGAGTCTTGCTGCTGCTCTCCGTCCTGCTAGTGATTATTTCATCTTCTCCGAGCTTGGCGGACTGGGATATAGCCAAAAACGTCAACCAACGCTCGGCGATATCCCTGAGGGGCTACATGGACGAGATATTCATCTACCAGACTGAGAAGGATTTTGCGGGCTCAAAGCTCGTCTACGGAACCCAGGGCAGCGGGACCGCCACCAGGACCATGACCACCCACGTCGACGAGGGCGAGATGCATATCAACGTCCAGGGCGAATTCTACTACCATCCCTACAGGCCCATAACCTCAGAGAACGACCTTCGAGGAGCCCTCCGCGCCAAGAACCTCGAGTTGGGCAAAATAATATCCGAGAGCTATTCCGGGATGGAATATCAGATAGAGGAGACCTCCTCCTCGAATGATGGCGTGCCTGTCTATGAGATATCGTCCCAAGGGCGAGGAACGGCCAGGCTCGGAGCTTGGTGATGGGGCGGACGGATGGCCCTCAACTCGTGAGGCGAGGGGCCCATCAGATTTATAATGGATGTACCAGAATATGAAGCTAGTAAAGGGGTTTATCATGAACGCCAGAGTTTTGTTGCCGCTTGTTGTCCTGACTTTTGCGCTGACGTCTCCGACGGGCCTTGCTGCCTGGAGCAACGCCGGGAACGTCACAGAACATTCGTACATATACCTGAGCGGTTACATCGACGAGATGAAGATCTATCAGACCTATAAAGGTCTCGAAGGCCAGAAGCTCGTCGTCGGAACCGAGGGGAGTGGGACCGTCTCCAGGAGACAGACCGCCTACGTTGACGAGGGCGGGATGTACTTCAACGAGTGGGGCGTCTTCCAATCCGAGGGTGACCTCCGTAACGCCCTCTGCGCCAAGAACTACAAGGTGGGGACGGTCATCTCCGAGAGCTACACCGAGATAGAGTACCTGATCAAGGACACCACAACATTCCAGGACGATAATGTTTCCGTCTACTCTATCGCCTCCGAGGGGAGAGGCACGGCAAGGCTTGGTGCCCGGGTGAAGGACGGCCCCAAGGGCGTCACTATCATGAGCTACGGCGGCACCTACATAGGCGACTTCAACATCAGGCAGGAGATAGGCTCCGGAAGCGAGTTTTTCCTCACCTGTCCATAAACCGCACCAACCCCTTTTGAGGGACCTAAACCAGGGGACAGGGCTGCTTATTCTCTGGCAGGACCGGCAGAGGCATCGTGTTTATGAGGATCGACCGGTCCACCTCTTTTGCCCTCTCCACCATTACCTCCTTTCCCCATCGGGTCAGGCCGAAGAGGGGTACCGCCGTTCCCACCTGGACGAGGGGCCGGACCTTCTCCCTTATGAATTTTGAAGCGCAGCTCGTCACTATGTCGGCGCAGGCGAGCAGCCGATCGGCCTCGTCCTCTCCGATCCCGGTGAGGTGAACCCCCACGATCAGTATCCTGACGTTCTTCTCCCGCTCCAGCTCCCGCATCTTTTCAGCACTATCGGCATCTGCGACGGTGACCGCAAACCTCGAGTACCTCTCCGCGGCGAGCCCCGCCCCCGCCACCTGGTCTATCTTGGCGGTCTTCGGATCGAGGACCGTCCCCCCCCTAGCCTCGATACCAGCCAGAACCTCTGGTATAGGATCTGTCTCAACGAGGCCCGAGATCCAGCCGCCCATCCCCTGGATCAGGCTGGGGTTTGACGTCACCACCGTCCCCGCACCGTCACAGACGGTGACAGCGCCATCGATGAGGCCTCGACGAGCGGCCGTCATCATCGTCTCGGAGGCGCCAAAGCCAACGAAGACGTCCATCTCCAGTTTCCTTTTTGGGGTGAACATGCCGTGCTCTTTCATCCGAAACTCCATATTGGCGGCGGCAGCCTCGGGGGTGATCTCCTTTATCCCCCGGACCTTATCGAAGAGGGGACACCATTTGATGAGGGGCTCCCCCGTCTCGACAACCCGCCCGTCCTCGATTTTGACCTTCGTCCTTCCGAGAAGCTCCATTTCGTCCAAGCTCAATCACCTTCTGAAACTGCGAAGTAAACCCGCCGGTTGGATTTTCCCTTGTTCTCGGCCTTCAGCATCTTCACTTTGCCGATCTCCCCCGTCCTTCCGACGTGGGTTCCGCCGCAGGCCTGAAGGTCGACCCCCTCCACTTCGACTATCCTGATCTCCTCCCTATCGGGAACACTTTTTGCGAGTCTCACCAGGTCGGGAATCTCCATCGCCTCCTCCCTAGAGACGAGAGAGGTCCTGACGGCCCTGTCCTCTTTTATGATCCCGTTGACCTCGTCGACGTACTCCGCAAGTCTCGATCGGTCGAACTCCTCGAGGCTGAAGTCGACCCTAGACCTCTCCTCACCGATCTGGTTTCCCGTGATCATCGCCCCCGTCTCCCTGAAGATGACGGCGGAGAGGAGGTGGCAGGCGGTGTGACTCCGCATGAAGAGGTACCTCCGGTCCCAGTCGATCGTCCCCGTCACCTCTTGGCCCGCGACGAGGCCGGTCTTTCCCAGCTCGTGACTGATCTTGCCACCGAAGAGGCCAGCGTATACGACCGGAAAATCCTCGCCGTCTCGGACCAATACCCCCACGTCGTGGGGCTGGCCTCCGGAGTTCGGGTAGAAGGCTGTCTTGTCCAGGACGACGAACTTGTCGCCCGTGACCTCCTCCACAGTGGCCTCAAAGCTCTTTAGATAGCCGTCGGTGATGTAGAGTTCTCTCATGATATCGCCTCATAAGCCTGATAATATATCGAGCTGTCCTCGGATGGGGTTGGTAAAATCAGTTTCGATTCTTCCGGATCGAATCGGGCTTTAGCCCTCGCCCGGTCCGGATTGGGTGATAATTATTTTGAACGTAACTTATATATGGATCTATAACTACCAGGACAATGGTGACCGGATTGAGGAATGTTTCGCTACCCGCTCAGAACGTTGAACGCGAGGAGTTCGCATCGATACTGATGAAGATCGGTCTTAAAAGAAACGTGGCGAAGGTATTGACCTATCTGGCCTGCGTCGACGAGGCCACTAGTCGAGAGATCGAGATGGGGTCCGATCTCCGTCAGCCCGAGGTCAGCATCGCCATGAGGGAGCTGCGGAAGCTGGACTGGATAGCCGAGAGGGACGAGAAGAACCCGGGGAAGGGAAGGCCCTATCGGATCTACAAGCTGAAGAAAGGGCTCTACGACATAATCGAATATCTGGAGACGAACAAGAGAGCAGAGACCGATCAGGTGATGAACAAGATCAGCAGGCTCAAGGAGCTGAAGTCCTCCTGACTCGACAGCCGATCACGCTCATTCTATCAGAGATAGATTTTGAAGGTGGCGAGGAACTTGGGTGGGGGTTCGCCACCGTCAGGCCCGATCCGGGCATCCTGAACTGTTCATCCCTCGTTTCTGTCGCCTCCTCTTCCAGCACCGTTATCCGAAATGCTCTTCGAATACTCTGGGGATATCCTGAGGCCTCTCCAGCATGGTAACCCCTTCCATCGCCGCCAGCTTCTGGACGTGCTCGACGTCCTCCTTTCTGATCACCAGTTTGAGGTCTTTTCCGTCAGGGAGGGTCGTCGTCACCTCCCCCTCTTTGAAGTCGGAGGGCATGATGTATAGGGGAAGGAGGACCTTCTGACTCATGATGGCGGCGTTGGTGAGCATGGTGTCTGCGATCCGCAAGGATATCTTGGCGACGGTGTTGGAGGTGGCCGGGGCGATCAGCATGAACGCAAACCTTCCCATCTGGACCTGGCCCGCCAGGAAGGGGGCGTTGGCGTTCGCCTCGACCCAGATCTTGTCGAACTCCGCCTCCAGCTCCGGAAAGAGCTTGTAGTACTTCACCACCTGGTCTCCAGCCTTGGAGATGTAGACGCGAATTTCGACCTCGTCGTCGTACTTCTGCCTCAGCTTCTTCATCACCTCCGCCGTCTCCCGGATCCGGTCGCCGCTCCCGGTGATCCCCCAGACCACCTTCTTTTTCTTCGCCCTCTTCTCGGTCATCTCATCTCCTCGTCCGCTTCTTTGTCAAGCTTCCATCATTGTTTTCCATATCCCTTCACACCTTGATTTATTTTTCCTTCCCGCCGGTGGCGCCCATCATATGGTCTGAGAACCTCCGGACCGTCTTTTTAAGGGTCCGGAACCCCTCCTGGTCCTCAGCGACCCCTTCCAGGGTGTCCTTAGACCAGAAGGTGGCGCCGAGGTTCGCGCCGAAGGCCCCTCCGCCAACGGGGACGATCCCGTTCAGGACGTAGAAGGTGATAATCTGTGTAATCGCCAGCTCTTGGCCGCCCATCCTATCGCCTCCGACGGCTATCGCCATCCCGATCTTTCCCCTGAAGACGTCGAAGTCGGCGGCGGCGAGGGCCCTGCACCGGTCCATCACCGCCTTTGTCTGAGCGCTCAGGGCGCCGTTGTAGACCGGCGTGGCGAAGACTATCCCGTCTGCCTCCCGGAGGAGGGGGTAGACCTCGTACATGTCGTCTTTAATTCTGCACTCCTTGTTCTTGAGGCAAAAGTCGCAGTGGAGACAGGGGCTGATCTTCTTTCCCCGAACTCCGAAGAATGCGGTCTCAAACCCCCTCTCCTCCAGCATCCGGAGGGCCTCCTTGAGAACGTGATCTGTCGCTTTCTCCCGAGGGCTGCCGCATATTCCTACAATCTTCATGAACGATAAATTAATTTTGGATACGATTTACATTTATCTATGGGTTGGCTTTGAGATGGTGCTCTTCTCAGTCGAGGGGAGGAGGTAAATAGCTGCTCGCGGATCTCTGAACAGATGTGCGAAGCCGAGAGCAAAAAGAGCGTTCTTTTCATAGCCACCGTGGCTGCCTTCCTTCCGGCCTTCATAAACTCGGCTATAAACGTCGCCCTCCCTCCCCTCGGAGTTGAGTTCGGGATGGACGCCGTCCTTCTGGGATGGGTGGTGACCGCTCACCTCCTGGCCATGGCGGTCTTCATGGTCCCTTTGGGGAGGGCTGCCGATATCTGGGGGAGGAAGAGGTTCTTCACCCTGGGGATGGCGATCTATACGATCTTCTCCCTCTTCTGCGCCTTCCCACCATCGGGATCAGTCCTGATCCTCTTCCGGTTCTTCCAGGGGATGGGAAGCTCCATGATCTTCGGAACGTCCGTCGCCCTCCTCACCTCTGTATTCCCGCCGGGAGAACGGGGGAGGGCTCTGGGGATCAACGTCACCGCCGTCTACCTCGGCCTCTCCCTCGGCCCCTTCCTCGGCGGCGTCCTCACCCAATACCTGGGCTGGCGGAGCATATTTTTCGTGAATGTGCCTTTGGGCGCGTGCGTCGTCCTCCTCACCGTCCAAAAACTCAAAGGCGAGTGGATCGAGGCTGCTGGAGAGAGGTTCGACCTTTTCGGCTCGGTGATCTACGGTCTCGCCCTCGTCTCGACGATCTATGGCCTTACGAGCCTCCCCTCGTCTGCGGGGGCAGCATACCTCCTTTTGGGGATCGCTGGCGTCATCACCTTCGGCGTGGTGGAGCTGAGAAGCAATAGCCCCGTCCTGGACGTTCGGCTCTTTCGGGAGAATCGGGTCTTCGCCTTATCCAATCTCGCGGCCCTGATAAACTATGGCGCCACCTTCGCCGTCGCCTTCGTCCTCACCCTGTACCTGCAGACTGTGAAGGGTCTCTCTCCCCTCCAAGCCGGCTTCATCCTCGTGGCCCAGCCCGCAGTCCAGACGGTCCTATCACCTTGGGCCGGAAAACTTTCCGACAGGATCGAGGCTCAGGTTGTGGCGTCGGTGGGGATGGGGATCACGGCCCTCGGCCTCCTCCTCCTGGCATATTCAATCGATTACGATACGAGCCTCCCGTCGATCGTCGCAGTCCTCGGCCTCCTGGGGCTCGGGTTTGCCTTCTTCTCCTCACCGAACACCAACGCCATCATGAGCTCCGTCGAGAAGAGGTATTACGGCGTCGCCTCCGGGATGGTGGGGACGATGAGGTCGATCGGGATGATGACCAGCATGGCGATCGCCATGACCTCTCTCTCTATCTTCATGGGGAGGGTCCAAGTGACGCCGGAGGTCTACCCACAGTTTCTCGAGAGCATGACGTCGATCCTATCGGTCTTTGTGATCCTCTGCATCGTCGGGGTCTTTGCCTCCCTCTCCCGGGGGAAGGTCCGGAAGGCGGAGTGAACCCAAGCTATCCACGTCTCCGTCATCCGTCACCGCCCGTGCCGCTCATGCCGAAGAAGATGCTCGCGATCCAACTTGCGATCAGCACCGTTTTTATGGTTGGTGAGGGCGATGCTCGGCTGATGGTTTGCCTCTAATTCATGCGTCTCGATAGGGTGTATAGTCCCGACGATCCGTGCCCACCCATGAAGTCCGAAAGGCTTAAATACGGTCCCCTGATACGGGGATAGGCTGTCCTGGTCTCCCCGGACGAGCTCCTTTGTTAGCTGAATGTTGGAGTTCGCATATGGGGAGGAAACCGGCAAGCTTAAGTACG
>Ga0334888_1000047_pt1 | contig 185077 bp, 159 predicted proteins | sample GraSluR1_MG_FD_207227 | JGI IMG/M metagenome (GOLD analysis project Ga0334888, IMG submission 207227) | Sludge microbial communities from methane-producing bioreactor in Wageningen University, Netherlands - Granular Sludge_3_08-R1 | ecosystem: Engineered > Bioreactor > Anaerobic > Unclassified... | reverse complement strand
ACATCAACGAGGAACTTGAACAAGCCTCATCCGACATACTTCGGGCTTGGGAAAAAGAGGCCTGTAAGGCCAACAGGGCTGCCAATCACAGATTCTAGAGGGAGGAAAAAATCATTTACGGGCTACACTAAATAGTGTAAAAGAATCGTTAATTTGTGTGAAAGGGAACTGTGATTCTGAAGTTGACCAGATGGTTTGTGAATTTCCGGTGCTTTCTGAGAGTGCGCTACTCTATTTTGAACAACTTCATGGGCACATGATCTATCTTCATCATGGCCACAAGGAGCTTCCGCCTTTGGTTGCAGGCACTGTTGTGGTCAGCGGACATACGCATGTTCCAGTAGCAGAAAAACGTGACGGATTGTTTTATATCAATCCTGGCTCTGTAGCACTGCCTAAGGGAGGCTTTCCAGCTAGTTACTGCTTGTTGGAAGATAACACGTTCACTATCTTTGATTTTGAAGGTAATGATTTAATGAGCCTCACCATTTAAGAATCACTTCAACACTATCATCTCTTTGCTGGATTGTCGCACTACCATCATGCAGGCGCATCACCTGTCCCACGATGGGAAGACCAAGACCGTTGCCTGCGGTAGATCGTCCAAGGTCTCCCCTGCTCCATGGTTCAAAGAAGTCGACACCGTCAATAAGCTTTCCTGGATTGCGAATAAGAATTCTATTTTCTCCGATGCTCAGAGTTATGGTTTGGTCACAGGCTTTGAGGGCGTTGTCCAACAAGGCCTTTATAGCGTGTGCCAGCAATGTTGAGTCAGCTTGAAGGACTGCGTTGGCCGCGTCGACGTTGATGCGTCGACGCAACTCTGGGGCAAAGCCGTACAATACCTGGTCCAGAAAGTTGGGAACAGACAACGCCACTTTGGTTGCCTTCATGTCGGGACTCTGCAAGTTGGCGTACAGGACCACAGCAGCGATCCTCTCACTGAGCACGTCGTTCTCCTTCTTTATGGACAGGATCGTCTGATCGTTGAGCGGGAATACCCCGTCACAAAGCCCGTCGAGCATCAGCTTCATGCTGGTCACGGGCGTGTTGAGGTCATGAGTGATACTTCTCAGCCAAGCCTGCCGGCTTTGCTTATGCTGTTTCAGATGTTGGTCGAGCATGCTGATTGAACTGTTGATCACCTTCTGCTCATCAATCTTGGTCTTAGGGAGCACGATGTCGTGCTCTCCCTCGCTGAGCTGAGCAAGAGCAGTCTGGATTCCTCGTGTATAGCGCTCACTCCGTTTGGAGATCGAAGCGGCCATCATCAGCGCGATGACGAATGCGATGGGCATCGCCCAGAGGATGGGGTAGAAAAGCCCCTTGAACAAGTATCCTGTATTCTTATAGGTAAACGGTGTATAGGTAAGGATGTCCACCAGAGCGAGGGTCTCCTCGTTGTAAATGATGACCAACGAACCGGCGATGTCAGTTGCCTTGACCTGGGGAGGCAACAGGAACGTCTGCTTTTGTGGCTCAGGCTGCTTGGTCACGTAGATGGAAGCAAAAGTCCCTGTGTGCATGATCTCCACGAGGTACACGTCGCCCTGCATCTCAGAGGAAATGAACCCGTGCTCAGAAACCTCAACCTGAGCGGGGGCAAGCTCTATCTCCGGCTTCTGGTGTGTAATGGAAAAGGTTTGCTGTCCCCTGGGCACAGGAAGAGCAGTACCGCTGCTTGTCTTGCCGTACGCGATAGCGACGGTACCGTCTGGATTGCGAATATACAAACCACTGACACGGTCATCAGCAGAAGCGAGCAGCAACTCCTCGATTGTGAACAAAGAGTAGCTGCGCAAAGAGAGGCCATGCTCAAGATTGCGAGCAAAAGAAGTGAGATATTCCTGAAAAACTGACTCAGTCCAGTTCTTTCTCTGGTGGGTGATCGTAACCCAGAACACCATCAGCTGGATGCCGAGGATGACCGCGACGACCATCACGAACCCAAGAAAGAGTCGGACAAACTGCTTTCTCATACCAACATCTTATCCTTTTCATGCCCGATGAAACGGTAGCCATACCCTCGCACGGTCTCTATCCACATACCCTCTCCCAACTTGGATCGAATGTTCTTGATATGGGTGTCGACGACCCGCTCATAGGACTCGACGTTATAGTCAAAACACTCAGACAAGATCTGTGAACGAGAAACCAGGTGATGGGAGTTTTGGATAAGATAGGAAAGGATCCTCCACTCGGCGGCGGTAAGCGCCACTTCCTGTCCATCGACGAGCAACCGATGATCCTGCTCCTCAAAACGCATTGTGTGATCACCGACGTACAAATACCCGTCTGAAGGAGTGTAACTATTGTTGCTGTAACGGCGAAGTACAGCCTGCACCCTGAGCACCAGCTCCTTGGGAGAGAACGGCTTGGAAATATAATCGTCAGCACCAAGCTCGAAACCAAGAATTCGATCGCTCTCCTCGCTTCGGGCGGTCATGAAGATTACAGGACAATCACACTTCTGCTTCAGCTGTTTGACGAATACAAACCCGTCACCGTCGGGGAGCATCACATCCTGAATCAAGAGAGCAGGCCTCTTTTGGGCAAAAGCCTCCTTGGCCGCCTTCAAGGTGGGAAAACCCTCTACGCTGTAGCCGGACAGCTCCAGATATTGCTTGACACCCTCGCGGATCACATCATGGTCTTCAACCAAATAGATCAATTCATGCTCAACTTCCATAGCTTATTCCTAGGAATCAGTCCCGCTCATCGGCAGGTTCGTTACACTTTTCCCGGCGAACCGGTACCCATATCCACGGACCGTCTCAATCCATTGCGATCCCAAAGGACCCATCTTTGCACGCATGTTCTTCACATGAGTGTCTACGATACGGTCATACGACTCAAAACTATAGTCAAAACAGTGCTCCAGAATCTGAGAACGGGTAATGAGAATACCGCTGTTGCTGACCAGATAGCTCATGATCCTCCATTCAGCAGCAGTGAGAGGAATCTGTCTACCGTCAACAGAGAAAAGATGGGACACCTCGTCCAACTGCAAAACAGAAGAGCCAAGGGTCCAGGAGGAGCCACTTCTGAAAGAGGACACACTCACATCGATCCTTCTGAAGAGTGCATGCACCCTGAGCACCAACTCCTTGGAACTGAAAGGCTTGCACACATAGTCGTCCGCACCCAATTCAAAACCCAGGATCCGGTCACTCTCTGCCACCCGATTGGTAACAAAGATGACAGGAAAGGAGTATGTCTGCTTCAGCTTCTTCAGGTAATTGAAGCCGTCCCCATCACTGAACTGCACCTCAAGCAGTAAAAGGTCCGGAACCTGCCTGCTTATGGCAACCTGTACAGAATGGAGATCCTCGAAAGCCTGAACCCCATACCCCGACAGTTCAAGGTACTGCTTGATCCCTTCACGATCCTCAAAGGAACCGTCTACGATGTAAATCATCTTCATACAGCAACATCACCATACCTTTGCTTGCTTGACAAGCGTTCTATACCATACAACATATATCTCCACATACTCTTCACAATTCCAATCAATAATAGGCATGAGGTGAGGTTTCTGTCAAACACAACTCTTCATTTTCACGTACTTCACCAATAGTTCAAGAAGAAGGTGTCAGCTTGAAACGCGCTACACACTGCGGTACACTGCTTTGGATGAAAAAACGCAGAACCATCCTCTCAGACAGCCTCATCTTTCTTTTCTGCATAGGCGCAATCGCCCTGATCAGCAGCAGGACGCTGCAGGGAGGCAGCGGCTATGTCCAAGTACAGAGCGAAAAAGCTACGTTTCGCTACAGCCTTGAAAACAATCGTGAAATTACCGTTGACGGACCTCTTGGACAAACCCACATAGTCATAGAGGATGGAAAGGCCCACATCATGGACTCTGCGTGTCCCACAAAAAGTTGCACCCACCAAAGCCCCATCTTCAGAAGCAACTCCTGGATAGCATGCCTTCCCAACATGGTGCTTTTGACAATTGTCGGAAACGAGGATGAGCTGGAGGTCGATGATGTCGCAAACTGAACGAAAAATTGCATTCATCGCTTCTTCCACCCTGCTGCTCTCCACTCTTGAGTATCTCATACCAAAGCCCCTGCCTTTCTTGCGCCTGGGACTTGCCAACATCCCCTTGCTTCTGATACTCGACAGTGTTTCCCTCGGAGCGTACAGCGTGGTTTTGCTTTTGAAAGCCATAGGGCAAGGTATGATCAGCGGAACCCTCTTTTCCTATTTGTTCTTCATCTCCCTTGCAGGGACGCTTGCATCCGGGTATGCAATGAAAGGGGTAAAAGTACTACTGAAACACCATGTCTCACTCGTGGGTTGCTCTTTGGTGGGGGCTTTTGTCAGCAACCTGGCGCAGTTGCAAGTAGCCTCTTGGGTTGCCTACGGACCCGCCATCTGGGTAGCAGCACCGCTGATGCTCAGTCTCGGGCTTTTTTCGAGCCTCATTCTAGGATTACTGGCGCAACGATATCAACACAAAGGTCTCATACCAAAAGCACTCTCAGAAGGCACCCTCATTCTTGAGCTACCCGTCATTGAACAGCAGAAACATCATCTGCTCATGGCTGTGGCAACCCTGCTGTGTATTGTTGCCATCCTGTTTGCACAGTCGCTCACCTCTCTTGTATTGATAACCCTCTGCATGTATCTGATGCAATTGTGCGCTCGAAGAAAGATACGGATTCTTCCTCCGTTGATGCTCATCATCTCCCTTGTTCTGCTGAGTCTTTTTGAACCAAACGGAAGAGTGCTCCACAGCTTCGGCTCGGTGGCATTCACCCAAGGATCCTTGGAACTGGCATTGACCAAGGCCCTACGACTGATCAGCTTGCTCTCTGCCAGCCAAAGCCTGGTTGCAAGCAATCCAAAATTGAAAGGCAGAGCAGGTTCGCTACTCATGCTCAGCCTCTCCTACTTCGCCTTGATATCCCGTTCGTTCAAGGCAACTGAAGGATCGGTGATTCAGCGCGTGGACCAAGCTCTGCTCAAAGCAGCGCAAAAGAAGGACAGCCCTGTCGAGGCCTTCAAAAGAAAGCCCATGAAAAGGAACTTGTTTCTATTTTTTGCTGTTATCGTATATATAATTTCGATATACTCTTATTTATACACCAAATAACACTTTTATTATTTTTTTTAACCTTATACTTCAAATATATTCATATTAATTCATGATACATATTCTCTCATACATATTAATACCTCTTGACTTTATTCGATAATTTTTTATACATTTAAGCCAGAACACGACCTAAGGAGTCACATCATGGCAAAAAACCAAGAACCGATGAACACGCTCTTCGAAGGACAGAAAGAACTCCAAAACCTCATAGAACGAGTTAAACGAGCACAAGTCAAATTTGCAACCTACAGCCAGAAACAGGTAGATGCTATATTCCGTGCAGCTGCCGTAGCCGCAAACGATCAAAGAATCAGGCTCGCAGCGATGGCTGTTTCTGAAACAGGCATGGGCATAATAGAAGACAAGGTCATCAAGAACCACTTCAGCTCAGAATACATATTCAACAAATACAAAGATGAAAAAACCTGTGGCATCATTGAACAGGACAACGCATTTGGGATCAAGAAAATCGCGGAACCCATAGGAGTCATTTGCGGCATCATCCCTACCACAAACCCAACCAGCACAGCCATCTTCAAGAGCCTGATCAGCCTGAAGACAAGAAACGCCATCATCTTCAGCCCACATCCCAGAGCCAAGAAATGCACTTCTGAAGCAGCAAGAATCATATTGGAAGCGGCGGTGAAAGCCGGAGCACCAGAAGATATCATCGGATGGATCGAAGAACCGTCAATTGCAAAAACCGACTACCTGATGAGTCATCCGATGATTAATCTCATTCTTGCCACAGGAGGTCCTTCGATGGTCAAGAGTGCCTATTCGTCAGGAGTTCCGGCCATCGGCGTCGGGCCGGGCAACACCCCGGCCCTGTTGGACAAGAGTGCGGACATCAAAATGGCCGTCAGCTCCATCCTCATGTCAAAGACATTTGACAATGGAGTGGTTTGCGCAAGCGAGCAGGCAGTTATCTGCCACAAGGACATCTATGAAGAGGTAAAGGCAGAATTCCTGCATAGAGGAGCTTATTTCTTAAACAAGAAAGAAACAGAAGCACTGAGAACCATCATCCTCGATCCCAAACGAGGTACGGTGAATCCTGCAATCGTAGGCCAAAGTGCATCAACCATAGCCACGTTGGCAGGCTTCAGCGTTCCTCCAACGGCGAAAGTCCTTCTTGCAGAAATAGAGACCATTGAGGCCTCTGAGCCTTTTGCCCATGAAAAGCTCAGCCCCATTTTGGCCGTATACCGTTGTGAAAACTTTGGCGATGGAACTGCCAAGGCAGCAAGACTTGTCGAGTTGGGTGGATTCGGTCATACCAGTGTCTTATATATCGATGAAAAGGAGACTGAAAAAGCAGACACCTTTTCCAGGACCGTAAAGACAAGCAGGGTCCTGATAAACATGCCAGCGAGCCAAGGAGCAATCGGGGATATTTACAACTTCCGACTTGAACCATCACTGACTCTCGGTTGTGGTAGCTGGGGCAACAATTCAATAAGCGAGAATGTAGGGCCGAAACACCTCTTGAACATCAAATCTGAAGCAACCAGGAGGGAAAACATGCTCTGGTTCAAGCTCCCGCCAAAAGTCTATTTCAAATACGGATGCCTGCCAGTTGCCCTTGGCGAACTGAAAGGCAAGAAAAGGGCGTTCCTCATAACCGACTCCTATCTGTTTTCAAGTGGGATTGTTCAGAAGATCACCGACACCTTGGACAATCTTGACATCGAGACCGAGGTATTCCACCAAGTGAAACCCGATCCGACGTTAGGCACCATTACTGAAGCGATGAAACTCATCGAGGCCTTCAAGCCCGATGTCCTGATCGGGCTCGGAGGAGGATCACCGATGGATGCAGCAAAAATCATGTGGCTGCTGTATGAACATCCCGAGGTTACATTTGAAGGCCTTGCCCTGCGTTTCATGGACATCCAAAAACGCATCTATGCATTCCCTGACATGGGAAAGAAAGCCGATCTCGTCTGCATTCCCACGACCAGCGGAACAGGTAGCGAGGTAACTCCGTTTGCCATCATCACCGATGAAAAAACCGGGATGAAATGGGCCATAGCAGACTATGCACTGAAGCCGAGCATGGCGATTGTTGACAGTGAATTGGCGATGAGTCAACCCAAAGGTCTTACTGCTGCATGCGGGATGGATGTGTTGACCCACGCCTTGGAAGCTCTCGTCTCCTCGATGTCCACCGACTATACCAATGCCCTGTGCCTAGAAGCTGGGAGGATTATCTTCAAGTACCTGCCGCAGGCATACAAAAACCCTGATGATAAGAAGGCAAGAGAAAAAGTTCATAATGCTTCCACCATGGCAGGCATGGCATTCTCCAACGCTTTTTTGGGGGTTTGTCACTCAATGGCACATAAGCTGGGAGCACAGTTTCATATCCCCCATGGGATGGCAAATGCCTTGTTGTTGTGCAATGTCATCCGCTACAATGCTACAGACAACCCCACCAAGCAAGCAGCGTTTCCTCAGTATGAGTACCCCTCTGCAATCAGCCGATATGCCCGTGCAGCCGATTATATTGCAACAGCGGTAAATGATCAGGAGAATACTCCCTATATAAAGACAAACGCCAAAGAGAGCATGAGGGAAAAAGTACAAGCCTTGGTTGCCGGAATTGAAGAGTTGAAAAAAGAACTGCAGATACCCTCCTCCATCAAGGAGTGGGGCGTGAGTGAAGAGGATTTTCTTGCAAACGTGGACGACCTATCGGTTCACGCATTTGATGACCAGTGCACAGCAGCCAATCCCCGATACCCCCTGATCAGTGAGATCAAGACATTATATCTTGACTGCTTCTATGGCAGGCCCTATCAAGAGACATAAACAGCCCTGTTTTCATGAGAGGATTTCGTCTTTACGAAGTCCTCTCATAACTTCTATACAAGAAATAGTACTTGTATTACTATGCACCCATGTTTACATGCAAACTTATCTGCACAGATATCGATGGTACCCTCCTGCACCCTGATGGGACAATCACCGAACGAACCAAAAAAGCCATCGCAGAAGCGAGAAGAAAAGATATAATCGTAGCCTTGGTAAGCGGAAGGCTCTCCCTCAGCCTCAAAACCATACAAAAGGAACTCCTCATTACAGGACCCTTGGGATGCTTCAACGGATCCTTGATCCTCGATGAGTCGGGTGCAGAGATAGAGGCACATCCACTTGATCTGAGCATCTATGAAAAGGTGTTGAGCTTTCTCTCCGGTTGTGCAGTCGAGCACTCTGTCTTTACAAACGATCGGTGGTTCATGAGAGAGAAAAATGCTTGGTATGAAGTGGAAGTACAAACCTCGCATATCGAGGGAAACGTGTATGAACTTGAGAGACTGCCTGAAATCCTGCAACCGAATGAACGAATCTTCAAAGTACTTGTAATGGATGAGAAGGCCAACATCGTTGGAGCACTGCAAGAAGAACTGGAAAAACAATTCGGGCAAAGCCTCAACATTTTCAGATCCTCGGCTCGTTATATAGAGATTCTTGCCCGCGGTGTAGATAAAGGGCATGCTGTACGCTCTTTATGCAAGACATACTCGATTGAAAGAGAACATGTCATGGCTGTAGGAGATTATTACAACGACATCGGGATGCTCAAAGAAGCAGGGTATGCCGTGGCTATGGGCAATGCCCCTCACCTTGTAAAAGAACATGCTCATTTTGTTGCAAGGTCAAATACAGAGAACGGCCTTGCCCTTGTTATAGAGAGTATATTATGAACTCTCCTCTTTCATTGTACAGAGGCCTGCCAAAACCCATCTATGTATTGTTCTTTGCCACAGTGATCAATGGCGTTGGAATCTTTGTATACCCCTTTCTGACGCTGTACCTCACCCAAAGATTAGGATACAGCGCCTTACAGGCAGGTACATTCATGACCTTGGCTTCCGTGCTGTATATACCAGGATCGTTTATTGGAAGCAAGCTGGCGGATACCATTGGAAGGAAACCTGTGGTGGTAGTCTTTCAATTATTGATGGATATCTGCTTCATTCTGGCAGGAATCTTTGAAGGACAGACTATTGTTGTGTACCTTATTCTCCTTGCCTTGTTCTTTGATGGTGCGGTCGACCCTGCGCGGGAAGCCTTGAAAACCGACGTTACGACAAGAGAGAACAGACAAGTAGCCTTCAGCTTCATCTATCTTGGTCATAATCTGGGCTATGCAATCGGACCGGTAATAGCCGGCTATCTCTTTTTCACAGCCCCAAGGTGGATATTCTATGGCAATGCAGGATTCGGCATTCTTTCAGTGCTCTTGATATTGTGGAAAGTCAAGGAGAGCAAGCCCTCTGAAGAATTGATAGAGGAAAGTCAAAGCTGGGATTCAACGGAAAAGGGAGAGAGAGGAAGCCTGATCAAGGCCCTGCTCAGCCGACCTCGGCTCATCTTCTTTGCGCTGTCGGTCACCTTCTTCAGCTATGCCTACAGCCAAACACTCTTCGCACTCCCCCTTTTGACTAACCAATTGTTCAATGAAGGGGGGGCTGTACTGTACGGAAAGATGATGGCCCTCAACGGTATCGTGGTAGTACTGTTCAACCCGATCTTGGTCAGTTCACTGAGGCGTTTCCATCCGCTGGCCAACTCAAGCTTCAGCGGCCTGCTCTATGCCCTAGGGTTCGGACTCTTTGCGTTTGCCACCAAAGAGTGGGCCTTTCTCCTGCTCACAATAATCTACACCCTAGGAGAGATCATTGCAGCGACCAACGAACAGTACTATGTTGCAAACAACACCCCCATCAGCCATAGAGGACGCTTCAGCGCCATACTTCCCATACTCATGGGAACCGGTCATGCAATAGCCCCCGTCACAGGAGGCCTGATCATCGAGCAATACTCCATGTACACGCTCTGGGTGTCAACCGCGGCGGCTGCTCTAATCGGAGCCTTCATGATTTTTTGCCTTTACCTTGCAGAAAAAAACAAGAAACCATTATAGAGGTGTTTACAGCAATTGCAAGAGCTTCGCAACCACATCCTTGGGAAAGTTTTGATCATCCTGATGCTCAACAAAGAGCGATTGCAACCAGTTTTTCACTGTCTCACTCTGAGGCAGCATGAACCCTGCTTCACGATAGCAGTCCTCAGCAAGAATATGGTTGCTTGTGGCAAGAGCATTGAGCAACTGCCTGAAACTTGGATCATTGCTTGCTTGCAGCAGATCCTTTGCCAAGGCTTTTTGCTCTACCTTGCTCTTCGCCAAAGCAAAGAGTTCTTTTCTTACCGCCTCGCTTTTCGGTTGAGGTTCTGGATAGACAGAAGGAACCAGATATATCGCATGACTCGGACAAGCGTCTACACAAAGACGACAACCATCAAGGCATTTTGCAAAGTCAATCTGACCGTTTTCCGTATCAGTAGCACCGGTGGGACAGATGAACAAACAGACACAATCTTTGGTACATAAGGCAATATTCCTGGCGGCGTGCATCAAAGGGCCTCCTTCTGGATGGGATGAATCTTGAAGCTGGGAACCTTACAGATCGGACATATTTTAGGTTTTGTATCACCTACGTAGACAAATCCACAGATTTCGCAGACATAGACATTGTTATTCTCAAACAAGCCGTTTTTCTGTTTCTCATACCGAACCAAGAGACCTTTAAGCAACTTGGATACTTTCTCCCCCCATACAAGAGAGCGCATTGCCCCTCGATCTGAAGCACTCTTCGCTTTCTCATTTGCTCTGTTGTAAGCCTGGGAAAGATCAGCATTGATCTTTTGTAAGAGCTGGGAGAAATCCTGGTTTGTACGACGTTCTTCCCGATTTTGATAATACGAAGCCAGCTCAGCAAACAATTGAGCCTCCTCGGCTCTCTGTTGCTTGGTGCAAGCCTTTTGTAAATTGCTGCACAGAACCCCCAACTCTTCTACGGTCATCTCTCTCATATCATCCATGGCACAGAACCTCCTTACCAATCGTACGATAAGCATAGCATAGGATGACCAAAATCTGGAAATAATGCTGCAAAAAATGCCAATATGCGTGTAGATGCTAAGCATTTTTAAAACCTAGAGCTAGCAATAACCATACAGATACAGACCTATCCGAACAGTTCAGTCATCTTATAAACTTCCTGCCTGCATGCCAAATTTCTGGAAAAAACCCATTATCGTCTGCAATACTGGGTGCATGAAATTGAGAGATATCGGCAAAGCAGTGAAGGAACTGCGTATTGCAAAGGAAATGACACAACAAGAATTGATTGAAAAAGCTGACCTCTCGCGAAGCCAGCTTTATTATATTGAAGCAGGAAAACGAACACCTCAATTACCTACGTTGCAAAGCATCTGCACAGCATTGGAGATTTCCCTGCTTGATCTAGTACAACATGCTTCAGGTCAGACCGTGACCTCGGTGACCCCAAGCATCTCCTCGATGGAGGCTCCCGGAGCTACCATCGGATAGACTTTGTCATCGACAGGAATCTCACAATCGATCAAGACAGCTTGGCCAAGATCGAGGGCAGCCTGTAAAATGGGTTTCGGATCATCATCCTTGTTGATGCGCATCCCTTGTACTCCATACGCCTTGGCAAGAGTAATCCAATCGATAGGAGTATCGAGGGTGGTTTCACTGTAGCGGCCATCAAAGAAGAGGGTCTGCCACTGCCTAACCATACCCAAGGTCTGGTTGTTCATCAGAAGAATGATTACCGGAAGCTTGTACCGGGCAATGGTAGCAAGCTCGTTGCAGTTCATCTTGAAGCTTCCATCACCTGCTACGTTCACAACCCTTGCAGAAGGATTGCCCACTTGAGCACCAATAGCGGCACCGGTACCGTATCCCATGGTTCCCAATCCACCACTGGTCAAAAAATGTCCTGGCTTGGTGTGTTTCAAGAACTGAGCAGCCCACATCTGGTGCTGTCCCACCTCGGTAACAGCAAAGAAGTCCTCAGGCAGGACCTGCTGCAAAGCCTTGAGAATTTCTTTCGATCGTGAACTCTCATGATCCACACGGATGGGATAGCGCTTCTTGTACTGTGCGACCTGTTCCATCCATTTGGTATGGTGCATAACCTCTTCAATTCTCTCATTCAGCTGCTCCAGGACAACCCGCAGGTCTCCTACCACATTGCAGTACGTCTTGATGTTCTTGTCAATCTCTGCAGGATCGACATCGATATGAATAATCTTCGCATTTTTTGCAAAGGCACTCGCCTTGCTCACAACGCGGTCACTGAACCTGGCTCCGATCACCACCAAAAGGTCACAGGAAGAAACACACATGTTCGACACCTTGGTGCCATGCATCCCTACAAGACCTGTAAAGCGGGGACTATAGGAGCTGATCGCTCCAAGGCCCATCAACGAACTACAGGCAGGGCTGTCGATATGCTCCAAGAACTCTTGCAGTTGAGCCGAAGCCTTTGCCCTGATCACGCCACCGCCTACATAGCACATTGGCCTTTGGGAATGCCTGATCAGATCGAGTGCCATCTCCATGCTCTTTTCACTGAGCCGCTCGGTTCTTGGCTCCAAGGCCTCTGGACTTTCAGGCATGAAATCAGCGGTAAACACCGTCACATCCTTGGGAATATCGATCAAGACGGGGCCTGGTCGTCCCTCTTGCGCTATCCTGAAAGCCTTGCGGATCGTGGGTGCCAAGTCTGCAACATCCTTGACGATAAAGTTATGCTTGGTTATCGGCATCGTGATCCCGGTGATGTCGACCTCCTGGAAACTATCCTTTCCCAGAAGAGGAAGGATTACATTCCCGGTAAAGGCGACCATCGGAACGCTATCCATGTAGGCAGTTGCAATTCCGGTTACCAAGTTGGTCGCACCAGGTCCGCTGGTGGCAATACATACCCCGACCTTACCGGTACTGCGGGCATACCCATCAGCGGCGTGGGCTGCCCCCTGCTCATGGCTGGTCAGGATATGATTGATCCTGCTTCGATTCTGGTATAGTGCATCATACAAGGGTAATACAGAGCCTCCGGGAAAGCCGAACACCGTGTCCACTCCCTGTTCAACCAAACACTCGATCATTATTTGTGCGCCAGTCATCTGCATGGTAGGTTCTCCTTATCGTCGTCGTTTCATTTTGTAAAAATTGCTCCGGTACAGGCGCTGCTAACTTGCTTGGCATAGCGGGCAAGGTAACCGGTGGTAATCACAGGCTCCTTGGCGACCCAACACTCTGCCCGTCTTGCAAGCTCATCTGCCTCAACCAACAATTCCAATGTTCCCTCTGTAATATTGATACTGATCAGATCGCCCTCCTCAACAAGGGCGATAGGGCCGCCTTGAGCCGCCTCAGGACTCACATGCCCGATCGAAGCTCCGCGGGTGGCCCCGCTGAAACGACCATCGGTGATCAGGGCAACTTCCTTGTCCAGTCCCATTCCAGCTATGGCACTGGTAGGACTGAGCATCTCACGCATACCCGGTCCACCCTTGGGCCCTTCATACCGGATGACTATCACATCCCCGGCGTTGATCTTTGAAGCATAGATGGCCTCGATAGTCGCTTCTTCACTCTCAAAGACCCGTGCAGGACCCGTATGGACCAACATCTTCTCATCTACAGCACTGCGTTTGACCACCGCACCTTGAGGAGCAAGATTGCCCGAAAGAACAGCTATGCCTCCAACGGGAGAGAAAGGATTATCAATCTCCCTGATCACATCATTGCGATAATTCTTTGCTTCCTTATAGAGTTCTCCGATTGTCTTTCCACTTACTGTGGGAATATCTGCGTTGAGCAGGCTTTTCTTTCCCAACTCACCCATTACAGCCATCACCCCGCCTGCCTGGTACAAATCCTCGATATGATCAGGACCTGCCGGAGCGAGATGACAAAGGTTGGGAATTCTGCTACTGATTTCATTGGCCATGAAAATATCCAAATCCACACCTGCTTCATGAGCTATTGCAGGAAGGTGCAACATGGTGTTGGTACTGCAGCCAAGGGCCATGTCGACCGACAAGGCATTGGTGAATGCCTCCTTGGTCATGATGTCCCTCGGCCTGATATTCCTTTTCAACAATTCCATGATCTGGTAGCCGGCTTCTTTTGCCAAACGATCTCTGGCACTGTATACGGCCGGAATGGTCCCATTGCCCACAAGAGCCATGCCGATGGCTTCGGTAAGACAATTCATGCTGTTTGCGGTAAACATACCACTGCACGATCCACAGGTGGGACAAGCATTGTCCTCGTAGGCAAGCAACTGTTCATCACTGAGCATGCCTGCTGCGTGGGCACCCACTTTCTCGAACATCACAGACAAACTGGTTGCACAATTACCCTCTTGAGGAATTTTACCGGCAAGCATAGGACCGCCCGACACAAAAATCGAGGGAATGTTTATCCTGGCTGCTGCCATCAACATGCCAGGTACAATCTTGTCACAGTTTGGCACAAATACCAGAGCATCGAAAGGATGGGCGGTAGCCATGATCTCAATCGAATCAGCAATCAGCTCCCGACTTGCAAGCGAATATTTCATGCCTACATGCCCCATGGCGATACCGTCACAGACCCCGATCACAGGAAACGAGACGGGATTACCCCCTGCCTGACGAACACCAGCCTTCACTGCATCGACAATCCTGTCGAGGTGAATATGGCCTGGAATTATCTCATTGGCTCCGTTTACGATGCCAATGATCGGCATATGAATTTCCCGGTCGGTCCAGCCTAGGGCTTTCATCAACGATCGGTGAGGAGAGCGCTCTGCTCCCTCGGTCATCTGTGCTGAACGTTTCTTGCTCTCGTCCATCCTACATCCTCCTGTCCCTAGAGGGACTGTGCTATCAAACTACCCATTTCACTGGTCCCGACTTTCTTGGTTCCCTCAGTATAAATATCACCGGTTCGATATCCTTGATCCAAAACCTTGGATACTGCAGCCTCAATCGCATCAGCTTCTTGCGAGAGCGAGAAACTGTAGCGAAGCATCATCGCAACCGAAAGAATCGTGGCAATCGGATTTGCCATGTCCTTGCCGGCAATATCCGGAGCACTGCCATGAATCGGCTCGTACATGCCAAAGCTATCTTCTCTGAGTGAAGCAGAGGGCAGCATCCCGATTGAACCGGTGATCTGGCTTGCTTCATCACTGAGAATATCACCAAACATATTCTCTGTGACAATGACATCGAACTGTTTGGGATTGCGCACCAATTGCATTGCAGCATTGTCCACATACTGGTGTGTAACCTGTACATCAGGATACTCAGCTTCAACGCTTGCAACAACTTCTCTCCAAAGCTGACTTGTGCAGAGAATATTGGCCTTATCCACACTGCAAAGACGCTTGTTGCGCTTTTGGGCAATCTCAAAGGCCTTTCTTACAATGCGTTCAATCTCGCTGGCGGTATACGCCATGGTGTCATAGGCACTATCGCCTTCTCTCTTTCGTTCCCCGAAATAAATACCACCGGTCAGCTCACGCACCACCATGATGTCAAGCCCATCACCGATGATCTCCTTTTTCAAGGGACAGGCATCAGAGAGCTGCTTATAGAGAATGGCTGGGCGAAGGTTGCAAAACAAGCCCATACCGCCCCTGAGCCCAAGCAAGGCCTTTTCAGGACGAAGATTGCTTGCCAAAGTATCCCATTTTGGACCACCGACGGCACCTAGGAGTACACTGTCACTGGCCATGCAGCCATCCAAGGTCTCCTGGGGAAGAGGAATCCCTACAGCATCAAGAGCAGCACCACCGGCAAGATACTCGGCGGTTGTAAAGGTATGCCCAAATCGTAGTTCTATCGCCCGGAGCACCTTCAGCGCTTCACGCACAATATCCGGACCGATCCCGTCACCGGGAACAACTGCTATATGTGCTTTCATGCCTGTTCTCCCTTTTTCGCGATATATCCTGCAAGACCTCCGCAAGCGATCAGGTCCTGCATGAACGGAGGAAATGGCTCACTCTTAAATACAGTACCGGTTGTTTCATTGGTAATCGTACCACTGGAAAAATCAACAGAAACCACATCCCCTGCCTTGATTCCTTCTACAGCTGAGGGACATTCAAGAATTGGAAGGCCGATATTGATTGCATTACGGTAAAAAATACGGGCAAATGTTTTTGCGATTACACAGGAAATGCCGCTCTCCTTGATGGCAATCGGCGCGTGCTCTCGCGAAGAGCCACAGCCGAAATTCTTATCGGCAACCATAATATCCCCCTCTTTCACTTGTTTGATGAAATCGGCATCGATATCTTCCATGCAATGCTGGGCGAGTTCCTTATGATTGGAGGTATTGAGATACCTCGCAGGGATGATGACATCGGTATCTACGTTGTCCCCATATCTGAATACTGTTCCTTTTGCTTTCATATTATACCTCCATAACCTTCGCAGGATCAGTGATATATCCTGTTACTGCACTTGCCGCAGCCACTGAGGGACTGGCTAGATAGACTTCGCTCTTCACATGTCCCATCCTTCCTACAAAGTTTCGGTTTGTCGTACTGACAGAGCGCTCACCTTCTGCCAAAATTCCCATATGACCACCGAGGCAGGGTCCGCAGGTAGGAGTAGAGACGGCACAACCGCTATCCACGAAAATATCGAAGAGCCCCTCACCCATGGCCTGCTTCCATATCTTCTGGGTTGCAGGGAATATCAGCACTCGTACCCAAGGAGCCACTTGCTTACCCTTGAGAATCGCTGCCGCCTGCCTGAGGTCACTGATATGGCCGTTGGTGCAGGAGCCGATAACAACCTGATCAATCTTGACCTCACCCACGTTATCAATGGTGCGGGTGTTGGAAGGCAGATGAGGGAAACTCACGGTGCTCTTTATCGTTGAAAGATCAATATCGATAACTCGTTCATACTCGGCATCGGCATCAGCTTCATAGATAACAGGCTTTCTGGGACAATGAGCAGAGAGATACTCCAAGGTAATCTCATCAACAGGGAAAATACCATTTTTGGCACCAGCCTCGATGGCCATGTTTGCTACTGTAAACCGATCATCGATAGTCAGGTTTTTCACTCCCTCACCGGCAAATTCCATGCTCTGATAGAGTGCCCCATCCACACCGATCATGCCGATGATGTGCAAGATCAGATCCTTGCCTGAAACATACTCGTTGAAGGATCCGCTGAGGTTGAACTTGATAGCAGAAGGAACCTTGAACCATGCTTGTCCGGTTGCCATTCCACAAGCCATGTCGGTTGAACCGACGCCGGTGGAGAAGGCACCAAGAGCCCCATAGGTACAGGTATGGCTGTCAGCACCAATTACCAAATCGCCAGCTCCCACCAAGCCCTTTTCCGGAAGCAGAGCATGCTCAATACCCATCTGTCCGACATCAAAATAGTTGGTTATCTCATGATCTTTCGCAAAGGTACGCAAGGCCTTGCACTGCTGTGCCGCCTTTATGTCCTTGTTCGGAGAAAAATGGTCAGGAACCAAGGCAACCTTGTCCTTGTCAAAAACAGTCTTCTTTCCAAATTTGGCAAACTCGTTTATTGCCACAGGGGCGGTAATATCGTTTCCGAGCACCATATCCAGGTCCGCCATGATCAACTGGCCCGCTCTCACGGACTCAAGCTTGGCATGACTGGCCAAAATTTTCTGTGTCATTGTCATTCCCATTGGGCTATCTCCTCTCTGCATCATTCAACCGATGGTTCTATACCGTCAGCTATTAATTTATACTCAATACTATCACAAAGGGCATACCAGCTGGCCTCGATGATGTCTTTACTCACCCCGATGGTCGTCCAGCTTTCCTTGCCGTCAGTAGATTCTATCAAAACCCTGACCTTTGAGGCTGTCGCCCCTCCTGAATCAAGCACCCTGACCTTGTAGTCCGTCAAATGAACACTCTTGAGGGTAGGATAAAACTGTTCGAGCACCTTTCTCAAGGCCCTATCCAGTGCGTTGACCGGACCTTCTCCCTCAGCTGCAGTGATGGCACTCTCCCCTTTGACCTTTACCTTGACCACAGCGGCATGAGTGGCGTCACTGAGGGGATCGGCATACGGACTTGAGCCAATGGTCTGGTAGTGAACCAAGGAAAAGTAGGGCCTATACATCTTCAGGTGTCGACGGATCACCAGGTCAAAGGAGCTTTCGGCGCCCTCGAACTGATAGCCTTGTGCCTCAAGCATCTTAAGCTCATCCATCAAGCTGACTGTCACCGGATCATCCTTGTCTAGATCGGGAACAATCTTGGTAATTCGCTTGATCATCAGAGCTCGACCGGCAACCTCACTCATCAGCAATCTTCTTTCATTGCCTACTTCGTTCGGATCGATATGCTCAAACGATTGAGGATTCTTCTGAACCCCGTCAATGTGCATGCCACCTTTGTGGGCGAACGCACTCTTGCCGATGAACGGCATGCCTCTTTGGACCCTGACATTCGCAATCTCTGCCACTTCTCGACACACCGATGTCAATTGTTCAAGACTTTCTCCATTCAGGCAATCACAACCAAGCTTGGTCCCAAGAATTCCTGCGATGGCGGAGAGGTTTGCGTTGCCGCAACGTTCTCCAAAACCCAAGAGGGTGCCCTGGACCTGCACCGCTCCCTGCTCAACAGCGGCTATAGAGCTAGCAACGCCACAACCGATATCATCATGAGCGTGCACTCCGATGGGAACAGAGGGAAATTGCTGTGCCGTTTCCTTGGTGATCCGTGCAACTTCACTGGGAATCAAGCCTCCTCGGGTTTCACAGAGGACCAAGGTGGAAGCCCCTCCTTTGAGTGCCGCTTGCAATGTCTTGAGGGCATACTCAGCATTTGCCAGATACCCATCATAGTAGTGCTCTGCATCGAAGAAAACCTCGGAGCCACTCTCTACGATAAAACGGACACTGTCCTCAATCATGAGCAAGTTTTCTTCAAGAGTGGTCCGAATGATGTCTGTAACATGAAAATCCCAACTTTTCCCAAAAATAGAAACAATCTTTGTATTGGCTTTGACAAGACTCTTGAGGTTGGGATCGTCTTGAGCTTTGGTATTTCTTCTTCTCGTGGAACCGAAGGAGACCAAGACAGAATGCTTGAGATCCAGCTTCTTTGCTTCTGCAAAAAACTCAAGGTCTTTGGGATTTGATCCTGGATTACCTGCTTCAATATAGGAAACACCCAACCTATCCAAGGCCTTTACAATCTTCAGTTTGTCAGAGACAGAGAAACTGATTCCTTCAGCCTGGCTTCCGTCTCGCAGTGTGGAGTCAAATAGCGCTATGTTATGCATCGGCGTTCTCCTTTTTCTTATCCGAATGAGATCTGAGCATATCATTCTCAAAGGTAGGCGTCGTGGTAGGCTTGATGGGATTTTGCAAAGCAGTATCAGATTCATCAAGCATCCTGTTCACAGCCGCAAGACAGGAGAGTATGGAGGCTTCAATCACATCAGTGCTCACTCCTCTGCCTCTATAGATGCCGTGACCGTCGCTGATCTTCACAAAAACCTCTCCAAGAGCGTCCCTGTGTTCGGTAACAGCCTGTAGGGAGTAGTCCTCCAAACTGAAAGGATGACGGATAATCTTTTCAACAGCCCTGAGGGCTGCATAGACGGGTCCGGTTCCCAAGGCAACTTCCTGATATTTCTTCTCACCCTTTTTGAGGGTTACACAAGCTGTGCTGGTCATCAGGTTGCCGCTGTTCACCACAAAGGTCTCAAGCTCCCATATTACAGGGCTGCTCTGATTTGAGGCCTCAACAAGAGCCACCAAATCCCTGTCGGTAATGGTCTTCTTCCTATCGGCAAGATTCTTGAATTCCCCAAAGAGAGTCTTTGCCTCCTCTTTGCTGAGCGTGTAGCCAAGATCGGCAAGTCTTTTTTCAAATGCATGCTGACCGCTATGCTTTCCAAGCACCAAGGAGGTCTTCATCACTCCCACGCTCTCGGGAGTCATGATCTCATAGGTAAGGCTGTTCGCCATCATCCCATGCTGATGAATGCCACTCTCATGTGCAAAAGCATTCGCACCGATGATTGCTTTGGAAGGATTGGGCTTGACCCCGGTAATCTGCGTCAGCAATCTGCTTGAACGGTAAATTTCCTCTGTTTTCACATTATGGGTAAACGGATATACATCGTTTCTTGTTCTGATTCCCATCAACAGCTCTTCAACAGCCGCGTTGCCTGCACGCTCGCCAATTCCGCAAAGGGTGCACTCAGCCTGGCGCGCTCCAGCCTTCAATCCTGCAAGGCTGTTTGCAACCGCAAGACCGAGGTCATTGTGACAGTGTACTGCAATGATGGCCTTGTCAATATTCGGAACCTTGTTCATGACTGTAGAGACCATCCGAGTCATGTCTTCTACTGTTGCATACCCGACAGTATCAGGGAGGTTGACCACAGTTGCTCCGGCCTTGATCACCTCTTCGACAACCTTGCACATATAGTCAAGATCTGTCCTCGTAGCATCCTCAAGTGAAAACTCAATGTCGTCATTGAGATTTCTTGCGTAGGCAACCATCTTCTTTGCCTTCTCGAGTGCAGCCTCACGACTTATTTTCAGCTTATACTCAAGATGGAGGTCACTAGTAGCAAGGAAGGTGTGAATACGCGGCCTTCTGGCATGTTTTACAGCTTCCCATGCAGCATCGATATCCTTTTCCAGTGCCCTGGAAAGGGAGGCAACCACCACATTCTTCACTTCCTTGCTGATCGCCTGTACGCTCGCAAAGTCTCCAGGGGACGCTATGGCAAAGCCAGCCTCTAGAATATCCACACCTAGAGCCTCCAGTTGGAGGGCCATGCGAATTTTTTCCTCCAGGTTCATGCTGTAGCCAGGTGCCTGTTCGCCGTCTCGCAGTGTGGTGTCAAAGATATAGATTCTGTCTTTTTCCATAGTGTCCTTCCCAGTTGTATCTTTTAATAAATGTAGGTTACTTCTTCAGCCAGCTCATCAATGAGCGCAGTTTCTGTCCGGTTTTTTCCAAAAGGCTCTCACTCTCGATACGCTTCTTGGCATTGAAATATGGACGGTTCACCTGGTTTTCCAGAAGCCAGTTGCGGGCAAATGTTCCTTCCTGGATATCGGTAAGTACTCCCTTCATTGCCTTCTTGGTATCTTCGGTGATGATTTTGCTTCCCGTAATGTAGTCGCCGTACTCTGCAGTATCGCTGATCGAGTAGCGCATGTAGGAAAGGCCGCCCTGATTGATCAAGTCAACAATCAGCTTCATCTCATGACAGCACTCAAAGTATGCCATTTCCGGCTGGTAGCCTGCTTCAACCAAGGTGTCGAACCCTGCTTTTATCAAAGCCGTTACACCACCGCAGAGGACTGCCTGCTCACCAAAAAGATCAGTCTCTGTCTCTTCCTTGAAGGTTGTCTCAAAAATACCGGCGCGACCGGCGCCAAGGCCCTTTGCATAAGCCAAAGCAATATCGGTGGAATCCCCACTGGGATCCTGGGCGATAGCAATCAAAGAGGGAACTCCCTTGCCTTCCTGGAACTGGGTGCGCACTGTATGGCCGGGACCCTTGGGAGCAATCATGATCACGTTTACATCAGCAGGAGGTTTAATTTGTCCGAAATGAATATTGAATCCATGGGCAAAGGCAAGATACTTGCCGGCAGTAAGATTGGCTTCGATGCTCTCTTTATAAATCTTCGCCTGTTTCTCATCAGGCAAGAGCATCATGATGACCTGTGCCATGGCACTGGCCTCTTGGGCAGTTGCTACCTGCAAGCCGGCTTCTTGTGCAAGAGCCCAGCTCTTGGAACCCTCATACAGACCGACGACTACATCCACTCCGCTTTCATGCAGGTTCAGTGCATGGGCATGACCTTGGCTTCCATAACCGATTATGGCAACCTTCTTTCCATCAAGCTTTGAGAGATCTGCCTGTGAATCATAATACATAGTACTCATTTTTTCTTTCTCCTGTGTTATGCGTCGCGCTTCTTTGCGTTTCGTTCATTCTTCATCTTCACTGTAGCTGATTGAGCTCAGTGCACGGGCTCCCCGCTCCAATGCAGTAATACCTGTGCGGGCCATTTCCACGATGCCATAAGGAAGCATCAAATCCAGAAATGATTTGATCTTATCAAGGCTGCCGGTCATTTCCAATGTTACCGTACTTGCTGTTACATCAATAATCTTTGCCTTGAAAATCTCAGCGAGCTCAATGACTTCAGAACGATTATCATGCCTTGTCTGCACTTTGACCATCACCAGTTCCCGTTGCAGGCTCTTGTTCGAAGTCATTTCATAAACCCGTTTTACGTCATACAGCTTGCTTACCTGTTTCTTGATCTGCTCCACTACCGCCCGATCACCATTCACTACAATGGTGATTCGGCTGAACTGTTCGTTTTCCGTCTCTCCAACACTAAGGCTGTTGATGTTATAGCCTCTTCTGCTGAAAAGAGATACTACTCGCATCAGAACGCCGGGGTGGTTGTTAACCAAGATGGCTAATGTGTAACGCTTTTCTGTGGTATTCATCGATATGTTCTCTCCTTCATCTGGTCTCAGGGTATAAGCGATTGCTCCCCGGTTCTCGGGGGCTACTTCCACGGTCCATGCAACGAGGTGCAGCCGTGGTCAGAGAATAATTAGGCTTACTACGATAATTAGAAGGGTAATGAGAGATAGAAGTGGGAGGAGGGAGAAAAGAAGGGTGCGTACAAGACACAAGGAAACCAAAGCATAAGAAGGTCCGAACGTGGGACAACAGGATGTACTGCATTCCTGCATCTTTTGATTCCTTGGATCTGTCTGGTACATACATTGTACCGCCTTGATGAACCCGTTCAAATTTTTTTCTCCTCAAATAAACAGCCCGAAGACCGTTTATTGTTTGTAGCCCTCTTTGGGGAAGTCTGTCAACCTCTCTATACAAAAAACAGTATCTTTATACGAAAAAAATTCGCTTTGCTTCTTGATATTGCTTCCACCCTTGATTGCCGCTACACTGCATCCTATGAATCGTATAGTAGCATTCTGGACAAAAAAAACACTATTCACACGACTTTTTTTGTACTTTTTAGTCGTATTGACCGTACCCCTAGCCTTGTTTGCCTCCTATTATGCACTATTGGGAGGAAGAAACCAAGAGCAACATCTCATGGAACAAGCAAAACAAAACGCACTGTACGATGCACAACAAGTGGGAATCATCCTGGAGTCATACCGGCACAAGGCCTACCAAATTTCTACAAATGAATTGGTGATCTCCATTCTCAAGGACGACCGGATTGAAACAAACTCCCAGACAAGCAGGGATCTCTACCAATTGCTGTTCAGCACCATGCGTGGAGATACCTACCTAGCCAGTGCCCATCTTGTGAGCAACTCAGGAAAGGTCAGGGTCTCCACCCATGCGTTTCCCGATGTCTTCGACCTCAGGTATCATGGCAATGATTACGATATGAACTCAATCATCAGCCAAAATCCAAACGTCTCCCCTACTGCTTCGATTATCAGTATCAGAGGCCACAGGCAAGCTGAGAGCAACCGCATGGTCATGGCCTCCATACTGAGAAGGGTGTACGACAAGGAAGGAGAGAATCTAGGGTATCTTGTTGTGGAGGTTTTTGCTGAGGCCTTGAGCAGTGTGTTATCAACGACCGATGTGCTTGCAGACATCCTGCTCATTGATAATCGTGTCTTTATTGCAAGCAGCCTAAAGTATACAGACCGCTCTGGACCCTTTACAAAATTTCCTGTCCTCACCTCTCTCAAGTCTGTCGGCAGAGCTACCATCCAAAGATCAGGGTCCTCGGTTGTTGCCATTGAGGCAGTACCGGGAACAGACTTGCTTCTTGCTGCCGTAGTCAGTTCAGTCCCTTACCAAGAAAGCTTTGATAGGCTATTGCTCATTTTCATCGGAACCATGGCGGTTGGAAGCATTCTGGCGATGATCCTCTCTTTGTTGTTCTCCCGCTCCATTTCCCGTCCCATCAAAGACCTTGCCGATCGGATGTCAGAAGTAGAAAAAGGAAACCTGCAAACCCATGAAGTGACTGCAAGCATCTTTGAGTTCACTCAACTGGAGCACTCATTCAATGTCATGGTGAAGCAGATAATCAGCTTGCTTGAGCTGACCAAGGAAGAAGAGAAAAAACTTCATGAGGCAGAAAGAAAAGCCTTGGAAAGTCAGATGAATCCCCACTTCCTCTTCAATACACTCAATACCATCAAGGCCTTGGCAAAGCTTCATGATGAACAGGAAATCTATACAATCGCCGTTAAGCTTGGCAAGTTACTACGCTCAACGATCGACAACCATGAAAGTGAATGCACCCTTGAGCAGAGTATGAGTCTCATTGATTCATATCTGACAATTCAAAAATTGCGTTTTGGGGAGAAATTGCACGTCCAGACGTATCTTGATCCGAATTGCAAGGATGTAAAAACGCCGAAATTGATTATTCAACCATTGGTGGAAAATGCCATCATTCATGGATTGGAGCCGAAAGCCGGGGTGTGGGACTTGCAAGTGAAAGTTGTGAAACTCGACAATAGAATTTTTATTTCGGTACAGGATAACGGAGTCGGCCTCAAAAAAGGAACGTTGCCGGATAATCTAGAAGAACTTGCCAACTCCTCACATGTCGGTGTATACAATGTATATCGAAGGTTGTATCTCAAATATAAAGAAAAGATGCATATATCGATAGTCGGTGCCATTGGTGAAGGAACCATTGTAAAAGTCTCTTTTCCTGCTGAATGTAATGAACAAAGGAGCAGCTTGTGAGCTATACTGTCGTATTTATAGAAGATGAAGAGATTGTCAGAGAGGAAATTGTTTCTTCAATTCGTTGGGAAATGCTGGACCTGAAACTCTTGGGAACTGCGGCCGACGGTCTTGAGGGAGAGACCCTTATCAAACAGACGGAGCCTGATATCGTCATTACCGACATTCGCTTGCCCGGCCAGGATGGGCTGGCCATGCTCAGCCGATGTCCGGTCAATCATGCGGTGATACTTACCGGCCATACTGATTTCAATTATATGAAACAGGCTATACGTCTTGGAGTGTTCGATTATCTGCTTAAACCTGTGGATGATGAGGAGTTGGAGGAAACCCTCTCCATGCTGGTCAAGAAAATTCAGGAAGAAGACAAGGATGTTGCACATCTCTTGAGCAAGACAAGCACAAAGGGGACATTGATTGAGCTGCCTGCAAAGGTGAACAATCATGTAATCGACGCAACTATAACCTATATCTCACAAAATTATTGTGAGAGTTCGGGGTTGCAGGAGGCAGCGGCCTATCTGAGTCTTTCAGAAAGCCATCTTTCCAGACTTTTCAAGGAAGTAACCGGTTTGAACTTCCTCCAGTATCTCAATGCATACAGAGTTAATAAATCGGTGGAGCTGATGAGAGACCCAAAGAAGACAATCAGCGAAATTGCCATCAGTTGCGGCTTCCCCACCCCTGGCTACTTTGCAAAGATATTCAAGCGCTTTACAGAAAAAACCCCATCCCAGTTTCGTGATGAGATGGGCTCACAATTCTGAAGATTGCCTAGATGAATGCTATAAAGGCGTCATGCAACTCAGCAGAGGAGGCATAGCATAAGCTTGCCAACCCTAGAGCCCTGGCACTTTCAACATTCTCTTTGAAATCATCGACAAAGTAAGCGTGGTTAGCGCTCACCTTCTCAGCATCAAGGATGGCTTTGAAGAATTGCTTTGAAGGTTTGGATATCCCTAGTACATGTGAAGCATACACTGCATCAAATATCGCAAGAGCTCCCATTGCTTCAAGCTTTTGCCAATGTGAGGCAAACGTGTTTGAAGCACAGACAACACGATAGCCCTTGGTTCTTAATTTCTTGATCAGATCCACAATCTCTCCATTGAAAACCGGATGGAAAGCATCATAGAAAGGATTTCCTTCCACGCTCACCCCAAAAACGTGTTGAATATGCTGCCAGTATTGGTCACTGGAGACCTCCCCCTCCATTAGGGGGAAGTCATAATGCCGGTAATCCTGAAAGAACTCCTCTTTGTCGAGATGGTATTGCTCAGCTATTGCGTCGAGCATGGTTATATTTTTCACCACCACATTGCCCATATCAAACAGAAAGAGTTTGCAATCCAAAGGAATTGGATCAAATCCACGACTCAAATCAGTCATACTCAACCCTTTCTTGATTCATAGACGGAAGACCCACCGATGAAGTACTTCGTCAAGGACATGAAAAGGATGAACATGGGGATGGAGGCAAGCAAGGCAGCCGCCATCATGGCACCTTCATCGGTATTCCGTTCCTGGGCAAAGGACGAGATGTACTGGGGAATCGTCTTCATCTTGTCACTCTGGCTGACCAGCAAAGGCCACAACAGGTTGTCCCACTGACTTCGGAATGAAAGAATCGACAAGGTTGCTATTACAGGCTTGCAATTCGGAAGTACAATCTTTGCATAGATACCGAATTCACCCATTCCGTCGACACGGGCGGCATCAAGGAATTCTGCAGGGAATGTAGTAAGATACTGCCTCATCTGAAAGACACCAAAGGCACTGACGAGGAAGGGAAGAATCAAGCCGACATACGTGTTCTGGATACGAAGCATCATTACAACCATGTACAAGGGAATCATGATGGCTTCAAAAGGGATCATCATGGTAGCCATGATAGACATAAAGATGAAATTTCGTCCTCTGAAACGAAACTTAGCCAGCCCATATCCGGTAAGGCTTGCAATGAGCACCGTGGTGATTGCGACTGAGGAGCTTACAATCAAGGAATTGGAGATATTCCTGACAAAAATATAATTCTGGTCGTTCCCTTGCACGGCCTTGATGAAATTTTGATAGGCAAATTGCTCAGGAATCCAATTGAATGGCATTCTCAGAATCTGTCGACTGGTCATCATAGATGCAGTGAGCATGAAGATGATCGGCATCAAGGTAAAGGTCAACATGACCAAAAGTGCTACATAGGAGATAGTTTTTGGCAGTGTGATTCGTTTTTCGATTTGCATCTTTTCCTCCTAGTATTCTACTTGTTCACTCTTGGTGGTTTTGAATTGAAACAATGTAAGCAGCAGCATCATGACAAACAACACAACACTCATAGCACTTGCCCTTCCTAATCTCTGTTGCTGAATACCAGTTACATAAATATTGAAGGTGATGACGTTGATCGGCGCCCTTGGAGCCCCATTGGTATACAGCATGTACTGGGTGCTGAAGGTCTTCAGACATTGCAGCATGGCCATGACTGAAACCAAGACCACCGTCGGTTTGAGCAGCGGCAGGGTGATGCGCCAGAACACCTGGTTCTTAGTAGCCCCATCGATGGTTGAAGCTTCATAGATGGTGGGAGGAATGGAAGCCAGACCGGTAATGAAGAGTATGACAAAGTAACCGATGTACTTCCAAAAATATATTACCATTGTTGAGACTTGCTGCATTACAGGGTCTACGAGCCATCTCCTGTCGATACCTGGGGTTCTCAGTAAAGCATTGACCCATTGGTTCCCCAATCCTCTTGGATCGAAAATAATCATCCAAATGGTTGCGGCTACGACGCTTGAAAGGATGGCAGGACAATAATAGGAGATTTGGAGGAACTTCTTGGCCTTGTTGGAGCTGAGATTGCTGATCAGGACAGCAAAAAGGAGACTCAGAATCAAAAGGGGGATGAAGGTTCCTAAAGTAAAAACCAAGGTTGCTCGCAAGCTATTGTAAAAGGAGAGAGCACTTGCTGCCCGATCCAGATCGAATAAATATTTGTAGTTTCCAAGCCCGACAAAATTTGGTGGGGCTTTGCTTAACGCGCGCTTGTCAAAAAAGCTGGTATAAAAGGCGTTGATAATGGGGTAAAAACTGAAAAGCGAGAAAAATAGCATTGCAGGGAGCACAAAAATAAAACCCCAGCGTGCCTGTTTCTTCTCAATGCCCTTGTATTTTTTGTTGATCATAGAGATCTCCTACGATTGTGTGGTGGGTATTGATTCATGAAGCAAAAAATTGGCCCTGCCTGAGGGGGCAGGACCAATGTAAAAGAGCTTACTGCTCGTCAACAATTTCCTGCACGGTGGCACGGAGGGTGGCAAGAGCCTTCTCCGGGCTTACCCCGCCAAGCATGACAGACTCAACCGCATAGCGGATCTGGGTCTGGATCTCTGCAGAGTTTTCTCCGTAGTAGATCATGTGTGAACGGTTCATATCGTTGATGAATACATCACTGTACGGCATGTTCTTCAGAGTATCACTTGCAAAGAGTGCCTTGGTGGGCTGGATGATATTTCCACCACGGGTAAGATACTCCTCTCCATGACTGAGCAGGTATCCTGCCAGCTTCCATGCTGCCTTCTGTACTGCAGGGCTGCTGTCATCATTTACCATGAAGAAGTGGCCATAGTAGCAGGATGCGACATCACGAACGGCATTCTCGAAGGTTGGGAAAGGAATTACCATCCATTCTCCACTGTTGAAGAATGCAGGATTGTCTTTCTCGATTCTTCCCTGCTGATACAAGCCGGTGTGTGCCATGGCAATATCATTGTTGTTCTGGTTGAACAAGTTGCGGGCATTTCTGTAGGTCGGAGAGCCGAGGTTGCGCCCTGAAGGACCCCACTGCTGCATGAAGGTAAGAGCCTTGATCCATGCATCATCACCGATGATTGCTTTCTTTCCATCCGCACTGAGAAGGTCTCCACCAAGCTGCTCGACCATGGGGACGAAGAAAGTCAAATAGTAAGGATAGCGGAAGTCAAAACCACGGCGAACAAGGATGTCACCATCGCGGATTACCAGTTTTTCAGAGATGTCTGCCATCTCTTCCCAAGTCTTCGGATAATCCTTTTCTGCATCAAGGCCGGCTGAACGGAATACATTCTTGTTGACGAAGATTGACCAGTTTGTCAACTCAAGAGGAAGACCATACACTTCACCATCCACTGTTACGGTATCAAGGACACCGTCAATATAGGTATCAAGCAAATCCTGCTTGCTTGCATAGCCGGCTGCCTTGTAGTCGACAGGAGCAACACGACGATTTGTGATGTACGCATACTGGTTCTCAATCGGCAGGTTGAACATATCGGGGCCTTGGTTGGCTGCAAATGCAGTCTGTACCAGTTCGATTTGCTTCACTGCAGCTTGGGTTGAACGCACAACAGTGATGTGCGGGTTCTCTGCCATGAACTTGGCAATCAACTCTGTCTCGAGCTGGGTGCGCGCAGGATCTTCATGTGTCCAGTACTGAACAGTTACCGGAGCATTTTCATCAACAACGGTTTCTCTTGAGCCTGCAGCAAACAGCGAGAGAGGCAAAAGAAGTGCAAAGATCAGCAAATAAGCCAATGTCTTTCTCATAAAATAGACCTCCTAAAGTCTTACTGCATTCAAGTGTAATTGGCTTTTTGGATTTCTCAAGACAAAGGTTTTGCTAAAATGTAATCGTTTTTGCACAAGCAATACACCACAAATCAAAAGTGGTCAAACAAAGTCAAATACCGACAAGCAAAGGCTTAATTTTCATCAGTTCTCATTTTTTGTTGTCGAAGGAACGAGGCCAGTTTCTCCATCGTTTCGCTGGAGATATCATGCTCGATCAGACATGCGTCCTGCTCGGCAACCACCGGGTCCACTCCCAACACTTCAATAAGAAAACAAGTAAGGGTCTTGTGCCTGAAGTAAATCTGGGAAGCCTTGAGCTTGCCCTTCTCTGTTAAATAAATGGTCCCATAAGTCTCTTGATGGACATACCCTTCAGAGGCAAGTACCTTCATCGCCCTATTTACACTGGGTTTGGAAACACCCAACCGCAGGGCAACATCTGTGGTCCTGACTTTCTCATGTTCTTCACTGAGGGCCAAAATCGCCTCTAGATAATCTTCACCTGACTTGTGCATGAACAGATGGTATCATGCTTGGATACATTTGTCATCTTAGAGGAACAAAAAACCTTGACACAAAAGTTTGTAATATCTAACTTATAAGCAAGGACAAAATGATGCAAATGACAATGGATGAACTTACTGTTGGCCAAAGTGGATCGGTGAAAGCCATCCATGCCCCAAAGCAACTGAAACGACGACTTATGGACATGGGCTTCACCAAGGGTGTTCCAGTCCAAATTATAAAGATGGCTCCCATGGGAGATCCTATGGAAGTTTCCTTGCGCGGATATCACCTTTGTCTTAGGAAAGCAGAAGCTCGCAGCATTGAGCTGAGGTAAACTATGCTAACAATTGCACTCATTGGTAATCCCAACTGTGGGAAGACCACCTTGTTCAATGCCCTTACAAAGACCAATGCCTATGTAGGCAACTGGCCCGGGGTCACAGTCGAAAAGAAAGAGGGAATCATAAACGGCCATAAAATCCTCGATTTGCCGGGCATCTATTCACTTTCTCCATACAGCCCTGAAGAGAAGCTCTCCAGAAGATACATCCTTGATGAGCAGCCGGACTTGATCATCGATGTAATCGATGCAACAAACTTGGAACGCAGCCTTTACTTGACCAACCAACTCTCTGAGCTTGGAAGGCCGATGATCATAGCCCTGAACATGGAGGATCTCCTTCATAAGCAGGGAATCTGTATCGATGTCAAACGACTGAAACAGATGACCGGTTGCTCAGTGGTACAAATTTCTGCGAGCAAGGGAACAGGCCTGGAAGAACTGCAAAAGAAGATTGAAATTGCTCTTGTTGAAAAGAAACTCCCTCTCTGTCCATTGTTTGCCAACTATGTAGAACGCTATATCTCTCATATCATAGCTGATGACTATCTCCATCTGATTCCCAAGGGAAGGCAGATGCGTTGGGCTGCCATCAAGTTGCTCGAAGGTGATGAACTGTTTCTCTCTTCCATGCCACCGGTTCCTCAGCTGCTGCAAACGTATCTTGATCAGGCGAGAACCGAGTTGTCTGAGCATTTTGATGATGAAATCGAAGCGATCATCATCGACCAACGCTACAAGGTGGCCGAACATATCGCCAAAGATTGCCAAATTAAAACAAAGGCAAAGGAATCCTTTAATTTTGATACCATTGCCACCAGCCGTTTTGGAGCCATTCCCCTATTCATAGCCATCATGGCCTTTGTGTTCTACCTATCCATCGGCTTGGTGGGAGGACACACTACAGAGTTGATGGAGACGTTTTTTGAGATGCTCGGACAGCATGTGCACACTCTATTGGCTCTTGTGCATGTCCATCCGTTGCTCTGTGGAATCCTCGTCGATGGAATCATCGCCGGTGTCGGTGCTGTACTGACCTTCGTCCCCCAACTCTTCGTTCTCTTTTTATTGCTCTCCATCCTCGAGGACTGTGGCTACATGGCAAGGATTGCCTTCATCATGGACCGCATGATGCGCTCGATGGGTCTCAGCGGCAAATCAATCATCCCCTTGGTGATTGGAACAGGGTGCACCGTCCCTGCCATCATGAGCAGCAGGACAATAGAACACCAAAAGCAACGGGAACTTACTGTAATTGTCACCCCCTTCATCCCTTGCGGAGCAAAAATGCCGATTTTTGCCCTGATGCTCACCTATTTCTTCCCCGGCAAATGGTTCATTGCTCCCCTGATCTATCTATTGGGTATTATTGCAGTGATTGCAACAGGATTGATTGCAAGGGCGTTGGACAAGCACAAGGAGACCAATGCCTTCATTCTTGAACTTCCTCGCTACCAGATACCCACCGCCAAGAATGTCTGGTTGCAGACAAAGGAACGAACGCTCGGTTTTGTTCAGAAGGCCGGCACAATTATCCTGCTCGCTTCAATCGTCATCTACCTGCTCTCTTCCTATTCCTTCACGTTTACATCAGTGGATGCTGATTTGAGCATGCTGGCAGTATTGGGCAGATTCATCTCACCGTTGTTCATTCCTCTTGGTTTTGGTTTTTGGCAGGCAAGCGTGGCCTTGCTGACGGGTATTGCTGCAAAAGAATCGATTGTAAGCACCATCAGTGTTACAATAGGCACTGCAAATCTTGCCTCGTTCTTTGATCCTGCCTCTGCTCTGGCTTATATGACGTTTATTTTGCTATCCAGCCCCTGCATTGCCGCCATCAGTGCGATGTTCAAGGAGCTGGGAAGCAAACGCAAGCTTCTATATGCTGTTCTCTGGCAAACAGGATTCGCCTATGTATCTGCGTTGCTCGTACGGCTTATCGTACTGGCAATCCTCTGAGGTGCGTATGTTCATAACCATTCTCGCCAATATACTGGTTGCCCTTTTCATCATTACTCTTATCTTCTTTGCCGTCAGAAGCCTTATCAGGCAAGGACGTCAAGAGGGTTGCGGCTCTTGCTCAAGCAAAAAAGACAAAGGATGCAAAGGGTGCTCCTATGCCGACCATTGCAAATAAGATATTCACAGATTGAATATTTATGCAATTGGTCTGGAAATTTTCCTGACAATTAAGTACACTCTCAGCAATGTCCATCGGGCATATTTACTTTGAGGAGAGAGAAAGAAATGAAACGATGCACTGTTGTACTGCTGTCATTGCTGTTGGTATCTTGTAGCTTATTTGCTGCTGGAACCAGAGAACAAAGTCCCGGCATAGACAATTCCCTTGAAAAAATCCTGAACAAGGGTTATATGGTGATGGGCTTGGACGACAACTTCCCTCCCATGGGATTCCGCAATGAGAAAGGGGAACTTGTCGGATTCGACGTCGATCTTGCAAAAGAAGTCACCAAGCGAATGGGAATCGGTTTGAAGCTGCAGGCAATCGACTGGAATGCAAAAGAACAAGAACTCAATACGGGAAACATCGATTGCATCTGGAATGGTTTTACCATCACCGATGAACGAAAACAAGCCATGACATTCACCCCTCCCTACATCCACAATGCCCAGGTTGTCGTTGTTCGGGCCGACAGTCCTTATACAACGCTTGCCTCTCTCAAGGGAAAGACAGTTGGCTATCAGGCAGGATCTTCAGCATCCAATGCAATAGATGATTCACCTGAGTTCAAGCAATCGATCCGGAAGTTTGTAGAGTTCAAGGAGAACCTCACCGGCCTGATGGATCTTGAAATCGGTGGCATCGATGCCCTGGTTGTCGACGTAACCGTAGCTGAAGACAACATCAGAAGGAGCGGAAAGCCCTTCAGAATCCTTGAGGAGGAACTTGCTCCAGAGGACTATGGCATCGGCTTCAGAAAGGGAGAACAACAACTTGCCGACGCAATCTGGGAGCAGCTTCTTGCCATGAAACAAGACGGTACACTCGCAAGAATTTCTACCGATTGGTTCGGTAGCGACATCACTGTTGTCGGAAAATAAGGAACACTGTATGATGACGGGGAGCTTGACTCCCCGTTTCTTTTTCCCCTGACGAAATCGAAACAAATCCTATTCAGAGGAGACCTCCATGGGAAATCTCTTGTTGCAGATGCTCGGCGCTACGGTTGTCAGCCTGAAAATCTTCGCACTCACCCTGCTGTTTTCCCTTCCCTTGGCTATGCTGGTGGCCAAAGGAAGAATGAGCAAGAACCCAATTATTTCGAATATTGTAAATGTGTACATCATGATCATGAGAGGCACTCCTCTCATCCTGCAATTACTCTTCGTCTACTTTGCCCCTTATTACATCTTTGGCTCCTCGTATGATCGATTCACCGCCGTCATTGTTGGGTTTGTCATCAACTATGCAGCCTATTTTGCAGAAATCTATCGAGGAGGCATCCAATCCATTCCTCCTGGACAGTATGAGGCTTCTCTGGTCCTTGGGTTCTCCAAAACACACACGTTCACCCATGTTGTTGCCCCCCAAGTGGTGAAGAGAATCATTCCCGCCATGGGGAATGAAGTCATTACCTTGGTTAAGGATACCGCTTTAGCCCAGACTATCGGAGTGGCAGAACTCTTTCGGGTGGCTCAAAATGCATCGGCGAGGCAGTTTTCCACCATGCCAATATTCATTGCAGGAGTCTTCTACTTTATCATGAATGCATTCGTCTCACGCTCCTTCGACGCCCTTGAGAAGAAGCTTAACTACTATCATTAGGAGCTGAGAATGGAAATTATTTCCCTTGAAAATGTTGTTAAATCTTTTGGGAGCCTCGAGGTCCTCAAAGGTATCTCTTTCAATCTCAACGAAGGTGAGGTACTCTCGATCATCGGCCCCAGTGGAAGCGGAAAGAGTACGTTGCTTCGCTGTCTTACCCAGCTCGAACAAGTCGATGCAGGATCGATTACAGTCTGTGGGCAACACATGGTAACCACAAAGGAAAACAAAGCCGTGTATGCAAACAAGCAAGAGCTTCGAAGCATCAGGCTCAACCTAGGGCTGGTGTTCCAGAATTTCAACCTTTTTCCTCACATGACAGTATTGAGAAACATTACCGAAGCTCAGATGCATGTCTTGAAAAAAAGTAAGCAGGAGGCGACAGCCGTTGCAAAGAAACTCCTTGCAAAGATGGGTCTTCAAGAGAAAGAGAAGGCCTACCCCTGCCAGCTCTCTGGAGGACAACAACAGAGGGTGTCAATAGCAAGAGCCTTGGCTCTCAATCCAGCAGTACTCTGTTTTGATGAACCTACGAGTGCACTCGATCCGGAACTGACCTCGGAAATCCTGAAGGTAATCAAGGATCTGGCGAAAGAGAAGATGACCATGATTGTGGTCACCCATGAGATGGCGTTCGCTCGTGACATCTCCGATCGGGTAATCTTCATGGATGATGGATTGATCATAGAGGAAGGAAAACCCTCTGAGCTCTTTGAAAATCCTAAAAATCCAAGGACTATGCGCTTTCTCAATCGCTATGAGTAAAGAAGCGGTTTGCCGAAACATCCTTTCGGACCTTCTTCTTCAGTATATGCGACCTCTCCATTGACCATCACCAATTTGATGCCCTCACTCTTTCGATCCGGGTGCAGGGCATCAGAATGATCTTTCAGTGCATGCAGGTCGATCAAAACCAGATCAGCCTTGCATCCTTGTTGTATGCGACCTCGATCTGAAAGGCTCAATCGCTCTGCCCCTTTTTTGCTCATCTTGGATATCATGCTGGGCAGGTCAAGCACATGCTCGGTTTTGTAGTATCTATCCAAAAGATGTATTGCCGCATGATACGAGCGAGGATGTGCCTTTTGCCCTGCATACAAGGCATCGGTGCCGAAGCACATCAGGTCGTGGCTGAGTATTTGCTTGATGGATTGTTGACTCTGGGTTATGTCCATCATCAAGGCACTTCCCTGCTCGACAGAGAGCATATCAAAAAAAGCAGTATAAGGATCTTGTCCCTGTTTTTGTGCAATATCTGCTATGCTCAGACCTTCATAGGCTGTATTGCTTGAAAGGCAAAGAGGTCTTATCTGATCCCAACCACACAGACTAGCAAGGCTGTCGTAGTGGTTTGGATGCTCCATTTGGTCCTTGATGAGCTTTCTCTCATTTTCGTCTTTGAGCAATGATTGCAATTCAGTTCTATCGAGTTTCAGATACTCAGGAGGCAAGAGACTGAACAAACTCGTTGAGCCATATTCGTACGGATATTGGTCAAATTGCACGTCAAGCCCTTCTTCGTGAGCCTGATCTATCAGCTGCAAAAGGTGTGGCACCAAATGTTGGTTTTTCAACCCGATCACCTTCAAATGACTCATCTGCAACCGTACCTTGCACTTTGCGGCAAGATTTAGCACCTGCTTTGCCGATTGCAGGATATCACTTCCTTCACAACGCATATGTACGCAAAAAAGTCTGTCATAGGAGGCTGCAACTGAGACAAGAGCCTGGAGTTCATAGTCATCGGCAAAGATACAGGGGGCGTAATACAAACCGCTTGAGAAGCCCACACAACCTTGGATCAAGCTTGTCTCAAGCTCCTTGCACATGGTGAGAACCTCTTTTTTGCTTGCCTTTCTCTGTGCATTACCCTCCATGGCAAAACAACGAAGCATGCTATGGGCCTGTAAAAAAGCCATATTTGTGCCGCTTCCTTTTTCACTCAGCGCCGTTTTATATGCATTGAAATCCCGGTATCCCAGCGTTTTGTACGTGCCAAGCACATCCTTGGTCAGCTCCTTGAGCAGAGGACTCTCCTTGTGGAAGGGGAATACTCCAATACCACAGTTGCCACACACCTCAGTGGTAATTCCCTGCATGATTTTCTCTGACATCAGGGGATTTCTGAGAACCTGCAGGTCGCTATGCCCATGCATGTCCACGAATCCCGGACAGAGAATCAGCGAAGAACAGTCGATTGCTTCTTTGGAAGAAACAGAACCTGAGGGTAGTATTTCAGTAATTGTATCGCCTTGGACGACAACATCCAAGGACAAACCTTTCTTGTCATAACCGTCTATGACAGAAGCTCGAGAAAAGATTGGCACAATGTTACACTCCTAACAATTGATGACACTCAAAAAGAAGCATTTGTTCAAGCATTCTCAGAGCATTCTGATAGTTGCCTCTGCTTCTGGTCATGATCATTGCAGCTTTAAACTCATCTTTGCGTTGAGCATCAACCAATGCAGGAGGAAAGCCTCCACTGAGCAGTTCTTGAGCAAGGGCGAGAGCTGCAACTAGACCATCCCACCGGCCATAAGGTCGGATTCTCAAGAGTTCTCCGTACAAGAAAATTGCCCGTACCACAGGATGTAAATACAACCAATCGCGCTCATACTGTACAAAAAGAGTCTCCATCTGAGCTTTAATAGTTGGAGTTTTCTGGTTTAGCTCATCTTCTATTGTCCGATACTCCAAGAACCCTGCATCATCAATGCCTTGTGTCAACATCTGATACAGTTGTGATAAACGCATTTCACTCATTGCAATATGACCTTTGGACCGAATCGGCCCCAGACCGAATTGAACGAGCATGCGCATCAAGATGGTGCGAAGGTTCAGCACAAGCAGCTGCGACTCAAACTGCATGGAAGGTACAAAACTGTTATTGCATAGTACAGCAATATCCTGAGCTTGAAGCATCAGGTCATCAGCACTGAAGGCAGAGAGAATGAAATGAGAGACCAGCCGCTTGTAAACAGGTAGAAACCTTTGTATATCATCAATCTTCGCTATCGCTTTTTTCTGTTCATCGAGCAAGGAGAAATCCATGCCTCCGATGCGAAGATCATGGTTCTTCATATGCCTAAGCTGTCGGCCATCTCCCGGCTTTGGTGTGTTTACAGGGATGTTCCAAGCCCAAGAGGTACGAATGACACCATCAACTCTTCCCTCAGAGCACAGAATACGAACACGCCTTTCAGAGATGCCCCATTTTTCTGCCGCTTCCTTGGCACTCATATACATAGTATCACCTCACAACAATCATTCCCATATTGGTGTAATACCATGAATAAGCTGGTCATGCAAGTGTATCTCTTGTCGGGAGGGCTTTACCAAACCACAAGGAATGAGGATAATTCATGGGGAAAGGAGTTCCTTTCCGAACAAATTTTGGAGGGTACTCCATGCAGATGTACGATGTTGTCATAGTAGGAAGCGGCCCGGCAGGTATGGGTGCTGCATTCACCTTGGTCAAACAGCGCCCTGATCTGAAGGTCTTGATGATTGACAGGGAAAAGGTCTCTACCGGGGGCATGCGCAATGACTGTAAAATGAACTTCACCTACCCCATAGGATTTCCTGTTGAGTATTGGACAGAGGAAGATGCCAACCATTATCTCCAAGAGGTTGTGGATTTTCTTAAGCCAAATATCCTGGATAAATCAAATATTGATGTGTATCAGAAACGAGCGGAACGCTTGGGTTGCACATTGCTCGAAATCAAACAAACCCATCTCGGTACGGATGGAGGTCTAATTCTCATCAAACAACTGCTTGTCAAACTAGCAGAGGCTGGAATAGAGCTCTCCTTGGGAGAGGCAATGGAAAGAGTACTGCAAAAGGAACAAATCCTTGTAACAGAAAAACGAGAAATTGGATACAAAAAGCTGCTTGTAGCTCCCGGTCGAAAAGGGTTCCATTTTTTGCAGGACCTCATGAAGTCCCTCTCGGTTCCCTTCATCGACAATATTGTGGACATTGGCTTGCGGGTTGAGACGAGGATTGAACACTACCCAATCGTCAGGGACTACTACGACCCGAAATTCTATTTCCCTGAGAAGGTCCGTACCTTCTGCACCAACAGCGGCAATGCGCATGTGGTGCGGGAACGATATGCAACAAACCGTGGTGATCAATGGTACTCGGTAAACGGGCACGCTTTTGCGTCCGACAGCAAACATGACAATGGTTTGGTCAATTTCGCAATACTGAAGACGGTGCGCTTTACCGCCCCTCTGGCAAGCGGTCAGGCGTTTGCCGAAAACCTTGGACTCCAGGCAGCGTTGATGGGCGGAGGACAGCCTTTGATGCAGAGAGTGGGTGATTTCAGGCTCGGTTCACGAAGCAAGGAAGCGAGTTTCCGTGAAGACCTCTATGATTTTGAGCCTACTTTAAAAACGTGCTGCCCCGGAGATATCTCATTGGCAATACCTGCCAAAATCCTCAGGGCTATATGGAAAGCAATGAAAAACCTGGATACCATTGTTCCGGGGGTGCTGCACCCTTCCACCATCATGTATTATCCGGAGATCAAGCTATATGCAAACAAACCAGCCTATCTTGATGAACGGTTCAGGGTGACAGAAGACATCTGGTTTGCAGGTGATGGTGCAGGCACCAGCCGCGGTATTACCGGGGCATGGGCCAGCGGCATCAGGGCTGCAGAAGGAATCCTTGCAAGCCTATAGGTTATGTGAAAATCGACGATTAAGCCATGTAGAGGCTAGATCCACCCACGATCGGCATCCCATATGTGGGGTGCCGACCTCTTCTGTACACATCGACAGTCCGTGATCGCCACCCTCATACAGATGCAACTCGAAGTCAACCCCTGCCTTTCTTAACGCAAGAGAGAGGAGCAGGCTGTTCTCTACCGGCACTAAAGGATCAGTGACAGTATGCCAGATGAACAAGGGGCTGGCTTTACTGGTCACCTGATTTTCAAGACTGAGCATTTCCTTGAGCTTTTCATCACCACCGGTTACCCTTGCAAAGCTATCCTGATGAGCATGAGGGCCTGCACTGATGACAGGATAACAGAGAATGACTGCATCTGCTTTGTTGTTCTCCTGTTCAATATGCTGTCTCTTTGCAAGTTCTGGATGATCGTGCAATACGGCAAGAGAGGCTGCAAGATGCCCGCCGGCACTAAAACCGATGATACCTATTCGGGTAGGATCGCACATCCATTGCAGGGCATGCTCCCGAATCCTCATCACAGCCTCACTCAGTTCAAGCAAGGGATTGAGCTCTTTGGCTTCTTCTTGCACAGAATAATCAAGGATGAACACATTGTAGCTCATATTCAAAAAATGCAAGGCTACAGGATCCCGTTCCCTTTCAGAGCGGAAGAAATATCCACCACCGGGACAGACGATGATTGTCGGTCGAATGTTGCGAATCCCTCCATCACTGGTGATATCCTGCAGGTAACCGGTAAGAGGGACCTTGTTTGGCCCCACTGCAATTTGTATTATTCTCATCCTCTGATAATAGCATATTTCTAGGAAAAACTCAGAGTATCGAGTGATTTGATTGTCATCTTCGCTATTCATTTGGTACCATGGTAGGCAATATCAAATATTTGCCAGAAGGGATACCCATGGAACGAATAGTATTGGATGTAGATACCGGCCTTGATGATGCAGTGGCCCTCTTGCTTGCTGCAGGACTCGAGGAGATTGTCATTGAAGCAGTTGTTGCAACAGCAGGAAATGTCGGCCTGGAGAAGACACTTGAGAATACGCTCAATATCATGGAGGTAACAAAGCAAACCTGCCCAGTGTATCGAGGCAGCAGCAAACCTCTTGTCAGAACAGCTGTCGAAGCCGGAGACTTTCATGGAGAAACAGGTCTGGACGGACCAAAATTCGAAAAACGGGTCATTCAATCAGTGCAAGAGGGCAGCGGCATCGATGCAATGATCAAGTTGGTAGCTGAGAACCCCAACCAAATAACCATAGTGAGTGTCGGGCCTTTGACAGATGTTGCGCTGGCAATGCAAAAAGATACTCGGTTTACTTCTTTGGTCAAGCAAATCATCATCATGGGAGGCTCGTTCAGTACAGGAAATGTAACAGAAGAGGCAGAATTCAACACTTATGCCGACCCAGAGGCAGCACAGATTGTATTCTCAAGCGAAGCTCCCTTGGTTCTGTTCAGCCTTGATTGCACTCGAACAGTAACGCTTGATGCACAACGTCTCGAACGCTATAAGGCTTATAAGGGCAGATGCGCACAAGTCTTCTGCTCCTGCATGGACACCTACAGCGCGAACTATAAAAGAATGAACCAAGGATGGCCGCAGATGCATGATCCGCTTTGCATCGCCTATCTTGTCGACCCCAGCAAATGCAAAACAGAAACACAAAGGGTGATCGTCGATACAAAGGCCGGTCCTTCTTATGGGAAAACCACCAAGCAAGCATGCACCGACTGCAATGCAGTAACCATCGCACAGTCGATTGATATTCCTTGGTTCTGGTCCCTCATCGAGAAGGCTCTCTGTCAGTTGCCTTAATGGTAGACGGTCAAGTCTTCGAGACTCTCCCTGATTTTTGGACGCTCTTCCTCCATCGAGTAACCAAATGTTGCGAGCAAGGACACCTGCCAAGCCTTTGGAGAGACCTCTAGGACATCGAGGACTTTTTGTTCATCAAAACCCTCGATGGCACAACTTTGGATATTCAATGTACAAGAGCCGGTCATCATGTTTGCAACGGCAAGATACCCTTGACTCTTCAGCCAGTAGTCGAGCCTCCCCTCTTGTTTGAGAAACTCATAGTAGGGCCGGTAATCGTCAATAAACACATCCAAGGGATCGGGAAATCGTCTGCCGCGACTCTTGACCAACTCTGAATCCGGGTTTGCAAAAGCTGCCGTACGTGCAAGGACCGCAATTGTCATGGCACTGCTTCTCACTGTTTCCTGATCGAAACAGGCATGATAGAGCGCCTCTTTTTTGTCCTGGCTTACAACTACATGAAAAGACCATAGCTCAAGACCGAACGAAGTGGGTGTCAGCCGGCCGAACTCAAGAATCTGTCTGATCTGATACTCAGTCAACGGTTTGTCTGCATGATATTGCTTACAGGCAAACCTATGCATCATTGCTTGAAGAAAATCCATTACAATACCTGCCTTGCAGTTTCTAATGCCACCTTGATCATAGGATACAAGCCGATGGTACGCATCTCTTCCCCAAAGCCTTGGTTGGTTACGCAACTGTCAGTCATGGTAAGCACTGATAGTGCTCGCTTTCTGCAAAAAGCAGCAGTAGCATACAGAGCGTAGGTTTCCATATCCTGGGCAAGGGCTCCCATAGCAGCCCATTTTTTCCAACTATCCTGGCCAAGAGCATTATAAGAAGAGAACAAATCACTGGAGAAGACCATCCCTGGATGCGTTTTCACCGATGCTTTTTCAGCACACGACAGACAAAGAAGCATTGCCTCAGGATCACAACACGGACTGAGGGTTCCTTTGAGATCGTATTGATGCGCCCAGGCAGAATCGGTACTGGCAGTAAGGGCCACAATCAAGTCTCCCACCGCTATGTGTGGTTTCAGACCTCCGCAAGTCCCTATTCGTATGATTGTATCCACATCATAATCGGTGAAGAGTTCATAACTGTAGATGCCTATCGACGGACCTCCCATACCAGTAGCCATCACGGTAATGGGAAAGCCCTTATATAATCCTGTATAGCCTAACATATTGCGCACATCGGTAATAAGAACAGCATCATCCAAAAATTGCTCTGCAACCAATCTAGCACGCAAGGGATCGCCAGGCGCAAGAACAATTTTTGCAATCTCCGCTTTCGAGGCGCGATTATGAGCGGTCATCAACTTGCCCCCTTTTCATACGGCTTGCCTGCCGCACTAGGTGCGTAATTCTTTCCGCTGAAGAGCACCAGAGCGACCAACGTTACGACATAGGGAAGTATGTTGAATATCTCGGTCGGCAAAACCCTCAGAGCAGGAATGTTGTTTGCTATGATGGAGAAGGCTTGTGCTGTGCCGAACAGCAAGGCCGCGCCGGCTACTCCAAGTGGTCTCCAACGACCGAAGGAGACAGCGGCCAAAGCAATAAAGCCACGACCGTTGATGGTATTTGAGGTATATTGGATGGTCTGTGTCAAGACTACACAACCGCCGGCAAGGCCAGCAAGAACCCCACTGGCAACAACTGCGAAGTAGCGCATCTTCTTTACATTGATCCCGACACTCTCAGCAGCTCCAGGATGCTCACCACAAGCTCTAAGGTGCATGCCGAACGGAATCTTGTAGAGAATAAACCAGGATATCACCACAACAGCTATGGCAATGTAGGCTGTAGGGTATACTCCCAAGGCATCCGTCTGCATTCCCATACGGAACTCTCTGGTCCTGTCAGCATTGAAAAGTATCTGGCTTGCAAAGATGGTAACTCCTACAGAGAGTAAATTGATACCTGTACCGCTGATGGTCTGGTCTGCATTCAAGTTTATTGCTGCCGCAGCATGAACCAAGGAAAACAACCCGCCTACGACAAATCCCATCAAGAGGGCAAGTATAAGTGAAAGGCTGTGATTGACTCCACTCGCCTCCATAAGGACATGGGCACTGGCAGCCGTACAGGCACCTATGGCCATCAATCCTTCCAAGGCTATATTGACGACCCCTGATTTCTCACAAATCATTCCTCCAATTGCGGTTATAAGAATGGGAGCTACAATCATAAGAACTGAAGGAAGCATATTGATTATGGTACTCATCTTACTCCTACCTCCTTCTGCAAGGCTTTCTTCTCTTTGTACTGCTGATATAATTTCAATGCCGAACGCAAGGCTATGAATATGACGATCAAGCCTTGGATGATGAAGGTTATCTCCTTGGGAATCTGTTTACTTTGCATCAGCGGCTGGGCATTCTTAAGCAATCCGAACAGCAACCCTGCCAAGGTGGTGCCCAAGGCAGTACAATTTCCGACCAAGGCAACAGCAATGCCGTCAAATCCATAGTTATCCATGCCCGAGAGTATTCTCCCATGCCTGAAAGATCCCAATGCTATGATACCTCCGGCAAGGCCTGCAAAAGCTCCACTGATGGCCATTGATATGGAAATTGATTTAACCACAGGAATCCCGCTCGCTCTCGCCGCCTCTTTGTTGAATCCTGTCGCCCTCATACCATAGCCCAAACTTGTTTTTTCCATGATGAACCAATAGGTAAAAACAGCCAATATCATCATGAATATCCCATTGTTGAGCAAGGAAAAATTTGTAATCCTAGTAAAGAATTCATTGCCGATCATGGCTGTCTCAGGGTAGTTTGCAGTTCTGAATGTTGTGGCACCGGGCATCCTCAATGAAATAATCCTACTCAAGTAGAGGGCTATATAATTGAGCATTATGGTGGAAACAACCTCACTCACCTCATACTTTGCCTTCAGAACTCCAACAAGGACTCCCCAAAGGGCCCCTACCACGATTGCACTCAGTATTGCAAGCAGCCAGTGCAAGGTCTGCACCTGGGGGCCAAGCAAGGCTACCATCTGGGCTATGGTCATACCCATGATGTACTGCCCCTCTCCACCGATGTTGAACAATCCCACCCGTTTTGCAAAACCCATGGAAAGTCCGCAAAGAATGAAAGGAACACTGTAGTTCAGTGTTTCTCCTATATAGCGAACATTCATTCTTCCGTTGTCAATATTATACCCTGTCAGAGCCTGAAGCAAAGCCTTGTACATATTCAAAGGATTCTTTCCCACCAGGGCCACCAGAATGGTTCCTACCAAAAATCCGAGCAAAACAACAAGAACGGAAACACCACCATCAGATTGAAGCAGCTTTTGTCGGCTTAGTTTCATACCTTGCCCTCCGCTTTTGATCCGGCCATCATCATACCGATTTCCCTTTCGGTGACTTCATTCTGCTTGTTCACTGCCACGATGCTCCCCTTGCTGATGGTTGCTATACGGTCACAGAGGTTCATGATTTCATCCAATTCGAAGGAAACCAAGAGGATGGCCCGCTGCTTCGACCGCTCTTCAATGATTCTCTTTCTAATATACTCGATAGCTCCGACATCCAAACCTCTGGTAGGCTGTGCAACGATGAGAACCTTGGGAGAAAGGGATATTTCCCTTGCAACGATAACCTTCTGTTGGTTTCCCCCTGAAAGGCTTCCCGCTGTTGTCTTGGCACCCTCTGCACTGCGGATATCGAATTGCTCGATCAGCATTCCTGCATCCTTTTGCATCTTTCCAAAATCAAGGATGCCGAATTTTTTTCGATATGCATCGGTATAATAATTCTTCAAAGCTGCATTTTCACTGATGGAAAACTCACCAACCAATCCATATTTTTTTCGATCTTCAGGGATGTTGCCCAGACCAAGCTCAATACGTTCGCGAATGCTTAAATGCTCGATTGGTTTACCCTCAAGCATGATTGATCCATGCGACAGGGCAAGCAAACCGGTGATGGCTCCAAGCAACTCACTCTGACCATTGCCGTCAACCCCTGCAATTCCGACGATTTCTCCCTCGTGCACATCAAGACTCAAGTCCTTGACTCTGACCAACCCGGAAGAATCCTTGACCTCGAGATGCTTGAGACTGAGCATGACGGCTCCTGCCTTTTGCTGAGGTTTTTCTATCTCAAACTTGACTGCCCGACCTACCATCATCTCAGCCAGGTCATTTTCTGTAACATCCTTGACATCAACGGTCCCGATATACGCGCCACGGCGAAGCACTGTACAGCGGTCTGAAACCTCTTTGATTTCTTTTAACTTATGGGTAATGAGCACAATGGTCTTGCCTTCCGATCTCAATTTTTTGAGAATGATCATCAGCTCATCAATTTCTTGAGGAGTAAGTACTGCTGTAGGCTCATCAAAAATAATGATGTTTGCGTTCCTATACAAAGTCTTGAGAATCTCTACCCTTTGCTGTTGTCCAACGGTGATGTCTTCTATCAAGGCATCAGGATCAACACTGAGGTTGTATTGTTTACTGATCTGGGCAACTCTCTTGCGCGCACTTTGTAAATCGAGCAATCTCTTTTTTGTAGGCTCCATTCCCAGTACAATATTTTCAGTCACTGTATAATTCTGTACCAGCTTGAAGTGCTGGTGCACCATGCCTATGCCCAACGCTGTTGCTACATTCGGGTTTTTAATCTCGACCTCTTTCCCTTCAAGAAAGATTGCTCCGCTGTCCGCACTATAGGATCCGAAAAGTATAGACATAAGGGTCGATTTTCCAGCTCCATTTTCCCCAAGCAATGCATGTATTTCCTGACGTCTTACCTGCAAGGTCACCTTGTCATTGGCAATGACTCCAGGAAAAGTCTTGGTGATGTTCTTCATTTCTATTGCGTATTCGCTCACCATAAAGCTCCTCTTGACACGCTCTCTCTATAAACACTTTTTCAGTGCCTATAGAGAGAGCCGGCACTATCATGCCGACTCTACAATCTTAAAGAATCAGTCGTCCAATGCAGCAAGCCCTCTAGGAGCTGCGCCAGCTGCAAGAGCCTCTCGATAGGTTTTATAGATGGTTATTTTGCCATTGATGATGTCAGCCTTTGCTGCATCAACCTGCTCGATGACTGCTTTGCTGAGTTCAGGGTTTGCCGTGGAATACCCCACGCCATCATCAGCCATTCCCATCTGTACGACACCACCGGAGAAAGACCCATCTTCAACAGCCTTGAGAACCATCAAAGAGGAGTTTTCAACACGCTTGAGCATGGAGGTCAGAACTGCACTTCTGGTTCCAGAGAAGATGCCGTCTTCGTACTGGTCACTGTCAACACCGATTGCCCAGACATTCCTGCCTTGGTTTCGATATTCCTTGGCCTGGGCGATGGTGCCGTTACCGGTACCGCCGGCTGCGCTGAAGATGCAGTAGACACCCATGTCGTACCAGTTCTTTGCTTGAGCCTTAGCCAGTTCGGGCTTGCCCCAATCATTTGCATAGTAGTCATAGATGACTGCATCGGGGAAGACCGAGCGAATGCCCTGTACATAGCCCATCTGGAACTTGGTGATGGTTGCACCGGGGACTCCTCCGATAAAACCAAAGCGAGGATTCGCGATGCCTTCTTCCTTGGCTTGGAGTGCGGCCACCATACCCACAAGATATGAGCCTTGCTCTTCGGAATAGATGAACTCCATTACGTTCGGCTGACCTACCCAATCAACATCGACGATGGTGAATTTCTGATTGGGATATTGTGGGGCAACCTGTGAAAGAGCATCCGCCCAGGTAAATCCGGTAACCATGATCAGATCATAGCCTTCATCTGCAGCCTGTCTGAGATTGGGGATGTACATATCCTGGGTTTGTGCTGTTACCACATCATACAGTCTCCCGCGATTAGCGGCGTTCTGGACTGTGTCACCATAGTACTGAACGATACCTCTCCATGCTGCGGCATTAAAGGATTTGTCGTCGATGCCGGTAGCATCGGTAAGCAAGCGAATAGTCGGCCGGCCGTCTTTAGGCGCAGCAGTGGTTTCTCTCCCACCTTGAGCAAACAACATTGTTCCAACAAAGAGAACAAGCACCAGAACACTGAGTTTCTTCATAAAATACCCTCCTGAATTATAAGTCATGGACTTACGGTAAATGGTATTGTAACACAAGAATCAGACTTATGTATGGTGATTTTTTGTTCTATTAGCCAAGAATATGCTGTTCTATGGCCAAAGCCACTCCCTCATGATCATTGTCTGAGGTCATCACATGGGCATGAGCCTTCACTTGCTCGCTTGCGTTCTCCATGGCTACAGCAAGACCTGCAACAGAGAACATTGGAACGTCATTCAATCCATCACCAATTACCATCAGATGCTCCTGCCTCTGATTTCGAAGACTGAGAAGTTTTAAGAGGCTGCTTGCTTTTTGTACACCCTTTGCAGTTATTTCCATAAAAAAAGGTTCACTAAAACCGATGTCTGCCACATCACCAACCAACTCAAGAAGATCTTCCCTGGCCACTTGTAAACGACCAGGGTCCCCTACAATCATGATCTTTGGCATGGGCTGCTGTACTTCATCGAGCAATGAAGCAACCTTTTTGATGGGAATTGCGTTATTGTAAGCCTCAACATGCACATGCTTATCATCGGGCATTTCTGTGATGACGCCATCAGCATCGTATGAGAGTGCTGCCAGTCTCTTCTCTTGGGCATAGGTAAAGCAGGTATGGATGGTTTGAAGATCCACTGTCTGTTGCCACAATACGCCAAGGTCGGTCGTACTGACCAGCTGGCCTCCATTGTAAGCAAGAATGGTAGCATCCTTGCCTATCAGGTCGAGTTCTTTTGCTACAGAAAGGATTCCGATCAATGGTCTTCCACTAGCTAGAACGATATGCACTCCTCGTTTTCTTGCTAGCTCTATTGCATGCTTTGTCCGTTCAGTTATTTTTTTCGTACTCGTAGTGAGCGTGCCATCCAAATCGAGTGCAAGAACCGTATACATCAAGACCCCCCCCTACAAAGAAACAACTCCTCATTTCAGCTGAGAAACAAGGAGTTGATGATAAAAATAATAACTCGGGCAGAGAGGATTTGAACCTCCGACCCCTTGGTCCCGAACCAAGTGCGCTAGCCCCTGCGCTACTACCCGTAGACTTTACAGCCGAGGTCAAATATAACCACTGACCTGAACAATGTCAATATGAGTAAACTTCACCCAGCTTGGGATTTCTTCAGCTATTCATTGACAGTGCCTATATGAAATGGTATTTTTCATAAGACTGTCCGCTAGATGCGGAAATTGTACGGGAGAAAGAGGTTTATCATGTCTGCTAACGACAACACGAATGGAAAGAAACCCGAAGAAGAGGCGAAAGCACTCTCTTTCGAGAAAGGTAAAAAGAAGGCAGCTGCAGCTGCAGAAAAGAAACAATCAGCTCTCAAACAAGGGCCTCGGGTAACCATTGGCTGGATTTTGGGAATCATTATCCTGGTCTTGATTGCTATTTCCTTTGTGTTGGCTCCTGCCATCGATGCCTTTATAGGAAAGCGTTCAAGTAGCGGTATTGTCTTCGGGCAGTATGGAAAAGAAGAAATCAAGTATGCCTATGGCAACTTCTTTTACGATCAGGTGCAAAACTATGCAGACCAGTACAAGGGCAGCCAGCTCGACCAAACGCAAGCTCTCTTTCAAATATGGAAAAGCGCCTACGACAGCACCGTCTTGCATACAGCAATCAGCCAGATTGCTTCCAAAGCAGGCATCATTGCCACCGACAAGGCAGTCAACCGCGCAATCATAGAGAGCGGAGCCTATCACAAAGATGGCAAGTTTGATGTACAGACCTATCAGAAAGCTTCAGTGGAAAGAAGATCTTCCATTGAACAATCAATTCGTCGTTCACTGCCGTACCAGATGGTTCTCAATGATGTACAATCAGTGCTCTCTTCCTCAGCTGAGGCCCAATACATCGCAGACATGGCAGCAAGCGGCAGAACGTTCAATTATTTAGTCATCGATCCTAGTTTGTATCCTGATGTGCTTGCTAGTCAGTTTGCTCTTGAAAACAAGCAGCTCTTCTACAACATGGATTTGAGCATCATCTCTGTCGCAACTTTGGAAGAAGCACAGGAAATCCAGCAGTCGATTGCCAGTGGCTCAACCACCTTTGAAGAGGCTGCAGCCTCTTTCAGTCTTGATTCGTTCTCCTCTGCAGAAGGGAGAGTTGGAGAGCTGTTCTATTACGGCGTTCTGTCCAACTTCAAGAACCCCGATGAAGCCTTGGCCTTGCTTACCGCCAAAAACAATGAAGTTGTAGGCCCCTTTGAGGCAGAAGGTTCGTTTGCACTGTATCAAATCAACAGGGCAGCTGTTGAACCTGATTATGCAAGTGCAGCAACACTATCAGCTGTGAAGAGATATCTTGCAAATAGCGAGCCTGCCATTATCGAGTCCTATCTTGCAGAATTGGCTCAGGACATCAGTGCCCTTGCTCGTGCAGATGGATTGTTGGAAGCCGCATTGGCATACGATCTTGAATTGGTGGAGGTTCCCGCAACCCCATTCAACCTCGGACAGAGCGCTTATATGAGCGACTTCTCCAACACTGACTCAACAGGACTTCTTGCCACAGCTGCCACAGGAGATACGGCAAGACTTCTCTTCACAGAGCAACCAAATACTGTTCTTGACCCGATCAAGGCCGGTGTAAATTTCTTGTTGATTGAGACAGGAGAGGATGTCAAGGATGAAGGCATGGCAAGCTACATCTCCATGTTCTACAATTACTACAGCGGCAGTCAGAACCAGCAGGACCTTTCAGAGGCTCTCTATACCTCTGATGCTTTTAAGGATAACTTCTTCACCACCTTCCTTACCGTTATCCTCGGAGAGTCCGTATAGGCTGTATATTTACTGCTGATGATTTTAAAGCTGGCTCTTTTCGGGCCAGCTTTTTTCATCTGGATTCTCCTATCACTTCATGATAGCCTATCAGGTATGAAACACCCGTTATTCATGAAAGCTGTGTTCATGGCGTTGGCCATCATATTGATTACACTGTTCATAACGTCCTATGTCTTGCTTGATGCCTTGCTTCATACCAGGATTTTTGAAGCTGTCGATCAGTATACTGAACAGTTTATGATACCGGACAACCCTTTCAATCTCGAAGCAAGTCTGCAAGAACAAAAAGCTTTCAAGCTCCCCATTAGAGAGGATGGATCATTCACTATTCTCTGGGGGACTGACTTCCATCTTAGAAGAGGTCCTTTTGCAAACAGAAAAGCAATGTACGACCTTCTGCTTCGTTCGTTTGAAGCGATAAACCCCGATCTTACAGTCATCAGCGGCGATCTGCTGTTCAGTCTGGATGGACTGAAAATGCTTGGGGAATTCGCCGACTTTACGGAAGAACATGACAGGCTTTGGGCGTTTGGATTCGGCAATCACGACGGCCAATACACTCATTACCGACCAACCTTGGCGAGACTGCTGAACTCCTATCCTCACGCCCTTTTTTCTGAGGGAGAAGACTGGGTCATGGGACACAGCAATTATCCCATAGTGCTCACTGACAAGGATGAGGTTGTTTCTGCAATAATCCTGCTTGATTCGAATGATAGCAGGGTCTATGAAGGAGGCATTATTGGTCCTGACTATGTCTACCCTTCCCAAATAGCATGGTATAGATGGGTCGAAGAGGGGCTTGCGCAGATACCGTTTTATACCTTTTTACACATCCCATTGCCCGAGTTTGCACTTCTTTGGGAGAGTGGATTGGCAAGCGGAGTGAAGATGGACAAGAAAGTGAACAGCCCACTGGAGAATACCGGCCTCTTCAGCGCGATGGTTGAAGGGGGGAGCACTGTTGCCGTTTTCAGTGGACATGACCATTTAAATGATTTCTGGGGGCCTTGGGAGGGAATCGACCTGCACTATGGAAGGAGTGCCAGTTATGGATCCTATGGGTCCAGACATTTTGCAAAGGGAGTGAAGAGTATAACCTTGTATCCGCGAGAAGGCAGATATACAGTTAAGACGTATACCATAGACCAATTGCGTAGCAGATAAAGGATTTGAAGATGGAACACGAGATAACAAAAAAACTCGTCCTTCTCGATAAAAATGGACATATTACTGAAGAAGGATGGGCTCGAAAACCTTTGTGGATGTATCAAAGAAAGGCTGTTAAAGGCGGTCGGCTTAAGATCAAGGAATGGGATTATTATGCAATAATCAACCAGAAAAAAGGATATGGGGTAACCGCAACTATCAGCGACCTTGGGTATGCATCACTGTTTGCCATAAGCTATATTGACCTTGTAAGAAAAGAAGCAGTCCAAAAAGACGCGATTTCCTTCCTTCCTCTAGGCAGGACCGGACTCTGCCAGTCCTCAGTACAGGACAGCGAAGTCTCGTGGACCAATAAAGAAATCCGGCTTGCCTTCATCAAGAGAGAGGAGAAAAGACATCTGCTCTTTGCTTGCCCTACACTGAAGTTGCCTGACGGAACCATCGGCCTTGATTGCAGTTTCATCCTTCATCATAAAGCCAATGCAGAAAGTCTCAACATTGCAACCAGCTGGAAAGAACAGAGAAAAGCGTTCTATCTGAACGAGAAGGCTAATTGCCTGAGAGCTGAAGGGACCATTCGAAGAGGCATGCAGACAGAACAGCTGCTCCATGGCGAAGCTTGGGGAGTCCTTGATTGGGGAAGAGGACGATGGACATACCAAAACACTTGGTACTGGGCAAGCCTCTCCGCCTTGGTGGAAAATATTCCCTTCGGCCTAAATCTCGGCTATGGATTCTCCGACCGATCAGCAGCATCGGAAAACGCTATTTTTTACAACTACACCATTGATAAGCTTTCCGATGTCCAGTTTATTTTTAATAAGGAAAATCTAATGGAACCTTGGCAAATACAGGACAAGGAAGGAAGGCTTGACCTGCTCTTCGAACCATTGGTCGATCGAAGCAGCACCACTGATTTCTTTGTGATTAAATCACTACAGCACCAGCTTTTCGGAACCTATAGCGGGACATGTGTCCTAAAGGACGGAACGATTCTCCATCTCGAACATCTCTTTGGATTTGCCGAAGAAGTGTATAACCGCTGGTAGAAAACTAAACTTTGGGGATGTTTCTGTCTTGCAACAAGTTGCACATTGCTATAAACTGCAAAAGTTCTGTATCATATCTCGGTTCATAACCGATAATTCATTCATATACCATCCAGGAGTTCCATGTCAGAATTAACAAGCTTTGCGGACCTAGGACTGTCCGCACAAACTATTGCCGCCATTGAGGCAAAAGGATTTGAAGAACCTACAAAGATTCAAGCAGCCTGTATTCCCTTGCTGCTGAAAGACCAAGTTGATGTCATCGGCCAAGCACAAACCGGCACCGGCAAGACTGCAGCCTTCGGCCTTCCGATTCTTGAAATCGTAGATCCATCACAACAGAGCGTACAGGCTCTGATTCTTGCTCCTACCCGGGAGCTCGCCGTACAGAATGCCGAAGAGATCAATTCATTGAAAGGCAATAGACGCCTTGAGATTGCCGCCGTTTATGGTGGAGCCTCGATGGAATTGCAGTTGAGAAAATTACGCAGAGGTGTCCACGTTGTAGTAGGAACACCAGGGCGTATTCTCGACCACCTCAGAAGAGGCACCTTGAATCTCTCCCAGCTGAAGTTTGTTGTACTTGACGAAGCAGACGAGATGCTCGATATGGGTTTCGTTGAGGATATCGAAGAAGTACTGAAACAAACACCCGAACAAAAGAGAATGCTCTGTTTCTCAGCGACCATGCCCGCACCAATCCAAAAACTTGCACAACGGTTCATGCAGGACCCGCATGTAGTAAAGATTCAGCAGGATGCTCTTACCAGCAACCTTACTGATCAGATATATGTAGAAGTCAAGGAAAGTGACAAATTCGAGGCACTTACCCGAATCATAGACATGGAAGAAAATTTCTATGGCATTGTCTTTTGCAGAACCAAGTTGCAGTGCGACGAAGTAGGTCGTAAACTCATGGACCGCGGCTATGATGCAGAACCGCTACATGGTGATCTTTCCCAAAAGCAAAGAGAAAATATCTTGCATAAGATGAAAGAGCATACGATCAGCATTATTGTTGCAACGGATGTCGCAGCCAGAGGCATTGATATATCTGATCTGACGCATGTCATCAACTTTTCTCTCCCTGAAGATCCTGAGGCTTATATTCACCGAATAGGAAGAACGGGAAGGGCTGGCAAGACAGGCGTGGCAATTACGTTTGTAGCCCCTAGAGAGTTCAGAAGATTCTCCTTCATTAAAAAGATTTCCAAAAATGAAATCCGAAGAGAATCAGTCCCCGAGGCAAACGATATCATCCAGATTAAACGAGCAAGGATCATCAGTGAGCTGTCTGCTTTGGATCAGGAAGATATCCAGTTCAGTCCATTCTATCCAATCGCCCAAGAACTTATTGAAGGCAAAAAAGCTGAAAGTCTTGTCGCTTCCTTGCTCGAGCACTTCTACAAAGATGAATTGGACGTTTCAAAATATCACCAATTGTCAAACAATCGATCATACGACAGAGAAGAGCGACAAAGACCGCAAGAGAGTGGATTTACCCGTCTCTTTATTGCAAGAGGACGGAAAGATGGTCTGGACAAGAGAATGCTTGTCGACTACCTGATCGAGCAGGTCGGGGCTGAAGATCGAGACATTCAGGATGTATCGGTGCGAGATGATTTTTCGTTCGTCAGTGCTCCACTCAAAGTTGCCGAACGTATCCTCTCCACATTCAGTGCTAATTCTCCCGAAGGCAAACCTATCATCACCAAGGCTAAGCCGGATAATCCCAACGGGAAGAATCTTTCAGGAAGAAGAGGCGAGCGATATGAAGACCGCTCATCTTACCAAGATCGTCGCGGCGGTTCACGAAGGTCTCGAAAAGATCGTGAGGACTTCCAACCCTATGGGAGAGACTCATACTCTGACGACAATGTTGGTAGTTTTTCCGAGAGAGGCAGCCGTTCTCACGGAAAGTACAATACCAACAAAACAAAAAAAGGGTCCTTCAAGAAAAACGCTTCCAAGAAACGGTACAATGATTGATTATCTCACCCACTTGGATTAACCAAGTGGGTGTTTTTTAATGAGATATCTGTTATGCTCAGCCCATATCCAGGAATAAAGACTCAATATGAAATTTGATGTATTGGCCTTCATCGGCAAACACAGTAAAGCTACTTTGGTGATTATTCTCTTGATCACTCTCTTCTTTCTCTATCATGCAAGTTCGCTCACCCTCGATGCAGACTACGGATCATTGATGACTGCAGAAGAAGGAAAAACATACATAGTATCTTCTTCAAACAAGGTTGCTGCTTCACAAGCAGAGAGCTTTGCAGAAGAGATTCCACAGACGACACTCCTAAAGACCGACATGCTTGCTCATTACATGGTGGCAAGCAATGGAGAGACAGTTGTATCTCAAGAGAGTGAGGTAGCCTATACGACCAGCTATCTGGTCATGCTTGAAAGCGACAATCTGTTTACAGCAAAGAACCTGACCTTAATACGGGACATCATGACTCAGCTAGGAGAGACGGAATACCTGAGCAAGCCATATTCCGTTCTCGGTTTTGTCACACTGGAAAAACGAGGAAGTCGGCTTACCACTGTACCGTTCTCCAATCAAAGTTATGATCAGCCGTTTACCGAAGAACAAGCAAGCCTTCTCTACGAACGAGTGAAAAACGATCCAATCGTCAAGAATTACCTCATCAGCGAAGATATGAGAAGCATGCTTTTCAGTTTTGAATCCATCAGCCTTTCCAAGGAACAAGAGCATACACTGTCTATGATGATGCAACCGCTGAGGGATGCAGGGCTCAAGGTATACATCAATGGAGGAGCTGTGTTGACCAACCTTCTGATGCACTACCTTGGTCGTGATTTAAGTATTCTTCTCACGCTGTGCTGTATTGCGATTCTTGTTGTATATTACTTGTCTTTCAGGGCTAAACGAAGTGTGCTGCTTCCCTTTTCCATGTCTGTAATTGGAATCATTTGGACTTTTGGTACGATGAAGCTCTTAGGGTATTCTCTTACCATAGTGAATATTGTAACGCCCTGCATGGTGCTTAATCTTGGTTCTTCATACGCCATCCATGTTATTGGGGAGTACTATACTGACTATGCGAAGGGTATGAACTCAGTGCAATCGACCAAAAAAATCCTGAGGACCATCTTCTTCGCCTGTATGACCACGGTCATTGGATTCTTGAGTCTGCTATTCTCTCAGACAGCCGCATTAAGGGAATTCGGGGTGGCTGTAGGATTTGGAGTAACCTATTGTGCTATTCTTGCCTCAACATACCTTCCTGCCCAGCTCTCTTTGGTAGAACCTCCCAAAAAAATTCAGATAAAAACATATAAGAAAGGGTACCTTGCCCAGACGGTCTCCTTTTTCGACCGGTTGGTACAACGAAGATGGCAACTTTTCATACTAGTCTGGTTGCTTATAATCGGTGGGTATCTGCTGACTCGTGATCATATTCCCATCAATACGAACTATATGTCCTATCTTCCCCAAAAAGATCCCTTTACCCAGGAATCACGCTATTTTGCCCAGAGGATGGGAGGAGATACTCCATATATTATAACCATTGAGGCTCCTGAACAAGAAGCTCAGTTCTTCCTGAAAAGTGAGAATCTCCAACACGTCTATAATTTCGAACAAGCAATTATCACGCAACTCTCAGACGTGAGGCAGATACTCAGCTTTGCTTCCTACGTCAGTTTTGCAAACAAGGTATACAGTGATGAAGTGGGTATACCTACCTCCAGCGGCTTGTTGAACCTTATCAATCGCATGGTAATCTTGCTCAGCAAGCAAGGTGGCAAAGAGCTGAGCAACATTCTGTCTGCTGAAGGAGACAAGCTTACCATATTCCTGCAAAACTATGATTCACAGGACCAAGATCTCATGACCATCGCCAGCGCACAGCGGATTGAAGAAGGAGTTGTTGGACTTCTTGATCTGTTGCCTGATGGATCGAAGGTTACCCTTGGGGGAGAACCTCATAGAGTGCTTCACTTCTCCGATGCACTGCTCAAGGACCAGAGATCGAGTATCTATTTCAGCTACCTTTTGGTATTTTTGGTAGTCTTCTTAGCATTTAGGTCCATCTCCCTTGCTAGTTATTCCCTCATACCCATACTCAGCGGGGTGATGGCCAACTATGTATTCATGTATTTTTTTAAAATACCGTTTGATATGATCACCGTCAGTTTTGCAGCAGTAGCAGTTGGTGCGGGAATCGATGATGCCATACACTTTTTGATTCGCTATAAAAACAAACTGACCAAAGAACCACAAAACATCTCTGCTCTCCTTTCAGAGACCATCCAGGAAACGGGAAGGCCCATTTTCTTGACCACCCTTTCGATCGTTGCTGGTATGATGATGTTCTTGTTTGCAAGCTATACGCCAGTACGGTATTTTGGATCGTTGATGAGTATTGCTCTGTTGAACTGCATGCTTTCAACGTTGGTCATCATGCCTTCTGTCATGTTGTTCGTAACAAAAGTCAAGAGTCGATTTTTTCAGTAGGTCAGAGAGCTTCTCTCCCCAGTTCTCCAGAGAGAAGCGCTTACTCACCTCTTTAGCCCTTAGACCCATCTCTTTTGCTTTTTGAGGCTCTTCCATGATAGAGGAAACTGCCATCACAAAGGAGTGCGCATCATCATACAATCTTCCAATACCCAGTTCTTCAATACAGAGGCCAAGGGAGTAATCTTCCTGTAATAACAACGCAAGAGAAGATGCCATTGCCTCCACAAAACCAAGGCCTTGGGACTCTCGTATGGAAGAAGAAACAAAAATATCCGCTAATGTATAGTAGATATGCACTTCACTGGAAGCCACAGCACCAGTAAATACCACCAGAGAGTCCAGACCCAAGTCCTGTACTTGTTTCTTCAGAGCCTCCTCTTTTGGACCTCCTCCTACAATGAGCAAGCGAGCTTTTGGCTCCAAAAGAGAGAGCAGGAAAAATGAGTCAATGGTTTGTTCCACACGCTTCTCGGGCGCAAGTCTGCAAACCGATATGAGTACAAACGCATCCTCTTCAAACCCCAATTCCGACCTACGTCTGTCGCGTTCTTCTTTTACTACAGGTTGTGCAAATCGCTGTAAGTCTATTCCACTGGGAAGCACCAGTATTGGATTTTTGATTCGGTATCGCTCAAGCATGTTCTTGTGAAAGAGAGAAGGACTGATCAGGATATCGCAATCACGAACTCTTCTTTTTACTACCTGTGCGATCATGGTATCCCAAAGTGTATGACGAATTCTTTGATTAGCATCATAGCGGGTGAAGTCAGTATGGCATGTGTGCACCAAGGGAATGTTCAGTTCCTTGGCAATCCTTCTGGCATACCCCATACTGAAAAACTCATTATTGGAGTGAACAACCTCAGCTTTCCATTGGTAAATATCCTCAAGCAGAGGGTCATCATAACAAAAGGTCATCTGAGAATCGCGAAGAGGCTGAATAGCGCTTCCCTTCATCGCATATACGCCATCGGCATACGTGCCGACAGTACTCTTTGAGATGGTCAGGATACGTATTTCGTGTCCTAATTGAGACAATATATACTGTTCATTGACTACTACTGTTGTTACACCTGTAATATGAGGCAGATAAAAATCCGTGGTGATGAGGATTCTCACAGATATAGCTCCTTGCTCAGTACTATACTCTGCTCTCTAAGCATGTTGCAAGCAAACTCTTCTTGTCTTTAGCGTCTTGCTTTAAACCACTTGAGCAATGGCTGATTATCTCATATGCTTTGCCCATGCATATAGCCCTCTTCTATATAGACGCAGGCAAGGGCCATTATACTCCTGCCAAAGCCCTTTCTGATGCCTTGATACGCTTAGGTCATACTACGGTACTTGCCGATGCATTTGTTGTCTGCAATGCCCCACTGATTAACTGGATGAGCAAGAAGAATTGGAGACTCATGCTTCATTTTCCCCGTTTTGAAGCATTCATCAACCCAAAGCATGATACAAAACGTACAGCAAAACTGATGCGTTATGCAGCCGTTCATTCTCATGGTCCAAGAGATTTTCTCAGTTGGTACCAACAAAACAAAGTGGACTGTATAGTTGTTACCCACTTTGCTGCTGCCAATATGATTGAACCGATCGTCTCTTATCTGAAACTTCCTGTCCCTGTCTTTGAATATGCTGCCGACGTAGTGTTCGTCCCAATAGTAGGCCTTAGCGAGAAGCTTGATCGTCTCTACATCTGCACCCAGATTGGAAAAGAGTTGGCTATCAAGGAAGGACAACCTGAAAAATCAATTACAATATGCCCATTCCCTCTTAAGACTGAACTTATGCAAGCTCCAAAAATCAGCAAGCAGGAAGCACGAAAAAAACTCGGTTTACGGGATTGTTTCACCGTCTTGCTCAATCTTGGGGGCGAAGGTATCGGAAACTCAGACTTTCTCGAGGAAGTTGTAAGAAGGGGGCTTCCTTGGCAGGTCATCACTGTAGGGGACCTCAGTGCAATCACCAAGTTGCATTACAAACAATTCAGAGAAAAGTATCCTGATTTTGCTCTTCACACACCTGGGTTCGTATCCAATATCAATGAATATATTTCTGCTTGTGATGTTCAGGCAGGCAAGGCGGGAGCGAATTCTCTCATGGAGTCGCTCTCCTTGAGACGACCTTTTCTTATCTCTGCCCTGCTCTATGCGGCATGGCCTACGTCCATCTTTTTTGAGCGGCATCGAGTTGGTTGGGTAGAAAACGACATTAAAAAGCAAGTCGATCTTTTGCAGTCATACAGTACGGACAAGCAGGCACAACATGAGATGGATGCTGCGTTTGACAAGTTGCCGGTAACGTTCGATTGTGACGCATTCGCACAATGCATCGCAGAAGATGCCAAGAGCGTACTTGCAGAAAAGTATAAGATTGATATTCAATAATAGAGCTCAAAGCTTATTGAAAGTTCCCACTCAACATCAGTGAAAGAGCGTTTTTTCTGTACCGCTTCCACAACATCAAAGAGATTGAACCCTAGAGCTGCACGCATCGGATGGCTTGGAAAACGCCTGAGGACACCCCAACCTTCCAATCCTGCACTGGCAAGCAAAGAGTATCCATCCTCGGAGTTGGGATCTCCAAATATCCCAATATCGAGGAACGGATTCGCGTAGGATTTTGCAAACCCAAAATCAATGAATTCCATCGTAAGATTCAAGTTCAACACTCCACCATAGGGGATCAGCCCATCTTCGTATGTAATTGCAGAAGAACGGGAGAGATATCCTCTAAAATACTCGGATACATTCTTGTTCTCAGATGGCAAGAAATAATACTTCTTTGGGTTCAATCCTGAGTAAAAACCATTGAAACGAAGATTTGGATTGAACGGCCCGATGATCAGAGGGAACCAGGTAATATTGCTCTCTGCATACCAGTAGCTGAGTTTTTCATACTCAACTTGTTGATAGTCACGATACACATGCTTAAAATTAAAGACGAGCCCTTCTCTGAACTTATGCTTGTTGGAGATGAAGTTGATTCGTCCTCGGTTGGACAGGGTGTTCGTATACTCCCAATAATTGGCCAAGGTGTCTTTATTATGCCAATATTGCATACCGGGAGTAACGGAAGTAGTCCAAGTCAATCCCGTCAAAGGAAGTTTGAAATTTGTTCCCAACGTTGCTGACAGTGTCGCATCATTTATATAGTCCAATTGAACTTTTTTGTTGGTGATAAGATTGATCTTAAACGAAAGAGGTCGAGTAAAGAACGTAAGATCGTGCTGGACAAGCGAAGTATCAGTTTTAAAGTTGGTTAGATTGGCGTTCCACTCAAGCGCATTGCTTAAGGTATACCGTCCATCATTCTGCTTAAAAGGTCCGTAACTCCAACTGAACCCTTGAATATTTGGATTCATCTCTTCAAAGTATCCCGAAGGCTTATTCTCTGACCATATCTTCAAATTAAGTCGTGTCCCAAATAGCTTCAGCCCGCTCCAGAGCACTTCATAATTAAATTCCTGAGTAGCTATGGGATCGATAATTCCATCTACAGAGAAGGAAAGCCTTGTATCTTTAAAACGAAGATTCAACCAATCAATATCATACTTAATCCTTCCATCCGGCTTCTTCGTTTTCTCTCGTTCATAGAGGAAATTAAAGCTTAGCTTTGAATCTCGTATTGCAACATCCTTGATATCAAATTCAAGATAGTCCTTTCGATTATCCCAACTTTCCAAGGTTCCATCATTTTGCGATACATACCCGGTAAAATTCAATAAACCAAATGTTCCAAATAAGTTGGTGTCTTTTGCTTTGATACCAAACAAAAACCCTGTCTTATCATTGTCAAATTTTGGGTATGGTAAGGCTAACAACGTTTTGGAATCCTCAACAAAGAACGTAACAGTATAATACGCAATTCCATCTACATAGGAGGTAAGCTTATAAGAGTATTCAACATTTAAAAAGAGTTGCTTATTGACCAAGGTCTGTCGTTTCGAGTTAAGAGCCTGCACCAATGCTTGTTCCGTCTTATGGACTGGATCACCCTTGGAGGGGACTATCGCACTTCGAAGAGCAAATTGGGTTGTTTTTCCAGAAACAACAAATTCATACTCCGCGATTGCAAATCCTTTCACCTCGTCCACTATCAAGGTAATTTGCTTCTCTGACGCAGCCAGAGAATACAGAGAAACAAGAGCTACCAGGATGCTCAGCACCAACCACTTTGTATGCAATTTCATATCAATTACCAGACCCCATCAAATATCACTATTTGTCAAAATTAATCGCTTTCGATAATACTGTCAATTATAATCAAAACAAAACATTATTCTTTTTGTAACAGTAAAAGTTCCTAAAGTATTCTATATGCAATTCCTACTACTAACTGAACATCTTGTTCTAATACTGAGTTTTCTTTCTTAATCAGATAGGCAAGAGAGGAATGCACAGAGCAGGGCCCTAGGGGCATGCTGAAAGCAATCTCTATTCTGGAAGAGAGAGCAACCTGACCAGAAGGAGCTCTCGCAAGATCATCCAACTTCCATTCACTGAATTTATTAATTTCTCCTTGAGCCAGAAAGAGTGAGGTCAACCGAATCTGATATGAAGAAGGAACCCTATACCCTATTGAGATTCCAAGGGAAATGGCATCCCCACCATGTTGGTATCCCAGAAATTCATGATCATAGAAAACTATATCTGATATCCATCTTCTTATGGGAACAATGAAATTCAAGGAATCAGCATTTCCGTCTTGGTCCTTATCCCCATGAATGCTGCGATGATACAGATAGGGATCAGTGTAGACTCCTTCAATATAACCACTTAATATCCCTTTCCTGAAAGGCCTCGACATTCTCAATCCTAACTGCAAGGCTCTACCGTCAGGATGCCTATTTTTTGTAAGGTTCTTCTCTGTTGCACCAAACTCAAGTTCGTCCACTGCAATCTGGGCATAGATATTCCAGCCTCGAGCTATTGCATAATCCAATTCAAGCGTTGCAAGGGAGTTTGCATTACTCCTGATGTAATAGTTGTGATAGATTGAAAGCGGATTAAAGACTCGCAAATCCAGGATGCCATCTGCATGCTGATACATAATGGATTCATTCAAACTTATCTGTAATTTATCACTGAAGAGTCTCCACTCAAGACGGTAGCCCATGAACATTTTCAGGCCATCGATTGGTCTGCCCTGATTTGAATCACTTTTTGCATACACTTCATCGGGATGAGGAAAAAACGAACTGAGAAAGGTATAGCTGAACGTATTACTGTATGCAGTAATACGAGCAAAATTATGATACTGTACATGGTCTCCTATCAAAAAATTTCCGGTATTTCCAGGTCCCCAGGAAAGACGATCTTTTCCCACCTGTGCGAACCAATGCTTGTTTCCTACTGCTAGATACGCTCGATTTGGTACATTGGAATCAATGTATGTGGTATCACTGCCCCACTGATAGGGCAAATTGGTTGTAATCGTCCGTATACCATACAGCTCAGAGCTTTTTGGGAGATTATCTTCTACCTTGTCATACGGACCCTGTACTAATGAAAGGTCCATATGACCTGAAAAGGGGGGAAGAGAAATTTCTATAGGAAGAGAGAGAACCGGTTTTCTATGGCGAAAAGAGTAAACCCAGTCTTCTTTTTCAGTAAACCCTGTTGTATTGGGATGAATGTATAGTTCAATATTACTCTCAATGGATGCGGAAAATGCACTTCTTTGTGATTCCATCTGCGCAAAGAGTGTATCATATATTTGTTTCCCGACAGAATCTAAAAGATTTCTCTCAATTCTTGAAAGTAAAAATAATGCTTGTGCATTGCTATACGGCGTTGCAGTTGACGGCAAAGCAAGCCCGCTTTGAATATAAAGGTCAGCAATATCACGATAGAGCGAGGAATCTATAGAATGTATCAGTGAAGGGCTTGCGAAGGAACCGGGAAGAACCGCAATGAGCAGGACTATGACCAATAACCCAATTTTTCCAAACCGTCCTCTTCTCATTGTTATCTCCATACTTATTAGGTCTTTGTGATACCTCGGTACTTCCTCATACCATGATAAGTGTACTGAATAAAATACCAAGCCGATTTAAGCCAACAGAATTGTAGGTAATTCCTATAGACTATCCATCTATTTTTTGAAGCTTTCAGTTTATTGGCTGACCTGTTGCCGAATGCAACCCTATAGCGAATGAGAATCTTAGGATTCCCTACAGCCTTCACCCCATCCTTGAGTAAAGAAAGCCAAAAGACAAAGTCTTCATGAGCATAAGACCCATCCATGCGATGATCAGCAAGGAAGCAGGACCTCATCACCACAGTAGAAGGAAGGATAAAATTCTCTTTAAGCAAATCAGTAAAGCAACAAGATACAGGTACAATTTTGGGCTTCCCCAATGTTCTGCCTAACCCATCAATAAATTCATAACTGGAATACACGAGATCAGCATTACTGCTTAAAAGCAGTTGCATCTGCTCTTCAAGCTTGTTGGACAACCAGAGATCATCGCTATCCAAGAATGCAGCATATGCACCTTCTATTTTCGTAAACAGCTCATTGCGAGCCTCTGCAACTCCCCTGTTTTTCTCAAGAAAGAAGAGGCGGACACGACAATCTTCTGCCGCTAAAGATCGCATCACCATGGCAGTATTGTCGGTAGAAGCATCATCGATGATCAGCACTTCAATAGTTTCATAGCTCTGCCTCAATGCAGATTCTACTGTTGCTCTAAGCGTAGTTTCACAGTTGTAGGCTGGAATCAACACTGAACACAAGCTCTCATTTTTCGCCATCCATCCTCCATTATGCATCAAAGAAATATTTTAGCACCTACCTGCACGATATGATCAAAAACAGGTCCGCCCATCATCCCAAAATCAGTATTCCTCCCATCGAAGTCACCTTCTGAAATGATCGGCTTCTCCCAGACAGAGAGGAATCGATAGGAAGCACTGAGTTCAATAGGCATGGAATCGAGTTTCTTCGACGCGCTGGCCTCTATAACGAGAGAATGCTTGAACACATTGTCCCAAAAAGATTTAAGGGGATAGGTTCTATGTTTGGAATATTGCATGTATTGTATAATCGTGTATCCATATTGACCGCTTCGAACCTGGTACTTGGTAAGCAATTGTGCCTGCCACCCTTTTTGCAGCCCTAGATCAAGCTGAAGCAGGAACTCCTGACTGTTGGGATCAAGAGGATAACCAAGATGCTCGCCCTTGTTCACATAGGCCGTCTCTGCCACCGTCTCGTAGATATGATACGTATCCCCTCCTACATTTTTTATCTCAATCCTTCCATCTTTGGAAAAACTTGAGCCACTTGATGGTGGAATAGGAATCGCTTCATCTCTGTTCCCTTTACGGGGTTTGAAAGAGATAACACCATTATCTTCATCTACTGTATAGGTATTCCCTTGGGATGAAACTACAGAAGATTCATCTTCTGCATCCAGGGTAGCACTATGCTCCATGATCGGATAGTGGGAATAGAAGAAGGGAGAGAGGTAAGTCCACTGAAAAGTCAAGGAGGAGAAGGTTCCCACCGGAAGCGGGATGACAACACCTGCTTGCAGGGCTAGGATGTTTCTTGGAGCCTTGAGCATGGTGATGGGATTACCGATTACATTCATCTCCGTAGTAGCAAGAGAGCCATAGAATCGAGCTATGTTTGATATGGTTAGAGAACCGTCAATTCCAGCAAGCATATTGTCTATATCGCCAAGGTTGTTTTGTTGAAACATGTAGATAGTGAGAGGATTGAGATAGCTGAGCTCAAATCGCTTTTGCCAGATGGCTGCTTCATAGATGCCAAAAGTGAAATGTTTGCCAACATCAAGTTCCACTCTGTGCGCGCTGATATTGTTGTCAAAACGGTAGTAAGGCTTATCCCATTGAAAGTCATCGGAGAAAAAAGGTTTGTCATCGAGCTCGTTGAGAGAGAACTTTCCTAGAGAACCGTTTATTACCGCATATCGCAACCAAGGGGTAAAATCCACCTGTATGTCTATGCCATCAAAACTACGGGCGTTCTTGCTGATCATGAAGTTCTGAATCCCGTGTCCCCAGTCTCTCTTGATCGATCCCCAACGAAGATGCAAAGCCTGATCAAAAAAAGAAGCTGACAACTCCGGAGTCAGGGTCAAGCTTGTATAAAAGCTATCGCTTGGGATATCTCGAAGTTGGCTCCCTCCTTTAAGCAACTGCATATAAAAACCTTCTCCAGGTATGGTAAATTCTGTAGGAAGAAATACATTCGAGTTCAAACGATCAATTACCAGACCAAAATCCATGTTGAATGAAATTTGAGGCCCAAGATCGCCCCTTAGGAAGGCCACAATTGAATTCCTTGAATCATACTCCTTAGAACTCAAGCTGAAGGTTTGATACGAAGACAGGTTGATGCCCATCGAAGCACCCATCTTTCTTGTATCGTCATAGGTTCGGAGAAATCCAGTTGAGAACAAAGCATCCAAAGAAGAAGGAGCAACTCCGTAGGTGAGCATCAACTGGTCTTGCAATAAGGCAAGCTCTTTTAATTCTCCACTCGTAAGAGAATTCTCCTGTTTCTCAATCTCCTTCAGGAGAGTAAGAACCTTATCAGCGCTATAAGGTCGTACAGCCATCTGTTGTTTGATAAGACCTCTAATTTCTGCTGTTTCCAGAATCTGATAGACCCTATGATCGACAGGAACAGAAAGATGCATTCCACCAAACAAGGACATGCCTAAAAGTACTAATACCAAAGCTAATGCTATACTCAGTTTTGTTCTCATCATCCTATCCTATTTATTCTCTAGTTCCTGCAGCTGATCAATAAACCAGTTTTGCAAAGCAGTTATACGACGTCTGAAAGCTGAGGGCAAATCAACGGAAATACCTAAAACTCGGACTTCTGGGTCTCTGTCGACAATTGTAGTCAATGCACTGAGCAGCAACCCATCCTCAAGCTGATATGTCGCCATATTAATCGTAAGTTGTTCTCTCGGAACAGCGGTAAAAATTGCAAATACTCTCAAGGCATTAATATTCTTAATCTCTACAAAGATTTCGGTATCAGTATTTGTGTACGTATGGATATACCGATTCCCTCCGAATGAAGAATCCCTCTGATATACATACCTTGTGTCTGAATAAGGAAAGACTGTTGCTACAGGATCTTCCAACAGGTTGTTTAAATTTCTGTCATCTGCCATATACGAAGATCTTTCAATGAGTACTTTTGGCACATTCCCAGCCCTGTAGGAAATATATGTTATTCCTTCTTGTGTAGAGATAGACCGGATGGTATTGAAAATTGCAAGCTGCCTAGTTTTTGCATCCATCGCTTTCAATTTTGGTCCATAGGGAATATAACTTAACGCTGCAATACTGAAACCATTTTCCGCCTTCTGGGCAATTTCTGCATGTCGGGCAGCCTCTGTTCCTGCAATGAAGTATTTTGAGATTGAAGAACCGCCTATGGTTCTCCCGTCTATCATATTTCCCTGCAAGAGATTTTGATACTCATTTTCACTCAAATCGGGAAACAATACTCTTAGGGTGTCTGCATCGGCCACCAGTGTCATTGAACTGAACAGTAAAAAAAGTATACTGAGTAATATTACAGTCTTTTTAATATGCATTCTCATTTACAAATCCTCTAAAAAAGGTAAATAGTATAATTTTCAAATCAAACAAAATTGCCCAGTTACGAATATAGTACAAATCAAACTCGATTCTTCGTTCCAAGGAGGTATTTCCACGCCACCCGTTGATTTGGGCCCAGCCAGAAATTCCGGCCTTAACTCTGTGTCGCATACGATACCCGGGTATTTCATCATTGAATTTTTTAACCAGTTCAGGTCGTTCGGGTCTAGGGCCGATCAAACTCATGGAACCTTCAATCACATTGAACAATTGAGGCAGTTCATCCAAGCTTGATTTCCTTAAAAATCGCCCGATTCTTGTAACACGCGGATCGTTTTCCTCCGTCCAATGAGCAGTTTTTTCAGGTATATCAGTACGCATACTCCTGAACTTGTACATAGTAAAGATTTTCTCATCCCTAGTCACCCTTTTTTGTTTATAAATAACAGGCCCTGGAGAAGAAATCTTTACTAAAAGAGCAATGAGCAACAATAATGGAGAAATCATTACAATACCAAGACTGCAGGCAATAATATCAAAAGCCCTTTTTACTATTCTATCAAACACTCCGATTTCTGCAGCATTGATGGTTAGAACAGGAATCCATCTGAAATCTGAAACTTTATTACCAATATGACTATGAGGCAAGCACGGCAAAAGCAAAACCTTTTCTGTGAGTAAATCTTGAGCTTCTGATATCATAAACTGTGCTCGAGCATGTTCCTCTTCTGGATATCCGATGACAACCATCTCAGCATTTGTCAATTGCACAGCCTCCCTAAGACTGGCAGCCTCAATACTTTTAATTTCGCCTATTGGAGACCCATTGCTGTCATACTGCCCAACAAGTTTGATGCCTAGAATTGTATTGCTGTGTAAGGCTTTTTCATAATTCTTGAGCTTATCTCCAAAACCAACCAAAAGAATTCTTCTTGAGTATTTGCCCTTTTTATAGCCTCGTTTTATATAGGAAGATACTAAGGTTCGCTCCAAAACCAAAAATAGGATTGCGAGCAAGAAATACAAAACCATGGCAATACGGCTTACCTTATCAGGAAAGATGAAATAGAGAACAATGGTCAGCAAGAGGAAGGATTGAAAGGAGCTATAAATCAATGTACTGGTTTCTTTTCGCCAGGAATGTTCCAACTCTTCAACATACAAATCATTTCTACTGATAAAGAAAATTGTAAATATCACAATTAAAAAGGAAAGCTGAAGAAACAGTTCAAAAGAAGCCAACCTGCCACCAGGAATGAGGTAGAAACGAGTAAATCCTGCAATCAGCCATGCTATAAGTACAGAGAACATGTCTAAAATGACTTTAAGCACCATGATGGTTTTATAACCAGTTTTCATCTTAATCAATCCCCAATGCCTATGTATTTGATAGTCTATACATCAATTGCTTTACCAAATCACGACGCTTTGAACCTCTCGGAAGCAATCGATCAGATAGTTTTTTTGGTTTTCTTCCTTCTTGAACCATGGCAAGCAATCGGTCATAAAATTCACTATGCTGGGCATAGTGCCAAAACAGATACGCAAAATCAGAACCGGGGTCATCCCAAGGTTTCTGAAATCCAGCATAATGTACAATTTTTGGGTTCTCTCTTGCCTTAAGATACTCATCGTACAAGGCATAAGGTCCATGCAATAGATTATTTACTCTGCGATTATCACAATCAATTACTGTATTATAGACAAGAGGAAGAATTTTGAAACGCCCTTTACACTCCTTATTAAGCAGGTCTTGATCATTATACCGGTATTTTCTCTCTCCCGCTAAAAGAAGCCAATCATCAACACTATGATACACACGCATAGAGGATAAATTCAAAACCAAAACTCCAGCCTGTAGATAGGGGTCTGTATCATCAAGGTGCAACACATTTTTCAGATAGAGAGACAACGTAGGATCTATACCGCTACTGAGTGCAGGCATCTCAACATCCAACGCAGCAGCAAGCAGATACTCTCCTAGATCTATGTCATAAAGCTTTGCTGCATCTTCTAAAATTACCGTATCACAATCAAGATAGAGCACTTTTTCATAGGAAGGTAAAATATCTGCTATCAGAAAACGATAATAGGTCTCCATGCTAATATGATCTGTAGGATTCTTTTGCAATTTCCTATTGTGTAGCATTGCCTTTGGATTATAAAACCGTAAGAGAACATTGTTATAAGAAGCACAGAGATTCTCGAGCCTGCTTTTTGAATCGTTTGACATATCAGACTCAAGCACAACAATATCATACAGGCGAGCAGCATTGCTGTGATCTAAGAGAGAAGCAAGGCAAACACCTAAAGCAGGAGCAAATTTTTCATTTGCAGCGAATACGACACCCACGGAATCCTCTCTCCATTTCTCAAGAGTGAGCGGTGTAGAATGTTGAAGAAACCGTACTGTCGAAACCTTGGTGCATCGAAGGCTTGGGTAACTTTGTAGATATACGTGAAGCAACATAGGCATAAAGGATTGAAAAGAGGCTAAACGCTTTGTCTGCAAGGAAGGGATATCGAGTTGAGCATAATACAGTTTCACAATTTGATTCAAAAACAGTCGGAATTCATCAAATAAATCTCTTCTCAAAATACAGAGCGGGTGCTCCCAAAAAGTATTCGAAGAAAGGTATTGCATTGAATGTTCATACACGTTCGGAAATTCTTTTCCAAGAATAGCAATCAATCTTTCTAGATCTTGCAATGATACTGAAAATGCTTGTTGCAGGTGTTGCTTCACCGAGCACTCAAGCTGCTGAGGATGCACTATCAATGCATCTTCCTTCCCAATCATCAAATCATAGGAAGATGCATTATCAAGACCGAATTCCTTGAATGTAGTGGTATTCAAATAAAGCTGGGTATTCTGAACTTTACTGCTCTTTTTATGTGTAAGAAATAAACCCGGGAGGCAGACTCCTATGTATTCTGTCTCTATTGCATCCAAATCATCAAACACCCTAGGAAAGAACCCTCCAGCAAGGGTAGAAGAAAGTGGGATATATACATCTGATGACTGTAGTATCGAAGCACAATCACCAAGAACCAACATCTTAATTGACAAAATCAACCTCTTTTTTCAAGCTTGGTCTTGTTAGCTTTTATTGATGATAGCACAATTAGATGTGCAGGTGGTCATCAAAGCGATCACTGAGAATACGCTTGCAGTAGGAATCTTTCTGCTTCAGAATTTTTGAACCACGGGTGATCTTACATAAAGATATTTTATAAGAAGCGGCTATCTCACGCTGAGGAAGCCCTTTATATAAATCCTTCATAAGATTCCATCTCAGAAGAAGATCCTTCAGCTCATTGGGTGTAAGCATTTCCTCAAAAAGCTTGGCCATATCTTTTGGGTCGGTTGTATTGGCAAACAGATTGACCAAGTCATCATAGTCCTTATCCATGTCATCTCCTATAGGGTCTCTGTCCATAGTACAAAGACAACAGGAAGCGGTCAAGCAAGACTGTTTGCATAAAGCATGTCTCATGGCTATACTTGAGTTAGATGAACCATATCTTGAGACTCGTATGAGTCTTGGCGTGACAGCCATATCTTTTGTGATCGGAATCCTTGATAAATGATTCCAGGGAATTGAAATCTGATGAAATACCTTGATTTTCATGAAATACAACTCGCTCAAATCGCCTTAGGTTGCGATCACTATGGAGAGACCATCAGCGAAGAAACCGCATCGAAGCAACTGGACCATTACCTTCAACAAGGAGGAAATCTGCTTGATACAGCCCATGTCTATGGACAGGTTAAAGAAGGAGAACCCAGCTCGAGCGAGCAGCTGCTCGGCCGCTGGATGAAAAATAATGGAATCAGGGAATCCATGGTTCTTGCATCAAAAGGGTGTCATCCTTACAAGCAGGACATGCACCGAAGCAGAATCAACGAGAAGGACATGATGCAGGATATCTGCCAAAGCCTGGACCAACTAAAAACAGACTATCTGGATATCTGGTTTTTCCACCGGGACAACCCTGACATGGGAGCGGATGAAATTGTCGATCTTGCCTCCCTCTTGATCGACAAGAAGCTGGTCAAACACCTTGGGGTTTCCAACTGGCACACCGATAGAATAGAGAAAGCTAACAACTGGGCGAAAGCTCATCAGAAACCTCAATTTGAGATAAGTGAGATCCAGTGGAGTCTTGCCCATTGCACAACACAGAGATGGGGTGATGATACGCTGATCTGCATGACAGAAGAACAAAGAGCATGGTACGAGCAGCATAAAATGCCGGTGATGTGTTTCGCACCTCAAGCGAAAGGACTATTTTCAAAAATACTGGCAGGCAAGCAAGATGAGCTGAGCGAGACAGCAAAAAGACGCTTTTTGACCGACATCAACCTAGCGTTGGTATCTAAAGTAGAGAAGCTCTCTAAAAAACTGGGTGTTACTCCCGCGGCCGTTGCCATGGCATACCTGACAAGCCAAAAAAATCCTACCATTGCCATTGCCGGCTCAAGTAGGATTGATCAAATTACCGAAACGCTAAGAGGGGCAGACCTGACACTCGATGAGGAGCAAATTGCCTATCTCAAGCAAGGGCTGCCCTTGGCTTAACGAGTTCTCTGTCTTAACCAAAGAGATAAGAATTAAGGAGGTTCTGCAAATACTCCTGCTTACCGCTTCTCTTTTCCACCTGCACAGTTCTGCCAAGCGCTGCAAGCTGTGCAAAATCCATCTCACCTTGCTCAAACTTCTTGCCATCGCCTTGGTCAAAGGAGCTATAGCGGTCTTTTACGAAGCCTGCAAGAACGCCATCGTCGATAATTTTTTGGGCGATTTCAAGACCCAAGGCAAAGCTGTCCATACCTCCGATGTGTGCGATGAAAAGGTCTTCCAGATCAGTTGAATTGCGTCTTCGCTTTGCATCAAAGTTCAATCCCCCGCTTCCTAAGCCACCATTGTTGAGAATGACCAACATGGCCTGAACGGTCTCATACACATTGGTCGGAAACTCGTCGGTATCCCAACCGTTGATGCTGTCACCTTGGTTTGCATCCACACTGCCAAGCATTCCATGATTTGCACACACCTGCAGATCATGACTGAAGGTATGACCGGCAAGTGTTGCATGGTTTGCCTCAATATTGCATTTGAAATCCTTGTCCAAACCATATTCCTTGAGGAAGCCGATCGTCGTCGCTGCATCATAGTCATACTGATGCTTGGTGGGTTCCATCGGCTTGGGCTCGATGAGGAACGTTCCCTTGAATCCGATACTCCTTCCATAATCCCTGGCCATAGCGAGAAACCGTGCCAGATGTTCGGCTTCCCTCTTCATGTCAGTGTTCAGAAGACTCATGTATCCCTCGCGTCCACCCCAGAAAACATAATTCTGACCACCTAGTTTCACATTGACATCAAGACAGGTTTTCACTTGCAGTGAAGCTCGTGCGAGTGCATTGAAGTCAGGATTGGTGGCGGCCCCATTCATATACCTGGGATGGGTGAACACGTTGGCCGTATTCCACAACAGCCTCACACCACTTGCCTTCTGACGAGCAAGCAGTTCATCTGCAATCTTGAGATAGGTCTTTTCATACTCTGTTGCATCCTCATAATCCGGTGAGGCGTCCACATCATGAAAACAATAAAAAGGCGTCCCGATTTTTGTAAAAAACTCAAAGGCAGCATCGGCTTTTGCAATTGCGTTGGCAATCTTATCAGATTTTCTGAACGGAAAATCAATCGTGGCACTTCCAAACGGATCGGTTCCATCTGCACAGAAACTATGCCAATATGCAGTGGCAAACCGAAGATGGTCTTCCATGGTCTTCCCACCGATTACCCTCTTTGCATCATAGTACTTGAATGCCAAGGGATTCTTGCTCCCTTTTCCTTCAAATTCAATTTTTCCGATACCCTTGAAATACTCTTGCTCACCTACAAAATACTGCATTATTGCATCCTCCTACTTGAAAAGAGGCGTCATCGCCTCTACATACGTTTGATACCGAGCATATGATCGCTCGTACTCGACTCTTGTTTCCACATTGGGAAGACAAGCCTTTTGTTCGTCAAATGTTACATGCTCCTTGGCCAAAGTCTCCAACGAAGAACCTTCCACTGTCCACAGAGCCTGCAACGCAGCGCCGAAGGCAGCACTTTCAGATACGAGAGGAACTTCCAAAGGAAGTTGCATAACGTCACAAGCTATCTGTCTCCAGATTGCACTCTTCGCGCCACCACCGGTAAGGATGATCCGCTTTGGTACGAATCCAAGCTCCCTAAAAGCATCAAGACCGCCTTTCATTGCATATATAGAGCTCTCCAGAGCAGCTCTGGCGATATTAGTGACTTTCATATTGTTCATATCGAGTCCTACGATGGAGCCCTTACCATTCGGGAAGTTGGGAACTCTCTCACCGTTGAAGAATGGAAGCATCGTAACACCCTCACAGCCTATGGGAGCTTCGCTGGCAAGGGCGTCAAGTTTCTTGACATCATAGCCGAACAATTGTCGTACAGACTCAGTGGTAATAGTGCAGTTCATCGTGCACAGCAAAGGAAGATACCCTCCAGTAGATGAGCAGAACGCTGCAAGCCGACCCTTCTCATCGGTTATGCAACTATCGCTGTATCCAAAGAGCGTACCACTTGTTCCCATGCTCATGGTAAGGTCCCCCTTACCGACACACCCGGTCCCAATTGCTCCTGCCATGTTGTCACCTGCACCACAGGAGACAGGTATCCCTTCAGGAATTCCCAATTCACGTGCGACGCTCGCAAGGACAGTTCCACAACTCTGGCCTGCCTCAATCAAAGGAGGCAACAAAGCTGAAAGGTCACGCTTATCGTCCACAGCCTCAAGTACCTCTTTACAGTACTCCTTCTTTCGCACATCAAAAAAAGCCGTACCTGAAGCATCTCCTGACTCTGCAGTATAATTACCTGTCAAATAGTAATTTATATAATCATGAGGAAGTAGGATATGCTCTAGCTTTTCATAAGCATCCGCTCGGTGCTGCTTCAAATGCAGGATTTTTGAAACAGTATACCCAGGAAGAATCTGGTTTCCCAGCAACGCAAAAACCTTGTCCTTACCTCCAAGGCGTTCTGTCAGCTCATCACACTGACTGACAGTGGAGGTATCACACCAGAGCTTGACAGGAGCGAGCACTTGTCCCTCTTTCCCAACAGGGACAAATCCATGTTGCTGTGCAGAAACCCCGATTGCAATGATTGAAGATTTAATCTCAGGGGCGATCTTTGCAAAGCAGGTCCTGATTGCATCCAAATACCATACGGCTTCTTGCTCACGAGTCCCATCAGCCCTACTAATCATGTCATGGGGTGCGCTCTCTGTTTCCAGAACGCGTTTGGTCACTGCATCATAGCAAAGGACTTTTGTACTCTGAGTTCCAGTATCAATTCCTACAACAACTTGCATACAACATCTCTCCTTTGTTACAGCATTGCCCATCAGAGAGCCATTTACCATAGACAAGATTGAAAAAACATATGTATTATTGACTTATGGAACTATTGGATGCAGTATTCGTCTTTCAGATGCACGAACAAAAAGAGCTCTTATGGCATCAACGCGTTCACAGCCATGCTCATGGGCAGTTCGAAATTCATTACTTTGTCAGCGGAAGCGGCACCTTCTCCAACGCCCACAACCGATATACCATCAGAGAGGGCTCATTGTTTGTAACGACAGGAGAAACAATCCATAGCATTGAGGCAAGTAAAGAAGAAAGCCTAACCTACTATGCCACCCTGATCCACTGTCCACAGGAACAAGACATCATAACCCAGCTGGAACAAAAAAATCCCATCCAACTCGGGGTAAACTGGCGATTCTTTTTTGAGGAGATCCGTGACAAAGGACTCAGCCCCAAGCCTGAGCTGCGCACCAGTGCCTGCTACCAAGTATTGAGCTTACTGTACAATTTGGCGGCGGGAACAAAAATGGAAGAAACAAAAGGTGAGAACATTCGTCTCGAAAAAGCAATCCAATACATGCAACGTCATGTCTTCGACAACTTATCACTGAGCATGATTGCAAATTGCGTACAACTCGATCCTTCCTATTTTGTTCGCCTATTCAAGAAACGAATGAATACCACTCCGATGCGCTACTACTCAAATCTTCAACTCGAGGCAGCGAGAGCTCTTTTGACCAGCACCAATCTTTCGGTTAAAGAGATAGCGGATAGACTGCAATTCTGTTCTGAATTCCACTTTTCAAAACGCTTTAAACAAAGCACGGGAACCAGTCCCTCTTCCTATAGGAAAACCCATCTCCAACTACTCGGATTATGAGAGAAGCTTAAGAACCTCTTACACAGCCCTTACGACAGAAGTGAACAGTTTTGTTCTTCCTGTCTTTTGTCACAGCTGATGCTGTGCCATAGGACACGATTACCGCATTTCTGCATCCAGCTGCGCAGGATGCAGTTTGCTCCATGTCATAGGTATCGAGTTCTAGATGTGAGAAGTTCTCATAACATGTGATATGTAATAGGTTATTGGTAGATGTTAGAAGCGACTTCTTCTAACATATGACAATATCTATCTCTTTTATTTATAACAATTTATTAATACTTCTATCTTGACTGCTTCTTACATCTACCTTACTATATCAATGTAAGAACTACTTAAGCAAGGAGCAAACAGATGAAGAAGTTAGCAGTCGCCATCATATCAGTCATCCTCATCAGCTGCTTCTCCTCTGCCCTTTTTGCCTCCGGCATGAACAGCACCGCCACCCTCACCCTCAGAGCATACATCGCTCCGAAAACCACCGTCAGTGCTGACGAATTCGGCTTCTCCATCACCTCCAACACCAACAACTTCTCCTATTCAATCACAGAGGATGGAGCAAACCGGACACTCAACCTTGTCGCTCTATAAAGCCTGTTAGGACAGACAAGCTTGCACAATACATGAAGCCAGCGATGCGGGAAACATCACTGGCTTCACTCTTTGTGGAGGATCAGCACGTTATTAAATATCTATTTTCTTATAGCTTTTTTTCAACGGGTAGGCTTGCGCGACTATATCATCCCAGTCAAAATAGGTTCGATACTCCATGTCACTCAGTTCAGGAACAGCAAAAAGACGCTGTAAAAACATCATTGCCGCACCTTTGGCAACCACCGCTTCATCTTTCGTATCAAACAACAACTTGCACTGAGTCTTTTTCAGCACATCCAAGAACTGCGGACAAGAGTCTTGCAGAAACAACAATAGTTTTTCTTCATCACTGAACGGCTTTCCATGAACAAACACAACTCGCGGATCGAGAACCGACACCACCGGGACAAGCGAGCTGAAAAGATCTTCCATATACGCTTTCCAAGCCGCCTCATCAAAAACCGATCGAACAAGCAACTCTTTTGATAAACCGGTCTGTCCAAGATGATCGCCCCTCCAACTGAGAGTGCGTATCTCTCCACAACTATAATGAGATCCATGATAGACCTTCTTTTTAATCGATAGGCCGATTCCTACTCCGATTCCTGAACGATCGTCGAAGCTGTAATGCCCTTCCCTATAGTCTGCAAGGATGCACATGAAATCACCGAGGCTCACGTTTCTATTGATCGTCATCTCAAGCCAAGCTGTACAATTTGCATCATTTTCCACAAAGGCCAACACATCATAATGCTGTGCAAAAAAATCATAGAAATCAAAATTCCTGATATCAAAGGGCTGAGCATACCGAATTATTCCCTCATCTGCATCCACAATCCCAGGAATTCCTGCAACGACCGCCAAAAGAGGGAGGCCCAGCGTTTGAATTGTTTTTAGTACCTGATCCATCAAGAAAAATATGATGTTCTCAAAATCCAGCAAGGGAAGCGTGCCTGCGTGCTGAAAGAGCAGCCTGCCACTGATATCCAGAACGACTGACCGGTAGTGTGAAGGTTGGATATCAAGACCAACCACACATCCAAATCGTTCATTGAGCCTGAGAATAATCGGCTTACGACCTCCGGATTTTTTGCTAGCACCTTCCTCAGCCTCATATACGAGATCATCATCAATCAATGATGAGATGATATTGGTTACCGTCGAACGGTAGAGATTCAACTCACGTGCAATACCGACCCTGCTGATACCTTGGCTTTTCCAAATCAGCTGAGCAACCAATGAGGTATTCGCATTTCTCTGGAAATCATTATTGTTTATTCTCATAATTACCTTTCATTAGTTCACGCTTTGTACAAATACAAGGCTAACACTGCAAAAAAGGGCTGTCAAGATGGACTGGTTTGGTTTGTACAAGCTTTGTACTTGACTTGAAGAACAAGGCATGATAGGAAGGATGTATGCAGAACCAATTTAATAAAACAGCAAGCGAAGTACTGCTTCCCATGCCAAAGCGTGTTATTGACCGTGAAGGTGCATTCCGTATTCACCAGACTACCAGCATCGCATCCGACCCCTTGTTTTGTGAGGTAGCCGATCTTGCAGCACAGCTGCTTGATTGCAAACGGGGAGGAGAAGACATACTTTTCAAGCTCAATGACCAACTTGAGCAGGAATCCTACCTCCTTTCTGTGTCCAAGAAACAGATAGTTATCACTGCCTCTGACAGTTGTGGCGCGTTTCGAGGATTTTCTACGCTCAGAAGACTCGCTTTGACGATGGACAACCTCATTTCCTGCTGCACCATCGAAGACAGTGCAGACTTTACGTGGCGTGGATTCATGATCGATTCAAGCCGTCATTACTTTTCGATCGATTTTATCAAGAAAATAATCGATATTGCCTCTTTATTTCATCTCAATCGCTTTCACTGGCATCTTACTGATGACCAAGGGTGGAGAATACCCAGTAAGAAATGGCCAAAACTACAAACCATCAGTGCAAGAAGACGGGAAATCCAATATATGGATAACACCTACTATGGCCGCATCTATACAAGAGAAGAGATACTTGAGGTACAAAAGTATGCACACCAACGCCATATGCTTGTAATACCTGAGTTTGATACCCCTGGCCATGTAAGTGCACTTCTGGCCGCCTACCCTGAATTTGGTTGCACGTCAGGACCGTATGAGGTACAGGGGCGTTGGGGAATTTTCGATGAGGTCCTCTGTGCAGGCAATGAGAACACGCTCACCCTCCTCAATAGCATAATCGAGGAAATCGCAGAACTGTTTACCGACCCTTATATTCACATCGGTGGAGATGAATGTCCACACACTGCTTGGGATCATTGTCCAAAATGCCAAGAAAAGATGAAGCAACTGGGATTGACAGAGAGCAGGCAACTGCAAAGCTATTTAACAAAAGAGGTCTCCCGAATGGTCCAAAAGGTCGGGAAACGACCCATCGGTTGGGATGAAGTATTGGAAGGCACAGAAACACTTTCGCTCCCTGAAAATCTCATTGTGATGTCGTGGAGAGGAACAGAAGGAGGACTTGAAGCGAGCAAGAGAGGCCATGAAGTGATCATGTGCCCAAATACCGAAGGCTGTTACTTCGATTACAAACACATCGACAGTGAAGAGGAAATCGGAAATCTCGGAGTCAGTACCCTGAAGCAGGTTGCATCCTTCAATCCCTGGCCGCCACAGATGGAGAAACCTCTTGGAGCACAGGCAAATCTCTGGAGTGAAAAAGTTACCTCTTCCAGACTCGCTGAATATCTTCTCATGCCTCGACTGATGCTCTTTGCAGAACGTTTATGGAATCCTCAAAACCCCCAAGATTCCCTAAGAAAACTCCCGATCCTTCACCACTTGTGTGATAGATTGCAAGTCCTTTGCTACAGAGGGCCTATCGAATAGAGTATTGCCTAATAGTGCATGCATGTGATAAGAAGAGGACAACACCTTCTGGTGGATTTTCTCTACGCAGGCCCTGCTTCCGTTGGAACGCGGGCCTGCATTGTAAAAAAAGCGAAGAAGCATTTTCAGCCTCCTCGCCTTAGGTCAGTCCCGTGCCATTGTCATTCGCCTTTTCTTTGCAACTCTTTTGGGATATGAATCAGATGCTCCTCACTTTCCCGATAGAAAGTACCAATAAAACCAATGATACTGACAAGGGTACTCGATGTTTTATCAGAGAGCTCTTCGCAAAGGGTGCGAATCTCATCCTTGTGGGACTGAAACTTAACTTTTACCAGCTCATGGTGCTCCAACGCCTCATCCATGGCTCCTATCACCCGTTGATCCACCCCCTCCTTGCCAACCATAACAATCGGCTTGAGGGCATGGGCCTCGGCACGTAAGAAACTTCGTACACTACTATTCATACCTTGTATCTTACTCAGTCCTTATACTTCTGTGCAACTACAAAGCGTTTCACTTTTTTAGTACTGGTCATCTCAAGAGGCTCATCGATAACGGTCACTCGGTTGATCTTCTTGTAAGCCTGCAACTGCTTGTTCACCTCACTGACAATCTGATTCATCCGTTCCTCAATTTTGACTTTCGCCTGATCACCATGGCTCTTTTCCATCTCTTCACGATACTTCTGTGCAGGATATATCAAGGCACGAATACCTTCGCTCTTCGTCTTCTTGTCAATGAGATAGCCGAGCACACAGATGGTTTCAATTTCACTATAAAGCTGGAAATAATCCTCTATCTCTTCAGGAAATACATTCTTTCCACCCTCGGTTACAATGAGGTTTTTAGCCCTTCCTGTCAGATACAGATACCCTTGTGCATCCTGATAGCCGACATCACCGGTATTGAGCCAACCATCCTTGTCAAGTACCTCATCGGTGGCTTCCTTGTTGTTGTAATAGCCTTGCATGACCATGGGTCCCTTGATATAGATGATGCCGTTCCCCTCTCCGTCTGGCTCGACAATCTTTACTTCTGTTTGCGGCAGTTTCTTACCAACAGAGGTCTCTATGTATGCTTCAACAGGATTGAGGTGCGTGATGGGGCTGGTCTCGGTAAGTCCATATCCTTGGACAAAGTCGATACCAAGCTCATTGAACATCTTGAAGGTTGAGGCAGGAAGAGGGCCTCCTCCGCTGATACAGATGCGATTCTTGTCAAGCGAGAGTTTCTTCAGCAGAAAACCAAACATCTTCTTGCCGACATTCACCTTGAATATTTTTTTCAAGACGCCGCTGATTCCCATCAAGAAACGGATGAAGCCGTACAGGAGGACTCCCTTCTCCTTGACTCCATTCATCAAGGCAGCAATCATCTTATTGAAAAGCATTGGGACGGCGAGGAACATGGTAACCTCTCCTTCCTTCAGTTCCTTGAGCACCTGGCTGATCACCAGTTTTTTGCCGAACACAATCGAGGCACCAACACTGATCGCCTCAAAGAAGACCGCCATCATCGTATAGGCATGGTGAATCGGAAGAATGGCGTAGAAAACATCACTAGGATAGAGAGTCATATGAGCTTGGGCAAGATAACAATCACTTACAAGATTGTTATGACTGAGCATAACCCCCTTTGGAGTGCCGGTAGTCCCACTGGTAAAGAGGATAGCTGCTGTCTCATCAGAAGTTGCTTGGCGTCGTTTTTGCTTTTTACTTGCTTTAATATCAAAAAGGAATGGATAGGAAGAATCACTCTCCAAACTAATTCTGTCGGTAAGCTTCAGTGCATCTTCTGTATCAAAATCAGCAAGCCGCTCTGTATCGGCAAAGAGAATCTTGACATCTGCAAAAGCCATCAATTTCGCCATGTCCTTGTTGCTCAATGTGGCATCAAGAGGTACAACAATGGCTCCGGCATACAGTATTGAGAGATATGCTATAGCCCATTCTGGGCTGTTTTTCCCGCTTACCGCTACCTTGGTATCTTTGCCGACTCCCTTTTCAACAAGAAAATCAGCAATGCGCAGGATCTTCTCATGCACCTCGCTATAGGTAAAGCTCTCTTTAACCGGAACAAATGCAGAAAAACATTTGTTCTGAGCAAAACGTTTCACCGAAATTTCAAACATCTGAACAACGGTGGGCCACTGGCCTTCAAACATGCTAGACCGGTATTCATCCAAAAAATCCCAAGGCTTTGGAGCGTTATTTGTATTAGCCATGACTGCTCTCCTTATTGTTCATACCTAATGATACTATCTATACTATAGGCAGAAGAATGTTGAAAAATCAAGATTATAATGACAGGTTTTCACTAATCGTAATAGTGTAATTGATGATAAGAACAGCCTTGGATTCACTTCTTTGCAAGAAACCATTGCATTTTTTGTTTTTGCATGGAGACTCTGCTTTGCGTTGACCAAATGAGAGCTAACGACTACAGTTGAGTGCGAGGTACCCACCACCATGCGCATAGATAGTTTCAACGATGTAATTCGCTTCACAGAGAGTTTTACCAATCTTGAGAAGCAAACAGCACACTATACAACCAGGACGTATCGTCTCGATCGGATGCATACCCTTCTTTCCCATTTGGGCAACCCTGAACAATCATTTAAAAAAATACATCTTGCCGGTTCGAAAGGGAAAGGCTCCACAGCCAGCTACCTCGCGAGCGGCCTCACCGCTCTTGGGCATAAAACGGGCTTGTATCTCTCACCCCACTTGGTCGATTACCGTGAAAGATTCACCCTGAGCGGAACGTTCTTTGAGGAGGAGTTGCTCGTCCAAGCAGGAAGACAACTGGTACAGAATCTTGAAGGATTCACCTTCAGCGATGAGTGGGGAGAAACAAACCCAACCACCTTTGAACTGTTTACAGCATATGCGTATATATTGTTCAAACTAGCAGGTTGCAGCTGGGCCGTCATAGAAACCGGACTGGGAGGCAGGCTTGATGCAACAAACACGATTGAACCGCAGGCAGTGGTGCTCTGCCCTATCGAGTTGGAACATACGAAAATCTTAGGAGACACCATTACTCAGATAGCTACTGAGAAAAGCAAGATAATCAAGAAAGGAGTACCTGTCTTCATCGGCTATGAGATGGATGAAGCCATGGAGGTATTCTTGCAGGAAGCACAGGCACAACAATGCCCAAGCTATCAGCTTTCCAAGGAGCTGATACAATTGCAAAGCTCTACGACACTACAAGGAGAGAACGTCCTTATTCGTTGGTCCGATACACAGGAAAACTCTCTTTGTCTGCGCATGAGAGGCAAAGTGCAGGCCCAGAACAGTGCTCTGGCCCTTCTTGTATTGAAAAAACTGGGTCTCTATTCAGAAAAAATACTGCCTGCCTTTGAAAACAATCAAATTCCTGGTCGCTTTGAACAGATTGGAGCAGAGCCGAACCTCTATGTTGATGGAGCTCATACAACGAACTCCTTGAGAGAGCTGCTCTTCTCGTTCTCCTCATTGCATTCACAAACAGCAAATACAATAATCTTTGGCTCTCTTGAGGATAAGGACCATACACATATGGCCTCACTGGTTTTGGATCACTTCAGAACAATAATCATCAGCAAGCCGGGTACTTTTAAAAAAAGTGACATATTCGCCTTGAAACAGCTTATGGAAAGATTGGCCCTCAAGAGAACTGAAAGCTTCAACATTCTTCTTGTTGAAGACAATCTTGAGGCACTCAAAACTGCCTACACCCTCACAGATAAGGACGCAGCAATACTGTGTTGTGGATCTTTCTACCTAGGGGGGGGCATAAAGAAGGCCGTAGAACAACTAAGGAGCTCATATGAGTCTCAATTGGCGTGAAATTGAACTTATTCTCTCAGAACTACCTCTGCAAGGGAGCTCCTTGCAACAGACCATACAGCATGACTTTCACTCTTTGAGTTGGAACTTCTATCATCCTGAAGAGGGAAGATGGACGCTTTATACCGAGTTTGGAACCCCTTTCAGCCGGTTGCATGCAGTAAATAAGCCCATAACCTACAACCAAAGAGGAAAAACAGCAAAGCTGCAAAGATTCATTCAGTTTTCTCGAGCCAACCTTGAGGGCTCTAAAGTCATAGAAGTATACCAACAACCGTTCGACCGATTGGTCTTGCTGAAGCTTGACAATCATGGCAGGCGTTTGAATATGTACTTGCGATTTTATAGTGGTCCTGGAGCAAATATACTCATCACCGATCAAGATGACATACTCCAAGACCTGCTGTACCGTCGACCAAACAGAAACGAACACAGCAAGGGAATCTTTACCCTTCCCCCTGTTCAACAAGAAGAGAAGGTATTTTTAGTTCGGCCTCGCACAGAAACTTCCTTCAATCTTCAAATTGAGGCAGAATACGGCACAAATAGCAACGAGGCGACCTATGAGGATTTGGTCAGAAAGGTACAAGCCAAGGCCGAGAAGGAACTGAGGATCCTTCAAAATACCGTATCGAGCCAATTGAAGACGCTTCGCTTTTGTGAAGGCTTTGACTCCTTCCGAAAGATTGCGGACATACTTAGCGCCAACCAACACCTCTTGACGACCAGGATGGAGAGCATAGACCTCGAAGATTGGGAAAGTGGAAAAATAATTCATATAGAACTTGATGAAAAACAAAAAGCAAGCGCGAATATTGCTCTCTATTATGAGAAATACCAAAAGGCAAAAGGCACTTATGAGAATGCATTAGCCGAGGTGGAGAAAGCAAAAAAAGCTCTTTCAGAAAAAGAATCACACTATTCAGAGATTCTTAGGGAAGACCAAGATAGAACCAGGGCAATAGCGAGGTTGCAAAGAGAGCTGAAAGAAGGAAAAGTACAGCAGACCGTTCAACAGAAAACGGGACTTGTACTGCATAGTGGAGAATACACCCTGCTTGTTGGAAGAAATGCAAAAGAAAACGATGAACTGCTGCGTCATCATGTGAGAGGCAATGATTATTGGCTGCATACCAGAGATTATCCTGGTGGCTATGTATTTATCAAATACATCAAGAACAAGAGCGTCCCCTTGGATGTCTTGCTCGATGCAGCAAACCTTGCCCTCATATTCAGTAAGGCTAAAAGTCAAAAAAAAGCAGAGCTGTATTACACCCAAGTGAAGTACTTGCGACGGGTCAAAGAGGGAAAGACCGGTCTGGTAATCCCGACACAAGAGAAAAACATATCAGTAACACTGGACGATGGACGCCTTTCAAGATTACTTTTAGAACATGCAAATGCTTGAACCCCATCACCACACACTTTTTTATCCTGCATCAGAAAAGGCCCTTTCAGATGCAACAGAAGCCAGGGAACGAAGTGCAAAAAAACTTACGCTTCCCGGGGCAATCCTTTGCCCCCATGCCTCGTATTCCTTTGTTTTACAAGCCCTTCATCGCAGTTTCACCTCTGTTGGAGCCATCAAGCCTTCCTTGGTGGTCTTCCTAGGTCCATTGCACAAGGAGATACTCACCAGCGACGAGCCTGCCTTTTTAGTCAGCACCGAGCGTGAAGGCATCCGTATTGGAGCGTTGGAATGCAGGTTTTCACCAGTTCTCATCAAAACTCTTCAGAAAGAGTTCCCCTCTGCCCTCTGCTGCCAGGATAGTTACTTTGAGGAAGAGGCTGCCTTTGAACTAACCATTCCATTCATAGAGAGTTATTTTCCTGGGGTTCCGGTACTCCCTCTCTTAAGCGGTGGCATGAATTCCAAGCAAATAAAGACGTATGCCCAAATCCTGAACTCAATTGTTGAGAGACAGAATGACACTCTTTTTATCATTAGTGCCAACGCTAATGCACTGCTTCCAAGCCAACAAGCCCAGATACAGGCAGAGGCATTTCTTTCGAGCCTTCAATCAGGGCAAGGGTTTCTCGATAACCTGGTCAGCAGTTGCAACAAAAACAGTCTGCAAGCGCTCTCCTTGCTCCCTTCGATCAAGGGACCTTGGCAGATGACCGGTCTTTTTTGCAAGGGAGAAGAGTATGATCAGATACAAAGCTTTTCCGATACAAAAGAAAAATATGTTTGGCAGTTTACTGCCTATGCAGGAGTGATTGATGAGCAGTTATAAAACCACCTTTACTGCAATTGTTGAAGAAAAGTTGATGCAATGCATTCCGATTTGTGACCAAAGTGTGGAGCTTCCTTCCTATTTGCTTCAGAAAGAAAAAGCCCATGGGTACCTATATGTTGAGGGAACTCTCAAGCCGTGGTACTACAAGAGCATTACGCTTGTCGAAGGCAAACGCTGTCTCTATTTTGAGCCTCTTGACATCTTCCCCTTTTCTGATATTGCAACCACCAGAAGAGACAAGGCGCTGTATTGGGTCAGAGAGCTTGCAAAAGCATTGAAAGCCCTTCCCTTATCTTTCTTGGACTTGACCAGCAATATTTTGCCTCTGTGGCGTATCTGGGGCGTTGAGGATGGAAGCATACTGATTTTGCCTCAAGAAGTGGCTGATCTCTTCTCCTCAACAGCGGATGAAGAAACCCGGTTTCAAAATGTCGCTGCTTGGGTTCATCATGGCATACATCCACCCTTCAGTCTCTGCGACCAGATGAACAGCCTGCTTTATTTTGCTGCAACAGGATTCGCACCCTTTGCGAGCAAGGACTCTCGGGAAGATTCCTTCAGGGCGCTCCCTCTTAGGCTCATGAAAAGCACTCTCAATGAAGCTGTCGTTACATATATTGATGAAAATCTCTGTCTCAGCTTGACCAAACAACGAGATGCAACAGGAAACAAGGAGAGCCAGAAAGCGCTCTCATGGTTCCTTGACAGTACAGAAAAACTGATTTGGGAACTAGCTCAGACAGAAGAGACCAAAACGCTGCAAACATATAAAAACATCCCTGAATGTAATCAGTTCCTGGAAAAACAACAGAGAAGAGCACAAATTCGGGTATTCTGGAGAAAGAAAGGATGGCTGGTACTCGCCATAGGAGCACTTGTCATCGCTCTCTCCTATTTCACTGCAAACCGCATCAAAATAGCCAACACCCCTCCCTATACGGCACATATGACGCCATCAGAGATTGTGATTGAATACTTTGAAGGGATGAACAGCTTGGACTTGCAAAAAATGGAAGCCGCCCTTGCAAAAAAAACCAAGAACCCAAGCTCCATGGAAGTAACGAACCTTTTTGTTACCCGTCAAACACGACAAGCCTATGAGGGAATCAATACTCAAGTCGATCCTAGACAATGGATAGCAGAAGGGAGACCACCCATCATGGAAGGAACCTTTCTGTATGGTGTTACGGATATATCGGTAAGTGCTATTGATGATAGGACATATCGCGCCCAAGGGATTCTCTATACCCCCTACCCCTACACAGAAGAGGTTGTTGAGATAGATTCACCGGTTCAAGCCGTGGCCATCTTCACCTATCTGCTGGAACAGGAGTTTACTATTGAGATGGGCGTCAAGGGATGGTATGAAATAACAAACATCACGCGCTCACACGTACAACCCTTGGAAATTATTGCTGTTCCTACCTATCCAAGGGGAGGGCAAACGATTCTATCTCAGTAAGGATTGTTTGTTTCTCTGAAGGGTCGAACCATCGGGCATTGGCAAAGCTCTTGAAGAAGGTCATCTGCCGCTTCGCATAGAGGCGGCTGTTCCTAATTATCTGCTCAGCAACCATGGAGCGGGAAAATTCACCGCTCTCCATCGCCTGGAAAAACTCACGATACCCAATGCCCTGCATGCCCGGCCACCAAGTTTCGGCACCCATGTCAAGCAACACTCTGATCTCTTGCTCCAGCCCTTCCTCAAACATCTGCTCAACCCGCATGACGATACGTTTATGCAGAATGTCATGCTCACGATTCAATCCGATAATCAAGGGTTGCATACCAAAACGTGGCTCACTAGGAAGTGAATATGAGGACAAAGGCCTTGCACTAGTCTCCCAAACCTCGATAGCGCGGCTGACTCGGTACAAATCCGAGGGATGGATTCGCTGAGCACTTACTGGATCAACATCAGCAAGATACGCATAGGCCCAATCTGCACCTTGTGCTTCCATACGTCTGGATACAGAGGCTCTTATACGTTCATCACTGGGGGGTGCTTCACTCAGTCCGTAGAGAAAATGCTTGAAATAGTAGGCAGTACCACCACTGATGACAGGAATCTTGCCTTGCTGATGTATCGCTTCGCATGCAAGATCGGCATTTTCAATGAATTGGCCGACACTGAATTGCTGCCAAGGGTCCTTGATGTCTATCAAGTAATGAGCAATATGCTCCTGCATCTCTTTGCTCGCTTTAGCTGAGCCTATATCGAGGTGCCTGTAAACTTGAATGGAATCTGCATTGATAACAGAAAACCTCTGCGGATCTAAATCCAGCAGAAGTTCTGTTTTTCCGACCCCGGTGGGACCGAAGAGAAAAATTATGTGGCTAAAAGGGCTACTCTTTTTCTGGTATCTCGAAATGTATTTCACCTTTGAGTGCTCGTGTAAGGACTTCGCTGACAATTTTGCCATTGTTCTTTTCTATCTCTTCGCCGCCGCATCCGGGATTGCTCAGGATGTTAGCCTCTTTGATGGCTACACAGGTAATCTGGTAGATGTTCTCTTCAAAATCAATAAGGCTGCTCAATGGAATGCTCACCGTTACTCTCCTCTTCCCTTATCTACGGTACTGTTACAACATACCCATGATAAAGATTTTACCTAAGAATGTACAGACCTATAAGATATGCTGATACCCAAAGCGAAGATATTGCTTTAATTGCTTATTTACCAATGCACTGGAAATGGTACCGATAGTGGTATCCCAAGGGATGTAAGAGCCCTCAAGAAACAACACACCCCTTTGTGCTATGAATTCATAGGAAAGCTTGAGTGAAAAGCCCAAACCTACAGATACGCCCTTATCTTGCTCCCAAACCATGAGGCTTTTCAGCCCAAGTCCGATCACAGCCGGAGAAAATCGTTTGGTTCGAGCAAAAATCACAGTTCCGATTCCTGCAGTATCCAAATAAGAAGAAGGACTTCCTTCAACAGTTGGGAGGGAAAAAAAGAGTTGCTGTTCAAAACTTCGATTAAGCATTCCTACATCGATTGTGGTTGCAGCCAGCCCTTGAGAGACGCCGACATAGGGTCGTGCACACAGACAAGAGAGACTTATTATACTGATAAAGAAGAAACTTATGAAATATTTAGTGTTTCTCACGCTTGCCCACCTCTTCTATAATGCGATCAGCCACCTCTGCTGCACCTATGTTCGAGGTATCGATGACGAGGTCAGCAATCGAGGTATCAGTGTTGTCGATGTCATACAGACGAAGATACCGTGCACTGTCACGCTGGTCACGAATTTCCGTCTCTTCTCTCCGTTTTTCGAGCGAACCCCCTTCGCGTTCGGTGATTCGGCGTGCCCGTTCTTCTGAAGAAGCTGTAAGGTATACTTTCAGATCGGCATCCTTGAGCATCCAGATGGCAAGACGGCTTCCCAACACGCAATCTTCGACGGCCATCGCCATCTCAACTTGTCTTCGGTCCACCTCAAGGTCATACTCGTCACTCTGCTCTGCCATCTTGCAAAATGTCCAAAACTCTATACCTTTCTCTTCACTGAGGGTACGAAAGGTAAAATTGATCATGGGATACCCAAGCTTGTCGGCCACCAGCTGACTGACTGTAGTATTTCCGCATCCACTTTTCCCACTGATTGCTATACGCACCATCTCCTCCGCTATTCAATATTCCTGATTTGCTCACGGATGTTTTCCAGCCCATCCTTCATCCGCACCACTTGGATATTCAGTTCAACCATCTGGCTTTTACTGCCTATGGTGTTAATCTCCCTGTTCATCTCCTGACAGAGAAAGTCAAGACGCTTGCCTACCGGATCTGGTTGTTCTAGCAGACTGTAATACTCCTTCAGATGCATCTGCAGTCGTTTGATCTCCTCATGGACTGAATATTTAATAATCATGACCGCCACTTCACTGAGAATACGGTTTTCATCATACTCCCTGTCTTGCAGCAGCTCCTCAAATCGGGATCGCAAGGTATTCTTGATCATCTCTTCCAGCTCATCGGCATGAGAGCGCACAATACGCAGGCCATCCTCTACAACATGACCGAGGCGAATCAAATCAGCCTTGGTTGCCTCACCCTCTCGTTGTTTACTCTGGTCAAACTGTACGAGTGCTTCATCCAGAGTCTTGAACAGTACATTCCTATATTGCTCACTGTCACCTGCTTTTACCGCGGTAAGTACACCCTCACTGGCAAGATAGTCAGACAGTTGCGGCCTAAGCACTTTTTGAGAGATTGCAGCAATCTGTATGAACGCTTCCGTATACTTTTTTACTGCTTGAGGATCTACGGAGAGCTCAACATCGCTGATGAGGTTTTTCACCCGAATATTCACATCGATATGGCCTCGCTTGGCTATAAGTGCAACCTTTTTATCTATCTCTATCTCAAAGGGAGCAAGGATATACGGAATATTATGGTTGATATCCAGATAACGATTGTTATAGGACTTCAACTCAACAGCCAGTTGAAATTGTTCGCCATGGGTTTCAGAAAAGCCATAGCCGGTCATACTTTTCATTATTTGCTCCTATGAAGTCGGGCGATACGCTGAGCTAAAAAGCGGTTGTTGCCCGCACCCATGGTAATACACAACCAACGCTCTTGCAACCAGCTTGCTGCCAATCCAACAACATCCTCATCGGCATCCTTATAAGATACCAAGAGTTTGTTTGCATCCAACAATTCAGAAGCAAGTCGTTTCGCATATATATCATCTTCGTCCTGATCATTTCGAGCAGAGGCAAACGTTTTTTGGATAATCAGTGCATCGGGTTCTGATAATTGCTTAACAAATCCTTCGAACAGAGCCTTTGTCCTACTTGCTGTATGCAAACAAAAAATGACGAGTATTTTATATCCTGGATAGGAGAGTCGAAGTTCTCGCAAAGAAGTCCTTATTTCACTCGGATGATGGGCATAATCATCGATGTATATGATGTTTCCTTCCTCAAACAATACCTCAGTCCTTCCCTTGCACCCCGCAAAAGCATTCAGCTTTGAGCTCATCACATGAACCAAAGAGGGTACTATTTCGTCAGAAACAGAATCCTGATCGGTGAAATAGAGTCTGGGATTGGGACGGTCAAGCAGCATGCACAGAGATAGCACCATCGCTCCAATATGATTGTCAACCAAGGCAGGCTCAGATACGCCAAGAGGAAAGTGCCGTTCTTTACACAAGTCCACACTATACAAATCATCGCCTGTCCGTCTGATCTTGAAAGGACCTTCAGAGGCAAACCCATAGGAGAGAATAGTCAAGTCAGAGCGATGATTTGATGCATATTCTGCAAGCAGAACTGCTTGTGGATCATCTGCACAATAGATGAAGAACCCTCCTCGCTCAAGATTGTCTACCAAAATCTCAAAACTACGTTGAACGCTCTCTACATCAGCAAAATAATCTGGATGGTCCCACTCTATGTTGGTTACCAAGACCCCGCGAAGAGCGTATAAGAGAAAATGATCTTGATACTCACAAGCTTCAAACAATGCACAATCCCTACCATGGGCAACTGTATAGTCTTTTCCGATTTCATTCGACCCACATACGGTATAAAATGGAAACGTATTGTTTGAAACCACACTCAGAAGATATGAGGTTACTGTAGTGGTTGTGCTTTTACCATGAGTGCCTGCAACAGCATAACTATCCTGCTGTCGACTCAACAAGGCTAAAAATTGAGGATAACTGTAAACCTGCATCTCCAAAGACAGGGCTTTGATCAAAATCGGGTGGTCCGAAGGATAGGCACTGCTGAAAATTACTGTTTCAATCGAAGAATCGAGATTCGACGCATCAAAGGATTCATGATACTCAATACCTGCACGCTTGAGTATTTGCTCCGTAGAAAAGTACTGCTCTTCATCACAACCCGTTACACAAGAGCCAAAAGTATGGAGCAAGACAGCAAGACTGCTCATACCAGACCCTTTGATGCCAAGCATGAAGTACCGTTTGCTGTACAAATCCATCCAACAACTCCCTATAAACAATGAAAAGAGGCAGCAACAACCGCCTCTCATCATACAGTAAAAAAGACTGCCATCAGGCAGCCTCTTGCTCAATTGCTCAACTTATTTGGAAGCGGCTTTGAGATGTGCATTGCAGGGCTTGCAAATTTTTGCCTTCTGTCCATCAACTGTTACTTCGTACAGGACCTTGACTTCAGTTCTCTTGCAAACGGGGCATTGACCACGTCCATGGTTAACTTCGCTGCGGATTCCGCTCCCTCTATGTGCTTTGGACATATACTCTACTCCTTACAGGTTCAAACGTTCTACCGTTTGACTATATAGTGGTGGTCAAAGAGTGTCAAGTAGAGAATTTTACAGCGCAAGGGCTAGAGAAATATGGAATTTTGGGGAGATGTTTGCCGGTTGTGAACGATACCAAGAGGTGGGATACCCATAATTCAAGGTAAGCCTCACCACATCCAGTTGCCCTACAAGTCCAATTGTCTGAAACCCCCGACTGAAATCAATTCTTAATAAATCGGAAGGAGTCGGCTTGCTTTCCCGGTATCCAACAAGCAAGTGTACTGCCCATTGAGGAAGCAGTTGAAGCTTGACTGACGTGCCGAAGCGAAGTTCTCTATTTTCATCACTGCCTAAATTCATCAAATCCAAGGCTGCCTCAAATTTGAAAAGATGCAATTGATTGGCCTCATCATAGGTAGGGCTGCTAAGGGAAAAGCCCCAATCCAAGGATTTGAGCAAAGAGTCAATACTGATTACCAAGGGCTCATCGGCAGAGCCAGAGGCAAACGTATCACTTACAACGCCCATCTTAAACCAATCATAGTCCAACAACAGACCCCAACCAAATGTTACATTTGATTCTTCTTCATTGGCAATATATGAACCGATCGTGGTTTCCACCAAGTAATCCAAAAAAGTCTGTTCTTTCCTTATGATCAACGAAGAGCGAGAGCTTGAAGCAAAGGCACGGGCACTCACTCCGAATGCAAGAACTGAGCGCTTACCGGCCCAGTCAAATCGGAACAAGGTGGTCTTTCGCCCGTCATATTGGGTATAGTCAGCGAACTGGGTTCTCTGAGTAAGCAGGTTCCGATTCTCAATCGAAAAAGCAAGATTGCCAGCAGAAAAGGAAATATTCCACCCTGCTATGGGGCTCACCAGAAACGGGTTCACGGCCCCCTCTGTAAAGTGCTTCATTATTACCGCATCCTGATACTCAAAAGAGGCTATAAATGAGCGGTCAGAACTCTCGGAAATTGCCAGCAATGCAGGATTTGCACTATAGGAATCGGGTGAAAAATTCAAAGCAAGCCCAGCCTGTGCCATTCCCCAAGAGGAAGCAGAAACAAAAGAGTAGATCGTAATGCACAATACAAGTGTGATCAAGGCACGTCGTTTCATCAAGTAGGTTCCTTTCTGTCATACAGCATACCAAAACATTACCACCTAGCCAACAGTACTATCACAATCCTCCTATTGTGATTACCCCCCACCTCGGGTTACCATAGAGAGTATGAAAACATTACGATCATTATTGGAAGCATCAGGACTCTTGGTAAAAGGGGTCCCCCATTCCATTACCATAGACACCATCTGCCAACACTCATCTCGGTGCAGCGGCAATTCAGTATTCTTTGCATTCAAAGGCACACACACCAATGGTTCACTGTATATCACAGAGGCCATTCAAAACGGAGCCGTCTGCATCATCAGCGAGCAACGTATTTCCAAGCAACTTCTAGGACAGGCATTCTCTTTTACTGTAGAAAATGCCCACTCTGTCTTTGCCAGGATGTGCTCAGCCTACTATGACCATCCACAGAACCATCTCACCATCATCGGCGTCAGTGGTACTGATGGGAAAAGCACTACATGCGACTACACCTATCAACTGCTGAAAATGCAAAATATACATGCAGGAGTGCTCACCACTGTCAGCATCGATGATGGGCAGGGGAAAAGGGAATCTCCTTTCAGACAAAGCACCCCCGAACCTGATGCACTCTTTTCATTTCTTCATACGTGTGTCAAAACAGGAGTGACCCATGTCGTACTCGAATGTACCAGCCACGGATTGAGCAAGAAGTTTGACAGATTGGCAGGAATTTCCTACGACTGTGCCATCGTTACGAAAGTGACAAGCGAGCATCTAGAGTTCCATCACAGCCTGGAAGAGTATATTCAGGCAAAGCTCAATCTGGTCCGATCTTTGAAGAAAGACGGCCTTTTTGTCACCAGTACAGATAACGCAAAGCTTACGCTTTTTGAAGATGCATTAGCACTAGACAGCAGATCAATAATCCTCGGAAGAGACGTCGATATGAGGATTGAGTTCATGGGATACCAGGGTGTGGTTGTTGAGATTCTCAAAAAGAGATTCCATCTACCTCTCCTCTTGCCCAGCCTTGCAACAAATGCACTACTCTCAGCCTATTGCGTCAGCGATCTTCTTGGCATCAAGGTCATTGACATTATTTCAAAAATTGAGCAGCTACAACCGGTGAAAGGCCGTATGCAGCTGATTGAAAACTCCTTGGGACTCAGAATCATCATTGATTTTGCCCATACGGCTGATGCCTATGAAGGAGTCTTTTTCTTTGCAAAGAGAACCAGCGAAGGAGGCGACATCATAGCTGTTTTTGGAAGTGCAGGCGAGCGTGATACTGCAAAACGGTCGAAGATGGGAAAAATTGCAAATCGTTACAGCCAGGTAGTCATCCTTACCGAGGAAGATCCTCGAGGAGAAGGCAACCAGACCATCTTCAATGATCTTAAGCATGAGATGACCAATCCTCGTTGCAAAGTGCTGGAGATTGAGGATCGCAAAGCCGCTATCGAAAAAGCACTACACATCGCCCAAAGCGGGGACACCCTCCTTTTCTTGGGCAAAGGCCATGAAAAAAGTATAGAAAGGGGTGAAGAAACGATACCTTGGGATGAGATTGAGGCAGTTAAAAAGGCTGTAGAGGTACAGCAAGGAATAAGAATATGACAGTGCTCTTACTGTACGGAGGCCGTTCAGCAGAACACGAAGTATCCATAGACAGTGCTTTCACTGTTTACAAGGCTTTGATGCAGGCATCTTATAAGGTGGTATTGATAGGCATTTCCTATGAAGGGAAATGGTATTTGCAACAGACCATTGAGAGGCCTATTCGATGTGCCAACGCTTTGCATCTGGTCCCTGGCGATGGCATCTACAGCCAAGAGGGCAAACTGCAATTTGATGTTGCGTTTGCCACCACCCATGGAACAGGTGGCGAGGATGGCGATCTCCAAGGCCTATGCAGGTTGTGCAATATTGCGCTTTGCGGAAGCGATACCGTGAGCAGCGCCCTTGGAATGCACAAGGCCCTCTCAGGTGAACTGTTTGCAAGGCAGGCAATCCCGACAGTCAAATCAATTGTCATTGATGCCGATCAGGACATAGAAAATATTGCTTATTTTGAGGATGTCTGTCATTTCCTTGGAAAAAAATTATTTATAAAGCCTGAATGTGGAGGGTCTTCGATCGGGGTGTGTGCTTTGCCAAACGCAAACCCAAGTGAGTTCATACATGCTGTCATGACTGCAAGGCTCTACAGCGAGCGGGTCCTCGTACAACAATTGATCGAAAACATGTACGAGGCTGAATGCGGGATTTTGAGAACCAAGGATGGACAGCTCCTCGTCGCAGGGCCAGCGAGGGTAATCGATACAGGCAAAGCCGAGGATGGTTGGCTCAGCTACCGACACAAGTACGGCCCCATCAATACGGCACATCTCAAGATCCCTTCAGATATAAGGAATGACATAGCCCTCAAGATTCGAGGCTATGCATTGCAAGCCTTCCAGGCAATTGCCTGTGATGGATATGCCCGTATCGACTTCTTCGTACAAGACGAGACGATTTACCTCAATGAGATAAACACCTTTCCAGGCATGACTGAAAAGAGTCATTATCCCCAACTGCTCTATAGCGAAGGCTACTCGCTAGAAGCCGTGCTAGAGAGCCTCTTGCATGACGCACTCAGACGATTTTCCCTTGCTCAAAATCGAGTGTATCATGCACCATCTTGCTGATGCCTATGGAACAGGTCATCTTTCATGTTGACATGGATGCATTCTATGCAGCTGTGGAGGTCTTGGACAATCCACAACTGAAGGGTAAATGCCTGCTCATCGGTGGCAGCAGCAGTCGTTCCGTGGTGGCAACCGCAAGCTATGAAGCTCGAAAATTCGGCATACATTCAGCCATGCCCATGGCAAAGGCTCTCAGACTTTGTCCCCAAGCAGTAGTGGTACCTCCAAGAATGGAGCGCTACAGTGAAGTGAGCGCAAAGGTAATGGAAATACTGAATCGCTTTTCTTCTTCAGTGCAACAGCTCTCCATCGATGAGGCTTTTCTGGACATGAGTGGGACCAAACGATTATACGGCATTCCTAGACAAGCTGGAATGCTCCTAAAAACTACGGTGAAACAGGAAACAGGATTGAATATGTCGGTAGGGATAGGTCCTAGTCATTTCATTGCAAAGATGGCTAGCGATTATGACAAACCTGATGGGCTATGCAGGGTGTCCAAAGGCAAAGAGATGGCGTTCATTGATGCTGTTGGCCTAAAAAAGCTTTGGGGCGTAGGAAAAGCAACCCAAGCCCTGCTGGCAAAACACCATATCACCAATACAGAGGAGCTCCGCTTATATACTGAAAGCTCCTTACAGGCTCTCTTTGGAAGGAGCATGGGCAATTATCTGTACCTATCCTGCAGGGGAATCGATCCGGGAATTTTCAAAGAACACTCAAAATCCCACTCCATCTCCACCGAAAAAACGTTCGACGAAGATGTAACATCCCTGCTTGTGCTGGAACAAACCCTCCTTGCAATGGCTCATGAGGTAATGTTTCGTGCTCTTGATGAAAAACAGATAGCCAGAACGGTAGGTTTGAAAATTCGCTTTGCAGACTTCACTACCCTTACTGTGCAAACTACACCCTCTGCAATCCTATACAGCGCTGAACAAATCTTTCACTTTGGAAGAACCCTACTGTTGCAAAAATGGAAAGAAGGGACTCCTCTTCGACTGATAGGATTGGGACTGTACCAACTCTACAGCGCCCAACAACCTATGCAACAAGAGTTGTTTGAAGACCCTTACAAAAAACGAAGAGCCCTTGAAGAGGTAGCGCTCAACTTGCAAAAACAGGGCAAGCAACTGGTGAAAGCAACAAATCTAGAACTATATAAAAAGCAGAACCCTAGCGAAGAGTAAATAGGATTGACCGAATTGGACAGCCATGTTCTACTGTAGACAAGGAGTTCACATTGCTCAAACGGTGTATACTGATTGTTCTAGGATTTCTAAGTCTTCTCTGTGCAGCCGTTGGAATTGTCCTGCCGATTTTGCCGACCACCCCGTTTGTCCTGCTTGCAGCAATACTCTTCTCATCATCAAATCCAAAGCTTGCAAAAAGACTGGAACAGAACAGAGTCTTCGGCCCCTATATTACACACTACAGGAATAAGACAGGAGTTCCTCTCTCAGTAAAAAAAGAGGGGCTTGCCTGGCTTTGGCTCTCTTTGTGCATATCTGCTTTCATCGTCCGAGAACTAAGGACAACCATCATTCTGTTGGTGGTCGGGATTCTTGTAAGCTTGCATATACTGTTGCTCAAAAAAAGCTCAGCGCCTGCTGCTTCTCGAAATTCCCACCAATATTCCAATACACAAGATCAACAATAAAAGAATCATCATTTGTAGAAGAGGCATCCAATACATCCCCAGGACAGTTCCCAGCAAGCCGAACAAAGGCGGCGTAATCGTACTTCCTACGTAGGCAGAAGCCATCTGAAGTCCTATGATGCGAGAGCTGCGTTCAGGACCGAACGTCCTTGGTGTTTCATGGATCAAGGAAGGGAAAACCGGTGCACAGCCTATCCCCAGAAGCAGCAAGGAAAAACTTGCAATCGAAAGAGGCGCCAAATAAAGCATGATGACCGCTGCAAAGCAAACACCCAATCCGATGCCGATCATCAGATAATTGGACAGTCTGTACGATACAAACCCGCTGGCCATTCTGCCGGTTGTAATTCCAAGGAAAAAAAGCGATCCATAAAAAGCTGCGTCTGAAGGAAGAAGATGCTTCACCTCGACCAGGTAACTGACCGCCCATAGCCCTGTCGATATTTCCAGGGCACAATAGAGGAAGAAAGAGAGCAAGGCAAAAGGAAGAGCCTTGTGTTTCAATGAAGGCTTTTCTTTGTGTGCAAGTTGTTCCTTGACTGTTGGCTTGCTTGGATCTTGCCAAAGGGCCCTGCTGAAAAAAAGAACCAAAACCAAAATCAGCTGCAGGCTTCCCAAGGTCCTATATCCATCACGATAGGAGGCCTGCAAGGATAACACCAGAGCCATGATTGCCGGACCTCCCGTCGCTCCCAGGCCCCAAAAGGAATGCAGCCAATTCATATGACGAGCCTTGTAATGAAGGGCAACATAGTTGTTCAATGCTGAATCAACAGACCCCGCGCCAAGACCGAGAGGGATGGCACAGAGCAGAAGAGAGGGCAAGCTGGAAGCAAAAGAGAAGCCCATAAGAGCAATGGCAGTCATAAGCACACTTACTATGGTCACCTTTGCAGTTCCGAATCGACGTATCATCCGATAGCTGGACAAGGCTGAAACAACCGTCCCAATTGACGCGAGAGCTCCGATCAGACCGGCGGTATAAAAGGGAAGGCCAAGCTCAAGACGCATCACAGGCCAAATGCTGCCCAGAACCCCATCAGGAAGACCAAGGCTGATAAACGCAAGATAGATTACAACCAGCAATGCCATGTCAGACCCCCGTGGAAAGGAAATAGACAACAACTACAAGGGACAACACTATTCGGTATATCCCAAACACCGAGAAACCATGGCCTCTTACATAGGCAACCAATGCCTTGATACAGAGCAGAGAGACAAAAAATGAACTGACAAAGGCTATTGCAATCAAAACATACTCTTGCGTGCTGTAAGAGAACCCAAGTTTCAGTAATTTCAGCAAAGAAGCACCCGCCATGACCGGAATGGCCATGAAAAACGAGAACTTCGCCGCAATCGGTCTTTCAAACCCTATCACAAGGCCGCCAAGGATGGTTGAACCCGAACGACTGGTTCCCGGGATCAAGGCGAGCATCTGGAAACATCCCATGATCAGAGCGTCTTTATAGGTGACAGCCTCCAATGAAGTCACACGCTTCTCTCTCTTTGCGAACCTGCCACGCTCCAGAAAGAGATATATGACACCATAGGAAAAGAGTGCAAATGCTATCACCTGCCATCGATAAAAATACGCATTCATAAAATCATCTACTAAAAGCCCTACCACAGCAGCGGGGAGCGTTGCCACAAGCACCTTGATCCAAAGCACATACGTTTGCAATCTCTCTTGTTTGTCTTTTTTCCTTGTAAAAGGATTGAGCGTGGAGAAATAGATGATTACCACTGCCAAGATGGAGGCTAGTTGAATGATGACCATAAACAGTTCCTTGGCATCAGGACTCAACGAAATGTCAATAATCTCATCAAGCAAGAGCAAGTGTCCTGTTGAACTGATGGGAAGCCACTCGGTAATTCCTTGTACAATACCCAACAATAATGATTTCAGTATCTCGCCTGTCATGCTTTCCTCCAAATCTTGTGCAAGTCTAAAGCAAAGAGCAAGCTCTGACAAGGTTGGTATTTTACATCATCATAACCAAGGCTACCTTGTACTGATTCCCTGCAAATGATAGATTTGCAACGAGGGAGAGTTTGATGGCACTGCATATAGTCCTGGTTGAACCAGAAATACCACAAAATACCGGTAATATTGCACGAACATGTGCTGCAATTGGAGCAACACTGCATCTGATACACCCTCTAGGCTTCAGTTTGGAAGAAAAGCACCTCAAGCGTGCAGGTCTTGACTATTGGCACCTGTTGACTCTTATAGAGCACCCGAGCAAGGAACACTTTTTCGCATCTGTTCAAGCAAATGAGCTGTTCTTTTTTACCACAAAAGCAAGACAGGATTATACACAAGTCCAGTATCCCAAAGAGACCTATCTGGTTTTCGGCAAGGAGAGTGCTGGCTTGGATGAAGATATCCTGGTAAAGCATCCTAAACAATGCATCAGAATCCCGATGCTCAGTGATGCCAGGAGCTTGAATCTTTCCAATAGTGCAGCGATTGGTGCGTATGAGTATCTTAGGCAATACGAATTCGCAGATCTTTCAAAAGAAGGCAATCTTCATCGATTGAAGTGGGAGGAATAGAAATGGAGACATTGGGAATCATTGGATGTGGAAACATGGGCTCTGCAATCGCCCTATCACTTGAGCAGAAAACATTCGTCTACGATACTGATTCACAAAAGGTGACAGATTTGGCGGCAGCAGGCTCACACATCTGCCAAGCAGCTACTCTTGCGCAACTTTTTGAAGAAACAGAAACCTTGATGCTCTGCATCAAACCCCAGATACTCCCCTCTCTCTATCCACAGCTCAGAAAGCTGAAGAGCGATCAAAAAAAGTGGATTTCTGTTGCGGCAGGAGTTCCTTTGCTCACACTCACCAAAGAGCTGGAGACTGATGAGGTAGTGCGCTACATGCCCAATATTGCAGCCAGCTATAAACAGTCAGTCACTGCCATAGCCTCTGCTTGTAATTGTTCACAGGAGCATCTTGATAGTGCATCAGCGATTGCATCACGCTTTGGATCGAGCTTCGTTCTTCCAGAATCCCAGTTTTCAGCCTTCATTGGAATCAGCGGTTCAGCCATCGCGTATGTCCTACAGTTTTTCCATGCACTGGCCATGGGTGGAGTTAGGGAAGGCATCGCCTATCAAAACGCACTGGACATTGCAATCCAGACAACCCTCAGCGCTGCAACAATCGCCCAAAATGACCACAGCGGAGTTGTTACCTTGGCCACAAGAGTCTGTTCGGCAGGAGGAACCACCATAGAGGGCATGCACGCTCTGGCAAAAGGCGGTTTCGATACTGTTGTGATGGAGGCCGTTCATGCGAGCGCTGAAAAATCGAGAAAACTTGAAGAACTAGCAAAATAAGCATATCAATATCAAGGAAACCCATATGATAGATGTAAGAGAAATAAAAACCAGACGTGACGAGATTGCAAAGAACATTCAGCAGAGAAACATGAATGTTGACATCGATGCAATCATTGCCCTATCTGATGAACGTGCAATCTTGATGCAACAAACAGAGAGTCTGAGGGCAAAGCGCAACGAGAATGCCCAAAGGATGAAAGCAAAGCTTGACAGTGACACCAGAGCTGCGTTGATCCTGGAAGGCAAGGCTCTCAAGGACCAAATCGCCTGCGTGGAATCACAGCTCAGCGAGGTTGACCAATCGTATCAAAACCTGATTAAAACCATCCCCAATTATGCCCATCCACAGGCTCCAATCGGAAAGGAAGACAAGGATAACACCACAATAAAAACAGTTGGTTCCATTCCTCAGTTCTCCTTCAAGCCTCTTGATCATGTGCAACTTTCCCAGCAGTTGGACCTGATAGATTTCGATACGGCAACCCGTGTTTCAGGACCAAAGTTCTACTATCTCAAAAGAGAGGCTGTAGTGTTGCAGATGGCCCTGGAGCGATATGCCTTGGATATCGTCATGCAGGAGGGCTTCACTCCATTTATCACCCCCGACATTGCAAAGGAAGAAATACTCAATGGTATTGGATTCAACCCACGCGGAGAAGAGAGCAATATCTACAACATTGAAGGTACCGGGACCTGCCTCGTAGGAACGGCTGAAATCACCCTCGGAGGGTATTACGCCAACCAGATTCTCGACAAGGAAAAGCTCCCCATCAAGATGGCCGGTCTTTCTCACTGTTTTAGACGTGAAGCCGGTGGTGCAGGACAATACTCAAAAGGATTGTATCGGGTGCATCAATTCTCCAAGCTTGAGATGTTCATCTACTGCCTGCCTGAAGATTCTGATGCTATGCACCAACAACTGCTTGCAATCGAAGAGAAAATCTTCAGCAACCTGAACTTAGCCTATCGTGTGGTCGATACTTGTACTGGCGATCTCGGTGCTCCGGCTTACCGAAAGTTTGATATTGAGGCCTGGATGCCCGGAAGAGGCGATAACGGGGAATACGGGGAAGTCACATCCACTAGCAATTGTACCGACTATCAGGCTCGTGCCCTCTCTATCCGTTACAAAGATGACCAGGGAAAATCCCAATATGTCCACATGCTCAACGGAACGGCAATGGCTCTCAGCCGTGCCATGGTTGCCATTTTGGAAAACTATCAATGCGAGGATGGGTCTATACTGATTCCCCAAGCTCTTGTACCCTATACTGGGTTTTCCAAGATCCAGGCTCGTTGACAAAGGAGCACACCATGCAACTAAGCGCCCTGACTACAGATTTCTATGAACTAACCATGATGCAGGGGTATTTCGAACAAAAACTGAATCCCCAAGTGGTATTTGATATGTTCTATAGGAACAATCCTTATGGCGGCGGGTATGTCGTCTTTGCAGGTCTGCATGACTTGATAGACAAGCTGCAGTCATTCCAATTCAGCGATGAGGATATCTCGTACCTTCAGGGCCTTGGTACATTCTCCAATGCCTTTCTTGATTATCTGAGAACTTATCAATTCAGCGGAGACATCTATGCAATCGAGGAAGGCACAGTGGTCTTCCCGGGAGAACCGTTATTACGGGTACATACCAATTTGATCGAAGCTCAGCTGATAGAAGGATTTCTTCTTAATACTCTGAATTTCCAGAGTTTGATTGCAACAAAAGCCTCCAGGATGTCCATAGCAAGCAAGAATGGGGCACTCATGGAGTTTGGGCTCAGAAGGGCACAAGGCCAGGATGGTGCGCTTTCGGCAAGCAGAGCTGCCTTTATCGGAGGCTGCAAAGTTACGAGCAATACCTTGGCAGGAAAAGTGTACAACATTCCGGTGGCAGGAACCATGGCACACTCTTGGATCATGAGCTTTGAGAGTGAGCTTGCTTCTTTCAGGGCGTACGCAAATATCTATCCAAAAAACACCGTCCTCTTGATAGACACCTATGACACTCTTGGTTCAGGCATTGACAATGCGATAATCGTCGGTCTTGAACAGAAGCAGAAAGGGTACAGCATCGGAGTACGTATTGACAGTGGGGACCTCTCCTACCTTCCCCGGATTATACGGAAAAAACTGGATGATGCTGGACTGCACGATGCAAGGATTGTGGTAAGCAACGATTTGACTGAAGAGATTGTACAAACCTTGGTCCATGACGAGGTGCCCATCGACAGCTGGGGTATCGGGACTCATTTGGTAACGGGAGGGACGCAGGCGTCCTTGAACGGTGTCTACAAACTTGCAGCAAAAGAAGGAACGGATGGAACCATCATACCTACGATGAAAATATCCAACAGTTTTGAAAAAACCACGAACCCTGGAATTAAGCAGGTATATCGTTTCTATGATGCAGAGGGCAGTGCACTTGCCGACCTGATCACCTTGGACAATGAAGAAATTCAGGTCAAGAGGAAATTCATCTTCTATCATCCCTTCTCTGAGGCTGATTTCTTTGAAATGCAGAGCGATGGGTATGCTCGTTGCGAACCATTACTGAAGCTGAAAGTGCAGGATGGTAAAAGATTGGGACAAAAACCCAGTCTCCAGGAAATTCAGAGCTACGCTCAGGCAAGTATCAATACATTTCATAAGAGCTACCTCAGGCAGATCAATCCGCATATATACAAGGTAAGCCTTTCGGCAAAACTCAAAAGATTAAAAAAAGATCTTTTGGTTGCACAACGAAAAAAAATAAAGGAAGAAAGCTAAGATACAGAAAAGCGCAAAACCGTCTCCAACTTCTCCTGATCGGTCTTTCTTGGATTGCTCAGGTAGATTTCTCTATGGGATGAATTGATTCGTGCTAGATTCTGTTGAGCGGCAAAGGCTTCCATCTGAGAGAAGCTTTGTGCTATATGCTCGTACGATCCAGTATGGAGCATAGTGACACACAACCCATCTGTTTGCTTCAGAAAGAAAGCCTCTTTTGCAATACGTCCTAGTTTGAAAGCAACTTGTTCGCGAACTTGCTCCACCATCTGAGAGGTAACCCAATCTGGCTGGCTGATCATGGCGACCCAGATCCAAGGACTTTTATTTTCAACTTCTGCTGTATCCCAGATGCACTCAAGTGGTGCTATGGCATACTCTTTTGGCGATGCTGTCATCTTGATGGCCTGACTGAGACTGAATAAAACAGAAACAGCCGTTTCATATAAGACATCATTACTGTCGCCTTCCCCTCTGAGCATAAGGTATCCAAAGGACGGGACGGTTACCAAAGAAGGAGTTTTCTTGGGCTTATACAGATGTGGATACAAGCGTTTTTGGTCGTATTGCAACATACCACCCTCCCCTTTTACAGGCAACGTTCGATTGCCAAAAGAAGCACTTGGGCTAATCGTTGGCGATATTGGGGAGAGATAAGGTTTCTGGCATCTTCTTCGTTTGAAAGAAACCCCACCTCAACCAACACAGCTGGCATCCTCACTGAATTGAGCACCCAAAGATCCCTCTCCTTGACTCCTCTATTCACGGCGGTTATCAAGTTTTCCGACATGGTTTGCTCAAACGTGGCAGCTACAAGAAGATTCCTGTGATTGAGCAATCGGTTCAAAGAGGGCGTGGTGTGAGAAGAAAAACTTGCAATATTCTCAGCTGGAGTCTTCTCATCAAGAAAGACGACCTGTTTGCTTTGCCTTTTGGTAAGAATCTCAAAACCTTTTGCTGATCTGCTTGCAGCACTGTTTACATGAATGGAAACAAAGAGAGCGCTTGTCTTTGGTCTAAGAGGTAGGGAGTAGGCCATCGTACAACGATCTGCTAATGATACGAAAGTATCGTTGTTTCTGGTCATCAACACCTCTAATTCCGGATGACTGACCCTGAGCAAGGCATATAGGCGTTTGGCAATATCCAAGGTAAGATCCCGCTCATAGATGGTTCCGCCTGCAAAGCTCCACGTAGCGACGGCTCCTGGATCATGACCTCCATGACCTGCATCGATGATCACAGTTCCTACAGGATACGAAAAAGGATCAAAAGAGGCCAAAATCAACGAACAAGAGAACAGGCAAAGCAAGAATAACAAACATCTTCTCATAGCTTTCCCTCTTTCCATTGCTCTACGAGGGTGGAAAAATCTCGTTTTTGCAGCCAAACCATACGCTTCTTCACCTCATTTTGGTAGGCAGCCTTGTCAAAAGGTCCTTTGAATTTCTTTACTATATTCCTTTCTCCCATCTGATGCACAGACAAGGCTTTGGTATAACATCGTTCATAGCCTTTACAATCACTGCGATCTTCTATGACACTTTCACGGTCGGTAAATTGCATGAGCAAGGAACTGCTCATTGCCAAATCATAGCCCAGCAAATGACAGCGCAAACCCCAGTCAAGAGCTTGGTAGTATTCACTGTGTATTTCCTCGTCAAACCCTCGCAACCGTTGAAACAGAGCGCGATCATACAGACCAAGACACATTAGAGGATAGAGCGTATGCTGAATTTGCTGTTCATCAAGAATCGGAAAATCAGATTCTGGATCCAATTCCTTTCCAATCAATCGTGGGATTCGCAGGCAGGGAATAATTTCTCGGTATGCATTGGCTACAACCGCACAAAAAGCAGCAGGATGGTCACTTTCAGACATTTTGGATAACAACAATTGGCCATTGAACCGAGCTAGAATGACATCACTACGAACCACAAGAAACAAATTTGTCTGACATTCATTGGCTAATGCATTAATTTTTTCCCCAGTGAAGGCATTGCCGGCAAAGACAAGGAATGTAACATCCTTATATCGCTTCTGCAAAGCAGGAATGTCGAGCTTTCCTTCCTGGGTAATGACATGCAGACTATGATTCATATTCTGGACATACCAATCCAGTGTTTCCATAAGATCTTGAACACTAGAAGAATCGAGGATGCCTACAGCCAACACCTCGGTGCTATGCAACCGAGTGATGCGTGCTCCAAGCTCTTGTTTTCTGCGGAAAATCCGATAGTTACTCAACATCTTCCAAAAGCACCAGATCCTCTGGACGAAACAAAACGTCCTTTTTTCCTGAACCAAGAATCCATTGGATATCCTTGCTGTCATGACCAATGAGCAGCGCTATGTCTGTACTGTTGTAGTAAGGAACCGCCTTTGCAAAAGGCTTTCCATCAGATGTGCATACCTGGATGACATCGCCGGAGGAAAAGCTTCCCTGTACTCGAACAACGCCTTTGGGAAGCAGGCTCTTTTTTGAGAGCAAAGCCTGCTTGGCTCCTTCATCCACCTCGATGGAGCCAAGGTGTGAATTGTTGAGAATCCAACGCTCGCGTTGGCTCAAGCGCTTCTGAGGATGGATATAGGTTCCAATCTGATCACCCGTAAGCAACTGTAAGAGTACATCTGGTTCATACCCACTGGCAATAATCGTCCCACAACCTGCTACACAAGCAATTTTGGCTGCAAGCATCTTGGTTTTCATTCCTCCGGTAGCATACGTAGAGCCGGCACCTCCTGCATAGGAGAGAACTTTATCATCCAAGGCTTCAACCTCCAGCAGAAGCTCTGCCTTGTCGTCCTTTTTGGGATCTGCAGTATAAAGACCGGGTATATCGGTAAGGATGATGAGCAGATCAGCATCAATCTTGCTGGCCACCATGGCACTCATCCTATCATTATCACCGAAGGCAGAACCGATTTCTGCAGTACTGACTACATCATTCTCATTAAAAATCGGGATAACACCAATATCGAGGAGGGTGAATACACTATTTCTCAGGTTCACGTAGGTGTGACGATTATTTAGATCTTTCCGGGTAAGCAGTATTTGCGAACAAATCAAATTATGACGCTTACAGGATCTTCGGTAGCTCGACATCAACAGAGGTTGCCCGATGGAGGCACAGGCCTGACGCATGGCTACCTGCTTTACAGGACCTTTCAAAGCCAATTCCTTTGCTCCCATACCGATGGCTCCACTGCTCACAAGCAGAACCTGATAGCCTTTCTGTTTCAAGGCAGCTATCTGGGATGTGATGGCATCTATACAATGCTCATCAATGCCGTTTGCTGAACTGAGCAGGTTCGTACCTACTTTTATCACCACTCTTTTAACATAAGAAAGGTCGCGCATCATGCATTCTCCCCCAAAAGCAAGGAGCGGCCTTCAACATCCAATTCTCTGTGTAAAAATTTTTTACAATTTTTGCCGGTATAGCTCGATACAACTTCCCCATTACCACGCAACACATATTTTGTGCTCATCAGACCGCCAAGGCCTACCGGACCACGGGCATGAATTTTTGCAGTACTGATGCCTACCTCTGCACCGAGGCCGAATCTAAACCCATCGGCAAATCGTGTAGAGCAATTGGCAAATACGTCTGCCGAGTCGACCAATGCAAAGAATTTCCTCATTACATCTTTGTCTTCACTGACAATGGCATCGGTATGATGAGATCCATACTGCTTGATATGCTCAAGAGCCTCATCCAAGGAACCGACCACCTTGATATTCAACTCAAGGGCAAGATACTCAACGCCATAATCTCCTTCTTGGTAGGGAACACAATCAATAAGGGAGGCAACCGTAGCATCGCCATGGATAGTCACCCCTGCTGTCTTGAAGCGTCTTTCCAAGCGTGGTAAAAATGCTTCTGCCCTTGAGGCGTGTACCAAGAGTGTCTCAATTGCATTGCATGCTGCAGGATATTGGGTCTTGGAGTCAAAGGCAATCTCCAAGGCCTTCTCAAGATCTGCATGCTCATCGATATAGAGGTGGCAGATGCCGTCAGCATGTCCTAATACAGGAATAGCAGTATTGCGCATGACATATTGTACAAACTGGTTGGACCCACGGGGAATCAACAGATCGATATCTTCTTCCATTTTCAGGATGTGATCAACATCGCCATGGCTTTCCAACAAGGTAAACCAATCAGAACCCAAAGAAGAAGAGCGACAGCTGTTCTGGATGGAAGCAATCAGGGCTGTATTGGTTTGAAAGGCCTCTCTTCCTCCTTTGAGAACAATCCCATTACCGCTTTTCAGGCAAAGTGAAACAATCTGCAAAAGCGCATCAGGACGCGCCTCAAAGATCATTCCAATCACTCCAATAGGTACAGCAATTTTCTCAAGCAGAAGATCTGTATCCAAAAGACGACGCTCCTGTACTCTTCCGATTGGATCGGCAAGGCCAATGACATCGGTGATACCCAAAAGGGAGGCTTCAAGCTTTTCTTCTGAAAAGACAAGCCGTTTGACCAAGGCCTCTTTCTGGCCTTCAGCCCTAGCTTTTGCAATATCCGCCTCATTTGCTGATCGTATATGCTCAAAGTCCTTTTGCAGGCCTTCAGCTATAGACTTCAAAAGGGCGTTTCGTTCTTCTTCTTTGCTTATTGAAAGATGTTTTGCACTCTCTTTGAGGGCAAAAATCCTTGTTTGCAATGTTTGCATTTCCATCGTTCAGATCCTTCCTTGCAGTACGTATACATTATACTGCTTGGAAGAAGGTATCAAGCTAAGAAGGTAAGACAAAATCACCCTCAATCGATTGCTTTTTAAAAAACATAATGGTAAACTGCAACCACTTGCAACATAAAGGAGCCTTATCTATGAAATTTCGTTCTTTTTGCCTTCTTTTTTTAATTATTCCTGCCTTGCTTTTTGCCCAAGGCACAAAGGAACAAACCGTCTCTGAAGCCCCTGTTTTTCAAGCTATTGATGCGAACAACCGTACTGTACAGCTACCTCAGAAACCTCAAAGTATTCTCATTGCGGGACGAGCGGGAAATATGCCCGCCAACGCACTCTTTTTGTTCGAACGGGTCAACGATATAGCTCTTACCCTTCCTAAAACCGATCAGGGACTAGGTGATTTCTTTGCTTTCATCCGTCCTGAACTCAACCAAACGGATAGAATCAGCCAGAATGCCAGCATTGAGGAAATCGCAACACATACCAGTGACGTAGTCTTGCTTAAAGCTACTCATTTCAGCTCGATAGGGCAAAAACTGGACCAACTAAGGGTTCCCAACTTCACCATGAATCTTGAATCCTGGGAAGACTGGCAGGAAGAAATTGTGCAACTGGGTTCGCTGCTCGGAGAAAGCAAGAGAGCAGAAGCAATACTTTCCTTATATCGACAGAGATTGGAAAAAATCCAGAACACAGCCTCAACAATCGCCCAAGACCAAAAAATGAGGGTCTTATTGCTGCAAGGCGATAGAACTGACAACACAAGCTCATACAAAATTGCTCCCGATGACTGGATGCAGACATGGATGGTGGAACAAGCTGGAGCCATTCCAGTATGGAAAGGTTCAAACAAGGCAGCAAATGGGTGGTCCACCGTCAGTTTTGAGCAGATTGCAGCCTGGGATCCTGACATGGTTATTATCGTAAGCTACAGGACTCCTACAGCAAGTTTTATTGATGAAATATATGCTTCTTCGATCTGGCAGAACCTACGTGCTGTCTCTGAAAAACAGATCAAGGCAAGTCCTCATGATATGATGAGCTACATCCAACCGGTAGCTTCCTGGATTCTTGGGGCAACCTGGCTTGCAAAAGAGATATACCCCCAAGCCTACTCTGAGATCGACATGCAGGAAGAAGTACGTTCTTTCTATCAGGATTTCTACAATATCAAAGATGCTGAAAAACTCGAGAAACTTGTTGACTTGTATGCACAATCTGTTGCAATAAATACCTTATGAATGATTATAGCAAAGAACAGAGACACAGAAGAGGCCTCTTGTCTTCTCTCTGTCTCTTGACGCTTTTGCTGGCGTTTCTCTTTCTGTTTGCGGGAAGATATCCTTCGCCGGGATTCAGGCTACCGCTTGACTGGTCAACCAATGCTATGACCAGGACCATCTACTTGCAGGTCCGTCTTCCGAGAATTGTATTGGCCATACTCAGCGGAGCAATGCTCAGTGCAAGCGGATTTACATTTCAGATGCTTTTTTCCAATCCCTTGGTGGAACCAGGTTTTCTTGGTGTGAGCCAAGGGTCTGCTTTTGGTGCAGCCCTGATGATGGTTCTGGGAGCGAGCAGTACGATAGCGGTACAAACAAGTGCAACCTTTTTCGGTCTTCTTGCCTTGGTATGTTCCTATTTTCTGGCAACCCGATTTCGATTTGGTGGATGGTTGTTGAGATTGGTTCTCAGTGGGATTGCGGTCTCGGCAATATTCAGCAGCGCCCTCGCAGTGATCAAGCTTGTAGCAGAACCGACAAAAGATCTGCAGGATATTACATTCTGGATGATGGGGGGATTGTGGAATGCCTCGTGGCGGCAGATAGGATCAATAGTGTGGATTGTAACCGCTTGTATTTTGATTCTTTTAGGATTTCGCTGGAAGATGAATCTGCTCAGTTTACAGGAAAAAACATCCTTTTCAGTAGGACTCAGCCCTAAGCGAGACAGAGTAATCTTGCTTGTTGTGGCCACAGTGGGGACAACCCTGATCATCTCAATTACAGGTTTGATCGGTTGGGTAGGCCTGATCACTCCACACTTGGGGAGGAAGTTATTTGGTTCTGACAGTGCATACAGTCTTCCCGGTTCAATGATCATCGGATCACTGTTCCTACTGGTGTGTGACACCTTGGGAAGAACATTGCTGAGCAGTGAAATCCCGATAGGATTATTGAGCAGTTTTCTTGGTGCAATCATCTTCATCATCATTCTCAGCCTTCGAAATCAGGAGGGCAAAGCATGAATGCTCTAGAAGTACATGATCTTAGTTTTACCTATCCATCAGGTTCTGTCGCCTTAAAACATATCACGCTTTCCATCAAAGAAGGCTCATCTGTAGCCATTCTGGGTTCAAACGGGGCTGGAAAATCCACATTGCTCGACTTGTTGCTCGGATGGAAAGAAGATAGTCGGATAATTCTGAGAGGGAGAAGTCTGCAATCCTACGGCCGCAAAGAACTCGGTCGCACCTTGGCGCTCGTGCCACAGAGCGAGCAATACAACTTCTCCTTTTCTGTTCTAGATTATGTGCTTTTCGGAAGATCCCCCTATCTTTCCTCATTGGGCACACCCGGCGAGAAGGATGCACTCATCGCCTATGCTGCACTCAAGGAGGTAGGACTCTCGGAGTATGCCCAGCGCTCAATCACCAATCTCAGCGGTGGGGAGCACCAACTATTGCTGCTTGCAAGGGCAATTGCCCAAGAAAGCAACATTTTATTGCTCGATGAGCCTACCAGTGCACTTGATCCGGCAAACAGAAAGAAAGTACTCGGTCTGCTCAAAAGCCTCCATGCAAAGAATAGGACGCTCTTGTTCACCACTCATGATGCAAACCTTGCCTATGAGCTTGCTACGCATGTTGCCATGTTGAAAAATGGTGAATTGATCTGTTACGGGGAAAAAGAAAAAGTGGTCACCAGTGAGATGCTGACCACCTTGTATGATACTCACATGCATGTTGCCCTTGTCGGGCAAACAACCCTTATCTACTGAATTTCAAGAGGCACAAACGAGAAGCTCTGTACATCAAAAAGCCCCATATCAGTCAGTTTATATGCAGGTATCACCGGCAATGACATGAAGCAGAGCGTCATAAATGGGTCCACTTCCTTACTCACCGACAATTGTTCTTGAGCTATCTGGTGCAAAGATTCCATCGCAGATGCGATTTCATGTCCACTCTTATAGCTCATCAGACCAGCAACAGGTTGAGCAAAACTAGCGAGAATGGTCTTTTCCTTTACCAATACCATGCCCCCTCCCATTTCAATCAGGTGCTCTATGGCAAGCTTCATATCCTCATCATTGTCACCACAGACTATGAGATTATGTGAATCATGTGCTACAGAGGTTGCGATAGCTCCCTGTTTGAGTCCATAGCCCTTGAGCAAGGCAAGGGCGACATTCCCTGTACGGTGATGCCGCTCTACAACTGCCAGTTTCACGATATCCTGGTTCGGATCTGGGACCCACAGATCGTCCACAAGTGTAACCCTAGCCTCTGCTGCCTTGGTGACCACCCCGCCAGGGATGATTTCGATGACCCGAACATGATTGCTTTTCAGCCTCAATTCAAGTCGTTTTTGAGAAAAGTCCTTCACCTGCATGCTTCTTTCAACCCGTTGATCTTTTTGCGGGATATCGGGTTTGAGCATCTTTGCATCTTCTGCAACCAGACGCCCTCCTATATACACCTGATGCATAGAAAAATTGACCAGATCATCGGCCAACAAGAAGTCGGCTCTCAACCCTGGGGCTATAGCTCCCCTGTCTTCAAGATGATAGCAATCACAACTGTTGATTGTTGCCATGCAAATGGCTTCTATGGGATCCATTCCGCCCTTAACCGCCAGAGCTACATTATTGTTGATATGACCTTGTTCAAGAATACTCATCGGCTGACGGTCATCAGTACAGAACAAACAACGCCGACTGTTCTCCTTAGTCACCCCACCAAGAAGCATCAGTACATTATTGCAAGCAGAACCTTCACGAAGCATGACATACATTCCACGCCTGATCCTTTGACGAAGCTCTTCTGCCGTCTCGCATTCATGGTCGGTTTTAATCCTGCAACTTGAATAAGCATCCAACTGTTCATCGACAAGGGAAGGGCTGTGTCCGTCGATGATTTTCCCAGCATTCTTTGCTGCCATGATTTTATCAATCACCAAATCTGAAGCACCAATCACACCCGGATAATCCATCATCTCCCCAAGACCGAGCACTCTCTCTTTTTTAAGGCTTTCTTTGAGGTCTTCTGCCTTGATGACAGCACCGCTGTGTTCAAATTCTGTGGCGGGTACACAGCTCGGAACCATAAAAAAGGCCTGCAAGGCTGTATGTTCTGAGGCATCAAGCATATAATCAAGGCCTTCCAATCCCAGTACATTACAAATCTCGTGAGGATCGGCAATAACGGTGGTGGTTCCACAAGGCACCACCAAATTGGAAAATTCTTGCACTGTCGCATGAGAACTCTCAATATGAACATGGCTGTCAATAAACCCTGGCAGGAGATATCGTCTCTGAGCATCAACTATCTTCATGGCTTGTCCTTTCCCTGCTGGGGCAAAACCACAGATATGCCCTTCACTGACGAGCAGGTCTGCCTCAAACCACTCTTTATTATAAACATCCAGAATGTGTGCATTGGTGATGCAAAGTTCTGCCATTTGTGTATGGGTTGCAGTCTTCAGGACTTTTTGTAACGTATCCTTGGTTACCATGGATATCTCCTTTTATGCAACAATTTGCAACGTATTTTTTGTAGTTTAGCACTTTAGTGTGCTTCTTAAAAGGAAAAAAACCCTCAAAACTGCCATATTTTACTAACTGATTCTCATAAAATGTTGATATATTTTTAGTTATAGATCAAATTTTCGAAAAAAAATTTAGCCAGATTCTTAAAATTGTCCCACTAAATTTGGTTATATAACAAATGTAACGATTTTTCTGTACGTTTGCAGACAGATGCGCTAGAATGGATGTATTCAAAACATCTGCAAGGAGCATATAGATGGAAAAGTTTTTCAAACTCAAGGAAAGAAAAACGACCGTCAAGACTGAAGTCATGGCAGGTATTACTACCTTTCTAACCATGGCCTACATTCTTGCCGTCAACCCCGGCATTCTGTCCACAGAAGGAACAGGAATGGCTTTCTCCCAAGTATTTGCAGCTACTGCCATAGCATCTGCAATCGCAACATTGGTAATGGCCTTTTTGGCCAATCTTCCCTTCGCCCTCGCACCGGGTATGGGATTGAACGCCTTTTTAGCTTTCACCGTTATTTTCGGTATGGGAAAATCCTGGCAATTCGCACTGACAGCCGTATTTGTTGAAGGTATCATCTTCTTGATCCTGACGGCAGCCAACATTCGAGAAGCGATTGTCAACAGCATTCCTGCGAACCTGAAGAAGGCCATCGGAGTTGGTATCGGGCTCTTCATTGCTTTCATCGGCATGCAGAATGCAGGCATCATCGTCGGTGGAGCCACCTTGGTCACCTTGAACGAGGGTTGGTTCCTCGGAGCTCCTGGACTTGCCATGGTAGGTCTTGTAATCACCGGAATTCTCCTTGCCTTCAAGGTAAACGGAGCATTGCTTTTCGGTATCATCATTACCACAGTCATTGGAATTCCTTTCGGCGTTACCAAATATGCTGGCGGCTCCTTTGTACCCCCGGCTCCCTATTTCTTCCCCTTCGAATTCGGACAGATTTTGACACTTGACTTTGTCATCGTAGTCTTCACCTTCCTCTTCGTCGACATGTTTGATACTGTTGGGACGCTCATCGGTTGTGCCACCAAGGCTGACATGATTCAGGAAGATGGCTCGATTCCCAACTGTAAAGAAGCTCTGTTTGCTGATGCAGTAGGAACCACCGTTGGTGCAATGCTCGGTACTTCCACCGTCACCACGTTTGTCGAATCTTCTGCCGGTGTTGTTGAAGGCGGACGCACTGGTTTGACCGCTTTGGTCGTTGCCATTCTCTTTGCTCTCTCACTGTTCCTTGAACCTCTCTTTGGTTCAATCCCCAGTGCAGCAACGGCTCCTGCCCTCATTATCGTCGGTGTAATGATGATGAGTCCTGTCAAGGATATTGATTGGGATGATATGACTGAAGCCATTCCGTCCTTCCTCACAATCATTTTCATGATTGTTGCTTACAGCATTGCTGACGGCATCATGTTCGGTATCCTGTCCTTCGTACTGCTCAAGCTCTTCACCAAGAAGAATTCTGAGATTTCCAAGATGACATGGGTCGTCTTTGGCTTGTTCGTATTGAAGATTATCTTCAGTACACTTGGTTAAAACCCGCTACTGTTGCTCAGGACCTCTTCGGAGGTCCTTTTCTTTGCCCTACACAGAAGAACGTTTCTCATGTACAATGCACTCTCGGAGGAAGAACACATGCGCAGTGATTATAAAAGTCTGGATACTCAAAAGACCTATCTCATAACGGGGGCTGCTGGTTTCATCGGGTTTCATCTTTGCCGACGTCTGTTGGGCCTAGGATGCCAGGTAATCGGTCTGGACAATTTAAACGACTATTATGAGGTCAGCCTGAAGGAAGAAAGGCTGAGAATCCTTGCCTGTGAACATTTTATCTTTTATAAGACAGATCTTTCTGACCAGAGCGGCCTTGAGGCGATTTTCAAGAGGCATCCGGTCAGTTGTGTGATCAACCTTGCAGCTCAAGCAGGAGTACGCTACAGCATCGACAATCCTCAAGCGTATGTCAATTCAAACCTGGTTGGCTATCTGAATATTCTTGAGTGCTGTAGACACCATGGCATAGAACATCTTGTCTATGCATCCTCTTCCTCTGTGTATGGCTTGAACAGCAAAATCCCCTACAGCACTTCAGATCGTGTGGACAACCCTGTGAGTCTGTATGCAGCAACCAAGAAATCCAATGAGTTGATGGCTCATGCCTATACTCATCTGTATCAGATTCCTACCACCGGTTTACGATTCTTCACGGTCTATGGTCCATATGGAAGACCCGATATGGCATACTATTCTTTCAGCAAGCGAATCATGGAAGGCAAAAGCATCAAGGTCTTCAATAATGGGGATATGTGGAGAGATTTCACCTATATTGACGACATCATCACTGCAATCGAGAACATCATTTGCAACCCTCCAGCAAAGAATGCTTTCGGTGACCGGTACAAGGTATACAACATCGGCAACAACAAACCGGTCAAGCTTGGGACCTTTATCGAAACTTTGGAAAGGTGTCTTGGAAAGGAAGCCCAAAAAGAGTATCTCCCGATGCAGCCCGGCGATGTGTATCAAACCTATGCAGACGTCACTGACTTGATCAATGACTTTGATTTCAGTCCCAATACTCCTCTTGAGCAAGGGCTCTCCCACTTTGTTTCTTGGTTCAAGAACTACTATCAACATACATAGTCTTAACGTCATGGAAGATGTCATCATTATCGGAGCTGGGGCTGCAGGCCTTTTTCTCAGTGCAAACCTTACTACAAAGAAGGCACAGCTTTTTGAGCACTGCACTGAAGTTGGGAAAAAATTACTCATTACGGGAGGGGGGATGTGTAATCTCTCAAACACGCTTGCAACCGAACAGTTCCTTTCGCATTTCGGCAGCAAAGCGCAAAGGAATTTCCTTCTTCCAGCCTTGCAAACATTCGATGCAAATCAATTATGCCAATGGTTATCCGAACGAAACATGAACACGATCGTTCGGGATGACGGTAAAATTTTTCCACAAAGCCTTGATGCTCATGAGGTACGGGACCTACTGCTTAAAAACAGCAAAGCTCGTATCACAACGGGAGCAAAGATTCTCTCGATTACCAAGAAAGACGAATTATTCCTCGTTGAAACACCAGTTGAGACATACGCATCTAAAAAAATTGTACTCGCAACCGGGGGAATGAGTTACGCAAACACCGGCAGTGATGGGAGTGGATATGCGCTGGCAAGGGCTCTTGGACACAGCATTGTTGAACCAAGACCTGCACTGGTGGCACTAAACATCAAAGACTATCCTTTCAGGCCTCTTGCCGGAAACGCTGTTCGTAACGCATGCGTCTCCTTCTACCATCCTGGGCAAAACTCGAGCTATGCACAAATCCAGGGAGACGTCCTGTTCACCCATGATGGACTGAGCGGACCTGCTATCCTCACCCCTTCAAGGGCCATACAGAAACAAGATGTAATCAAGCTCTCCTTGATCGGATCCGAAAATCATGCAGCGACTTTCCATAAAATCAACGAAATGCTTCTTTGCCAGAACAAGTTGATTTTTTCTGTGCTCAAGGAAGCTGGGATGTCAGCAAGCCTCGCACAATCCGTCATGGCACTGACAAGCCTTGAAAAACAAACCACCACAGCAATGCTCAACAAGAAGACAAGAGTACATTTGGCAAATCTTGTAAGCAATTTTCCCTTGATCGTTTCCAGCACAAAAGGTTTTTCTTCAGCAATGGTTACCAGCGGGGGAGTAAAGCTTTCCGAGGTACACCGAAAGACGATGGAGTCGAATATCGTCAAAGGCTTGTTCTTCGCCGGAGAGATCCTGGACTATGACGGAGAGAGTGGCGGATTTAATCTACAAGCTGCGTTTTCTACTGCCTATCTGGCATCACAACACCTCTAAACAGCAATTGAGCCGGGAATAATCCCGGCTCTCTTTTACTACAGGTTTGAATCTGTTTACTTGATTCTCTTGACTGCTGCTTCGAGCAATTCATCAAGCTTTGCAGAAGGATTCTCAAATTTTGCAAGGAAAATCATTGCTGCAATAACGTACGGCTTATAGCTTGCTTCCTTATACAAAGGAACCAGATAACGGTCGAAGACAGAAGCCTCAACCTCTCCTTCCTTGCAGGAGACTCCACTGATGTCGGCAGGGAGACAGTGCATGTACAGGGCATTACCGTCCTTGGTGGTCTTCATCAATTCTTCGGTGCAGGTCCAATCCTTGAACTTAGCATTGTTTACAAGACAAGTTTTCTCAAGGGCCTTCAAGGCTTCCTGATCACCCTGCTCAACAATCTTGGTTCTTTCTTCCATGACGGCGAAAGGAGCCCAGCTCTTTGGATATACGATATCAGCATCTTTGAATGCTTCTTCCATGGAATCTACACGCTTGTAGGAACCGCCGCTCTTCTGGGCATTTTCCTTTGCTACTTCCTCGACTTCACTCATGACATTATAGCCTTCTGGGTGAGCAAGTACTACATCCATCCCAAAACGGGTGAAGAGGCCGATGATGCCTTGGGGAACAGAAAGAGGCTTGCCATATGAAGGACTGTATGCCCAGGTCATGGCAACTTTCTTACCCTTGAGGTTCTCTACTCCTCCAAAGTGATTGATGACATGCAACATGTCAGCCATGCTCTGGGTAGGATGGTCGATATCACACTGCAAATTAACCAAGGTAGGTCTTTGCTCAAGCACGCCATCGTCGTAGCCGTCCTGCACAGCCTCTGCGACTGTCTTCATGTATGTATAACCTTTTCCGATATACATATCATCACGGATGCCGATGACATCTGCCATGAAACTGACCATGTTTGCAGTCTCACGTACGGTCTCTCCATGTGCTATCTGGCTGGTTTTCTCATCCAAATCCTGCACTTCCAAGCCAAGCATATTACAAGCGCTTGCAAAGCTGAATCTGGTGCGGGTGGAGTTGTCACGGAAAACGGAGATTCCAAGTCCACTGTCAAACACCTTGGTAGAAATGTTATTTTCGCGCAATGCACGCAGCACTTCCGCTACCTGGAACACAGCTGCAATTTCGTCGTCAGACTCTTTCCATGTATGGAAAAAATCATTGAGATACATGTTGTTGGTTTTGAGGGTCTTGAGCTCCTCAATCATCTGTTTAATTGTGGCTTTGTCCTTCATGTTAGGGAAACCTCCGTATAGTTTGTTAAAAATAAAATCCAGACATTGGCACTATACCATGGAGGTGTGCCATTGTCTAGATTTATGTTGCAGTTTGTTGCAAGTTTCCTTACAATTTCCCTAATTCCTTAAGTACTTTCTCTGCTGAAAATGGCCATGATCGCATCCAAATACCTACTGCATCATGGATTGCTATGGCAATAGCCGGAGCTGCTCCATTGGTTGCAATTTCACTGATTGATTTTGCTCCATACGGACCTGCTTCATCATTGATATCTATCAACACAGCCTTGAAATCCTTTGGCTTGTCTCCAATCATCGGCACCCCGTATTCAGCAAGTGTTGCATTGACACAATGGCCATTCTCATCCAGAACCATCTGCTCATACAAAGTATGACCGATCGATTTCAAAGCTGCTCCATACATTTGGCAAAGAGCAAGTTCTGGATTGATGGGCGTACCTGCATCCTGTAGTGCATAATACTTTTCGACCTTGATCTGTCCTGTGCGCACATTGACTGCCACCTGTGCAAAATGAGCTCCATAGGGAATCGAGTTATGACCGGTGGTAAAAGACCCCTTGCCCATTACTTGCCCTCTACCGGTTCCAGTCAGTGCATCATGACTGAGCTTTGCATAGCTGAGAGTCTTTCCCGTCTTGGTGCTGTACACCTCTCCGGGTTCCCGCACGATTAAATCTTCCATGGATTCACCCATCTGATAGGCAGCCTCATCGAGCAAGTTCTTCTTCAAGTCCTCTGCAGCAAGGTAGGAGGCTCCTCCACTGAAGTAGGTTCCACTTGAGGCGTATGCTCCAGTATCAAAGGTGCAGCTATCAGTGTCTCCACTGGTTACTGTCACCTTATCAAGAGGAACACAGAATGCTTCACTCATCACTTTTGCACTGATGGTATCAAGGCCGGTGCCAAGATCAGCACCGCCACTGAAAATCTGGAAGGTTCCATCGGTAAGAAGCTTAGCCCAGGCATTCGCATGATCAAGGCCAGGCAGTCCACTACCTTGCTGTATCATTGCAAAGCCTTTGCCGATTTTCCAGTCTGGATCTTCAGATTTTTCTTTTTTGCCCCAGCCGATCATCTCTGCACCTTTGAGCAAGGCCTCGTCCAAACCACAAGAACCTACAGGTACCACAGTCCCTTCACGGCCTTCTCCCAAGCCTTTGAGAATTTCAAGCATGTACCCAGGCTCGACCTTGTTCTTCATCGCCATATCAAAGTAATCGATGCCCAGCTTGTCTGCCAGTTCTGCCATACAGACCATCAGGCCATAGGTGCCCTTAGGAGCACCATATCCCTGGTAAGCCCCTGTAGGTGGAATGTTTGTATAATAGGTGATGACATCAAACTTCATGTTATCCACTTTCAGTAAAGGCAGCGTCTTCGAACAGGCATTCATGGGAACAGTCAAACAGTGGTTACCATACGGGCCTGTATTGGCACGGACGTCCATATACACAGCTGTTATGGTACCATCTTTCTTAGCACCCATCTTGACAGTCACTCGCATCGGATGACGCGTGGAGTTCGCAATGAATTCTTCCTCTCGAGTATTTCTGTAATATATCGGTTTTCCGGTGATCCAAGTGGCGTAGCTGACCAGGTCCTCAACCAAAATATCTTGTTTGGATCCATATCCACCACCAACACGTTCCTTGATCACCCGAATCTTGTTCTCAGGAATCTGACAAACCCAAGAGATGATGCGTCGCACATGATAAGGAACCTGCGTCGAAGCATGCACCACCAATCTACCGCCATCAATCTTTGCATAGCAAACGTGCGGCTCAAGGGGAGTACATTGAATCTGGCTGGTCTGATACGTTCTCTCAACTACTGCATCAGCTTCTGCAAAGCCCTTCTCAACATCACCAATCTGCCCATGGGCAGCAGAAGCGATATTGCGCCTGATGTCTGCATGCAACGGAAATTGATAGACTACCTTCCCATCTCGCGGATCAGCACTCTTATTGTAAGACTCAAGGTCATCCGGAGCTCCTGCTCTATACTCAACCTTGCCGTTGTGCACCAGAGGAGCTCCTTCTGCCATAGCCTGTTCAACAGTAAAGACGGGCTTGAGCACTTCATACTCAACCTTGATCAAAGATCGAGCGGCCAGCGCCTGCTCCATCGTCTCAGCCACGACAGCAGCAACACGATCGCCTACATGGCGGACTTTCTGGTTGAAGAGCTTGCGGTCATGGGGACTGGGTTCCGGGTTGCCCTGTCCTGCTTGCATATAGGTCACATCGGGACAGTTCTCATGAGTGATGATCGTCACAACCCCTTCAACAGCCAAGGCATCCTTGAGATCAATACTCTTGATATATGCATGAGCATAAGGACTTCTGAGCAAGACCATCGCATGATAACCGCTCATTACCCTGTCTTCTACAAAGCAAGCCTCACCAGCAACAAGCTGAGGTCCATCGACTTTTGATTTCGGCTTGCCGATATATTTCAGGTTTTCTCTGAATGAAGGAGAAATTTGACTCTTATAAGAGCCATTCTTCATTTTTTCCACTGCCAGCTTCACTGCCAGATAGTAATGTTCATAGCCGGTATCCCTAATAAAAATACCACTGAGAACTTGGTCGATCTGCTCGGTTGAGGGATTGCTCTCTCTCTCCAGCAACCAGGTAAGCAACAATGCTGCAGCAGGTGCATTATAGGCACTTTGCACTACGCCGGCATCGATCAGGGCTTGCTGAACCACATTCAAGTTCCTGCTGCTTCCCATGGACTCAGCTGTGCGAATATCAGAGCCATCAGCCATTTTTGCAAGCATCAGGTTCGAATAAACCGGCATATCATTAAAAATAACGGTATCGGTGCCCGCAAAGCCCTCACCATCATCACTATCGCGTACGCTCGTGTATCCTAAGCGCACCAATAAGGAGCGCAAGGATTCCGCACCTTCTACGATTGCGCTATGCTTCTTTCCATTTACGGTACAAACTATGGTACTCATTGTGCACCTCCTTGTAGGAATGCTGCGAAGAGTCGGCCTACTCCTTCGCTGGCGATATATCGCTTGTAGCTTGAAGTTCCTGTAAAGTCATCTGTGGCCGAAACAGCTTGACACAGTGACAGCTGCACATCCTCACGGCTGGTAAGCTCACCATTTTCAATGGCATTCTCAACATTGGAAATTCTCTGCAACCCATTTCCATGGACTGCTACGAACACTCGCACATGATTGATTACCTGTTCCTTGTTCATGGTAGCACCAAAACCAACAGTCACAGATGCTCGATTCTGGGAGCTTGATGCATAACGCAATGAACCTACAAATCGACTATCTTTGGAGATACTGATTGAAAGCAGCAAGGTTCCTGAGAATTGCTTATGGTAGTTGTGGTACTCCCTGATAGGAATATTGTCCTCTGTATAAACACCTTTTTCAGTCAAGTTGGCGGTAAGCAGGCGACAACGTGCAGCAAGCAAAGCCGGAGCAAGATAACTGTGGTCGCTCATCAATGCAAGATTGCCGCCAATGGTAGCCATGTTCCGTTTCGTGAAAGAACCACAAAACTGAGCGGCTTCTTTCAGCCATAGAGGAATAATCGGCGAATCAACAAGTTGCTGAAGTGTTACCATCGCTCCAATTTTTATAAAAGACTCGTCTTCAGTTATGGAAGAAAGTCCAAGTTTTGACAAACCGATGCCTATTGGGGCATCAACTGTCGAATTAAGGCGGTTTATCTCCGTCCCACCTGCATAAAAAACGCTTTTTGGGTTATTGCGTTTCAACTGCAGCGCATGTTCGGTGTCATTGGCTATAAGGTATTCTTGAATCATACAGAGTCTCCTCTCTCAGCACGCTCATGCATTTTTGCACTGATGGCATTCGCCTTTTGTGCAAGATCATGTTCATCGTAACCGACCAGCTGACCATGGTCGACCACAACCCTTCCATTAATGATGGTATAATCCGTATTGTGACTCGTTCCACAGAATAGAAGACTTGCCACCGGATCACTTTGGCTTCCTGCATAAGGGATGGTCGAAACATCAAATATTGCCATATCGGCCGCCCATCCCTTTTCAAGTCGGCCCACTTCTGAGAAGTTCAACAATTTTGCTCCATTCTCGGTTGCCATCGTAAATGCCTGACTTGCACTGAGGGCATCTGAACCATACCGGACCCTTTGCAGCAAGAGCGCCTGCCTCACCTCAGCAAGCATGTCAGAACTGTCATTGCTTGCACTGCCATCTACAGCAACTGCAACATTGATTCCCATCTCCAGCATCTCTTTCACCCTGCAGATACCACTACCCAACCGCATGTTGGAAGAGGGGCAATGTGCAATGTGCGAACCAGTCTGCTTGAGAACCTTAAGTTCATCATCATTGAAGTGTATGCCATGGGCATACCATACATCCTCACCGATGAGGTCGCAGCTCTGCATTAAATCAACAGGACGCATGCCATACATCTCTTGACAGAAATCGGCCTCATCATAGGTCTCACACAAATGAGTATGAAGTCGAACTCCATACTTTCGTGCAAGAGCTGCGGTATCTTTCATCAAGTTCTTTGTGACACTGAAAGGGCTGCACGGGGCAAGCGCAATCTTGTGCATCGCATCAGGTGCGCTGTCATGAAAGGCTTTGATGCAACGTTCACTGTCAAAAAGGATCTCGTCCTCAGTCTGTACTACACTGTCAGGAGGAAGTCCACCATCCTTCTTGCTCAAGCTCATGGATCCCCTTGTCGGGCTGAACCGCATTCCAAGCGTGTCGGCAGCTTCAAACTGCAACCCCATCAAGTCTCCCTTGAACGAACGAGGATATAAATAGTGGTGGTCAGTAGTCAAGGTACATCCGGTTTTCATCAGCTCAGCCATTGCAAGCATTGAGGAGTAATACACTGCATCCTCATCCACATATTTCCATACCTCATAAAGAAATTTTAGCCAGTCAAAAAGCTTTGCATTCTGTACGGCAGGATGATTTCTTGTAAGGGTCTGGTAGAAATGATGGTGTGTATTGACCAAACCGGGAATGACCACATGATGAGAACAATCGATGCTTCGGACTTTGCTTGCTACATTGAGCGAACCGGTAGGACCGATAGCCTCAACCTTGTTGCCTTGTACAAGCAAATCAACACCGCGTAATTGTTTTCCATCAAAACTGGGCTGAAGACAATAAATATTTTTTAGAAGCAGTGAGGAACTCATGCCTTTGAATCTCCTTCTTCTTGCATTGGTAGAACCTTTCTACCAAAAGATGCACGTGTGCGTCTTGCAATCGTTCGGCTATGGCATGCGGGCTGTTCCGCAAGGAAGGGATGAAGAGGGAAGGGGTCAGCTCCATCACCTTGGTTTTCTCTTGGTACCGAAAGGCAGGGCCCCTTTTTATACCTTCCGGTTCACTGGAGGACTTCCATTGTTTTTACAAATATACAAAGGATTGTCCAAGCCGTAAACAGCCACAAGGCAACACCCTGTGGCTGTAGTATACCATGTTGCTCCCGCTAGGGATACTCAGTTACTTTTGTTCAAGAGAGTATGGAAGCATGGCGTAGAAAGCAGCACAAATCTCAAGGTCGTCAACACGGTTGATCTCATTGGGGGCATGTGCCTGGGCTTCATCACCAGGGCCAAATCCGATTGCAGGAATCTTATGGCGGCCAGTGGTTGCGACCAGATTGGTGGAGAAGGTCCACTTGTCTACTACAGGCTTCTTGCCAAACAAGGCCTCATGTCCCTTGACGCCAGCCTCTACGAGAGGATGGTCTGCATCAATCTTCCAAGTGGGGAAGTACAGCTCTTGAGAGTACTCTTTCTTTGTCCAGCCGATCTTCTCATAATTGGGCATTTCCACCACGATTGAATCAGGATCATCACCGGTAGCCTTGCTGATGTAATCACGTACCTGACTGATTGCCAAATCAGCATCTTCACCCCAGGTAAGACGACGATCAAGATACAGCATCGCATAGTCGGCAACAGCACACTGGCTAGGCCCCTTTACATCCATCTGACTGACCGTTATGGTTCCTTTGCCGAGGAACTTCTCTTCATCCGGTTGGAGATCCTTGTTCAACTGCTCGATGGCGAGAGCTGCCTTTGCAGCCTTGTATGCGGCACTCACACCACGTTCAGGTGCACTACCGTGACAGGAGATACCCTTAAGAATTACACGAATCTCCATTCTGCCGCGATGACCACGATAGAGACGGCAACTCGTGGGTTCTGTAGAGACAACAAGATCGGGACGGAAATTTTCTTCCTCGATAAGATATTTCCAGCACATACCATCGCAATCTTCTTCCATAACGGTGAAGGTGAAGTATGTTGTATACTCGCCGCCATATCCCAGTTCCTTCAGAATTCGACCAGCGGTAATCATGGAAGCTGCACCACCTTTCTGGTCACTGGTCCCACGACCGAACACCTTACCGTCCTTGATATCGCCACAGAAGGGATCGAACTCCCAGTTTTTGAGGTTCCCGACTTCTACAGTATCGATATGAGCATCAAAAGCCAGTTTCTTAGGCCCATTGCCTACCCGTCCGATTACCGAACCGAGGCCATCGATATATACTTCATCAAAACCTGCCTCTTCACACAACGTTACGATGAGACGACAGACATCCTCTTCCTGGGAGCTGTAGCTCTTGGTCTTTACCATCTTGGAAAGATTGATGGCTGTGTAGTCACGATACTCTGCTGCTTTTGCTCTAATTTGTTCTTGAATAGTCATTTTGTATTTCCCCTTTGACCTATTGTGTTTCATTCAATTCACCCAATCTAGGGTGCGATTTTGTCTACCTTTTCCCAGATACGCTTGGCTACTTTTGCTGCCTCCGCGTATATTCTATCAACATCCAGGTATAAGAACTTCCGATTTTCCATTACCAGAACCCCGTCAACCATGACACTCTCAACACAGTTGCTGCTCATGCCCCATACAAAGTGGCTTGCCGCATTCTGTTCAACCAGAGGCGTAGGAGCATGGTAATCACAGATGGTGATATCTGCCTTATACCCTTCTGCAATCATTCCAAAGGCACCTTCAAAATAAGATCCAACCAGATCATTTCCTCTATTTAGTGCCGCAACATAATTGCTGGGCCACCAAGGGAGACCTTCATCCTTATGCTTGAAAAAGGCCAGCTTGAGCTCCTCAAACATGTTGCCACCACATCCATCGGTGCCGATGACCAAGTTCTTCACCTTCTGGATATGCTTGCAATACCCCACATGGTTGTTCATGTTGCTTCTGGCATTATGGGCAAAGAAGCAATCATGGGCATTGATCTTCTCAATCTCTCTTTCATTGAGGTGAAGGCCATGCACCAATAATGAGTTGGGTGTCAAAAGCCCGAACTTCTCCAAACGATCGACGATATCAAGATGGTAGTGATGGTGAGAGTGAGCAACATCATACTTGTCCTCACCTACATGCAAATGAAGTCCCGCCTCCGACTCTTTCATTGCTTGGCCAATAAGAGAAAGAGCCTCATCAGGAACGGTAAAGGGTGCATGACCACCTATCATTCCCCGCACCAGTTTGTTGTTCTTTGCTTTCAAGGCAAACCGCAGGTTCTCTTCAACGCCAGCCTCAACTTCCTGCATACCGTCATTTCTATCGGTGACTTCATAACAGGTAGTACCTCTTATACCCACGTCCTCCATACCTTGTGCTATGGTATTCAGTGATCCAGCTATATATGAAGGACTTGCATGATGGTCGACACAGCTGGTGGTTCCTGCTGCAATGGCATCAATCGAACTGATGAGAGAACTATAGTAACAAGCTTCCTCATCAAGACCGCGGTCCAAACGCCACCACCACTCCTTCAGAACCTGTATAAAATCATTCTGTTCCCCGGCTGAAATCAACATGCCGCGGGAGAGACCGGAGTAATAATGGTGATGTGCACACACGTTTCCAGGAATGACCGTCTTGTTTCTGCCATCGATGACCTTGTCAGCCTTCACAGAAACGCCAGCGTCCTTTCCCACCTTTTTGATCAGGTCGTCGATTATGACAATATCCACATCGTCCATAACCGTGAACGGTTCTCTAGTCTGCATCACCCGGGTATTTTTAATTACCGTAGTTGCCACATGTTCCTCCTTTCTCTTAGTCTTCGACATATCCCAGCAGATAACTGTAGGATGTATAGACTTCCTCGATCAGTGCCGCCACTTCATCGGTGATACCCTCTTCGTCTCCTACCAAGATGCCGTTTTCATCCATCGAGCAGGAATATACCTTCTCATCAAGACGAATCAATATGTCCTCACCTTCTGCATAGAACCCACTATTCTCTGAGTTGTCAAAGTCATCTTTTCGACTGAAAAGGGTAAACTTCTTGCGATATGGGCCTCCCTCATAGGGACAGAAGGTCTCGCAATTGCCGCACTCATTGCAGTAGGCATCAAGATGCAATATTTGGAACGGATCTGCAAAAACAGCTGTATTTCTCACGTCAATGGCAACATTGGCCCTGTTCGGACACACATCCACGCACTTGTTGCAGATATAGGAACACTCAAGACAGCGGGAAGCTTCCGTTTTGGCAAACGCAGGATCTGCGTAATCAAGAGAAGGAAGTATGACGCTCTTCTTCTGAGCCACCTCAGAGAAGAACTCGTTCTCATCCTGCTCAAGCTGAAGGCGTTCTTCATCACTCATCTCATCATCACAATCACAATCACAGCCATCTTCACAAGTACATTCATGTTCGTCATCGTGGTCGGCAGTACAATCACAACCTGCTTCTTCATCCTCAGGTCCCAAAATCTTATCAATCGCAGCTTCTACTGCAGAACGACCACTTGCAATACACTGTACAACAGTGGAAGGTCCGCTTTGTGCATCTCCGATGACAAACATATTTTCAACTTCGCTTTCCTTGGTTTCTTCGTTGGTCTTCGCCCACCCCTTTTCGTTTACAGGAACCCCGTACCAAGTAAGTTTTTCAGTATCAGCTCGTTCCCCGATAGCTGTGATCAAGGTATCGGCCTCAAGCGTGAACGTCTCTTCGGTTGCAACTGGACGTCTTCTTCCACTACTGTCTTTTTCGCCGAGAGTCATCTTGCGTACTGTGAGCATCCTGTCATCAAACCGTTCAGGATTTGCAAGGAAAAGGAACCGAACGTTCTCATCTTTTGCCATGCCATACTCTTCATGATCTGCAGGCATCTCTGCTTCGGTACGTCGATAAACAACCGTCACCTGCTCGACATTCGGCACTCGCAGCGCTGCACGTGCACTATCCATTGCAGTATTGCCACCGCCGACGACAACCACATGTTTGCCGAGGCTGAGGGATGCGGGATCTTTTCTGAAGGCAGAGAGGAAGGCAAGGGAAGGTCGAACGCGACTTCTATCGCCCTCAAGGGGTATTTCATTGTCAACTTCACTGCCTATAGCATAGAAAATATAGGAATAACCCTGCTCTCGCAACGCCTCTACTGTCATCTTCTCAGTATCGACGCCGAAGGTGAACGTAACACCATGAGCCTTGATGAAAGCGATGTCGCTCTCAATAGCCTCGACAGGCAGCCTGAAGCCGGGGATGATATGACGCACCACCCCGCCTGCACTCTCTTCCCGTTCAAATACTGCAGTATCGAAACCGGCTCTTGCCAAAAAATATGCTGCACTAAGGCCTGCCGGTCCAGCCCCCACTACTGCAGCCTTGATTGCAGCTTTATCAGTAGGTCCTTCCCACAACGCCTTGTATTCTTCAAACCCGTTTTCCACAGCCATGCGCTTCATATCACGGATGTGGACAGCTCCTTCGTAATCCATTCTGGTACAGTGGAGTTGGCACTGATGGTCGCAAATGTGACCGGTTATGGCAGGAAGTGCATTCTTCTCATAAATAAGAGCTAAAGCCTCACCATATCGTCCTTGACCGACCAGCTGGACATATTCAGGAACATCCTGATGAATCGGGCAAGCGGCAACACAAGGTGCTACATAGCAATCAAACAAAGGAAGATTCTCTTGTATCTTGATTGAATCTGTACCCCTGAAATCCTTTTGCACTACTGCATATCTGCCCGATCGAGCATCTTCAGAGAGCTTCTTCAATTTTTGAAGATCGATCTTGTCCATCTTCCAATCGTCGCTGCCCTCAAGTATCTCGACCAGCTGCTTCATTTTGGTATATCCACCGGGCTTGAGCATATCAGTGGCCAAGGTAATCGGCCGTATTCCACAGGCAAAAAGATCTTTTACGGTTGCTGCATTAGCACCTCCACTGTACGAAACAGGAAGAGATCCCGAAAATTCTTCACTGAGAAGGAGAGCTACTGTGGTTGAAATCGGAAGCAATGTACGACCTGACATGTACATTTCATTTCCAGGAAGGACTTCTTGATCATTGACAGATCCAAGGGTGTTGGTGAGTTTGACTCCAAAACCCCTGCCCTCTTTTTTGGCCAAGTCGACCAAGCGATGGAGCATGGCTATTGCATCCGGATACTGTAAATCATGTTCAAAGTTTTCCCTGGTGAGGGTGATGTAGGAAAATCCAAGATCATCAAGAATTTTTCTTACTGTATCAAATCCCAATAACGTGGGATTTAGTTTTACAAACGTGTCCACCTTCTTTTCTGTCAGCATATAGTTGCAGATGGCTTCAATTTCAGCAGGAGGACAGCCATGCATCGTACTCAAGGTAGTAGAAGGGCTGATGTTTGCACTGATTTTCTTGCTCAGGCCCTTGAGTTTCTTCTCAAGTCCTTCCCATGGGGTGCCATCAAAAAGACCTTCACTCAAGAGAGCTTCAAGCTCGCCAAGATAGTCGGCAAATCGTTCATCCTTGTTTGCATCAATCATTGAATCAATGAACTTCTGCATTCTGTCTGTCTTGATTCCTTCTAGGTTATAACCAACAGACATATTGAAAATGAAAGAGGGTTTTTCAAAAGCCCCTTTATGCATTGCAGCTTCAATCAGGTGCAGGATGATCCATGCCTTTGCATACTCATCCCAAGCTTTATCAAGGGTGAATTCTGTGGACCATTCAACATTGTACCCCTCATCTCGTACATCGATGCAAGGTTTCTCGATCTCTAGCGTATCCATGATCTGAACAGTCTTCAGCTCAATGAACCGACCACCTACCAAATAACTTGCTACTATGTTCTGTGCCAGCTGGGTATGAGGACCTGCTGCAGGACCAAGCGGGGTTTTGCAGCTCTGACCAAACACAGTGATGCTGTGTTTTTTTGTGTCTTGATAAAATTGTTCTTCGGGGATTCCGAAAATTGCATGTTGGTTACGGTATTCACCGACGATACGATTAATCAGTTCCGAGAAGGGAACGGGGCGCATGATATCTCCCATACTTACTCCTTCAAAAGGTGTCGTCGAGTTCCTTGACCCGACCCCTATTTATTCTAATGCAGATTAGAGAGAAGTCAATCGTTTTTGCAACATTTCGCAACAATATTGCCTAAAAACTGTAAGAAACCATCCTTTCGCTCTATAGCTCCATACCTAGTGTTAGTATACTAAATTTTTATACATTTTTCCAGCTTATGTCGTTTTGATAAAACGAACTTTTCAATAGTTTTCTGTTTTTTTACTACTACTTAGCGCAAATTATTTATCTAAAATTCAACTTTTACGAATTATAGCTTTACTTTTTGCTTCATTCCGGTATACTTGACTAATCAAAAAATCAAGCTACCATGTGCACCACGGAGGAATAGACATGTTGATCAATCTGAATGTCAATGAGGAAGTACGCGCAAAGAATATCAAACGCTGTAGGGAGAAAGGCATCTTACTTCCTACATTCAAGCAGATGATGGATCCTTCTACCGTACCTGCAGAAATCAAGGAAAAACTTTCGCATACCGGACTTTGGGACGTAGATCCTTCCAATCTCTTCAGGATTACCTGGAAGAATGAGCCTACCAAGGATGGCGGTACGTTTGGTGGAGTCAACTATGTTGAAGTTCCGCATGAACTTACTGGTTGCAAGGCAAGAATTTTTGGCTTGGTTGGTAAGTGGTTCCCAACCGGTGCACATAAGGTAGGTGCAACCTATGGTTGTCTCGCCCCTGCCCTGGTAACAGGCAATTTCGATTCAGTCACCCAACAGGCTGTATGGCCTTCCACCGGCAACTACTGCCGAGGAGGAGCGTATAACAGTGTGCTCCTTGGCTGTGATTCCATCGCTATTCTTCCTGAGGAAATGAGTCAGGAACGATTCAATTGGCTCAAGAGTGTTGCAGGAGAAATCATCGCAACTCCTGGCTGCGAATCAAACGTAAAAGAAATTTTTGACAAGTGTCATGAACTTGATGCAGAACGTGGAGCCCATATTGTCATCTTCAATCAGTTCGACCAATTCGGCAACTATCTCTGGCACTACAAGGTAACCGGGTCTGCAATCCACGAAGCACTTAAAGATGAGCAAATTGCTGACAAGGATGTATTCGGCTATGTTTCTTCCACCGGAAGCGGTGGCACCTTGGCAGCTGGAGATTATTTGAGAGAGTTCTATCCTCAGCTGAAAATTGCTGCAGCAGAAGCTATTCAGTGCCCAACGTTGCTGAGAAATGGATTTGGTGGCCACCGTATCGAGGGTATCGGCGACAAGCATGTGCCCTGGGTTCACAATGTACGCAATACCGATATGGTCATTGCAGTCGATGATCAGGACTGTATGGACGTATATCGCCTTTTCAATGAACCTGCAGGCATTGAGTATCTAAGGAAGATGGGCGTCAGTGAAGAAGCAATCGAGACGTTCCCTCTCTATGGTATCAGTGGAATCGGCAATGTTCTTGCAGCTATCAAGATGGCCAAGTACTATGAACTTTCTGAGGACGACGTTATTTTCACAGTCCTGACCGACAGTTCTGAAATGTACACCTCACGCCTCAAAGAACAGAACGAGATTCAGGGAGCCTTTGATGAATATGCTGCAGTTCGTGCACTCGCCGGATGTTTGCATCATCAGAGCATCGATGGTGCTTTGGAGCTGACCTATTATGAAAGACTGAGAGTCCACAACCTCAAGTATTATACCTGGGTTGAACAGCAGGGCAAAACTTACGAGGAAATCAACGCTCAGTGGTATGACAAGAACTACTGGAAGGATATTCCCCCATTGGCGGATAAGATTGATGAATTGATCGAAGCTTTCAACAAGGAAGTTCTGGCCTAGTCGGGCGGAGATTGTTCAGGATGCCGGACCTTGTGTCCGGCATTTTCACGTTATGCAGAAGAGGAAAAAGTATGCGCTTTAGCTATGAATGTTGTGATTGCGGCTCTGTTTACGAGACTGATGAAGTCTTCTACCAGTGTCCTGCCTGTGCGAAGGATAATGATGGAACATCCTTTCCGAAAGGTAATGTTATCGTAAAACTCAATGAGGAAGATCTCTTTGAACTTTCCAAGAAAGAGCATGTAAGCATGTATGATTTCTTTCCCTATGCAGTTCCGAATGCCGAGGTATACCCTGTAGGGGGCACACCCATTGCCCGTCCTATGCGTTTGGGAGCAAAGTATGGTATAAAAAATCTTTACTGCAAACTTGACAGTGCCCTTCCCTCTGGATCATTCAAGGATCGGGCAAGTCAGCTGATCGCCGCCCAAGCGATTGCCCATAAGCAACATAAGATTGCTCTAGCTTCCACTGGTAATGCAGGAGCGGCTATGAGTTGTGCAGGAGCAGCATATGGATTGGACATCATCCTCTTCGTTCCTGCTACCGCTCCTGTAAACAAGCTGATGCAGAGTGTGCTGTATGGAGCTACGGTAGTCCCTGTCAATGGCAGTTATGACGATGCATTTGCACTTTCCATTGCCTACACCCAGGAGTTTGGCGGAATAAACCGCAATACTGCCTACAACCCGATGACGATTGAGGGAAAGAAGAGCGTATCCATCGAGTTGTTTGAACAGATGGGAAGAAAAGTCCCCGATGTAGTCTATGTATCTGTAGGAGACGGTTGCATCTTTGCAGGTGTGTATAAGGGATTCTATGATTTGAAGCAAGCCAAGCTCATCGATAAGATTCCTCATCTGGTCTGTTCACAGAGCAAACAGAGCAATGCAATCAGCCGAGCATGGAGAACAGGAGATTTTTCCAGCCTTGAAAGAGCAACCACCCGAGCTGATTCCATCAGTGTCGAGAGCCCTGCAAATGGAAGAATGGCTGTTCGGTATATCAATGAGAGTGAAGGATGGGCCACAGAGGTTGAAGACAGTGATATTCTTGATGCCCAACTCGAGCTGACAAGAGAAGCAGGCATTTTTGTTGAGCCTGCCGCTGCCTGTGCTTGGGCTGCGATGAAGGCCGACCATACCATGCTTGTTGAACGGTTTGGAGAAGATGTTGATGTGTGTGTGCTGCTCACCGGCAGTGGATTCAAGGATATGGCGGTCTTCAAGGATTCAGTAGCCATTCCTCAAGCAATCGAGAATAGTGTCCTAGCGGTAAGAAAGCGTTTTGGTTGAGTTTGTATAACCTTTGACAAACACTGACTCTTAGAGTACCTTTTGTGCTGTGACGAGGAGATTCTCATGCAAAACTTTCTGATCGGTCTTGGAATTGGAGTAGTATTGGCCATCGTCTTGGTGGTTGTGTTGTCTGTGAGACGACACAAGGAAATCCTTGAGAGCAAAAAAGAGACAGAAAGGCTCAAGAGAATGCTCACAGACCGTATGGATTTGGAGAGTGAAGGCCTTGCAAAGCTGAAAGAACAGAATGAGGATTTGAAGAAACAGAACGAGAATCTTCGTATCAGTCTCAACTCCTATTCCCAAAAGCCAGGGAGAAAGGAGCTTGCAAGGTTGCAGGTCTACCAACTTGCTGTGGACAGGCTCACCATAAACAGTCCAGGCTTTGGTGCTGCTTGGCAGGCAGCCCTGAAAGAGAGTGAGGACGAGTTCCAGAAAACCTATGTCGGAGTACAACCGTTTATCAAGCGCTTGATCCCTATCAAGACAGAAGCAAACGTTCTGCCCAGAACCTTGGAAACAGAGGATAAATAACCAAAACAAGAGCCTGTATGTTCGAATGAACAAACAGGCTCTTTTCCTACCGAAGACGGGAATTGAACCCGTACGACCTTGCGGTCAAGGGATTTTAAGTCCCTTGTGTCTACCAATTTCACCACTTCGGCGCAACGAAATACGTCCGTCACTGGGTCATTATAATACTCGATTCTCCAAAAATACTCAATGTAGTTTCGTATCGTTAAAAAAAGTTTTTCTCATCCCTTTGCAGGACAGAGAAGAAAAGCTTTACTGCATAAGGATCAAAATGAGTACCAGAAAGGGTTCGTATGTGATCCAGAACTTTTTGCAGGGGCCATCCAGGACGGTAAGGTCTATCCGATAAGAGCGCGTCCCAGACGTCAACCACCGCAAAAAGACGTGCACAAAGAGGTATCTCTTCTCCCTTCAGACCCCTAGGATACCCACTTCCATCCCACTTTTCATGGTGGCAATAGGGAATCTCTATTGCCGGCTGCAGATACCGTATCGGAGAAAGCAGTTCATAGGCATTTTGAGGATGTTGTTGTATGCATGCCCACTCCTCATCCGTCAACTTCTCTTTCTTGAAGAGAACATGATCAGGGATCCCCATCTTACCGATGTCATGGAGCAGTGCACCCCAGCGAATATACTTGCGTTGCTCATCTGTCATGCCTGCCGCCTTAGCAAGACGCACCGTCATCTCTGTAACCCTTTTGGTATGGCTCTCTGTTTCCTTGTCACGCATATCCAAGGCACGGGACCACCCTTCGATTGTGGTATCGTAAGCATTCAATAGTTCTTCGTTCAAGGTTTGCAAATCAGAGAACATTGTGGCATTTTCAACCGCAATGGCTGCTTGTTGAGCAAGGGTGGAGAAGAAATCCAGCCACTCCTCATCTGTCTGAAGGTCTCTTCGATGAAAGAGCTCAAGAACTCCCTTGACCTGATTATTCACGATCAACGGCACACCATGATAGCACTTGAGGCCCTCACCTTTCAGCAAGCCTGTCCCCAACAGGGTGTCACTATCCGAATCCAGATTGTACAAACTCACCAGACGTTTCTCTCTAGCAGCTTGTCCTGCTCCTCCTTGTCCAATATTGAGACACGTTTTTTCTATTTCAGTACCGTAAAAACCAAGGCTTGCCGAAAACTCAAGCTTTTCAGTCTCTTTGTTCAAAAGCAATATTGCTGCAGCATCCACATGTAATCGGTTAACCACCTGTTCCAACACTACCTCGAGAGTATAAGATAAATCGTGTTGCCCTGTTATTGCCTGATCGATGGTGAACAAGGCTTGAATGTTTTGCAATCTCCGCTTAAGAGCCTCATCTGATATCTTTTTGAATGTGATGTCTTCACCTATGATCGCCGTGCCCGATACAACCCCCTTTTTGTTTCGCAATAAAATATTATTCACCAAGAGCCATCTCTTTGCATCGCTCTTGGTATAAATGGGATACTCAAGATGAGCCAATGGGCTTGCCGCACCTGAACCGGGCAGACCATAAGCTTTAGCTATCTGGTCATAGTCAGAGACCAAAAACATTTCAAACCAGTTTTGTCCAAGAATTTCTTCACGGCGATAGCCTGAAAGAGTCAGGAAAAAATCATTGCAAAAGGCAATAGACCCCTTCGGATCTATTATGACAGCTACCAGTTGAGCCTCTTCGAGAAAATTCCTGAAGCGAGACTCGCTGAGTAGAGAGAGAAGATAGCTGTTCTGAGCAAGGTAGATAATACTGACCATGATACAGACGATTAGCAGACCGAAGTAGAGAATCATACGTGAATCAGATGCATGATACCTGATAAATAATTCGGTGGGGGCACAATATATTGTCAAGAAATGAGCGTCTTGCAATGTAATTGAGGTCTTGGCTTGGATCTTTCTTTTTGAATGCTCCCAATCTTCAGAAACATATACAGGACGGTTCTTCGAGTCGATACGTACTGAATATTCGGATTTCAAGGATTCTGTTGCAGGTGCCACCATATCCACAATATCAATAACGCCCAGAATGAACCCTTGCAGCACAGTGCCTCTATATACAGGAACCCAATGCAGCATCTCAGTTGCTGCAACTGCAATTGATCGCACCTCCTGCAACGTATGACTTTCTGTCTGGTCAACAGAAACAGATCTGCTTATCTTATACGAAGTATCTATCCAATAAATATGTTTTAAACCCTTGTTTGCTGAAAAAAGCAAAGAAGCGATACGCTGCTGATTTGAATCATATGAAGTCTGATCGGGCATTCCTTCATTGCCGAGTCTTTGCAGCGAGTTATTGATTGCCCTGTACTGAGCATCAACAGACCCAGCTAAGAAGATTACGGTTGCTTCAGTCTGAATCTCCAGTTTTGATAAGTCCTTCGATTCAGCATCCTTCCAAAGGATCACCACAATGAGGATCAACAGACAAGTCACAAGAAGAAGAAACCTTTTGGTAGCCAGAAAAGGTCTTCGAGTTTTATTGCTTGTCTTCGTCCGTTGCATCCATCACGCTCCATTCTTGATAGCATTCTATCTTAGCTGCCTTTGCCTTGTATATGCCTCATTGTATATGGCCTCGATCATCTTGTAGCCTCGGTTCTCAAGCTCCTTGATGTACTCGGTCCAATCGGTATCAAGAGATTGCTCACCTGTGATGAATTTCTTGGTCATTTCTGTCACATAGGGGGCAATTTTCTCTTGTATCATAGATGCAATTTCCAAAGCATGGAGAGGAATATTCAAAGAGGGATTCAAGGGTGCTGTCTCATCAGCTTGCAAGGATTTTTGAAGAAACTCCACTATTTCCGGAGGTTTTTTATAATCTTCATGTTCCTCATCTTCTACTAGATTGAAAATGAGATCAAAACCATACTCTTTTCTGATATCAACAGTTCCATCCAAATTCTTTGGTGTTTTTACATGAGCTAGGAACTGTTTACCCTGCTCTGTCTGTTCATAGGTCAAACCTTCAACCCCCCAAGTGGTCAGATCACGGCCTTCTTTGGAGTATACAGCCCAATCCAGAAAAGAAAGCAACTCTAAAAAATAAGGCTCTGTCGCTGCACGGGAAGGGACTATCAAGCCCTTCCTGAATGGATCAACAGCTACAAGAGCCCGCCTTCCAATGGTGCTCTTCATGACCGGCAATACAGCCCATTCTCCATTTGCCACACCATTCTCCCTGAGCCTGTTGTTCCAATCCCCAAAGCCGGAGGTTATCCAGGTAACTACAATGAGTGCCCTTCCATCCAACACCTTTTGCATATAGGTCTCGTTGCTTTGGTCGAACATTTCAGGATCAAGAAGGCCCGCCTGATAGCAACGATGTAAAAAAGCGAGAAGTTCTCTGTATCGCTCGTTTGCCGCTGAATGAATCCAGGTTTCCGAATCAATATCATAATGAAGAGGATGATTCCACCCAGCTTGTATATCGTATCCTGCACTCATCATTGCCAGAAGATGAGCTCCACCCCACGCTGCTGTAATCGGTACAGCATCAGGATACATCTGCTTCAAAGCGACCAAGGCTTCGAACATCTCTTCATAGGTAGTAGGAACCGAGAGATTATGTTGCTCGAAAACATCTTTTCTATAAGCCCATTGCTGTACCTGAATCTTCCGTCGGAAGCCGGGAAGCAAATAGTATTTCCCATCATCCATCCGCAATCTATCCAAGGAGTCCTGCAGATTATATTCATCAATATAGGAGCGGAAATGGGGTAAATACTGCTCATAGTCACTGAAGGGCAATATCATGCCACTGCTGACATATCTTTCTATAGTACTTGGAAACACCTTCAGTACAATATCAGGGATTTTTCCTGAGTCGAAAGCACTGAAAACAGCTCTTTCAAAATCGGCATCATCTCCTGTTTTTACATCAAGCAACACATTTGCTCTTTGCCGGTACTCTTGCAGTATGAGCCAATTCGAAAGATAAGGAGTTGCTTTGTTGTCGTTATAGAGGATTGAGAACACCAGCGGCTCTTTTTGAAAGGTTTCAGTACTTTTTGAACAGGAAACAAACACGGAAAAAAGAAAAAGAACTGTTACAAACACAAAACTCCTCTCTTTTAACCATACCATGACCGACCTCTCTTTTCAGCTAAAGTATCACCTACTGAAAGTTGCATGGTCAAGGTATCAGCCTTACCATGATTATAAAACCTGTATACGAAAGAGTGACAATATATGACATTTCTAGTAAGATATTGCATATTACTTTCAAGAATATACATAATTTTGTATAAACAAAATTGACAAACAACAAAACACCCAATAGATTGAAGGCAACGTTTAAGGAACAGGTATGGAGCAGCAGGAATTAAGGCAACCCACCCTTGAGGAAATCAAGGCTCAAGAACTCTTGGCAAAGAAAGAATCTGATAGCAAATTGAGAGTCTATCAAGGTCCATTAGGATATATGATAACCATCCTATTTCTCGTTTGGGCTGCTTTTCAGGTACTGGCGAATACTATCGGCATCATTGATGCAATGGCCTTGCGCACGTATCACCTTTTGTTCTTGTTGGTCTTCACCTTTCTGCTCTTTCCTACGTTCAGCAGTGAGAGAAGAGTCCGTTTCCTACCTCCGCTGTGGGATTTCTTGCTTCTTGGTGCGACGATTTTCACCTTTGCCTATCTCTTGAAGAATTATATTCCAGTCGCTAGAAGAGGCGGGTATCTGCTTGATATGGACCTCTTCATCGCCGGCTTGGCTGTAACCTTGGTCTTTGAAGGAGCAAGAAGGGCTTGTAGGAATCTTGCAGTATTGGGTCTTATCTTTCTTCTTTACAACTTCCTTGGGATGTGGATACCCGGAGAGCTTGGGCATGTGGGATTCAGTATCAAACGGGTACTCAACCACCTCATTTGGGGAAGCCAAGGAATTTTCGGAGTGGGCATCGGCGTCAGTGCCACCTATATCTTCTTGTTTGTTCTCTTTGGATCCTACCTGAAACACAGCGGATTCAGTCAATTCATCAATGACATTGCTCTGACCATGGTAGGCAGAAGCGCAGGAGGCCCTGCGAAAGTAGCAGTCCTTGCCAGCGCTCTTTTGGGTATGATAAACGGCTCCGCAATTGCCAATGTTGCAACCACCGGCACTATCACCATCCCCATGATGAAGAAGACCGGCTACAAGAAAGAGTTCGCCGCTGCAGTTGAGGCGGTGGCCTCCACCGGTGGGCAGTTCGCACCCCCGATCATGGGAGCAGTCGGATTCGTCATGGCTGAGTTCATGGGTGTAAGCTATACCACTGTACTGATGGCTGCCGCAATCCCTGCATTCCTGTACTATCTGACATTGCTTTTTGCAGTTCATTTCGAGGCAAAACGGCTCGGTCTTTCGGGTTTGAGCAAAGAGAACATTCCTGATGCATTAGATGTTTTGCGACGTCAAGGACATCTTGTACTCCCTCTGGTTGTGCTCATTGGGATGCTCATCCTCGGGTACACTCCGCTCTTTGCAGCAGTCGTATCCATTTTTGCGACCGTTGCAGCTTCTTGGCTGAAAAAAGAAACCCGCATGGGATGGAAGACCATCGTAGTCGCTACGGTTGAGGGCTCTCGAAGCGCAATAGCCGTAGGAATGAGCTGCGCCATCATAGGCGTCATTATAGGCACGGTCTCTCTTACCGGTCTTGGGTTGAGCTTTGGCTACATTATTCTTCGCATCGTCGGGGAGGGCCAATTACTGCTTGGTGGGATAATGGTAATGTTGATGAGCACCGTATTGGGGATGGGAGTCCCCGGCGTTGCCGCATACGTAATAGTCGCTACGGTTTCCGTTCCCGTCTTGATTCAAACAGGAGCAGTACCGATGGCAGCCCATCTATTTTGCTTAATGTATGCCTGTCTTTCCAATATTACTCCACCCGTAGCGATGAGCAGCTATGTTGCCAGCGGCATTGCAAACTCAGACCAGACAAAAACCAGTCTTATTGCTGTCAAGCTTGGGCTGACTGGATTTATCCTGCCATTCTTCTTTCTTGATAACCCAATCCTACTTCTTGGTACTATTTCTGACACTCCGCTGTTGCTTACGCTCAGGGCTATTGTCACCTCTTCTATAGGAGTCATTGCGCTCTCTTCCGGTCTTCAAGGTTATTTGCTTGAACGATTGAATAAAATACAGAGGATAGCAATGATTGCGGCCGGCCTACTTTTCATTGAAACCAAACTACTCACTGATTCAGTGGCGCTGGTGATGTTAGCAGGAATCATAACAATGCAACTGATCCAACGCACATCACAATATAAGGAGAAATCTCTATGAAAAAATTGAGTATGATGTTGCTTATCGTATTCCTTGCTCACGCAATGGTATTCGCTGCAGGCTCCCAAGAAGCCGCACCAAAAAGAACTGTGATCAATTTCCCGACAGCGGCAACCACCGGTGCTGTTTACCCGCTGGGCTCGGCAATGAGCAATCTTTGGAATACCAAATTGCCGCATGTCCGTGCAAGTGCCCAAGCGAGTGCCGGAGGAATAGCCAACTTGAATATGCTCAGAGATGGAGAGGCTCAACTTGGCGTTGCAGTAACATCCATCATGTATGAATCATTCAATGGCATAGGCTCTTTTGAAGGAAGACCAAACCCGAATCTCAGAGTCATGATCGGCCTGTATGCAAACCCGAACCAGGTTGTCGTTACCAGAAACAGCAATGTCAACACTCTCAAAGACCTAGCAGGGAAACGATTTGCCTCCGGAGCCCCTGGATCCACGACTGAAGTCGAAACAGGCATCCACCTCAGCGCCAGCAACGTAGCTTACCCCGACGGCTTGCGTGTCCAATATGTTGGATTCACAGAAGCAATCGACCTGATGCGCAACAGACAACTTGATGGTGCCTGGATCATGGCCGGCACGCCGAATGCCGCAGTTACAGAGATGCTTTCCACTGCCGATGGCAAACTATTGAGCTTGGACATGGATTTGATCAAGGCTCTGCAGAAAGACTATCCATGGTACGGTGCCTATACCATTCCTGCAGGCACCTATCCCGGACAGGACAGTGATGTTCTCACATCTGCTATAAAGATTACCATCTGCACCGATGCGCGCGTCGACGATGATGTCATATATGACCTGACCAAGACTTTCTGGGAGAATTTTGAGGAATTGAAGGCAACCCAGGCGCCTCTAAGAAATGTGAATCCCCTAGAAGCAGTAAAGGACCTCGCAGGCCTTCCCATCCACGAGGGAGCAGCTCGTTATTATCGAGAGATCGGTCTTTTGTAATCATACTTATTGTATTTCAAGGGCCAGGAAAATTCTGGCCCTTTTTCATGTCATTCAGATATGTGATGCATTCATCAAATGAAATATTCCCATTGACGACTTGTTGATAGAGAGTCTCAATGCACGTTTCATCAAGCAATGCAGCAAAGCCTTTCAAGCCTAAGAAGGTTCGTACATAGGGATGTTGTGGCTGAAAGACCAACTCTTGTTTTGTTCCATCCTGAATGATTTTCCCATCTGAGATGATGATGATTCGAGACCCAAGACGAAACGCTTCATGAATGTCATGGGTTACGAAGAGAATGGTTTGCTTAAATTGCTGGTGTATTTCCTTCAACTGGTTTTGAAGCTGAACCCGTGTCTGCTCATCTACCGCACCGAAGGGTTCATCCATCAAGATGATGGAAGGCTGGGCAGCTAGAGAACGGGCAACTCCGATGCGTTGCTTTTGCCCTCCGCTGAGCTGACGAGGATAGCGCATCAGGTACTCTTCCTTCATTCCCACTAACGCAATCAACTCCTTTGCTCGTAAAAAACGTTCATCTTTGCTCTTTTTCTGTAGTTTCAACACATAGCTGATATTTTCCCATATCCGCAAATGCGGAAACAGACCGACCTGTTGAATGACATACCCAATCGACCTGCGCAATTCTTCAATGTTGTACTCACTGAGCTTTCTAGCATGAATTCTGATATACCCAGTATCGAAATCGAGCAATTTATTGACCAGCTTCAGAAGCGTTGTCTTGCCGCATCCGCTTTGACCGAGCAATACGACAAACTCACCCTGCTCTATCTTCAGATTAATATCCGAGAGAACAACCTCCTCTGGAGTATATGACTTACTGATGTGTTCAAACTCGATTGCAATGCTCATCAAAGCAATCCTTTTTCAACAAGAAAGGCTCTGGCCACTACTCTCGCATCTTGTTTTTCAACTTCCACCTGATAATTGAGAGCAATCATCTGCTCATTGGAGATCAAGCCGGTCATGAGTTCCAAAACAGCAAGCAACGAAGGATGCTTTTCCAACAGCTGGGACCGAACAATGGTTGCTGCATGATAGCTGGTAAAATATGAGAGATCATCCTGCAGCACGACAACTGGTTCATTTGCGAGTCTTCCATCAGTTGAGAACACCGTAATCACATCGACACCCTGGCTTTTGATCGCTTCGTACCTTAGACCAACATCTATCTCCTTGATGGCCTTGAAAGAGAGATTGTACGCAGCGACAAGACCGGGAAAGCCATCATCCCGTTCCAAGAAATCAGGATTTGCCGCAAAAGTCAAATTTGAAGCGACTTTTGCCAAATCAGACACAGTTCTCAACTGGTACTGCCGGGCGACCTCAGCCTTGACAGCTATACCATACGTATTGTTGAACCCGTACATACCGGTCCAGTGCAGATCCATCTTTGTCTGATACGCCTCTTTGACTTGTTCATACAGGAGCCGAGGGTCTTTAATCGGCTCCTCTTTGAGCACGAACAACCAACCGGTACCGGTATACTCAGGATACAAATCAATTTCTTTCGCAAGCAAAGCAGGATGGATGTTGCTTGTACCTCCTCCAATTCCCAACTTTTGTTCAACATTCAGGTCAGTTTTCGCTTCAATCAAAAGGCTGATCATCTCAGCGAGTATAAACTGCTCAGTAACCGGCTTGCTGGCGATGACAACCTTTTGCGTCTCTTTTGCACACGAGAAAAACAACATAAGAAAAAACATCAAAACAAGTACTACATACAGACTCTTTTTCATGTACCGACTCCTTCTTCACCGAGAAACCGAATTCTGACTCTTCGTTCTACAAACTCCAACACGAGATCACTGAAAATTGCCATCAACGCAATCAAAAAGCTTCCCGCTATCGTCATTTCGGGGTAATTTGTTGAAATACCGCGCCAAATGGCTCTTCCCATTCCTCCGGCTCCAATGAAGGAAGCTATCCCTGTGAGTGCAATGGTCATCACCACAGTGGTTCTGAAACCACTGAAAATCACCGGAAGAGCAAGAGGAAGACGGATGTTCAGCAGCAATTGCCCTTTCGCCGTCCCCATCCCAACAGCTGCTTCAAGAATATCTGCAGGAACTTCGACCAGTGCTGTATAGGTACTGCGTATCATCGGCAGCAGGCCATACAACACGATGGCTATGACGGCACTTTTCATGCCTATTCCGGTGATGCTGACCAAGATGCCAAAGAGAGCAATGGAGGGGATGGTGTAAAGAAAGCTGGTAAGCCGTAAAAGGATGCCTGCGATCAACTTGTGCTTGGTCATGAGCAGACCCAAGCAGAATCCAACAACAGTTATGATTGAAATACTTATCAGGGTTATCAGAGCATGCTGGGCCAAAAGCTCCAGAAAAAACGGGGCCCGATCGCGATACAGACTGAAAACTCCTTTGATCATGTACCATTCCTTTGTTCCGATGATACCATTGCACCTGCCTGTATACCAGCACAAAGCTTGACTGTTTACCGTGTATTTGCCATGCTCTGTTCATGAAAGCCTCAATCATCGATACGAACTCTTTGCAAGGCTTGGCTGTGAGCACTCTTTCTCAGGAACTTAATAAGGACAGTGACCACGAAGTCTTGTTGCAGACCTTGAAAAGCGCCATTGCCAAAAGCGATGTCCAAACCACCGCCAAGGCTTTACAAACAGCACTAGACGTTTACGGACCGATGTACCCGCTTGTCTTGGTGCAACAGGTGAGCAAAGATGTATACAACCTGTACAAATCGAAACACATCGACGACAAAACCAGGGATGCTACATTGCAGGACATCACCCTTTGGGCAGAAGAGTACTCAGCCCAACATGGTGGGGAAATAGGACTGAACCAAACTAATTGGATCAGCAGGCATCTTTGCGGGGCTATAGTACAGCTCGGTCGGCTTCAATTCGAGCCAAAACCTTTCACCGCTCCATTTGTCCTCTATCGAAAGGATGGACAAATACTGACCCTTGCTCAGAAGAATCTCTGCTGCGACTGCTTTGGCTATCTGTGCAATGCATCCGAAAAAGCTTTTGAGACCGTATATGAAGTAAGCGATAGAAGCATCTTGGCGCACCGTGTAGATGAAAAGAAGGGAACCATCGACGAACACCCCCAATTGTTTGCACTGCAGCCATCCGATCTTGTACTTGACAACACGACGGAGGTGCTGAATGTGCATATCCCCAAAGGGGGTAACTTCTCAGATGCTTCGGTCAGTGAATCTTTTGCTCAAGCAGAAAGCTTCTTCCCTTCTCACTTGTTTTGCGTCTGTACTTCTTGGTTGCTCGATCCTGCCTTGGAGAAAGTCGCAGATCAAAACAGCAATATAGTCCTGTTTATGAAGCGTTTTGCAAAGTATCCTGTATCGTATGAAAGACCGCAAATCTTTGAGCGGGTATTCGGTTTTGGTTTTGATGAGGAAATGGTCAAAGCCTATGACTGTAAGACGTCACTGCAGAAAAATGTACAACAGGCGATGCGAGAAGGAACGATATTCCGCACCACAGGAGGTTTTACGCTCACTTCAAAAGCTCGTAGTTTGCAGATATGAACAGACGTCCTTGATCGCAACAGCTTCATCTTTGATACAGTTGTGCTCATACTGTAAAAAGTCTGCATCCCCAAATGATTCCAACCGACGTTTAGCACCTATAAAGTTACCCACAACAACTCTTCTCATGATGCCGCGGACATCCAGCTCATCAAGCTTTGCACAAGACGGGTGTTCACAAAACAGACATCGTCTTGCAGCTTTCTGTATCTCATTTTGTCTCTTGTCTTGAGACGCATAGAGCTGCTCTTCTGTAAAGGGTGGCTTGATCAGATGTACATATTGCTTCTGTTTTTTTTCGTAGACAAACAAAGGAAGATTCAGTTTTTTCAAAATTGCATTTGCTGCAGCAATACCGCTGGTAGTAACAGTGGGCGTACCGGTTCCCATTACGGTCGATTCCCCACAACAAAAAAGAGTATCCCATTCGGTTCTGGTATGCAGACGCTTGAACATATGACTGCCCAACATCTGCTTAGGCCCTGCTACAGCCCCATTGTTCTTCAGGGTAAACCGTTCGATGGTTCTAGGCGTGGCAACTTCTGCATACCGGACATGGTCTTCAAGGGTAGGCCAACGTTTTTCCAACACACTCAATAGCCTTTGCCTCTCTTCAACCTTCCGTTTTTGGTATGATGCTTCATCGAGTTCTTTCCAAGAACCAAAGGAAGGACCGATTGCGATGACAATGTGCTCATCACTTGCACAAATGGTCCTATCATCGAGACTGGGGATATATACTGTCACCTCTTCTTCATCAAGTGCATCTATTCTACCGACCAACATTTCCACAGCAAGGGAACGTTCATCAATCACCGACCGCTCTACAGTGGCATACAAGACCACACTCGGATATGTCGGCTCTTGGTTTTGAGCCCAGGCTCTTTTTTGCTCAGTTGTATGCTCAAAAGGAAGCAGCGATCCATAGAGGTTCCAAACCGTTCCGCTGTATATCAGATTATCGGCATACAGTGATCTGCCATCATCAAGCAAAACTCCACATGGTTTATGATTCTCAAAAAGTATTGAGACAACAGTTGTGGAATTGATAATCTCTGAGCCATGCTCTTCGATGACTTTCTCAAGCTTGCCAGGTAAAAAGAGTGTAGACCCTGCCACGTAGTAACTTCCCCCGACGTGGTTGTCCACAAACATGACAGAAGCTAGGATTGCGGGAGACTCTTCAACTGTAGTGTAGCAATAGGTGGAGGTAAGTTTGTCAAAGAAGTTAAACAATCCAGGGTCTGAAAAATACTTCTCAAGGAGGTTCCTTGCACTGGTGTTGAGGTAGGAAAGAAACTTGATATAAGAAATTGGATGGTTAATCATGGAAAGCAGAGCAACTTTTTTATCAACCTCGTCTGCGGTAGTATAAGAGGGGTGCTCCAAGATGACATGTTCATACATGCATAGAATATCTGCATAAAACTTTTGCAGTTGTTCTCTTTGGTTTGGAAAAAGGGGATAGAGCTGTTCAAGGAATTGCTTTATATCAGGATAAAATGTGATTTCATGACCCTTAAAATGAACACGATACAACACTTCGTGTCTGATGATATCAATGTTTTCCTCCAAGCAGTTAAAAAGAAACCTATGGGCATTGAACCCTCTTTCCCCCCAACCAAACAGCATGGACGAACCTTGATCGAAGATTACGTCATTACGTCGAAAAGCCCCGCAGGAGCCTCCCGGACAATATCCTTTATCAACAACACATACGCGCAGAGAACGCTTGGCAAGCAAGGCTGCCGAGCTCAAACCACTGAGGCCCCCACCAATTATCAAAACATCATAGTGCATTGTCATCCCCTGATTTGGTCTAAAAAAGATCGCAAGGTTCTTTGTTGTTCTAAAGTAAAATGTGCTTCTGTTGGATCGATGAAAGAGATTGTATCGACAACGTGCGCAGGACGAACCAGCTTTTCTATGGATTTGAAACATTTTTGCGTATCGCCACCACTACAGGAGGCAATGATGAAGAGCTTTTTTTCTTGCAGGTCTGTTTGACGGAGGAAGCTGTAGAGGGGACTGCTCACCCTCCCCGCCCATACAGGCGTGACAATGATTACTGCCTCATAGGCCTTCAGATCAGGCAAGGGTTTTACCAATGATACGGGCCAACGCAATGAAGTATCCCTTCCAGCCCGATAGTATTTTGAAAAGCCTGAATCAGAATAGGGTCTATGCAGCTTCACTTCATATTGTTCACAGCCCAATTCTTCCTGTACCTTCTGTGCAAGAAACCGGCAGTGACCGGTCAACGAATAATACACTGCAGCACAACGCATCACAGCCTCCTTAATCTATACACAAGTCTAACACGACAGACCTATGACTGCTAGAAAAAAACCCGCCTTGCAAGAAAGAAGAGAGTGCGGTATACCTGTGCTATGAATGAGTATCCCAAACATCTGATCGATAGCCATTTCCACCTTCTGTCAATGAAAAGGAAAGGGTTTAATCTGCCCGACATACTTTTTGCAATGCAACAAGTTGACATGCAAGGCATCGACGTAGGACTTGATGCCAAGGATCTTGGACAACGAAGTGAGTTGTTTAAAGAGTATCCTTTTATCAGACTCGCAAGCGGCATAGGCCCCTGGGGAACTGACGAATCAGAAGGTTCTCTTGATAAACAAATCAGAGAACTGGAGTTGCAACTAGCAACATATGAGGTGGTTGCAATCGGTGAAATAGGCCTGGACAATTACCATACGTATGGGGGGGCAGAGAAGCAGGAACGACTGCTTGAAGCTCAGCTCGATATTGCAAAAAACCTCAACAAACCAGTTATTTTTCATAACCGGGAGGCAGATGAGCAATTTATTACTCTTTTTAACCGCAGGATCTTCTCTACAAGAGGCATCATGCATTGTTTTCAAGGAAGCAAGGAGCTAGCGTTTTTGGCTGTAGACAAAGGATTTTACCTTTCCTTTGCAGGGCCTTTGACATACAAGGCAAACCAACAAATGCAATACATATTCGCTCACATCCCGGTTGAGCATATTCTTTTGGAGACTGACAGTCCCTATCTAAGTCCTGTTCCAGTGAGAGGAAAACCCAACTCTCCTCTGAATATGGAGCACATCTACCGAGTCGGCGCTTTGCTAAGGGGCATGGAGCTTGATGCTTTCATAGATCAAATAAGAAAGAATTACAATCAATTTCTTGGATTGTAACAACTTTGCGACTAATATACGAAACAGCTGTATACAGGTTGACCACATTTGGCAGATTGGATACATTTGTAGCGAAACGAACCTACCATCACACAAGGAGTAATCTATGACATCCTATAAGGAACTTGGTCTGGTAAACACCAGAGAAATGTTCGCAAAAGCAGTCAAGGGTGGTTATGCCATTCCTGCCTATAATTTCAACAATCTCGAACAGCTTCAGGCTATCATCCAGGCTTGTGTTGCAACAAAGTCTCCCGTAATTTTACAGGTATCCAAAGGTGCTCGTGATTATGCAAACATCAACCTGCTCAGGAATATGGCACGCGGTGCCGGCGAATATGCCAAGGAACTTGGTTGTGAGATTCCTATCGCATTGCACCTTGACCACGGTGATAGTTTTGAGACTTGTAAAGAGTGTATCGACAATGGATTTTCCTCTGTTATGATCGATGGTTCCCATTACAGCTATGAAGAAAACATTGCCTTGACCAAGAAAGTGGTCGAATATGCCCATGCCCATGACGTTACCGTCGAAGGTGAGCTTGGCGTTCTGGCCGGAATCGAAGATGATGTAGTTGCAGAAGTAAGCCACTACACAAAGCCTGAAGAGGTCGTCGACTTTGTTTCCAGAACCGGCGTTGACTCTCTTGCAATCTCCATCGGTACAAGCCATGGCGCCAACAAGTTCACCCCCGACCAGTGCACACGCAATGAAGAAGGGGTCTTGATTCCTCCTCCGCTTCGCTTTGACATCCTTGAGGAAATTGAAAAACAGCTTCCTGGCTTCCCGATTGTCCTGCACGGCTCTTCTTCCGTTCCCATGGAGTACGTAAACATGATCCTCCAGTTTGGCGGCAAGCTCAAGGACAGTGTAGGCATTCCTGAAGAACAGCTGAGAAAGGCTGCAAAGAGTGCTGTTTGCAAAATCAACATCGACAGCGATGGAAGACTTGCGATGACTGCACTGATCCGCAAGACGCTTTCTGAGAAACCTGGTGAGTTTGATCCTCGCAAATACCTCGCTCCTGCTCGCGACGAGCTGAAGAAGATGTATATGCATAAAAATATCAATGTACTTGGTTCTGCCAACCAGGCATAACCTCCAGGAATGTTGAAAAGGCCACATGGAAGTCTGTGTGGCCTTTGTGCATATTCGCCGGGGGCGATACTTTGACATACCCTCTGGACATATGATATATTGTTTTGCGTCGGCTTTTTAAGCTGAACAACCTAAAAACAGTGGTTTTCACCGAAAACACAAGGAGATCGATTGGCTACAAAGGATTTGAGGATCAACAGACAGATCCGCGCAAGAGAAGTATTCGTCATTGATGCAGATGGCAATCCAAAAGGGAAAATGAGCGTTTTCGACGCTGTCGCACTTGCTGAAAGTGAGGGTTTGGATCTTGTGGAGATTTCCCCAAATGCAAATCCACCCGTTTGCAAGATTCTGGATTTTGGCAAATATCGGTATGAGCAAGAAAAACGGCTCAGGGATGCCAAAAGAAACCAGAACATCATCAAGATGAAGGAAATCCGCATGCAGCCCAAGATTGAGAGACACGATCTTGTGACCAAATCAAAGTTTATTGGTGATTTCCTTGCAGAGGGGAATAAAGTCAAGGTAAGCATCCGCTTCCGTGGTCGCGAACTCGCGCATACGGAATTGGGAAAAGTTGTTCTTGACAAGATACTTGCCCAGCTGACTGAAAATGGTGTAGGGTACAACCTCGACCGAGAGGCACTTATGGAAGGAAAGATGATGAGCATGATTGTCAGTCCCTCCAAATCTGCCCAGAATACAGTCAAGAAAGAAAACTAGAAACAGTATCCCGCATGGGATGGTGAATATGTTGCTCCAAGGGGAGTCTTGTTCCTTGAGAGCGCAAGTTTGGAAGGTGCATACAATGCCCAAAATGAAAACAAGAAAATCTGCTGCAAAGCGGTTTCGTGTGACAGGAACTGGCAAGGTTCGCTATAAAAAGCAAGGACTTCGCCACATCCTCACCAAGAAGAGCAGTAAGCGAAAGGGAAACCTTCGCGCTACTGGAGTCCTTGAAGATATGGAAGCAAAGCGCGCAAAGAGCATGCTTCCCTATGCGTAAGGGAGGGGTGAAAGATGCCTAGAGCAGTAGACGGAACCAAACGTAAGGACAGAAGAAAGAAGATTCTTGAGCTGGCTAAAGGCTATTACGGCCGCAGGAGCACGAACAATCGTGTTGCAAAAGATGCGGTTGCAAAAGCTGGTCAGTATGCCTATCGTGGGCGCAAGGAGCGCAAGCGGGATTTCCGCAAGCTCTGGATTGCAAGAATCAATGCAGCTGTGCAGGCAGAGGGGATTAATTACTCTCAGTTTATGCATGGCATGAAGCTTGCCAACATCGAGATCAACAGGAAAGCCCTCTCCAATATGGCTATTGAGGACAAGGTTGCTTTCACAGCTCTCGTTGACCAAGTAAAATCAGTGCTGGCTCAATAAACCAGGGTTATTATTCAGATTTCCATCAAGGAGGAATCATGTCAGTAATAGATGCCGTTAAGTTATTGGAATTGCGGACGAAGAAGGCCGCAGGGCTTATCGCTTTGCTTCGCAAGGAAAAAGCTGAACTACAAGAAAAATTCGATTTGGTACATGCACACAACGCTGAGCTTGAAGAGTACGTGGAGAACTTCCAGACAAGCAACAAGCTTATCGAAGAAAGTATTGCAAATGCCATGGAGAACCTTTCGAGTATCGAAGGATTGGATGACATGCTGCTTATGGAAGATGCTGCATTGGAGTTGGAGGCTGCCGATGGTTTTACCAGTGGTGACGCCTTTTCAAATGAGGAAGTTGACCTAGACTCCTTGCTTGAGGACTCCCCCACACTGTAGCATCCTGAATGCTGTCCAAACGGGACCTTAGGGTCCCGTTTTCTTTGCTTCAAACCTCTTTCATAAACCTGGTTCTTATTGTACCATGTAGTTGAGGCTGTATATTGCCTCTCGTTATTTGACAAGTAGTTTTCCTGCGGTGTGCGCCTGGAGCCACAGTCTCTTGGCTCAACATACACAATTGGGAAGCGGTATAGCTGATTTGCATTGATCCGACTCCTTCGGGGTTTAATGGAACAGAATTTTCGGCGCAACTAGTTTCCCCCTTGAACCATCGGTTCAAGAGCATCCTCCAGGTACGGCACCGCAGGTTTAATCTTGCATACAGGAACACCATCCATGTCAGAATCACACGACGCATTGAAGAATCTTGTCTTCATTTCCCTCCCCCCCTCAATGGAGCGGGACATCAATGATTTTCATATCGACAGCTCAATCAAGATACCGGTTCAGCTGCCTGATGGAAAATCGTCCTTGGACAGCAACAGCGAGATTTCACTCGAACTCATTGTTGCAGGAATGCTAAAGATCATAGCGTTCAATCCTGAACACCCTCATTTTGCATACTATCGAGATTTTGTTCTTGCAATACAGCCAGATGCAGTAGAAGAGCTGAATATCGCAGCAATTGCACAAGAGCAAAAAGAGCATTTTGCGTTTGCGGAAGAGTTGTTCTTGGCAGTGTGCCATCTGGCCCCTCAAAGTGCGACTTACATTAACTTGGCCACACTCTATAACAAGAGAGCAGCGTTGGACACAGACAAGGGTCCTGCTTACGATATGTTTCAACAGAAAGCCCTTGAGGTCCTCAAAGAAGGCCTGAAGCAGTTGGATGACGATGAAGCCTTGCTTTGTGAGATAGGATTCTTCCATCTCTACCAAGGAGATGTCGAACTGGCGAAGGAATATTTCGACAGGTACCTACCAGCAGCAAAGGATCCTCAAAAAAAAGCTCATGTAATGAAGATGCTTTCGGATATCAATGCCAAACTCTCTGATGATCAAACACTCATGCAAGCCTATGATGCCATCCAGATGAACAAGGAGGAGCAAGCAATTGCTTCCTTGGACGCGTATCTTCTAGACAATCCAAAGGTCTGGAATGCATGGTTTTTAAAAGGCTGGGCTTACCGCAGGCTCGGACAATTCAAGGAAGCCGAACAAGCATTACTCAGTGCTTTGAATTACAGCCAAGGGACCAGTGATATATACAATGAACTGGCGCTCTGCAGTTTGGAGCATGGACAAAGAGAACTTGCAAAAACCTATCTGAACACTGCCGTAGACCTAGACGATCAAAACATAACCCTCATCTCCAACCTTGCCTATCTGCATTTACGCGATTCTGAGTTTGATGAGTCCAGACATTGGTTGGAGAAAGCAAGGATACTTGACCAAAACGATCCGGTGATCATGCAGCTCATGAAAGATTATCAAGACCTCAGCGGTGATATGCTCTTCTCTCCTATCGTTGAGCAATACATGTCCACCGAGGATGTCCTTCATCAAGACAAGGAAGTTGCTGATGACCATCATTAGCCGTTCTGAAGAAGAAACGCAACAAGTAGGTCATCGTCTCGGCCTTTTAGCCAAGGCAGGCATGGTGGTGTCCCTGCGGGGAAGCCTAGGATCAGGAAAGACCATTTTCGCAAAGGGGTTTGCCCAAGCATTGGGAATAACAGAAGCGATAGTAAGTCCTACCTTCACGATCATCCAAGAGTATGAGGGGACATTGCCTCTCTACCATATGGATTTGTATCGTATTTCGTCTTCAGAAGAGTTTGAAATGATGGGAGGAGAGGAATTTCTTCATGGCGATGGCGCGACGTTGATTGAATGGAGTGAAAAAATCTCCCAGATGCTTCCCGATTCAACGATTTATGTTGATATTAAGATTATGCCGAATCAAGAACGTACCATTACCTTGCAAGGTGTGGCCCTATGAACATCCTTGCCTGCGACACATCAACAGAAGTAATGCATCTCTGTCTATATCGTACAGAAGAAGGCAAAGCACCTTTCTATGAGATGCTTGTTGCCCGGTATGGCAACAGGCATTCAGAGCTATTGATTCCAAGAGTGCTTGAACTCTGTAATCGCAATGCTATAGCCATGAAGGATCTCGATCTTCTGGTCTGCACTAGCGGACCTGGTTCTTTTACCGGATTGAGAATCGCCATGAGTACGTTCAAAGGCATTTCACTCGCTACAGGAATTCCCTTGGTTTCAATACCTACCCTTGAAGTCTATCATCAGTGCATTGCTGCATCTGAGCAAGCCGTTTTGCTTGTCATGGATGCAAAAAAGAAGCGTTTTTATTCTGCTTTGTACGAGAATGGCATGCGATGCATGGAGGATATTGATGCTGATGTCGAGCAGATTGAACATCTGCTGGCTCCTTTCTCCCGTATATTGATTAGCGGACCCGACGCAGCTCTGTTAGCTGAGAAACTGAGTGATGCGACTTCTCCAAAGGTGGTAATCGACACCACCTTGAAGGCAAACCTATCTGTTGTTTTGGCCGAAATGGGGAAAGAACGCTTCGAAGAAGCAGGAGCTGACGATATCCAAAAAGGGCCGTGCTATATCCGTAAGAGTGACGCAGAAATCGCATTGTTACACACAATCCAATCATTGGAGGTAAAAACATGATTGAACAAGAAGTCCTGATCATCGGTTCGGGAGTTGCAGGAATGTCTGCAGCGCAATACGCAGCACGTGCTGGTCGCTCGGTAACCCTTTTAGAGTCCATCGCCCCAGGTGGACAGACCATGTATATCGATATGATAGAAAACTATCCTGGTTTTGACCAACCGATCAGCGGTTATGAGTTGGGAATGAAATTTCACCAACAGGCTGAAACGTTTGGAGCTAAGCTTGTATATGCCACGGTTACTTCCCTGAAAAAGGAAGGCGATCTATTTTTTGCAGATACTGCTGATGGAGAGACATATCAGGCAAAAACTGTCATCTTCGCCACCGGTGCAAAACATCGCCATCTTGGGGTCGAAGGGGAAGAGAAGTACAACGGCAAGGGTGTCTCATATTGTGGCACGTGTGATGGTCCGTTCTTTAAAGGGAAGAGAATTCTTGTAGTTGGCGGTGGAGATACAGCCCTCACCGATGCCATCTTCCTTTCGAAGCTGAGCGAACATGTCACCATCATCCATAGAAAAGAGCGTTTCAGGGCACAAGATAATCTTGTTGAACAAGTCAAGAGAAATAAGAATATTGAGATTGTCATGCAACATACCGTCTCTCAGATCAAGGGCAATGAGAGTAAAGTTACATCTGTCTTGCTCAACGATCTTGCAAATAACAAGCAATATGAACGAGAGTTTGATGCTGTCTTCATCTTTGTCGGCATGCTCCCTCAGACAGAATTGCTTGATCCAAGTGTTCTTGACGAAAGTGGATATGTCATTACCAATGAGAAGATGGAAACAACAATCAAGGGCCTGTATGCTGTAGGGGATGTGCGCACAACAGTGTTCCGCCAATTGATTACTGCCGCAAGTGATGGGGCAGTCGCAGCACACTGTGCAAGTGAGTACATCGACGAGCTTGAAGGGAATGCCTACCACTAAATAGCGCTTCCTAACTCATATATCACACAATTATCCTTGACGATGAGTGTACGTTAGTGTTCTAATTGAAACATGAACATTTGCATGGTTTCCAGTGAATCTGTACCCTTTTTTAAATCAGGAGGGCTTGCAGACGTTGTTGGTGCACTCTCAGCCGCTCTCGTCAAGATCGGTGAAGAGGTGCGGGTGGTGCTTCCTCTGTATGGGAACATCGACGCATCCTCCTTTACCGAGCTTCAGCTGGACGGCTCCGTTTCGCTTTTAGGAAGAGAAGAAAAAGTCAGTTTTTGCAGTACAACGCTCGATGGTGTTACGTATTATTTTATAAGACATCCCTTTTTCACTGAACGCAAGGGGATTTACGGCGATACCTCTTTTACTCCCTATCATGATAATCTTAGAAGATTTACTCTTTTAAACAAAGGGGCCTTGTTGCTCTGTTCTCTTCTTCAGTGGCCTATCGATATCCTGCATTGTCATGACTGGACCTGCGGCTTTCTGCCATACTTGCTTAAACAATCCGAAGACCCGTTGTTCAAGCATACCAAAAGCATGATGACAATCCACAACCTTGCCTACCAAGGCGATTTCAGCCGGCTCGAACTCTTGACCTGTGATATTCTTCCTACACAGCAGATGTTCAATGGCAACGGCCCTGCAAAAAGAACAAACATGCTCAAGACAGGATTGGTCTACGCTGATCGGTTGACTACAGTCAGCCCAACCTATGCAAAAGAGATCCAAACAAGAGAATATGGATGCTCAATGGAAGATTTGCTCTCTTCTCGTTCAGATGTTTTGGATGGGATCATCAACGGCATTGATTATGATGAGTGGAACCCTGAAAAAGACATTTTCATTTCCCATCACTTTTCTGCCGGGCAACAAGAGGGGAAAATGAGGGTAAAGGCTGAACTGCAAGAGGAGTTTGGGTTGACTGTCGACCCTGAAATTCCCTTGTTCAGCATGATCAGCAGACTTGCCGACCAAAAGGGTTTTGTTGAATTGCTCGAAGGTTCGCCATGCGCATTGGAACAGATGATCTCAGGCTTTTCCATGCAGATGATTATTGTAGGTACTGGCGATTCCCAGATAGAGCAGCACCTTCTAGCTCTCTCAAAGAAGTATGATAATCTATCAGTCAACATCCTTTTCAGCAATCGTGCTGCACATCGTCTTGAAGCCGGCAGCGACTTCTTTTTAATGCCCAGCAGGTACGAGCCTTGTGGATTGAACCAGTTGTACAGCCTGCGCTACGGGACACTGCCGGTTGCTCGCAAAACAGGTGGTTTAGCCGATACAATCATCGACTTGGATGAGAATCCAGAAGATGGAACAGGAATACTCTTTGAAGCAATGACCGGGCATGCTATACTGCAAGCAGTAGAGAGAGCACTCTCTTGGTGGAACAAAGGACCAAAAACTATGCAAGCTATTCGTTCTCGATCGATGCAGTCCGACTACTCTTGGCAGCGGTCTGCCTCTTTGTATCGCGAACTCTATATATCCAGCATAAGGGGGAAATAATATGCGTTGTAAAGAAAAAGCTATGGCTATCGTACTCGGTGGTGGAAAAGGGACCAGACTCTACCCTCTAACCATGGACCGTGCAAAACCTGCTGTTCCCTTCGCTGGTAAATACCGTCTGGTGGATATTCCCATCTCAAACTGTATCAACAGCGGAATAAGACAGATCTACATCCTCACTCAGTTCAACTCGGCGTCATTACACAATCACATCGCCAACACCTATGTTTTTGACACTTTCTCAAATGGGTTTGTTGAGATTCTTGCTGCTGAGCAGACCAACCAAACCGATACATGGTATCAAGGAACGGCTGATGCTGTACGCAAGAATCTAAAGCATTTCCATGATCAGGATGCTGACTATTATATCATTCTCAGTGGTGATCAACTGTACAGAATGGACATAAAGGATATGCTCGATCAACATATCGCCAGCGGCGCAGAGTTGACCATAGCCTCCAAACCGATCAGTCGTGAACAGGCAACTGGCCTTGGCATCATCGGTTGTGATGAGCAGGGTTTTATAACAAAGTTCTATGAGAAACCCGCCAATGACCTGGATATCTCCGAGTACAAGGTGCCCGCTTCGTACATGAAAGATTCCTTAGGGAAAGAAGTGGGTGAAAACAATGAGTATCTTGCCAGCATGGGAATTTATATTTTCAATGCCAAGACGATGGAAGAGGTACTGAATAACAACAAGACTGACTTCGGTAAAGAAATCATTCCGGATGTCATCAAACAAAGAAAAGTATCGGCCTACCTTTTCGAGGGATTTTGGGAAGATATTGGAACCATCAAGGCTTTTTATGAAACCAATCTTGATCTCGCTTCTATCAGCCCTCAGTTCAACTTCTATGACGAGCAGATGCCGATATATACCCACCGACGCCACTTACCAGCTACAAAGGTGAACTTCTGTAATATCTCCAACTCACTGACCAGTGAGGGTTCAATAATCACCAATGCATATATCGTCAACTCAATCATCGGTGTCCGGACGCTTATTGAATCCGGGGCTTCCCTTGACGGGGTTTACTGCATGGGAGCCTCGTATTATGAGACAGAGGAAGAGAAAGCAGAAAACACCAAGAAGGGAATACCCAACATTGGTATTGGCCGTGGCACAATAATCAGAAAGGCCATCATAGACCAGAATGCCAGGATCGGGGATGGATGCCGCATTGGAATTGATGACATTCCCAGACCTGAGGGAGATTATGCCATGTACTCTGTACATGATGGAATTATTGTCATCAACAAGAATGCAGTAATCAAGAATGGAACTGTCCTGTAATTATGCTTTCTACTGTCAAAAAGGGAGGATTGGATCCTCCCTTTTTTGCGAATATTTACGTAATATTTTAAATATTACCTTGTATGGCTTTAATATTCATTATACGATACTACCAGTGATAGAGGAATACTAGTTTAATAACAAGAAAAGAGTACGGCTAGAAGTTACTGCCAATGCTTTTTTTGGCTTTAGAGACTCGTATCATGAACCTAAACATTCCTTTAACCAAAACAGGGAGATTTTCCATCTTCGACAAAATCAAAGTGATTGAGTGACAACAAGGAGTATCTATGCAGACAAATGTCATCAGAGAGGAAATTCAGAGCGGGAAAACCATACTGGGCATTGAGCTTGGTTCAACCAGAATAAAGGCTGTATTGATCGATTCAGAGCACCAGCCTATTGCCCAAGGGGCCCATGACTGGGAGAGTTCCTTCATCAATGGAATCTGGACATATGACCTGGATGAGGTCTGGAAGGGAATCTCTTCTTGCTTTGCGAGTCTACAGGCTCATGTACAAGACCAGTACAAAGTAACCCTGAAACGTGTGAAGGCCATGGGGATAAGCGCCATGATGCATGGCTATCTAGCGTTTGACGCACAAGGAAAGCTCTTAGTCCCGTTCAGAACCTGGCGAAATACCATTACAGCTGAGGCATCAGAGAAGCTCAGCGAGTACTTCGATTATCCTGTTCCTGAACGTTGGTCGATCAGTCACCTGTATCAGGCAATCCTTAATGATGAAGATCATGTACAAGATATACACTACCTCACTACCCTCTCTGGGTATGTGCATTGGAAACTCACTGGACAGAAAGTGCTTGGCATCGGTGATGCCTCAGGCATGTTCCCTGTTGACAGTACCACAAAGCAGTTTGACAGTCGGCTTCTCAAACAATTTTCTGAATTGCCGCAAGTTGGTGCATTTTCTTGGAAGCTAGAGAATATCCTTCCCACAATTCTCTGTGCAGGTGATGCAGCAGGGACCTTGAGCGAAGAAGGCGCGATGCTCCTTGATCAAAGCGGCTCTTTTGAGGCGGGCATCAGCCTGTGTCCCCCTGAGGGAGATGCAGGGACAGGAATGGTTGCTACAAACAGCATTGCCACACGTACGGGAAATGTCTCTGCAGGGACTTCTGTCTTTGCCATGATCGTGTTGGAAAAACCTTTGAGTAAAAGCTATAACAAGTTCATTGACTTGGTCACAACTCCTGATGGAGCTCTTGTTGCAATGAGTCATGGCAACAACTGCACTGGAGAGTATGATAGATGGATGAGACTTTTCTCAGAAGTGGTGGAAACAGTCGGATTTACCGTGAAAAAGGGTGAACTATACGATAAATTGCTCTATAAGGCACTAGAGGGGGATCCTGACTGTGGTGGCCTTCTTCCTTATAACTACATCTCAGGGGAGACAATGACAGATCTCAATGAAGGAAGACCCCTCTTTGTAAGAGAAACTAAAAACACCTTCAACTTGGCTAACTTTATGAGATCGCAGTTATGTACCGCCTTGGGCGTACTGCGCATCGGCATGGATATTCTCTTTGAAAAAGAACAGGTAACCATCGACGCTATCAACGGACACGGCGGCTTTTTCAAGACAGCTGAAGTCGGACAACGTATCATGGCCAGTGCGCTGCACACCCCGATCTCGGTACTCAAGACCGCAGGAGAAGGAGGCGCTTGGGGGATAGCTCTACTTGCCGCATACATGGCAAGTGATTCAGGTACCTCCCTATCTGATTTCTTGAATGATGAGGTATTTGTTTCTGCAGAAATAACCACTATTTCCCCTACATCTGAGGACATTGAAGGGTTCAACCGTTTTCTGGATCGGTACAAGCGCGGCTTACCGGTAGAGAAAGCAGCTGTAGAGCATCTTAGCTGACACATAAAAGAGTTCGATTCCGGCGATCGGAAATCGAACTCTTTTTTATACCCTTGTGTTGTAATGTCAGCGCAGCTTCCAAGCAATGTCGGAGAGAAAGAGCTGCTGCTTCATTGTATCAACAGTTGAATCTTTGTTGATTACCACGCATTCAATACCCATTATTTCACTCCAGTCCTGCAACATTTTGGCAGAGGCATCATAGCTTAACACTGCATGATGGGCGCCTCCTGCAAGCATCCACAAATGACTGGCTGTATACAGATCGGGTTCGGGTTTCCACATGACTCGAGCCACTGGAAGTTTTGGCATTGTAAAAATCGGTTTCACCACTACAATTTCGTTGATTATTAGGCGTAAACGTCCACCCATATCAACCAGTGATGCAAGTACAGCCTTCCCAGGATGGCCTTCAAAAACCAACCTCGCAGGCGGTTCCTTTCCACCAATGCCAAGTTCATGTACTTCAACACGAGCTTTTTCAGTAGAAATTGAGGGGCATATTTCAAGCATATGGGCACCAAGGGACAACTCATTCCCTTTTTCCATATGATAGGTATAGTCCTCCATAAACGTGGTACCACCGGTCATCCCTTCGGTCATTTTCTTAATCAAGGCCGTCATCGCAGAGACTTTCCAGTCACCTTCTCCTCCATAGCCGAATCCTTGTGCCATCAAGTTCTGACTGGCTAGCCCAGGCAACTGGCGCATCTGCTGTAAGTCTTCAAACGTATTGGTATACGCACTTGCCCTCTCTCGCTCAAGGAATTTTCTCATTGCAATTTCTTCTTTGGCCTGATAACGTACAGTTTCCACGTCTTCGGTGTTGAATACATAACGCTCTTGATACACGTCCATCTGCGCTTGCACTTCACTGTCACTGACCTCTTCCAATTCCCTAATAAGATCGCCTACTCCCCAAGTATTCACCTGCCATCCAAGTTGCATCTGAACTCCCACCTTGTCTCCTTCGGTGACAGCTACATTGCGCATGTTGTCCCCGAACCGTACAACCTTGAGTTTTCGGCTTTCAATGGCTCCTACAGAAGCACGCATCCAGGAGGCGAGGTCATGCGTCACTGATTCATCTTCCCAAAATCCAGCTATGATTTTCCTGGGCAAACGCATCCGTGCAGCAATGAAGGCATGTTCACGATCACCATGAGCGCTTTGGTTGAGATTCATGAAATCCATATCAATATCTTGATCCGGGATGCTTCGATTATATTGTGTATGCAAATGGCAATAGGGTTTCTGCAACAAAGAGAGGCCGTTTATCCACATCTTTGAAGGAGAGAAGGTGTGCATCCAGGTGATTATTCCTGCACAGGCCTCATCGTAGTTGGCGTCTTTAATCAGGCGCTCAATTTCATCCGACGTTTTCACCGTCGCCTGATAAACCAAGGAGCATGGGAGCACGCCTCTTGTATTGAGGCTGGCAACCATTGACCTGGCATGGTTGGCCACCTCATTCAAGGTCTCCTGTCCATATAGGAATTGAGATCCTACCACAAACCAAAATTCATACTTCTTTATAGGTCTTCCCAGCATCTTTTCCTCCGATTCTGCGCATATACGTAACATGTATGTTTGCGTTAACGTAAACGCAAACATACTACTATATTCCATCCTGCTTGTATTTATGTCAAGTATTGATTGAAAATATCTAATTTCACAAAAATTTCAGACATTTTGTAGCAATAGACAAAAATACATAATATGGTATAATTGCGTTATCGTTAATCAGATGCCATCGCCCTGATGATAAAGGATACCACAACAAAATGACAATTTCCGAAATCGCGAAGCTTGCACAAGTTTCAATCGGGACAGTTGATAGAGTCTTACACAATCGGGGGCGTGTCGCACCCCAGACAATCAAGAAAGTCATGAGTATTGTTGAGGATTATGGGTACCAACCCAATACCTATGCACGCAATCTCAAACTGAGAAAAGAATTCACCATAGGGGTATTACTGCCCTTGCTTCATTCGGAATATGGATATTGGAATCTGATGTATGAAGGAATTCTCAAGGCATCAAAAGAACTGCATCCCCTCTCTGTTCGTATCGACTTGATGGAATTCGATCGTACAATGCCCGGGTCATTACAGGAGAGAGGCGAAGAATTACTCAAACATGACATCGATGCCCTTTTGCTTGCCCCTGTCGTACCCGACGAAGCACTGACCATAGTGAATGCCAAGAATGCACCCGACTACGCCTTCATCGACTCCCCGCTGCCCAAGACAAATCCAGTCTCCTGTGTAGTACAGAATCCCTACCGAGGAGGGTTCCTTGCGGGGAGAATGATGCATTTGCTGACCAGCGGCACAGGATCGTTACTCACCATCCAGACGCATCGTGCAGCTTACAACTCGACCGAAAGAGCTCGGGGATTTGCTGAGTACTTTGCAGGAAAGCCTGAATTTTCCGTTCACGAGCTGGAGTTCTCATCCACCAAGGATTTTGACGAAGATCTTGAGGCCTTCTATCGGGCACAAGGAAATGTGATCGGTATTTTTGTTGTCAATGATGCTGTACATAGGGTTGCCAAAAGCATCCAGGTGCTGGGAAGAAAAAACCAGACTACCTTGATTGGATATGACTTGGTAGACCAAAACCGGAAGCAAATGCTTTCCGGTTTTGTTGACTGCCTAATCAGCCAGAGACCTGAGTATCAGGGATATACAGCTATGTATCAACTCTATAGAAAGGGAATGTTGAACCAAACGCCCGAGCAAACAATCTGCGTTCCGATAGATATCATCCTGCCTGAGAACCTCATCGATGAGCAAACGTGGTGTCCTAAGCTATAAGACGTCTGAACTATCGCAACTGCAATTTCTCGATAATCTCTTGATCCGTGAAGCATTTGCTCTGTAATGTCTTCACTATCTCTTGGTCACTTGGGGCAAACTGATATTCAGACAGCTGCTTCAAGGAAACCCATCGATACTCGGTATGCACGGAAAGCTTGTACTCTTGGTGCTCTTTTGCTGTTACCAAATATGCTTTTAAGTGGTACACGGTATCCTTGTTGATAAAATCATGCTCATGCAACAGCTGTCCCACTTCAATTTGTAATCCGAGCTCTTCATCAAACTCACGAATAAGAGTTTCTGCTTCAGTTTCTGTATACCTGTTCTTTCCACCTGGAAACTCCCACAGCCCCCCGATCGAGCCTGAATCTTGTCTCTTCGCTATAAAGAACTTATCTCCCATTGTAAGTATTCCCGCGGTTGTAACACGTTCTTGCATGTCATTCCTCCTCATAGCAAGACCAACTGCGGTGCCAAGAAATGCAATACAGCTACCGCAAGTGTCAAATATCCAACGTTCCGTTTGTTTCTTTCCATATAGAGTCCGGTGGTATCAAGTACAGTTTGTTCCGATTCTGTATGCTTATCCATCCCTCTCAATGATTGGTAGAGGTAATAAACCAATAAGCAGAAACAGTTCAGAAGCGGTACAAAATCTCCTAGCAATGCAGGACCAGGAGGATAGGGGAAAAAGCCGAGAGCAAGACATATCCCCAGCCCACTGAGGATAAAGGCTCGTCTTACCAGCTTATGGACCCTGAAAGCATAGCGAAGGCTCAACAACAAAGGGAACCTCATACCCCAAAAGTCCGCAAGAAGCAGAGAAGCGCCCAAGAGAAGATAGAGAATGCTTAAGAAGTATGTCTGGGCTATCACCTCTCCGCCTCCAGGACCGTCGTCCCGACAACTGACACCAAGGTTTCACTGTCATAATATCCGTAGGTTTCTTTTGCCCTTTTTCCGGCCTGCATGTGCAGCAGAGCACCAGTACAAGCAACTTGATGGAGATCGTTTGGATTCTGACACAGAAGCGCTGCAATGATCCCTGCAAGAACATCCCCGCTGCCGGCAACTCCCAGGCTGGGATTGCGCGATTGGATTACGATTGTCTTTTCGTTCGGGGAAGCGATATACGTCAAGGAGCTTTTTACCACCAAGGTAGCATGCAATGTTTCACTGAGCTTCTCTATGCAGGTTAAGAACTGCAGGGGACTGTCAAATTTACCGATACGTTCAGCTTCCTCAGGCCAAAGACTTTTCACCAAGGTCGCAAGCTCCCCGATATGGGGAGTGAGTATCAAGGGTCCGTGCTCCAATCTTTCACAGGTGCAAAGCATCGCTGCATAGGCTCGAATACCATCGGCATCCAGAACCAGAGGAATGTTGGACGCAAACAGACGCGCGAGTATCGCTTCTCTCTGTGAACCCCATCCAGGACCGGCAAGAAGTGCTTGATAGCGGTCCAAGGCCACGTCGTCTTGATAGACTCTCACCATTACAGAAGGTGATTTTGCAGCAGCTACAGCATACACCTCTTCATCACAAAAATGGGTGACCAACCCTGCACGAGCAGCAAAACAGGCTTTGGCGGAGAGTCTCGCAGCTCCGCTGTACTGTACACTCCCCCCAAAGATGGCAACATGCCCTCGCTGATTTTTATAGGAGTCTCTTGCAAGTTTTTTGATTGAGACGTCCTCTTCAGTCGCGAGCAAGGCGCGTTGCTTAGGTTGCATCAAGAAAGGGGGAAAGGAAGGGTTGACACAGATGATTTCCTTGCAGGATTCTCTAGTTCTTGGGTGATACATTGCAAGTTTTTCATGACCCATTGTAATGGTCAGTTCAGCTTGGATATGCTCTTGATCACATGCAATGTCGTCCCCAAGGCCTGAGGGAATATCAATAGCCAAAGTTTTCACTCCGCTCGCGTTTGATAATTTCACAAGTTGTTGCAGTTCAGTATTGAGTGCACCCTTCAACCCCGTTCCGACCAGACCGTCAACAACCCAGTCAGCTTTTGAAAAAGCATGCTGAATATATTGGGTATCCAGACAGGAATAATCGATGCTCTGTAGATTGTAGGCTTTAGCTATCTCTCTTTGAATGCTGCAGGCAGGTGAAAGTCTCGATCCTGTATAGACGAGCAGAATATTTGAAAACCCTTCATTGAAGGCATATCGTGCAACTACCAGTGCATCTCCTCCGTTATTTCCACCTCCACAAAGAAAAATGAGTCTATCTTGTGTACAAAGAAACTTTTTCCAATGTTGAAAAATCTGCAAACCTGCACTCTCCATGAGACAAAGCTCTGGTATCTTTGCTGTTTCTTGGGAAAGCGTATCGATCAACGCAACATCGCATGCGAGCTCTAGTGGTTTCATGCTCTTACTTTACACAAGCGATGGGCCGGGGTCAACTAAAGCCATCTTGACAGTTTTTCAGTATCCCGCTAGGCTCAAGATGTCCTGGGGTGGCCATAAGGCCTGAGATTACACCCGTTAACCTGATCTGGATCATACCAGCGTAGGGAGACAGCACTCAATTCTCAATACAATCCCCATGGCAAACTAATTATATGGAGGTGCTTATGAACAAGCATCGGTTCGTATGTGCATTGGTTGCCATTCTGTCACTCATCTTCTTCCCTGTTGCAGCACAGGGAGCAAAAGCACAAGATGAGCTTGTCGTCTATGCCTATGATGCTTTCTGTGGCGATTGGGGGCCCGGCCCTACCGTTGTACAAGCGTTTGAAAAGCAAACAGGTATCAAGGTAAACCTTATCAGTGCAGGAGATGCTGTCTCGATGATGACAAAAATCATCAGCGAAAAGAACAATCCGTACGCTGACGTAGTAGTGGGAATCAGTAACGAGATGGCCCAGAAATTGTATGACGCTGCTGTTTTGGAGCCATACAACAGTCCTGCGTTGCAACATATTCCGGCATTTCTTCAGTTTGACAAGGAGAATCGTTTACTTCCCTTTGATTATGGAAATTTTGCATTCGTGTACGACTCTGAACAGTTGCAACCACAAGACATTCCCACGAGCCTTGCCTCTTTGACTGACGCCAAGTACAAAAACAAGGTCATACTTATCGATCCAAGAACGAGCTCCGTCGGACTTGGGTTGCTTCTATGGACCATCGAAGCCTTTGGAGAACAAGAGTATCTTTCTTGGTGGAGAGCGATGAAAAACAACGCTCTTACGATTACAGACGGCTGGTCAAGCGCCTACGGACTATTCACAGAAGGAGAAGCTCCTTTAGTCTTGAGTTATACAACCAGTCCTGTCTACCATGTTACCTTTGAAAATTCCACTCGTTACCAAGTAGTTCTCTTTGAGGAAGGACACAGCACCACCATCGAGGCGGCAGGAATACTTGCCTCAAGCAAGCTCAAAAGTGAAGCCAGACAGTTCATTGACTTTTTGCTAGCCGATGCACAGCTTGATATCGCCATCGCTAATTCCATGTACCCTGCAAACAGCATGACAGTACTTCCAAGTGCTTTTGCGTATGCGCCTAAACCAGAGAAGAACCTAAGCATGGACAGCAGTGTACTTGCCAAAAACCTCGATAGATGGCTTACTGAATGGACACAGGTAATGAGCAGATGAGAGAGAACAGCAGTTTGCAGTACAAGCGTTTCTACAGGACTATGCCAATTCCAGCCTCGCTGGTACTGCTTTTGTTGTTTTTTGTCCCGCTCTTTTTTACACTCTCCTCAGCTTTCATAACTGAGGAGGGCATATCTTTCTCTCGTGTCGTAGGCGTCTTTACCGATTCCTACACACAGAGAATCATGCTCTTTACCGTTTTCCAGGCGACCATCTCCACCCTCGCGTCTTTGCTTGTAGCTCTTCCAGGAGCTTTTCTTATCGCAACCTATAACTTCAGAGCTAAGCGCCTTATCCTTGCCCTCAGTGCGATACCCTTTGTCATTCCCTCCATTTTAGTGGTGCTGGGTTTTGTGATTTTCTTTGGAAACAATGGATTTCTCAATCGTATATTGATGACTCTTTTCAACCTCAACGAACCCCCATTGAAAATCTTGTACTCTTTTCCTGCAATCATACTGGCTCATACGTTTTATAATTTTCCCATCATCATGAGTTTGGTTTCTTCCTATTGGGAACATATGGACGGTCATTGTGAATCGGCGTCACGTACGCTTGGAGCAACGAAGACACGCACCTTTTTTTCCATTACGCTACCTCGATTGCTTCCCGCAATCATCAGCGCATGCTCACTGGTCTTTCTCTTCTGTTTCAACAGCTTCGCCATTATTTTGGTGCTTGGAGGAGGTCCGCAATTCACGACCATGGAAGTTGAAATCTACCGTCAGGCCAGGATGATGAGCAATCCAGGTGCAGCATCAGCATTATCCTTGTTTTCCATTTTAGTAACTACGTTGTTGCTTCTTTGGTATAACGCAAGTCAAAAGAATCTTGCAAGAAGTGAAATCTATAGAAGGGACATACTACGAAGCGAAAAGCGCCCTGCTTCCTTCGTAGGAAGGGTTCTTGCGCTGTTCTACACACTGTTCTCCCTCCTTTTCATACTCGGTCCGATTATCTCTGTCGTGGTCCGATCATTTATGGCATCACCCTCTCGCTCTGCAAGTCAGGAATTCAGCCTAAGATGGTATAGGCAATTACTCAGTCTCGAATCCGCAACCGGACATATGGGTTCGGCGCTTACCGCATTGACCAACAGCTTCATGATCGCCTTGGTCGTTGCCACACTCACAGTACCCGTCGCCTTGACCCTCAGCGTTGCAGTGCGTCGAAGCCAAAGAAAAACAAGCTTTTACGAGTTATTCGGGATGCTGCCCATGACTGTCAGTTCCGTGATCATCGGCTTAGGATACTACCTAATCTCCTCACGGTTTCGCGCCGGCCTTAGCTTGCATTACATACTGGTGGTTCTCGCCCATATGGTCATCGCAATCCCGTTCGTGCTGAGAACTATCTTACCTGAGTATAGAAAGATTCCTCTTTCGTACATGCATAGTTCCCTGACCTTGGGAGCGGGGCCTCTCAGGACGTTCCTTCTGATAGAGTTACCCTTGCTCAAAGGATCTCTGTTTACCGGCGCAATATTCGCATTCGCTTTGAGCATGGGAGAGTTCAACGCAACGCTCACCTTGGCAAATAGTTCTATTGTTACCTTGCCGATTGTTATGTATCGCCTCATTGGCAGTTATAATTTCCAAGGTGCATGCGCCCTTGGCACCATTCTCATCGCAGTTTCAGTCATCGTTTTCATCGTGAGTGAACTGGCAAAAGGAGGCAAATATGGCCAATGAAGGTCTCTCTTGTTCATTGAAGGCTACGTACCCGGACTTTTCCTTACAGGCAACCTTCAGTGTGCAAGCTGGAGAACTTGCCTGCATCATTGGGCCCTCGGGTTGTGGGAAAAGCACTTCTCTTTCTCTGATCGCTGGCCTGTTGCCTCTTCAAGAGGGCTCTCTTTTTCTCAACGGCAATGATCTAACTCAAATTCCCGTACATAAACGGCAAGTCGCCATGGTCTTTCAAGACTATGCCTTGTTTCCTCATATGACTGTGGCTCAAAATATCGCCTATCCCTTGAAGATCAGAAAGACAAAGAAAGCGAAACAGATTGAACGGATACATCACTTGCTTTCCTTGGTTTCCTTGCAAGGATACGAAAAACGGAAAAGCCAAGAACTCAGTGGAGGTGAACGTCAACGGATAGCGCTCGCCAGAGCACTCGCTTCGCAACCTCAGTTGCTGCTCCTTGACGAACCTCTTTCAGCTCTTGATGCCAAATTAAGAAAACATCTTCGAGAAGAGATTAGAAGAATTCATGATGAGACAGGGATTACTACAGTATACGTAACACATGACCAAGAAGAGGCACTCGCCATCGCTGATCGGATCATCGTCATGCACGAAGGAAAAGTGATGCAGCAAGGAAAGGGCGAGGACATCTACAACAATCCTGAAAATCTTTTCGTTGCGACCTTCATGGGAGAAGGTACGATTCTTCCTTATAATGTGATACAAAAAACCTTGTCGACTCCTACACCTTCCCTCCCTTATGCTTATAAGCCAAAAGAAGGCAAGCATACAATCTTTTTCAGACCAGAAAACGTCCTGATCAAAGAGGGACAGGCATTCTCTTTGGTGGAATACCTTCCTCATGTTCAGTTCAAGCAGGCTCAGGTCATCAATTGTGAGTTTCAAGGTGATCATTACAGACTGCTCTGCCAATGGGAAGGGCATCCCATAATTTGCCACAGCACGACACGACCAGAGAACAAGGAAGTAACCTTGGCAGTACGGATGAAATCTATCAGGGAGTATGTGGATGGTATTTTGGTACCATAACCAAAAAAATACCATATTCTAGGAATAGGCATTTTTGACATTTTATGTATACTGTGTATATGAAAAGACGGTATGTCGTGCTCCTATTGCTACTACTCTCTTGTTCGTCGTTCCTCATTGCAGCTGAAGGACAGTACTATTCTCTTGCCATTTCTGACTCCTATTACCTTGGAATTTCTCATTTCGAGGACGAAATTCCAGCTCGTTCAAGCAACGCTTTCAACGTCACAGTAGGTTTCTTAGGATATAGAGCAAAAACATGGGACCTTGCGACGCAGGTCCATCTGTTGTTTGTCTCAGACTCTCTTCCCTTCGGACTCTATCGAGCACGCGGTTTCAACTCCATAGGACTAAGCCTGCAAGGCTCCTATGCCTTTTCCCCATTCTTTTCGCTCTCAGCTCAAGTCGGAAGTGAAGTCAATTTCTACAACATGATCAAGGAAGCTTTCGCCTCCTTCAGCTTCAGCATCGCACCACAATTCACACTCCTTGAAAAGAAAGAGTATCTCATCTATGCAACCATTCCTGTTTCTGTACACCTTCGCAAGGAGATTACAGCATTGCAAGCCGGACTCGGGCTTCGTTACGTGTTGTTTCCTTTTCCCCGAAAGGAGGAGTGATGAAACGAGCATCGCCCATCCTTCTGCTAGTACTGATGTCCCTTTTTCTCTCCTGTGAGCTTTTTTATAAGGATGCAACAACCTATGGCGATCTGTATGTCGTCTCTGTTGGAATTGACTATGCCAACAACAACAATGCAAATACAAAAACGCTCTATGGAACCATCAACGATGCAAGAGAGCTGCAAAAGGCGTTCAAGCTCGTTGCAGAGCAAGCAAACAAGTCCTTTTTTGGCTATCTCATGATTCAAGAGGGTTTTTCTAGAACCCAAGACACCTTTGCTGATCCAACCTATCCTTCATGGACCAATATTGAAGCCACCCTTGACGAAATAAAAAATTCTGCTTCAGAGCATGACTTGACCATCTTTACGTTCAGCGGCCATGGGCTTGATAAAAAGGGGGATCTTCTGTTGGCCCATGAGAGTACCAATGGCAACCCTTCGACTCAGGACATCTTGCTTGCTCCAGAAGTCTTACTTGAGAAAATTGCAGCCATTGAGGGGAGAAAACTTGTCATCATAGACAGCTGCTACAGCGGACTGTTAGTCCCGGAAAGTGCAAGCAGTCTCAGCACCCACTACTACAAGCGCATCGACCAATGGTTCGAAAAGTACTTTGATGATATGGAGTATACAAAGCCTAGTCTGATGGTTCTCACAGCGTCTGCAGCACATGACTCCTATGAATTCTATATAGAGACCAACCATGCTCACGGGGTTTTCACTGAAACACTGTTACGAGCGCTTGGATGGTCCCACCCTCACACCCCGGAGCATACCTCAGTGGCCATCCAAGCGCTTAAAGAGAACCGTCTGACTGTTGATTCTCTCTATTCCTATATTAAAAAGAACCAAAGGCTTCCCACTCACTGGTCTCTTTTCTCTGATACTAAATTTCAACACCCGACAACCACAGGGGGTCCGTTGGATATGGTTCTTTTTCAATTTTGAAGCAAAGGAGTATGCAAGTGAACTACAAGAGTATGAAAAAGATAGTAATTCTACTGCCCATCCTCTTGTTTCTCATCAGTTGTGAGCTCTTTTATCCGCCCTCAGCTGATATAGAGGTGTATCACATTGCCATTGCCTTGAATTATGTTGGTACTGATGTCGGGACTCTTCGGGGAACCCTCAATGATGCGAGTGCCTTGCATCAAACGTTGTTGGGCAGGTCTACTCAGTATTCAGGCATCCTGATGCTCCAAGACGGTTCTGATGACCTTTCAGATCCGTTGCTTCCTACCAAAGAGCATGTTTTGGATCACATTGGAACTGTTATTGCGAGCCTGAGCAGTAAAGACCTTTTGATTGTCACCTATAGTGGTCATGGTGTAAGTGATGGATCGTGGGTTCTCTTTCCAACCGATGCAGACAAAAAAATATTTAACGCCGATAACAAGACGCCAAAACAGGAAGTGTTGCTGCACCCTGATGAACTTTTCGCTGCGTTGTCCTCATTCAAAGGCACTATTCTGTTAATCGTCGATAGTTGTTATGCAGGCAATTTTGTGCAAGAGAGCAACACCTCCATCTCTCTTGTCCATCCAAGAGAATCCTATGAAGAGGCCTATAGACGATTTTTCTCTAAGGAAGATTACATAGGCAAGGTTTTTGTCATGGCAGCCACCACGAGGGACAATACCAGCAAGGAGCCCGTCGGGGGGAATCCTGTTCATGGGTTCTTCACCAAGGCGTTGCTTGAAGGGCTTGGTTGGGATGTGGCACAGCAGAAGCTTATCGAGATCAGGCACGGTATAGGCATCGATGATTTGTATCGATATGTGCTTGAGCATCAAGCATTCCCCCTTGAGGGAACCAATCCTAAGTTATATCAACATCCGCTTATCAGTCCCGGTCCGATGGAGCTTATCCTGCCCTAAGTGGCAAATCGTCCTTCCTTGATGTCCTGGATTTCATCGCGGATGACGGCAGCCCGTTCAAACTCAAGGTTCTTGGCAGCTTGCAGCATTTCTTTCTCAAGTGCCTTGATGTATTTCTTTCGATCATTTGCGTTGAGCAGATTGTAACCACCTTTTAGGATTGAAAGGTCTTGCTTCTGGATCTGCTTGGTTTCTTCCTTCTCGCGCTCGATGATATCCTGGATGGCCTTGGTTATGGTCTTGGGTGTTATACCGTGTTCTTGGTTGTAAGCGTTTTGGATTGCCCTTCTTCTGTTTGTCTCTTCAATCGCTTCCTGCATTGCAGGACTCATTCTATCAGCATACATGATCACTCGTCCCTCGGCGTTACGAGCAGCTCTTCCGATGGTCTGGATCAAGGAGGTGGTTGAACGTAAAAAGCCAATCTTATCTGCGTCAAGAATGGCGATCAAGGAGACCTCGGGGAGGTCCAAGCCCTCTCTGAGCAAGTTGATTCCCACCAATACATCGAATACACCAAGACGAAGATCTCTCAACAACTCGACTCGTTCAATCGTATCAATCTCTGAGTGAAGGTAGCGGACTTTCAATCCCAAAGAGGCAAAATAATCGGTAAGGTCCTCACTCATCTTCTTGGTGAGCGTAGTGACCAATATGCGTTGTTTTTTTGCAATGACTTTTCGTATTTCGCTATAAAGGTCTTCCATCTGACCTTCAGTGGAACGCACAGATATTTCTGGGTCCAAAAGACCAGTAGGTCTTATGACTTGCTCAACGATGCGTACACTCTTTTGCAACTCAATCTTGCCAGGAGTGGCAGAAACAAAAACCCTTTGCTTGATTACCTGTTCAAATTCTTCAGCTTTCAAAGGCCTGTTGTCCAAGGCAGAAGGAAGGCGAAACCCATAATTTACCAAGTTTAGTTTGCGTGATCGATCTCCTTCATACATCGCCCCTACCTGAGGGATTGTCACATGGGACTCATCGATGAAGGTAATGAAATCCGGAGCGAAATAGTCCAAAAGAACTGCAGGGCGTTCTCCTGCTTTTCGGTCAGATAGGGGTCTTGAGTAATTCTCGATTCCGGAGCAATACCCGATTTCCTCAAGCATCTGTAGATCATACTCAACCCGTGTCTTGATTCGCTCTGCCTCAAGAGGTTTTCCCATGGACATGAAATACTCAACTTGATCTTCCATCTCACTACGGATTCTCGAGATGGCAGCTTTTACCTGCTCTTGTGGCATGACAAATTGCTTCGCGGGATAGAGTGTATAGCTAGAGACCATCTCCTGCTTTTCTCCTGAAACAGGGTCAAACCATTGAATGGAGGCAAGTTCATCCCAATCGATACACAGGCGAACTGCATTCTCCAAGTAGGAAGGACAAATCTCGATCACGTCACCCTTAACCCGAAAGGAACCCCTTTTCAGAATAGCATCATTACGTTCATACTGCATACGAACCAGCTGCTCCAATACTTCTCGATGGTTGAAGCTTTGGCCTTGGTTGAACGTATAGACCATATCCCTGACTGATACAGGATTTGCCAAGCCAAAAATACAGGAGACAGTGGCTACAACAATGACATCCCGACGTTCCATCAAAGAAAATGAAGCAGAGAGACGCAACCGATCTATCTCTTGGTTAATATCAGCATCCTTTTCGATATATAGATCTCTACCGGGCACATACGCTTCCGGCTGATAGTAATCATAGGTTGAGACAAAGTACTCCACAGCATTGTCTGGAAAGAACGATTTGAACTCCCGATACAGTTGTGCAGCAAGCGTTTTGTTATGAGACAAGACAAGCGTTGGTTTTTGCACCTGTTCGATGATCTTGGCCATGGTGTAGGTCTTTCCACTACCGGTTACCCCTTTCAGGGTTTGAAACCTGTCGCCTTGGTTCAGACCAGCGCTCAAGGCTTCAATAGCTTGAGCCTGATCACCGGATGGCTCATATTCGCTGACCACCTTGAAGCGTTTACTTTGGTAAGAAACGTCCCCATGAATGTTGGAAATCGCCTCTCCTCCCCATTTTTCGTCTACTTGAAAATCATCATGCATAGTTATCGTACCAATGCGCCCACATGTTGCGCTGTTCGTTCGATGAGTTGTACGTCAACGTTTCTTGTTTCACCCTTGCGATGAATTGTGACTGTAACTTTCTGGCCAGCTCGATAAGGAAGCAATGCAAGATACAAACCGTTCACATCATCAACAGGGACATTGTTCACTGCCGTTATGATATCGCCTCCAAGAAAGATGACACTAGCCCCATACTGGACACGTTGCGTTCCTCCTCTGAGCCCTGCCTTCTCAGCAAAACCGTCAGGCACCGTTTGACTGATCAACACCCCTTTTGCTATCGGCAATTTAGCATAAGAAACCAATTGAGGCGTAAGCTGAACCACAGAGAGGTCGAGCCAACCACGACTGACCCTTCCCAACCTGATGAGGTCAGGGATAACCGCTATGGCAGTATCGATAGGAATAGCAAAGTTGACTCCTTGAGAACTCCCAGTGGTTGAGAATATAGAACTGTTGATACCGATTACTTCACCTCTTGAGTTCAGCAAGGGCCCCCCACTATTGCCTGGATTGATCGAAGCATCAGTCTGGATGGCATTCATGACCACAGTTCCCTCACTAGTGCGTACCGGCCTGTTCAGTCCGCTCACCACACCCACGGTCATGGTACGGTCATACCCAAAAGGATTTCCAATGGCAATCACTTTCTGTCCGATTTTTAGATCTTCACTGGTTCCCAAGGTGATGGGATACAGAGGGACATCCTTCTCTACAGCAATCTTGATGACTGCCAGATCGTCCTCACTATCCACTCCGATCAAGGTTGCTGGATAGGTTTTGTTGTTATAAAGCCCCACCTTCAAGCTAGCTGCCTTGGCAACAACATGTGCGTTTGTAAGAATATAACCATCAGAGGAAAGAATGATGCCGCTTCCCGTCCCTTGGGCAGGAATGATATCACTGAAGGTCGGAGTCATCATATCAACTGTCGTGGTAATATGTACGACACTTCTGTTTACGTTCTCATATACGTTGATGTTCTGTTTTTCATCAGAACTGTACAACCAGGAAGATTCATTCCCTTCCAAGAGTATGAGGCCCTCTTCACCATAGAAGATGTTTGCAACCTCAACGCCTGAGAGAGCCAAGAGAGCTTGGATCCCTTGCTCGTTCTTGATGGTCCGCAAGGCTTGGCTCAGTTCTCTTCTCTGTTTATTTTGTTCGATGGCGGCAGTCCAACGAAAAAGCAACAATCCAGTGAATACAATCAACGTACCCAAGACAAAGATGAGTAAAATACGTATCAATCTGCTACGGGTATCTTTCAGCATAAGAAGAGTGTACTTCCAAACCTAATAAAGAGGCAACTAGAGACTGGAGAGGAGGGTCAATACTTCCTGTTTCCTAGGGGGGTTGCAGCCTCTGCGACTACAGTTTATGGCACTTGCTGCAGTAGCATACAACAAAGCATCCCTGATCAGATGTTCATCAAGATCTGAAAGCTTCGGCTCCTGTCCATCTTCACCAAAACAATTCCTATCATGCAAATATGATAACAACGCTCCGCTGAAAGTGTCTCCAGCCCCGACAGTGTCTACGACAGGAAGATCGATAATCGGCATTGAAACAGTCTTGCCTTCAGGAGTGTACCAAATGCTTCCTTTTCTTCCCAAGGTCAAGATACAGTGCTTGCCTTGCTCGACAGCCAATGAACCAGCCTTGCTCTGTATGTCGCAACCGCTGTACATGAGCGCAAGATCCTCATCGCTAAGCTTCACCAATGATGCACGTTGCAAAGCTCGTTCAAAACGCTGTTTATAGACTATTTCATCATCAATGACAGCAGGACGGACATTCGGGTCAAAAAACACAACAGGTCTGGGCTCATAGACTTCGAGAGCTTCCAATATTGCTTCTGCTACAGGATTTAAGGCAAGAGAAATGGATCCAATATGGACCACTCTCAAATCTGTGTGCTCTTGCATCACTTGAAGCAACTCACTTGTATCAATACTTACAGAAGCAGTCTTTTCAGTAAAAAAATCATAGGTTGCTTTGCCTTCATGGTCCAAGGAAGCAAAAGCCAACAAAGTGGGTTCTTTGACAGCACAGAGGTTTGCATCGAACAACACTTGGTTGTCAACCAAATAATCCAAAATTCTCTGTCCAAACATATCTTTCGATATTTTTCCTATATACCCGACTGCCGAGCCTTGACGCGACGCAGAAATTGCTGAATTGAGCGCACATCCACCGACAATAGACTCGAACGGAACCATAGGGCCCTGTGTTCCCTTGGCAATAAAATCAATCAACGCCTCACCAATAATTCCTATCATGACCAACTCCTATAGATATCGTTTTTTACCTTGTCCGATCACTGAGGCATGCACCTCAACAAAGCCTTTTGCCGGACTCATCATGATTTTGGGAAGAAGAACTTCTTCAATCTGAAAGAACCCTACATCACTCGACATCTCAACATCAATATGGATAGGCTTGTCCTCCCCCTTCAAAATCCGAACCCGCTCAATGGAGTTTGCTGAGTATTTATGGATATCCCCAGTCTTCGCCTGTGTGTTGAGACTCATGGGAATACGTGCCCGACCTTTCTCCATGTCACATCCGTCAGCAACCAAGACAAGTCCGGCCTCGAGGGAATGAACCTTTCGGTTTGCCATATGCCCGACGATTCCTTCGGAAGCGGTAGAGGAGATTACTATCCTGCGAGCAAGTTGGTCTTCGAAGACTTGTTTCAGAAGCCTGTCCATGATCGGCCTTGCTATGATCAAGGCTGTCATCTCATGATCAGATCGTCCGATACTCATGCCGAGGTCATGCAAGAAAGAAGCCAGCAGCAAGGCACAAAGGCTGTCTTCGACAGTGCCAGAACCCTCTTGTTCCAAGGATGTTTTTATGTTTGCTTCTGTAAGCAAGGTAAGCATCTTAATTGCATTTACTGCCACTTGACGCATATGAACAGGTCCATGATCATTGTAGTTCAATCGTTTTATTGAAACAACATTTGCGTATTCTTGAATTGCTTCCAATTCCGGATCAGTAACCAATAAGGAAGCAAGCTCGTATGCTTTGCTCTGAGGGTCGAGCAAAGAGAGTAAATATTTTTCCAAACTGTATTCTTTAGGTGACTTCATGCTTTAAGGGTACAACAACTTTGCTCCAACATAAAGAGAATGTGGAATAAATCCGATAACTCTCCTATACTAGGGCCATGAAGCGAATAACCCTGAAAGATTTCCGATGGCTTAGAAAGCCGGATACATTTGAAAAAAACCATCGGCAAGTAACACTTGAAGTTGATCACTCGATGAAGCTCCCGCAGGGACCGCTCTTGCTGGCCATCAGCGATGATCCATTTATCATGAAAGCCTCTTTGAGCGTCCCCGATCCAAATGCCTTCTGCGGCATTTGTGTGTATCATCTTGATAGCACCTATGTATCAGCAGGGCTGTCACAGAACATGCTCGAACTTCAATCCTCCATTCATAACAACAAAGCAACAAGCAAGATACCTTTTACATGCGAGCATCAAGAAGCTCGGTGGTATTTGCAACGATGTGGTTCGAACATGGAGATTGGGTTATTGGGAAAGGATGATCAGAAAGCTGCTGTTTTTACTTCCTTCACCTTGGGACCTGCAGAAGATTCGATAAGTTTTGGTTTTTATTTCAGCAATGAAACTACAGAGAAGAAGAACATGCGATTACACTCGCTTTCCTATACGCTCATACTCGCTTAAGGTAGGCGCTTGTGCTACTATGTGCTATCTTCAAAGCAGCCCCTTTGAAAGGGCATTAAGGAAGGATATAGAATGGAAGAGATGAAAGAGAAAAGTCCTCAGAATTTTCTAGAACGAATCATTGAGGATGATCTTGCCAACAAAAGGGTTCCCAACGATACCATTGTCACCCGTTTCCCCCCCGAACCCAACGGCTATCTGCATATTGGGCATATCAAGTCAATCTGTTTGAATTTCGGACTTGCCCAAAAATACCAAGGCCGCTGTCATCTTAGATTCGACGATACCAATCCTGAAAAAGAGGATATGGAGTATATCAACTCAATTAAGGAAGACATCGCTTGGCTGGGTTTTGACTGGGGTGATTATGAGTATCATGCTTCAGATTACTATCAGCAGTTGTATGAAATCGCAGTTGACCTGATTAAGAAGGGAAAGGCATATGTCGACAGTCTCTCCGCTGAACAGATGCGCGAGTATCGCGGAACCTTGACCGAACCTGGAAAGAACAGTCCCGATCGCGAACGCAGCATTGAGGAAAACCTACAGCTCTTTGAAGAGATGCACCAAGGAAAACATCCAGAGGGTTCTTACATTCTTCGAGCCAAGATTGATATGGCCAGCCCAAATCTCAATCTACGAGATCCTGCCCTATATCGTATCAAATTTGCTTCTCATCCAAGAACCGGTGATACATGGTGCATCTATCCAATGTATGACTTCACCCATCCAATCAGTGATGCCATAGAAGGAATCACCCACTCTATATGCACCCTGGAATTCGAAGATCATCGTCCAGCCTATGATTGGGCAACAAGCATTGATAATATTGACCATGCACCGCGCCAGTATGAGTTTGCACGTTTGAATATCAATTACCTGGTCATGAGCAAGCGTCGCTTACTGAATCTTGTAAAGCTTGGAATAGTCGATGGTTGGGATGATCCAAGGATGCCAACGATCAGCGGAATTCGTCGTAGGGGATACTCTCCACAGTCCATGAGAGATTTTATAAGCCGCATAGGCGTTGCGAAAGTTGAAGGGGTCGTGGATTATTCACTTATGGAATTCTGTGTGCGCGAGGACTTGAACAAGCGTGCAGAGCGATTGATGGTGGTCCTCGATCCTCTCAAGTTGATAATTGACAACTACCCACAGGATAAGGTCGAGTATTTTGAAGCTGTCAACAATCCAGAGGATCCAGAGAGCAAAACGCACCTCATTCCCTTCTCTCGAGAACTGTACATCGAACGAGAAGATTTCATGGAGGTTCCGGCCAAGGGCTATCATCGCCTTTACCCAGGCAATGAAATCAGACTCAAATATGCCTATTATGTCACAGCAACCGACGTAGTTAAGGATGAAAACGGAACTATCATAGCAGTGCACTGTACGTATGATCCAGAGTCTCGAGGCGGTTCTACTGTTGACAATAGGAAGGTCAAGGGTACCAGTCACTGGGTAAGTGCTACTGAGGGTGCAACCATCGAGGTACGCTTGTATGATAAGCTTTTCAGGACTGAGTATCCAGGTGAAGCAACGGGGAATTATCTGGATGATCTAAATCCTGATTCTCTGAAAATACTTACAAACGCAAAGGCTGAACCTGAAATTCTCAAGGCTAAGGTAGGTGACTATCTGCAGTTCATCAGAAATGGATACTTCTGCGTGGATAACAAGGATAGTACGAGTGAGCATCCTGTGTTCAACAGGACGGTCACACTCAAGGATTCTTGGGCCAAGCTTAAAAAGAAAATGGGTATGTAGAGCGGTCTAAGGGGGCGATTTTTCGTCCCCTTGGTCCTATTGGAGGAATGTATGAATTATTTCTTCGACCAACATTTTCACTTGATGCACATCTCTCATCCCAACCTTCTCTCTTTTTTCTCTTCCTTGGAAGGAGGGATTCCTGATCTGGTCACAAGTGGGACTCTCTCACCAAGTTATATCTTGACCAATAAAAACAGAAGGGGTTCTGTTCTTTTGAACAGACTCACCAACACCCTGACCACGTTTGAACAACCAATTGGACAGACTTTGGTGATGATGGAAAACGACCTGAAAGGTTGTTTTACATCACATGAGGAAGATGCTCCCTATCCCCAACAGCCTTATATCAGAGACAATAAAATGCACATGCGTGATAAAGTCTATGACAAACTTGCCATGTGTCCTCTCTTGATGGATTTTTCTGCAAACAAAATCCGTGAAGAAAACCTCTATTACCCTGCCCCGAAAGAACAGAAAATTCTCGATTATGTTGCTGATACCCTTGAAGGCTTTGCGTATTACCACAAAACTCATCCTGATGGGCTCTTCGAGTTTTTTCCGTTCTTAGGGATCAACCCGCCTGTTCATTCAATTGACTTTATCCAAGAACTACTGGAGACCTATATTATAAAAGATAGAGAGTCAAAAGAAGCAAAACAACAGTTCTATGGTATCAAGTTCTACCCACCCCTTGGCTATAATCCGTGGCCTGCAGATAAAGACGAACAAAAAAAGGTCACCTTGATCTACGAGTTTGCCTGTGCTTACGACATTCCGATCATGACACATTGCGACGATCAAGGATATAGGGGTATTCCTGCGAAAGAGGCGTGGAAATACACTGCACCATTCTCTTACAAACCAGTACTGGCTCGCTATCCAACGCTTCGTATCGATTTTGCACACTATGGATGGCAATACAACCAATTACAGAAAAACCCACTGACCTTGATCAGTAATCTTACCAGCAAGATGCCTGACTCCCCTTGGTTCTATGAGATAACAGAACTGATGGGGTTGTACCCTAATATTTATGCCGATGTTTCTTTCAGTGGTACTACGTTTGATTTCTATGTGCTTCTCTCGAATTATCTCAATTCTCTGGAAGAGGAAACAAGAAACAACATAATTTCTCGTTCTCTTTTTGGTTCAGACTTTTCAGTGAATCTTTTCAAAGTTGAGTCCTATTCGAGTTATTATCGAATATTTGAACAATCACCGCTCACCGATGAGATTCTTCATGCCATGGTAAGTACCAACCCCATGCGTTTCATGAATTTCGACTAAAAAGGCAGGTAATGAACCTGCCTTTCTCAATGGAGCAAGAATATTTCTAGTAATTCTTGGCAACCAACTCAAAATATGCCTGAGGATGATTACAGACAGGGCAGAGTCCAGGAGCTTTCTTGCCGATTACAATGTGACCACAGTTGGAACATTTCCACATCTGGTCGCCTTCACGACTGAATACCAAACCACCTTCAACATTCTTCAAGAGATCGAGATAGCGTTCTTCGTGATGCTTTTCAATGGCAGCAACCATTTCAAAGAGTGTAGCAATCTTGCTAAAGCCTTCTTCACGGGCGTCTTTGGCAAAATTGGCATACATATCGGTCCATTCGTAGTGTTCACCAGCTGCAGCATCCTTGAGATTGATAGCAGTATCAGGGACTTCACCATTCTCCTGGAGAAGCTTGAACCATATCTTTGCATGCTCCTTTTCATTGATTGCAGTCTCCTCAAACAGATTTGCAATCTGTACATAGCCTTCTTTGCGAGCTTTAGAAGCATAATACGTGTACTTATTCCTTGCCATTGACTCGCCTGCGAATGCCTCTTTCAGATTAGCTTCCGTCTTGGATCCCTTCAATTCCATACTGTTTCTCCTTTACTGCTTTTCAGCAGTACTCATTTTTTGACAATCGGGACAAATCCCGTTGAAAACTATCTCAAAAGAATCCAGAAGATACCCATGAGTATCAACGCTGTTTGGTGAAAATTCAAATTCACCAATCATTTCGATATCATCAACTTTTTTACATACCATGCATTGGATATGAAAATGTTGGTGCAACGTCCGATCGAAGTGATCGGGGCCACCCAAAACACGAATTCTCTTCACCTTTCCTTCATCTACCAACATGTTCAAATTACGATACACAGTAGCTCGACTTATGGAAGGATGCTTCAGAACAATACTCTCGTAGATTTGTTCAGCATTTGGATGGTTTGTGGCTGTACTTACAGCTTCCCACACCAGTCCTTTTTGGATTGTCTGTCGCTTTTCTTTCATGGGCTATCCTAATTGATATAAAATCTCAATAGTTATCTTAAGACATCTACACACAGCTGTCAACAGAGCATATCAGTGAAACATACATAATCAGCAATCTTTGTTTACAATTATGCAAGTATTTGTAACAAAGACCCCGAATTCACGGGGTCCAGCACTGTTCAAGAGAAATTTTCTATTCATCACCTTTCTTAGCTTCTTTGTCCAACCAAAAGAAATCTTGTTCATTTTCACCACGGGTTCTCGTTTGGCGGAATGAATCAAAACCATAAGGCTTCGGAGCAGACTTGCGTGGTCGTCGTTCTGCGTTCCTAGAATCCTCACGATCTGAAAAAGGCTTTCTTTCTTCTCTGGAGACGAATGGAGGGCGTCCACCACGGTCATCACGGTCGCGGAAAGATGGGCGTCCACCACGGTCATCACGATCGCGGAAAGATGGGCGTCCACCACGGTCATCGCGGTCGCGGAAAGATGGTCTTCCACCGCGGTCATCGCGGTCGCGGAAAGATGGTCTTCCACCGCGGTCATCGCGGTCGCCGAAAGATGGGCGTCCACCGCGGTCATCGCGGTCGCGGAAAGATGGTCTTCCACCGCGGTCATCGCGGTCGCCGAAAGATGGGCGTCCACCGCGGTCATCGCGGTCCCTGTAGGATGGGCGTCCACCGCGGTCATCACGGTCGCCGAAGGATGGTCTTCCACCGCGGTCATCGCGGTCCCTGAAAGATGGTCTTCCACCGCGGTCATCACGGTCCCTGAAAGATGGTCTTCCACCGCGGTCATCGCGGTCTCTGTAGGATGGGCGTCCACCGCGGTCATCACGATCGCCGAAAGATGGGCGTCCACCGCGGTCATCGCGGTCTCTGTAGGATGGTCTTCCACCGCGGTCATCGCGGTCTCTGTAGGATGGTCTTCCACCGCGGTCATCGCGGTCTCTGTAGGATGGGCGTCCACCGCGGTCATCGCGGTCTCTGTAGGATGGGCGTCCACCACGGTCATCGCGATCGCGGAAAGATGGGCGTCCACCGCGGTCATCGCGGTCGCCGAAAGATGGGCGTCCGCCACGGTCATCGCGGTCTCTGTAGGATAGGCGTCCACCGCGGTCATCACGGTCACGGTATGAAGGTCTTTCTCTGCGGTCTTCACGATCTCGTGAAGAGGGTCTTCGATCAGAGAACACTCGCTTCGCATCTCGTTCACCCGACCGAGGACGCTCACTTCGATCGAAGGAGTCTTTCTCTCGTTTTGGTTCCTGAGAATTTTCTTGGTCTTTTACCAAAGGAGCAAAATCTTCTTCTTCCCAGCGAAGGGTTAGAAGGTCGTCTTCTACTTGATTAGGTTCTGCTGTTACCAAATCTTCATCGTTTTCAAGCTCGTCGGTGGTGTCTTCTTCCTGTACGGTTAGCTCTTGCTCATCCAATGTTTCCTGTACTTCTTGTACTTCGATTACTTCTTTTTCTTCTGTTTTGTTTTCTTCGCTCATACTTTCTTCTTTTTTACTGCACATCTGTGCCAGTTCTTCTTCGTGCTGTTCTACTACAGCTTTTTTCCTAGCGGACTGAAAATATTCTCTCGCTATCCGTACATCCTGTTGCTTTATAAGCAACCACGTCCTCGCTGTTCCCAAACGACGGGTAAATCCCGGTGCTGCAACATGTTTGGTAATTTCCTGAATCTCATACCCACGAATTGCTTTTTCTTCTAATCTAAATGTTCCCAAATTTGTTGAGAACACAAGCTTTCCATCCTTCGCCAACAGTGCATTCAGCACTGCTATCCATTTCAGGTAATCTCTCTGGACATCAAAATCATGATTCATTTTCCTGCTGTTTGAAAAACTTGGGGGGTCAAAGATTATTATATCATAGACTCGCTTTTGTTTTATAGCCTCAAGAACATACTCCCAAGCGTCAGTAGCAATGCATGGAAATACTTCTTCTATATAGCCATTATCAGCAAGATTCTTTTGGGCCCATTGCGTATAAGTACTGGACAGGTCTACTGACTCAACCAACGCGGCTCCACCTCGAGCAGCATAGACCGAGAAGGCTCCAGTATAGGAGAACAAGTTCAAAACCCTCATCCCCATACTCATTTCTCTAACCATTTGTCTTGTATACATATGATCAAGAAACAGGCCAGTATCGATACGCTTTGTCAAGTCTACGGTAAATATCAAATTATTTTCCGTAACTTGAATTTCCAACGATGTTTCATCCATAAGGCTATGTTGTTCTTTGCCTATCCTTTTGGGACGATGATGAAACACTACCCGATCACGTTGCACATACAGCATTCTTGAGACGATATCGCAGCATATCCTCTCATCTGCTTCTGGCAAACCATCAATACTGTAATCAGTGATCCTAGCATACGTACCATAGATATCAACAGTAACGGGAAACCGCTCAAGGTTCCGATCGTATACCCTCATGCAGGTCGTCCCACTTTTTAGCATCAAACGCCGCATCGTCAGGGCATTACCCTTCAAAATCTTTCCAAAATCCTTCTCTGTATAATCCATGACATTCCTAGTAGCTCTTTCTGCAACGCAGTGTATATGCTAATATGGAAAAAAGCTAGAGAAGCAAAGGAAAAAATGATGGAAGATGATGCGCAGGCTTTTATTGAGGAATTACAGGAGCGCAGGGGAGCTACTATAACGTGGAGGACTTACGCAACCTGGTATGGGAACAATCGAAGCATTCTAAGAGAATTTGGAGTGTTTCTCTATCGTGTTCAAGATACCTTATATTTTGAAGACTTTGAACGAAGCCCATCGATGTTTGGTATCAAAATACAACCCAAAAAAAAGAAAGAACCTTTCATAAAATATGAGGGTTCTTTTGCTATCGAGGAAGTTTCTCGTACCCTACCTGTCCTCAAAACCCATGCAGCACAAGTTGCAGCTGGGAATCGAAACAAACAAGAGCTTTATAGTCCTAGGCTGTTCGATAAGATATTCAGGCAAATGGTAGAAATGGTGGAGCTAAAGAATGGAACCGTTCATTTTTTTGAATTGATGGACCGAAAACAGTTTTTGCAGGAATTAGGCAAGTAAGCCTTTATAGGAGGAATATATGGGCGCATTCAAAGCGTATGATATCAGAGGAATCTATAATAAGGATTTCAACAAGGAAACCGTTTATAGGATCGGATTTTTTCTACCCAAACTACTTAACAGCAAGGTTGTTCTTGTAGGACGGGATGTAAGAACTACAAGTGAAGAAATTTTTACTGCACTTTGTGAAGGTGTAACGGACAGTGGTTCAGATGTTTATGACATCGGCCTTGCAACAACTCCTATGGTTTATTTTTCCACTGTGCACTTCAAAGTCGATGCTTCAGTGCAAATTACCGCAAGTCATAACCCAGCACAATACAATGGACTGAAGATAAGCAGAACCATGGCTGTTCCAGTAGGTTCCGACAGTGGATTGAAGGAATTGGAAGCAATGGTGTTGCATGGCAGCATAGAGAAAGCCGCCACAAAGGGAATTGTTATACAAAAAGATGCAAAAGCACCCTATCTTGAGTTTCTTTCTGCTTTTGTTCCCGATACCTCCAAACTCAATCTAAGCATCGATTGTTCCCATGGAATGGCAAACCTTTTGGTGAAAGATTTACTTGGAGAGAACCACCACTACCTCTACGATCATTTTGACGGGACGTTCCCTGCCCACGAACCCAACCCTTTGGAAGTAGAAAATTGCAAGGATCTCGAAAAAGCTGTACTTGCGAACAAGAGTGATATCGGGGTAATTTTTGATGGTGATGCAGACAGAGTCATGTTCCTCGATGAGAATGGACGTTTCCTCCAACCTGACTATGTTACTGCTGTTTTAGGGTATTACTATCTAAGAAAGCAGAAAGGCACAGTACTTGTAGATATTAGAACAAGTCGTTCTACTACCGAGTATCTTGAGAAACTCGGAGCTGATGTCACTGTATGGAAAGTTGGTCATGCATTTGCCAAAAACAAACTCAGAGAGATTAATGCCATCGTAGGTGGTGAATTGGCTGGTCATTATTACTTTAAGGAGTTCTTCAACTGTGACAGCGGGTTCCTTGCTTCATTGCTGGTTTTGCAAGTTGTTGCAGAACTCAAACAGCAAGGAAGTTCTATTGGGGCATTCATCGACAGTGTTATTGCGTATGCAAACAGCGGTGAGATGAACTTCAAACTAGAACAAAAGGACGAGGCTGTAGCAGCGCTGTATGATAGGTTCGTCAAGAATGACAATCCTGTTGCAGTACTTGATTTCGATGGCTATCGTATTGAGTTTGAGAGCTGGTGGTTCAATGTACGCAAATCCAACACAGAACCATACCTCCGCCTTGTTGTTGAAGCCAAGACAGATGAGGAATTGCAAAAAAGAACATCAGCCTTGACCGAAATTATCAAGCAATTTTCTTAGACAGGAGTCAAAGATGAAAGTATTACTATTTGGAGGTGCCGGATACATAGGCACCCATGTTGCCTTGGAATTTTTACAGCGCAATGATACAGTTGGAATCTTCGACGATCTTTCATCGGGGTTACGCTCGAATGTGAGTGAGAAGGCTTTGTTTTATGAAGGAAACATTCAAGACAAGCAAAGAGTTTTGGAAGTGATGCAGGAAGGCTGGGATGTTGTAATTCACTTAGCTGCTTTCAAGGCAGCGGGAGAGTCAATGACTAAACCTATCAAATACTCCCAAAACAATATCACAGGATCCTTGAACCTCATTACTGCCTGTATTGAAACTAAAACGAAGCATTTTATCCTTAGTTCCTCGGCGGCTGTATATGGAGAACCCAGCTACCTACCAGTAGATGAGAACCACCCGAAAAATCCTTCAAACTATTACGGGTATACCAAGCTATGCATAGAGGAAAACTTGAAATGGTATTCTGAACTAAAAGACTTTGATTATGTTTCCTTACGATATTTCAACGCTGCAGGATACGACAAAGAAGGAAGGATGCTCGGTCTGGAGAACAATCCAGCCAACTTGATTCCTGTTGTAATGGAGGTTGCCATCGGTTCAAGACCTAACCTCCTTGTCTTTGGCAATGATTACAACACCGTAGACGGTACTGGTGTTCGGGATTATGTACATGTCACAGATCTTGCTAAAGGTCACGTATTAGCTGCTGATCATCTCATGGATGGAAAAGGAAACCTGGTAGTTAATCTTGGCTCTGAAGAAGGATTGAGCGTCCAGCAGATCGTAGATACAACTGAAGAGATTACCCAGAAAAAGATTGAAGTCCAATATGTCGGAAGACGTGCCGGTGATCCTGCAAAGCTTGTTGCATCCTCTAAACTTGCGCAGAAGATGCTTGGATGGAAAGCTGAAAACTCTTCGGTTGAGAATATCATCGAGACAACCTGGAAGGTTTACCAAGCCAACAAGAAACAGCTGAACGGTTAAGATTTTTTCATAGCAAAGCGACAGTTAAGGCTGTCGCTTTTTTTTGGTCATTAATAACGAAAGACAACCTTTGCAGGTTGTCTTTCTCTTGCTCGCCCGGAGGGATTTGAACCCCCGACAGGGTGGTTAACAGCCACCTGCTCTACCGACTGAGCTACAGGCGAATATCGTTTCGAACGATTGGTACATTACCCGATAGCACTATTTATGTCAAGCCATTTTAAGGAATCTTGATAACTTTTAGCTAAAAGAGAGTCTCATTCACTGATTATAGAAAAGCGGCCGCCTTTGGCAGCCGCTTTTCATTCTTGTGATTATTACTTACTTCACGGGGAAATTCTTCGAGAGGAACTCGATGAATACATCGCTGAGCAAGGACCCTTCGGTCAACACCTTTCCAAACATTGTGTAGCCATCGCCACCGGCAGCCATGAAATCATTGGTTGCAACCTTGTAGGTAGCATTCCTGTCAATTGGCTGACCATTGAGGAGGACTCTGAGGATTCTTCTTCCAGGTGCTGCGAAGCGGTTGAATACCACCTGCAAGTCAGTCTGGGAGAATGCACCATTCTGATCAGGAAGCTTGCTGTATCCATGCTCAAGTGCAGCATAAACATCAGCTCCAGTAACCTCTACAACAGTGATGATGTTGGTGAATGGAAGTACGTTGACAACGTCTCCAATCGTTACATCTCCAGCCTCCAAGGATGCCCTGATTCCACCACCATTGGTGATAGTGAAGTCTGCACCACTTTCAGCTGTCATAGCCCTTGTGAGCAACCTGGAAAGGTTGGTCGGCTTGGTGCGAACGTTAGCACGTTCACCATCAAGTGTTTCAGGAATAGTAGCAATTACTGTGTTCAACTTCTGATCCAGCTGTGCAGTCATATATCCGACATAAGCATCGACCTCTGGGTCGTTAGGAATATCGGTAATGCCATACATCTTAGCCAATTCAGAATCCTTGGCGTTCAAGACATCCTTAGCAGGAATCAACATCGGATATGTTCCAGTAACCTGACCGTCCTTGACGCTCAGTTGCACCAGACCAACATACTTCATATATTCGCCTGCAGAGACAACCATCGTATCACCGATCATCATACCCTGTTCGAATACTGAATGACTATGTCCATCTACGAAGAGATCGATGCCATTGATTCTTGAAATAATCTTATCACTGGTGAGACCACTTGCCCCATCAGGATCCATGCCGATGTGACCGAGAACGATGATGTAATCAACATATTCTCGAGCCATATCGATTGCTTGTTGTCCAATCTCGAAGATTTCTTCATTTGCAAATGTTACACCTTCGACATTCTTTGGATGGGTCTTTGTAGCAGTATCAGGAGTTGTCAAACCTACAACAGCAATCTTGAATCCATTGAAGTTGTATACCTGATACGGCTGGAACAACAGATAATCATCCTTATCCAGTACGTTGGCACTAATGACCTTGATATCAGTATATTCTTCAGCAAGCCTTGCTGCTTCAAGCAGGCGATCTACACCGTAATTGAAGTCATGGTTGCCAGGAACAACTGCATCATACTTGAGCATGTCAAGGATAACCCCAACAGGCTCACCTTCAAACATATTTGCCAAGTTGGTGCCGTGAATCACATCACCAGCGTCAAGCAACAGGATATTGTCAGTGAGAGCTCTTCCCATCTTCAACATCGTAGCAAGCTTGGAATAACCCATGCCGCCATCACCAGGAACGATACGTGCATGCACGTCGTTGGTGTGTACGATGAAGAGATCAAACTCTGTAGCGCCATCATCGTTCTTCACGATTTCGAAAACACCAAGAGGATATTCAACCGCCTTGGGAGCAACCGCCACAACAGGTTCTACCACAGACTCAACCACAGGCTCAACCACGGGTTCCACAACAGGAGCGGGCTTCTCGGCTACCACCACAGGGGCCACCACCGGCTCGACCACCTTCACAGGAGTCGCTCCAATCTTGGCTACAATGGCTTCGTCCTCGGGCACCACCACGTTCAGTG